>OCQB01000035.1_pt1 | contig 193668 bp, 176 predicted proteins | sample 1538631 | NCBI WGS metagenome assembly OCQB01 (sample SAMN04571713, study PRJEB22368) | human gut metagenome | biome: human gut; material: stool | host: Homo sapiens | place: Luxembourg | collected 2012-10-19
AATTTATTGGAAATACAGAAATCAAAAAATATTTTAAAAATATATAAAGAAGAATGGGATATAGATAATAATAAAATAAATATTTTATTTAATAAGTTTAATAAAAATTCAATAGATATTAACATTTTAAAAATAATTTTTTCTGAATACAATATTATTGGAAAAATAGATATAAATAATAAATATAATTTAATAATAAATAAAAATGCAAATAAAATAGATAAAAATATAAAAAAAGAGTATTTAAAAATTATAGAAAAATATTTAATAAACAGAAAAAAACAAAATTTTATAAAAAAAATAAAAAATAAAATATTAGAAGTTAGGAGAAGTAAAAATGAATGATTTAGAAATAGAACAAAATATAGCAAATGTAAATAATTTAGAAAAAGAGCAAAATAAATTTTTAGAAACAACACTTGGAAAAACAATTAACACGGCAGTAAATATAGGATTAAGATGTGTACTACCAGATTTAATTGAAGATGAAATAATTAATATAAAAGATAGTTTGGTTAAGGGAGGTTTAAAACAAGGAATTAATACAGCAATTAATTCTGCAATAAATTTAGGAAAAAGTGCAATGGGAATATTTACTGGAAACTTTGAAAATTTATCACAAGCACAGGAGGCAATAAAAAGTGGAGGAATAATTGATAGTTTATCAAATGTTTTAGATTCAGTACTAAGCAAAGTAACAAAAAAAGGTTGGATAAAATATGGAACATCTACGCTTATAAGGCAAGGAAAAAATGTTATATTAGACAATATTTCTAAAAGTATTGAAAATAGCTTTACAAATCAAATAAATAATTTAGACAAATTAGTAAAATATGAAAACAACTGGAAAGCGTATTATAAAGACAAAAACCTAAATGGAATGGAAAAAGAATATAGAAAAATAAACGAGAAGTTAAAAGAATTAATGCCATTTGAAACAGCTTTAAAACAGGCAAGGCAAATAGAAAATCTTCATAAAATAATAAAAAACAATGGAGGAGATTTTAATTTAACTCAAGAACAAATAGAATTAAGTAAAATGCTAGTTTAGTTACTAGAAATAACAGTTTTTTCTGCGTTTTTCCTTGCATAATTTTTTTCAGTTTAGTATAATTATAAAAGACAAAAGGCAGAAAGGAATGGTAAAAAAATGGAATCACGTGACGGAAAGATTATAGAAAGAGATATAGAAACAGAGATGAAAACATCCTATATAGATTATGCAATGAGTGTTATTGTATCTCGTGCTTTACCAGATGTAAGAGATGGATTAAAACCTGTTCACAGAAGAATTTTATATGCAATGTATGAAGATGGAATTACTTCAGATAAACCATATAGAAAGTGCGCTAATACTGTAGGGTCAGTTTTAGGAAGATATCACCCACATGGAGATGCTTCTGTTTATGATGCAATGGTAAGAATGGCACAGGATTTTTCATTGAGATATAGATTAATTGATGGACACGGAAACTTTGGTTCAATAGATGGCGATGGTGCAGCTGCAATGAGGTATACAGAAGCAAGAATGGCTAAAATTGCAGAAACAATGCTTACAGACATAGAAAAAAATACAGTAGATTTTATGCCAAACTATGATGATAGATTGCAGGAGCCAACTGTTCTTCCATCTAAAATACCCACACTATTAATTAATGGATCTTCGGGTATAGCAGTTGGAATGGCAACAAACATACCTCCTCACAATTTAACAGAAGTAATAAATGGAATTATTAAAATAATTGATGAAGATAATGTTACAGATGAAGAGTTATTATCAATAATTAAGGGGCCAGATTTTCCTACGGAAGGCATAATAATAGGAAGAGAAGGAATAAAAGAGGCATATTTAACAGGTAGAGGAAAAATTACAGTACGAGCAGAGGCAGAAATAGAAGAAACAAGCAATAATAGACAAAGAATAATTGTTAATTCTTTGCCATATCAAGTAAATAAAGCAAAGTTAGTTGAAAATATTGCTTCATTGGTTAGAGAAAAAAGACTAGAGGGAATTTCAGATTTACGTGATGAATCAGATAGAATAGATAGAGTTAGAATAGTTATAGAATTAAAAAGAGATGCAAATGCCCAAGTAGTATTAAATCAACTATATAAAAACACACAAATGCAAGATACATTTGGAATAATAATGTTAGCATTGGTAAATGGAGAACCAAAGATACTAACTTTAAGACAGTGTTTGGATTATTATATAGACCACAGAAAAACAGTTATATTGCGTAGAACACAGTTCGATTTAGACAAAGCATTAGCAAGAGCACACATATTAGAAGGATTAAAAATAGCTTTAGATAATATAGACGAAGTAATTAATATTATAAGAAACTCATATGATGATGCAAAAGAAAGATTAATGAAAAGATTTGGATTATCTGATATACAAGCTCAAGCTATATTGGATATGAGATTAAAGACGCTATCAGGTTTGCAAAGAGAAAAAATAGACGAAGAATACAATGAGCTAATGAAATTAATAGAATATTATAGAGAAGTATTAAGTAGTGAGCGACTAGTATTTGATATAATAAAAAAAGAATTAACAGAAATTAAAGAAAAATATGGAGATGAAAGAAAGACAAAAATAGCAGCAGCCGAAGGCGAAATTGATGTAGAAGATTTAATTAAAGAAGAACAAAGCGTAATAACATTAACTCACTTTGGATACATAAAAAGAATGCCTGTAGATACATATAAAAGCCAAAAAAGAGGAGGAAAAGGAATAACAGGTATAGCAACAAGGGAAGAAGATTTTGTAAAACAAATATTTACAGCATCCACACATGATATTATATTATTCTTTAGTAACAAAGGAAAATTATATAGATTGAAAGGATATGAAGTACCAGAAGCAGGAAGAACTGCTAAAGGTACAGCAATTGTTAATTTATTAAGCCTAGATCCAGGCGAAAAAATATCCGCAGTTATACCAATCAATAACTTCTCAGAAGGAAAATATTTATTGATGGGAACTAAAAATGGACTAATAAAAAAGACTGCACTTACAGAGTATAATTCAGCAAGAAAAACGGGATTATTAGCAATCACATTAAAAGATGATGATGAATTAATAGATGTAAGACTAACAGATGGCGAAGACAATGTTGTAATGGTAACCAAAAAAGGTATGAGCATTACATTTGACGAAAAAGATGTTAGACCAGTTGGAAGAACTGCACAAGGAGTAATTGGAATTAGACTTGATGAAGATGATAGTGTAATAGGTATGGAGTCTATTATTTCTAACATTAAAGGTACCCTTCTTGCCATAACAGAAAATGGATTTGGAAAGAGAACAGAATTAGAAGAATATAGAGTACAAAATAGAGGGGGAAGAGGTGTAATAACTTATAAAGTAACACCTAAAACTGGAGATATAGTTGGAATAAGAATAGCGACAGATGAAGAAGATGTTATGCTTATAACTGACAATGGCACTATAATTAGATTAAATGTTAAAGACATAAGTATATTGGGTAGAGCAACGCAGGGAGTAACTTTAATGAGGACAAATGAAGGTAAGGTAGTAAGCATAGAAAAAATATCTTTGGAAGAAAGTGAATAATATGATGAATTTTAAAAAAGATTCAGTAAACCCAATAATGCTTCTTATTGAAAACCTTGGCGAAATAAGTATTTTGGCTGACGAGGTAGTAGATAATCCAGACGTAATATCAGATAATCAGGAGAGAGAAATATTAACAGATATATATGGAAAATTTATGAAAGAAAATATGGAGTTAATAATTGAAATAACTAAAAGCTCTGGGCAGGAAGAAGGATACAAAAATGTGGAAGAAATTTCAAAGTTTTTTTATAAAAGATTGAATAAGCTTAAAACAGATGCTGTAGTAAAAAGACAAGAAAAAAGTATAGTAGCAATACTGAGTCAAAGACTACCAAATGGACTAAAGCAACAAAAACTTATGGAATTAGCAGAAGAAATAATGCAAAAAAACGGATGTAAAAAAGGTGCAAGAATCAACGATGTAGGATATCTAAGGAAACGTATTTTATTCACTGCAATGGATAAAGGATTTGTTCCTCCTCACGGTACAGAAGAAGTTGGTGATACAGGAGATGAAGAAAGATAACAATATAAAAAATCTGTGATTAATTGATTAATCACAGATTTTTTTAAATCTTATATCTTCTCCGAAAAAATAGCAAATATTGTAATCCCCAATTATTCTAGAAACTATTCTTTCATCATAAGTATTATATAAGTTTTGTAAACTTAAATTTGTAGAAATTATTGTTTTAGTTATATTTTTTTGATTTAACAACCTTGTATTAATTATATTAAATAATTCAGTGAATTTCATGTTATTAACACATTCTGTGCCTAAATCATCAATTATTAATAAATCTACATTTAATATATTTTCTAAAATATTAGAATTATTAGATTTGCCAAACCTGTAGTCAATTATTGTATCTAACATTACAGGAGCTGTTTGATATAAAACGGTTTTTCTTTGCTTAATTAATTCATTTGCTATACAACTAGAAAGGAAAGTTTTGCCTAAGCCAGTATTGCCAGTAAATAACAAGTTTTTTTCCTCTGCTTTTTCAAAGTTATTGATAAAACTAAAACATATATCTTTTATTAATTTTATATTTTCTCTAGGAGAAACGTCTGAGTGATATTTTGACTCATCTATTTTATCAGAATAAAATAGTTCATTAAAATTCTGAAAGTTTTGATTCTTTATGTTATAAATATTTGATTTATTATATTCCAAATCAAATATTTTTTGTTTTAGACAATTGCACATTATAGAATTAGAGCCTTCTACAATATATCCGGTATCCTTACATATATTACACTCAAATTTAGGTAAAAAGTAAGATTCATTTATTTCGAGAGAATTTAAAACCTGTTTTTTCTTATTTTTTAAAACATTAATTTTTTCTTGAAATTTTTCTAAAAGAGTGGGATCATTTTTATTTATAAGAGATTTTGCAGTTGAAATAGCTAGAAAATTTAATTCGTCATCTATCTTTTGCAAATCTGGGTATTGCAAATATAATTCTTTTTTTCTTATATCAGCCATTTGAATTGCATTAATTCTTTTATTTTCATATTCTGTTAAAAGTTTTTTTAGAGTAGAATTATTCATTTTTTCACATCCTTATGCTTCTTGTTTTTTTTTAACATTTGCGTATAAATTGTTTAAATTATCATAAGTTCTTTGTTCATATTTGTTATATCCAGAAGATTTTTCTAAATTCTGTACATTCTTATTTTTCTGTTTCATTTCCAATAAAAATTTTTGGATTTCGTCAGAATTGGTAAATCCTCTGTCATGCCAATCACTTAATAATTTATCTAAATAGTCAAAATTTGGATTGGCTTTAGATGTAGTACGTTTTAATGCAATTTCAATTATATCTAGGTTATATTTAAAGTCAATTACCCACTTTTCGATGTAAGCGTACTCGTACTGAGATAAATTTCTTTTTAAACCTAATTTCTTTAAAATATTATTAGCAATTATATTTAATTTTTCTTGTTTTTCATAATAAATATCTAAATCTGTAAAAGTTTTGATATTATTTTTAGCCCATGCAGCAGCAACTGTTTGGATATAATTTCTGTGTAATGCAGATTTATCAAAGCAGTAACCAAATAATGCAATCATAACTTCTTCATCAAAATTGTATTTTTTGAACCATAATTCAATATCTGGATACCATGAAGTAGGCATTAACCCAGAAAAATACTTATTATTAATATATTCTATAGCTTGAGCTCTTTTTTGACCTTCTGCAGATTTTTTTAGTTCTTCAGCAGATAAAGATGTTTTAGGTTTATATATTTTATATAACTCAATTTCTTGTAAATTATTAATAATATATCCTGTATTTTTTTTAGTAATTACGCCAATATCTTCCCAATACTTTAAGGCATCCTGTATAACCTTTAGAGGAAGTACTAATTTTTTTGATAAATCATTTAGTTTTACGTCTTTATCATATTTAGACAAAAATAATAAATACAAATATACTTTTATAAAATCACCATTTGCTTGTGATAAGTATTCTGAGAAAAAAATATCTGGTATTTCTGTTTTTGAAAACAAAGGTAATATTTCTGTATTTTCTAATTTCATAGCATAATGCCTCCCCAAAGTTTATTTGTCAAATTATATCATTTTCTGAATATTTTTACAATAAATCTTTTGGGAAAACACAGTTTATATGAAAAAAATTATAATAAATGTTATTTATACAAATAAAGTTTGTTTTTTAGTAAATATTTAAGAAAATATTTGAGAAAATACACAATATTTTCATTATTTACACCAATAAAAGTGAACAAGAGCAATGGGAAACATAATATGATAATTGCACTTATTTTTATATATAGACTGTTAAAAAAACAATTTGATATAAAAAATATTATACAGGCCCATATTAAATTTAGTATTAGAGAGCTGTAAGATATAAAACCAAATAATTTATTGTCAAAATTGTAATTTTGAGGAAAAATAAAATTCATTAAGACCTCCTATTAAATAAATTTGGTGATATGCCAAAATTATTTGACACATCTGTAGAAATTCCGCCGATTAATTGCCTTATATATGAATTAATATGTACTAAAGCGTATATACATCCTAGGTAAGTTAATTTTGACATAGTATTAGAATTGAAACTAATTGAAAAAACTAGTAATAGTATTAGAGCAATAAATGATTGCATTATTAATAGTGAAAAAATACATCTAATCCATGATTTGAAAAACCAACTTGTTGAATTGTTTAATAATGTCAATAGTGCAAATGGAGTTAGTAGGCAAAAGAGTTTTATCATAATATACCTTAGAGAGTAAGAAAAAATTAAATTAAAAAGGCTGATAGTTATAAATGTTTTGGAAATTCCATCAAAGGAAAAAATATTAAAGTCAGAAGTTATAGAATATATATCAACATTTAATTTTTCAATAAGTTTTGAAAAAGAAATAGAAAAACCAAATATGGACTGTCCAAGCTCTTGTATAGAAGAAGAAAGCAAATGATTAATATTTAGAATCTGCTCACAAATAAAAAATGAAGAATTGATACTAATACCCAAAATAAGCAGTCTAAAAACAAAGTGATGAGGTGATTCTACAGGCTGATTAGTATAATTTGAATAAGCAAGTTTGACTGCATAATATATAACAAAAGCAATTAATAGAGAGTTTGCAATTAATAACAAACCATTAGTTGAAGAAGTACCAAATATTTTTTCAAAAAATGATATTTTTAATATATTTGTATTTATAAAAGCCAATTCATCTAATATTTCATAAAGGGTTGTATCAATGGAAGACAATAGATTGTTTAACAAATTGTTTATAGTTTCAAAAATTATATAAGAAATATTTTGTTGCTCCATAAATATCACCTATACTATAAGTGTTTTTATGGCGGATAATATTAAGTCAATTGCTAAAATAAATCCATAAGAAAAAAGTGAGCTTCTAATTAGCTTTTTGGCTATCCTTATTCTTTCTTCATCACCAAAACTAAATTTTTTCATAAATACACCTGTTCCAACGGCAACAGCGGCAGCCGGTGTAGCAAGCTTTAAAAGCCATTCTTCTATTTTAGTAAAAGCATCATTTAATTTAGTAACTATCTTTGGTGTAGAATCAAAAAAACAATAAGAAATGTTAAAAATATTAAATAATAAAATAAAAAATAGTAAAATAATAATAATTTTTTTAGTAAAATTTTTCATGAAAATCCTCCTTATATAAAAAATATGGTATTAATTTTAATTTTTGGGGTGGTATAATTTTGGAACCATCTGATAAAAAGCCTAGGGCAGTAAAGTTTTCCAATTCTTGAGTAAAAAATTTTGTGTCATAGATAAAATCTGTTTGAATAGATGTACTAATTGTTTCCGAAATGTTAGAATTTTTAGAATTCAACGAATTAGTTAAATAACTAAATACTGTTTTTTGTGCATTTTCAGAAATTGAATGAGAAGATTTTTCTTTATCCTCTTTTCCAATTTGCTTTTGTATATCTTCTATTGTAAAAATGTCGTCAGATCTAAACCATAATTTATTTATTAAATTTTGAATAATCATTTTTACAGTAGCTTGATTATTAATGGTATTAAGAAGAGATGTATAGCTTTGTGTTGCCAGAATGTTAATGCATTTTGCTTCCCTACTTTGAGAAAAAAAGTTACTGTCAGTTTCCGTACAGTATTCATGATATTCGTCAGAAATAAATGCAACACTTCTATTAGAAATTTGAAAATTATTTGCTAGCCTCATCATGACTTCTGATTGGAAATCTAATTTTAAATATGCTGATATTATTTTAGACAAAATTGCATATTCACTGATATTCATATTTAAAACAACTATTTTTCCATTTTCCAAAACATCTTGAAAACCTAAAAAATTAAGTTCCTCTAATGGTGGAGAAAAGGTTTTTAAAATATCATACTCTCCAATAAAACTATTAGTAATGCGTGTTATTTCTGATTTTATAATAGATAAAGTACGAGGGTCTAAATTTAGAAATTCTTTTTCGAAAAAGGTTATGGAAGAAAGTAAATCATAGGTTTCGGTATGATTATAATAATTATTATTAAATTTTTCTCTTAAAATTTTTAACTTATCCAGATAATAATCATTAACCATAATTATTTTATGTAGTTCATCAAAAGTTACATAACCATCATTATAAAGCCTGCATAATTTTATTGCTTCTGCTAAAACCTGCTCAGCTTTGTCTAACCAAAAAGATTCTGTATTATTTTTAGAAAACAGCAAAAGAATCGTTTTTAATCTATTTGCTAAGACAGAAGGCTTTAAGTTTGGCTTGTGTAAAGGGTTATATTTGTAATTTCCATTTAGTTCAATTATAATTAAATCCTCTTCTCTATTATATATTTTGCAAAATTTTTTAACCTGTTTGTAGTAATTACCTTTAACGTCTAAAATAAGCATTCCAATCTTTTTTTCGAAATTATTGGACTTATATTTAATTAGTTGTTGTGTAAAAGGATACATTGCACTACTTGTTTTTCCAGTACCTATCGTTCCAGTTACTAAAATGTTTTGGTAAAGACTTTTTTCAGGTAAAAATATTTTCTCATCTGTAAAAATATTTTTTCCTATAAAAAGAGAGAGTTCGTTGGAATTAACAGAGGATATATGTTTGGGATGCTTAATCTTTTTAGAAAAAGTTTTTATAAATGGACGGATAAATAATGAAAAAAATGAACTAGAAAGAATAATGGATGAAAAAATATATGAGATTACAAATAAAATTTTTATGTATTTCCAAATCAAAGGTTGTTCTATACAAATGTCGAATGGATGTAACCCGTATTCAATAATAATTGTAGATGATGTAAAAATAGGATAGAAGATTTTTAGACCAAACAAACAGGAAATAGAAGATAAAAATAAAACGAAAATAAAGTGTGCAATAAAAATCACCTCCATTATTTGATTTTAATATTTAATTTAGAACCTTGCAAATTGTGGGAAATATTAATGTCGAAGAAATTGTAAATTGAGTAAAAAACAATAAAAAGATTAAAAATAAAGATAATAAAAAAATAGTCTATTAATTTTAAAATATAATATCACCTCCCAGTTTTTACCATAATACAACATTTTTGAAAATTTGTCTATACTTTTTGTAAAAAATTGTATTGATATTTGTTTTTCTTTTTGCTATACTTAATAAATAGAATCAGAACAAAAAGAAAGAGTGATAAATTTGAAGGAAAAAAACACAAAAGAAATAAACGAAATAAAATTTAAAAAGAAAAAAAAGGGAATTGGTAAGAAGATTTTACTTATTATAATATTTATATTACTAGCGATTGGAGTGATTTTTGGTTATAAGGTTTATAAAAATGGAGGAGGAACAAAAGGACTATTGATGACTGCTATAGGGCATGATAAAGATACGGTTTTATCATTAGACAAAATGTATTGCCTAATTTTAGGGAAAAGTCAAAATTTGACAGATACTTTAATATTAGCTTCATATGACCCGAAAGATCAATCAGCTGCTATGTTGTCAATACCAAGAGATACATTTATAGGGGATTATAAGTCAAGTGCAACTGCCTGGGATAAAATAAATTCTGTATATCAAACAGAAAATGGACCACAAAAGGTAATGAAATATGTGAGTAATCTTACGGGAATAGATGTTAAATATTATCTAATGGTTGATACAGAAGCATTAAAGGTTTTAGTAGATGAAATAGACGGCGTAACCTTTAATGTCCCAATTGATATGAATTATGATGATTCAAGCCAGGACTTACATATACATTTAGAGGCAGGTGAACAACTATTAGATGGCGATAAAGCAGAACAGGTTGTTAGATTTAGACATAATAATAATGGTAGTACATACCCAAGTGAGTATGGACAAGAAGATATAGGAAGAATGAAGACACAAAGAGCGTTTTTAACAGCTTTAGCAAAAAAAATGTTAAGTTGGAAAAGTGTAACAAAAATAAATGGTATATTAGACATTGCACAAAAATATGTAGAAACAAACTTGGATTTTAATGCAATAAAAGATTATATACCATATGCAGTGGAATTTGATATAAACAATTTGAAAACAGCAGCTTTACCAGGAGTACCAGAGTATGCAAATGTTGTATGGATATATAGTAGTGATAAAGAGGAGACAAAGAAAGTAGTAAATAAGCTATTTTTCAATATAGATGAGGAAAATTCTCAGATTAGCAGTGAAGAAAGAAGTAATATAAAAATAGAAGTATTAAATGGAACAGGCGATAAAGATGAATTTGAAAAAATTATAGATAGAATAGAAACTGCAGGATACAAAGTAAAAAATACAGGAGAGACCTCTAAAACAACTAGGACAACAATAATAAATAGAAATTCAATATCTGAAACTGCAATATCAGAAATAAAAAATGCTATTAAAATAGGAAATATATCAACAGGAAATTATTCAGAAAATATAGATATAACTATCATTTTAGGTAAAGATAGTATAGAGAAGTTAGAAGATTAAGCTTCTAACTTCTCCTAAAAATTGCAAAAAATATAAATATTACAAGTAAGATTAAACCAAGTCTAAAAATAATTAAAACAAAGTTAACAATATCAACATTAGTTTCAGCAATTAATTCAGATGTATAAATTATTCCATCAATATCATAGGTAATTTTTCCAATTGCGCTTCCTCCTTTTATTGGAGCAACAAGTGGAGTATCTAATTCTAATTTAGGTTCTAAATTGTTAATATCAAAATTATTTTCCAAAAATACATTAATATCGTTTTTAACTAAGATATTTAAATTTTTAGTATCTTCGGTAGCACCTAATACACTAACTTTTGTAACAACTGAATTAGCTTTTTTTATATTCTTATACGAATAATTACTAAAACCATATTCAAAAAGTTTTTTACAATCTAAAAATTTAGGCACTAAACTTCCGTTGGTATCTTCTGCACCAAGAATAACAGCTATTAATTCTAAATCATCTTTTTTTGCAGTGGCTATTATGCAATCCTTTGCCGGATTAGTATAACCAGTTTTTAATCCAGTTGCATATGGATAATAATAATCATCTGGTGAATGGTGGGATAATAGTAGATTTGTGTTATAAAAAAATCTATTATCACTATTATATTTATCTGTTTTAGGTAGGTTATATACAGTTTTTTGAACAATATCTTTTATCGTTTGAAATTGCATAGCATGCTTAGCAATAAGCGAAAGATCATAAGCAGTCGAATAATGATTTTCATCATGAATACCACTAGGATTTTTGAAATTTGTATTTTCACAACCTATTTCTTTAGCTTTAGAATTCATCATATTGGCAAAATTTGCTATAGAGCCACCAACATGTTCTGCAAGCACATTTGCAGCATCATTAGCAGATGGAATTAATAATACATGCAATAATTGCTCTATTGTTAATTTCTCACCTTCTTGCAAATATGCAGTGGAATAACCGGCCGGTACAGAATCAACGGCACTGTTACTTACGGTGGCAACATCAGTTAGTTGGCATTTTTCTAATACCAAAATTGCGGTCATAAGCTTGGTGGTACTTGCAGGATACATCATTTTATTTAAATTCTTTTCAAATAATATTTTACCGGTTGAATATTCCATAAGAACGCATACTGGAGCTGATATATTGATTTCTGCAGCGTTACAAAATTTATTAATTGATAAAATATTAAAAATAATTATTAAAAAGCAAATAATTTTTTTTATACGTCTCATATAAACTCCTCTAATATAACTATATATTAAGTGTCTGAAAAATTCAATACTAAAATTAAACAAAAAAGGAATGATTTAATTGAAAAAAATAAATAATAATATCAAAATAATTATTATAATTGGAATAGTAACTTTAACTATATTTGTTGTAATACTACTAAAGAAAATTGAAGAAAACAACTATAATAATTACAATTATGAGGAATATTTTGGAGAGCAAGAAAATAAAATAGTAGAAGAGAAAAAAACAATTGTTGTTCATATTACAGGTGAAGTAAATAAACCAGGAGTTATAGAGCTGGAAGAAGGAAAAAGGATTATAGATGCAATAAAAACAGCGGGAGGAGCAACTTCAAAAGCAAATTTAACTCAAATTAATTTAGCTTATGTCTTAAAAGATGGTATGAAGATATATATTCCAAATATTGAAGATAAAAATATAGAATATATTACAACAAACATCGGTGATAGTGATGATAAAGAAAAAATTAATATAAATCTCGCAAACGAAAAAGATTTACAAAAGTTGCCAGGAATAGGAACATCAACTGCAAAAAAAATAATTAAATATAGGGAGGAAAACGGAGAATTCAAAAATATAGAAGATATAAAAAATGTTAAAGGTATAGGAGAATCCAAATATGAAGAAATAAAGGAAAAAATAGAAATATAAAAAAATAATAACAAAGATAAATTTTTTCATAGGTATTGACAAAAGGGGATAATAGGGGTATACTTAGTAAGTAAGTAAAAATATCGCGGGGTGGAGCAGTTGGCAGCTCGTTGGGCTCATAACCCAAAGGTCGCAAGTTCGAGTCTTGCCCCCGCAACCAGATAAATTAAGAGTTCTAGAAATTAGCTAGAACTTTTTATTTGTATTTTAGAGTAATTAGCGCAAAATTTTAAAACAAGTTTTGCAGAATTTTACTTGTTTTTTGGATAAATACAATATATAATTATTTACAATAAAACATGTTTTTGCGTTGATATTTTAAATAATAAATTGAGGAAAAGAGTATGGAAGAAAATATATTTAATACAATTAGACATGAATATAAAATTGAAAACTGTATAATTGAAAAGAGAAATGATTCAACAGATGGAAATGTATATACTATTTTTGACAATCAAAATAAATTTATAGCTAAAATATACAAACAAGAAGAACATACAAAATCAATGATTAATCTTCACTTATTTTTAATAAAAAATGGATTTATTGTTCCTAATATAGTTAAAAATATAAATGGAGATTATTATTGTAACATAGAAAATAATTACATAGTTGTTTACACTTTTATAAATGGCGAACAATATGGGCCCAAAATTGAGAATATAGAAAATATAGAATACAAAAATAATATTGTAAGAAAACTTGCAATTCAATTAAGAAACTTGCACGAAATTACAAGAGATAATAATTTTAATCTTAAAGAAATAGAAATTCATAATTCAAAAAAAGAGAATGAGAGGAAGTCTGTTTTGCATTTTGACCTAACAAAGGATAATATATTTATTTGCAAAGATAAAATTGGCTTTATAGATTTTGATGATGCAAAATATGGAGATTCTTTATTTGATGTGGCAAGTGTGATATGTTTTTTGTTTATTTCTAAAAAAAGAGGAGTTGATGAAAACTCCATTAATGTTTTTTTAAACAGTTATTATAATAACGAGACAGAAGTTAAAAGAAGAGAAATCCACATGATAAAGACTTATGCACACGAATGGATAAAAGAAGTATTAAAAAATGAAAATTTAGATAAACCAATAAAAGAAAGTTTTATATTTAAGGACAAAATGATAAGAAAAATAAATATAGGAGGGAGTAAAAATGAGGCACACAATGAAATTAAAAGAGGATCCATTTGAAAGAATGAAAAATGGAACCAAAACAATTGAATTTAGATTGTATGATGAAAAAAGAAGGAAGATTAAAGTTGGGGATGAAATTGAATTTTTTAAATTACCTAAATTGCAAGAAAGAATTTTGGTTAGAGTTAAAAATTTATATAGAGGAGATTCTTTTAAAAACTTGTTTAAAATAATATTTCCAGATAAAGATAATAAAGAAATAAATAATAAAACTGAAGAAATGCTTAAATATTATACTCATGAACAAGAAAAAGAATATGGTGTAATAGGGATAGAAATTGAGATAATAGTTAGCAACTTTAGATATACATATAACAAATTAGTAAGAGATAAAATTCCAGAAAATATTGATAATATGAAGGGGAGAAAAAGCAAATATAAAATATTAGATGATGCGGAATATTTGAAAGAATTAAATAGAAAAGTAATTGAAGAAGCTAATGAATTTATAGAGGAAAACAGTATAGAAGAGCTAGGGGATTTGATGGAAGTTTTAAACGCAATAATGAAACTAAAAGGTTATAAGCTTGAAGAAGTAAACAAGATTATGAAGGAAAAAAATGAAAAAAAGGGAGCTTTTGACAATAAAATATTTTTAGAGTATATTGATGAAGAAAAAAGAAATTTAGATGAAGAAGAAGAATTGCAAAAAAAATTTAGAAGATAGAAAGTGGATATATTAATAAAATTATTAAAGAAAAGAATAGTGAAAGTTCCATTAATATTTGGAAATTCTCCCACCTTTTATATTTGCTTTAGCAGCATTAAAAAACATATTTGTTTCACCTATAAATTAAATTATATAATATTATATGCAAAAAAGATATAAAGTGTGATTTAAAGTATATTATAATAAAAAATAGAGGAGTTAAATAAAATGATTGTTGAATATGACCCCAAATATGATGAGCAAATTAAAGACTTATTAGTAGAACTACAAAATTATCTAATAGACATCGACGATTGGCATACACAAATAATGTCGCCCCAATATAGGGAAAAAGCATACGAGATGGACATGAAGAAAGTTAAAGAACAAAATGGCAAAGTATTTGTGTCTGTCGAAAATGGAATCGTTAATGGCGTAATTATGGGAATTGTCAATGAAAATGATGAAATTGACAAACTGACTAACGATTGTGCAAAAGGAAATATTTTAGAATTAATTGTAAAAAATGAAGATAGAGGAAAAGGTACTGGCAAAAAACTCCTGAATAAAATAGAAGAATATTTTAAACAGATTAATTGTGCTAGGATAAACATAGAAGTATTTGGACCAAATAAGAGAGGATTAGAATTCTATGGAAAAAATGACTATATTGTTAGAGATATGATAGTATCAAAAAGGTTGAGAGAATAGAATTAAATCCAGAAGATGGTAACTCTGACTGAAAAAATATCTCTTCCAACTTTGTATTAAAAAACAAGGAGAAAATATTATGAAATAAAAGTTACAATAAGAGAATCACATCCACCAACATGGGGAAGATTACGAATACCAGCCAATATAACATTTAATGGAGATAACTGGGTACATGATATAATAATAGAAAAAGAAATAAATGAAGAAATAGAATATCCATTGTGTATAAAGGCAAAATCAGGAGCGTATCCAGAAGATTGTGGGGGAACATATGGATATGAAGAATATTGTCCAAGTGATAATGAAAGATTTTATAGTTATTTAAAATTCTTTAGTTTGGAAGATTTAATAAAACAAGGGAAAGCATATTTGAAAAGGTCAAACAATATACCGATTTTATAAAAGTTTGTTTAACATCATTGACACAAATACAATAACTATCTAATTTATTAGCTTGTCTAATCATAAGCACTCCAACTATAGATATTTTTCCATTATATACATTTGGTCTTCGTTTAATTCCTTTTTGCCATTAGAATATTCGTATCCTAATTTATGATAAAATTCACATCCAACAATAGATGCAGGGATTACTAATTTTTTAGCAGGAATTGTTAAAGCGAATTTTTCTATTTCGTTAATTAACATTCTACCTATGCCTTGTTTATGGTGAGCCATGTCAACAAATACAGTTAATATCCAATACTCTCCATCATCATTATACCAAGACTTATCAAGACCCGCAGTACCTATAACTTTATCATATTCTAATGCTACAAATACTTTTGTCCTTTTGGAAAAATTCTTTTTAATTTCTTCAGGAGTAAATTCTTTAACAGATTTTCTCACAAATTCTAAGCCATAATCTTTAGAATTTACTTCCAATAAATTTTGTATAATAATCTTTGACATTGCGTCAGCATATTTATTATCATATTCTTTTATTTCTATCATATATTTTACCTCCTTTTAGTATAAAATCATTCCAGAGCCTAATTCTTCATTAGGTCTTGTAATAAATCCAAATTTTTCATAAAAAGATTCTGCACATTGTTTTAGTAACTCTTTATTAGCAATATGAATAGGCTTGTTAGTACCAATATTGATTATATTTTTGTCAAATCCTTTAAAAATTTTAATCAATTGCTCTTCAGGTATTTTATCTAAATTATAATTGAATTTTGGACCACTAAGTTACATAACCTAACGATTAATTATATAGAAATTTCTTAACGTATCAATACTAAACCGTATTGATAAATCAAGTATTGACACTTATAAGAAATTTTTATTTTTATCAGTTAAGAGGTTATTCGAATTATTATGTCATCTAAAAATTTTAATTATAAGTTGGACCATTTTTCACTTACAATTAACAGTTGTTATTAAGTTTCCAGTTTTGTGATTTGGTGTTTCAATTATGTATGTTAGTTCGTCTTCATTTTTTCTGTATATACTGATTGATATGTCTTTTTCTTTGTCTAGGAAAAATTGATTTAATAATACTTTTTTCATTTAATTACCATTCATTTCTGTGTTTGTTTATATATTTAAATTAGAAAGCTGTCTTGTGATTGAAGAGGTATTAAGCTTTCCATATTTTGATTAAGTTTTTTCTTATAAAAATTGGCAAGTATTCTATCTGTGTGAATATTGCCAATGTGGTTTGTATTAAAAACTAGTAATTATTATTGTACCATAATATGATATGCTTCTCAATATTATGCATACAATTTTTGATACTTTTTATTTAATTATTAGTGTTTTTGGCAAAACTGTTAAATTTTTTATTGAATGTGTTTGTGTGTGAAGGCATATGAGGTTATATATATGAACGATTTTATATATATAATCAAAGGGACGTATGGAAAATATCTATAGGTTAATACAAAAGTAAAAAATGCAATGTCTTTTGCTGTAACGTTGTCGAGTTTCACGAAATTTGCGATTGCATAGTCACATGCATGCAAAAAGTCAATTGCACGAGAGCGTTCAGCCTCAGTACTAGCAGCATTTGCTTCATCCAGATAGTTGTATCTCTGATGATCCTTGCGTTTCACATCATTAACTAAGTTCACATGATATCTTACGATGTCAATTGAATATTGATAAAAATTGTGATATAAGTATTTTATTATTTTTAGAGTATTTTCTGAAAGGGAATTTAGTGTATGAAGTATAAAGATGTAATTGAAAAAATGTCTTTGGAAGAGAAGGCAAGTTTGTGTGTTGGTAATGATTATTGGCATAGCCTTGAACTTGAAAAGTATGGGATTCCTAAGATTACTATGTCAGATGGACCTCATGGGTTGAGGGTTCAAAAAACTAAGGCTGATAATCTTGGTATAAATGAAAGTGAGATTTCTACGTGTTTTCCTGCTTCTGCTAGTTTAGGTAATGCTTGGAATAGAGAGTTGATTTATTTATTAGGAAAAACTTTGGGAAAAGAGGCTAGAAAAGAAGAGGTTAATATTGTTTTAGGTCCTGCTATTAATATAAAGAGAAGTCCTTTGTGTGGTAGAAACTTTGAGTATTTTTCTGAGGATTCTTATTTAACAGGAATTCTTGGCATGGAATATGTGAAGGGACTTCAAAGTGAAAATGTTGGAGCTTGTGTAAAACATTTTGCTGTTAATAATCAAGAGAATAGAAGAAGAACTATTGATGTGGTTATTGATGAAAGAGCTTTGAGAGAAGTGTATTTAAAGGCTTTTGAAATGATTATAAAAAATGCTAAACCTTGGTCTATTATGAGTGCTTATAATAAGGCTAATGGCGAATATTGTAGTGAGAATCAACATTTATTGAATGATATTTTAAGAAAAGAATGGAATTTTGATGGGATTGTTATTTCTGATTGGGGTGCTGAAAATGATAGAGTTAAAGGATTGAAAGCTACTCATGAGTTGGAAATGCCTGGTGGAAGAGGTAATGGTGCCAAAGAAATTATTGAGGCTGTTAAGAATGGAGAAATTTCTGAAACAGAGTTAAATGAAGCTGTTGATAGAATTATTAATATTGCTAGAAAGGGAAGTAATCAGTTTGCATATGATGAAAAGTTAGGAGCATATTTAGAAATGAATAAAGCCGGTAAAGAAACTTCTTTTGAATATGATCAGAAGGTTCATCATGAGATTGCTGAGAAAATTGCTAAAGAGACAATTGTATTATTAAAAAACGATAATAATATTCTTCCTATAAAAAATAAGAAAATTGCTGTTATAGGTGATATGGCCAAAACTCCAAGATATCAAGGTGCGGGAAGTTCGACTATTAATCCATATAAGATTGAAAATGCTTATGATAACTTGGTTCAAAATGGAATTGATGTTGAATATGCTCAAGGATATGAAAGAATTGAGTCTGAAAATGATGAAAGGTTGAGAAGTGAAGCTGTTAAAGTTGCTAAGAATAATGACGTTGTACTTGTGTTTGCAGGCCTTACAGAGAATTATGAATCTGAAGGTGTTGATAGAGAAACTTTAGATATGCCTGAAAATCAAAATAAATTAATTGATGAAATTTGTAATGTTAATGAAAATGTTATTGTTGTTTTGTCAAATGGTTCTCCTATATTGATGCCTTGGAAAGATAAAGTTAAAGGAATTTTAGCAGGATGCATTGGTGGAGAAGCTGGCGGAAAAGCTGTTGTCGATTGCATTCTTGGTAATGTGAATCCAAATGGTAAATTGGCTGAAACTTATCCTAATAAATTAGAAGATACTTCTTGTTTTAATAATTATCCTGGAAATGAAATAACTGTTGAATATAAAGAGTCTGTTTATGTGGGATACAAATATTATGACAAGGTTGGAAAAGATGTGTTATTTCCATTTGGATTTGGTTTGAGCTATACAGAGTTTGAATATTTTGATTTGAAAGTTAATATTGAGAATGAAAAGGTAGACATTAGATTTAAAATAAAAAATGTTGGAGATGTTGCTGGAAAAGAAATCGCTCAAATATATGTTAAGAAAGCTGATTCTGTAGTATTTAGACCGGATAAAGAATTGAGAAATTTTGCTAAGGTTGATTTAAATCCAGGTGAAGAAAAAGATGTTCATATAGCTCTTGATAGAGATTGTTTTGAATATTATGATATTGAAAATGATAGATGGCAAGTTGAGGCTGGAGAATATGAGATTTTAGTTGGAAAATCAAGTAGAAATATTGTTTTGAATGACAAAGTAGTAATTAATTCAGATGATGTTTGTGTAAAGAAAGAATTTTGCGAAAAATATTATACTGGTGATGTTCAAAACGTTACTGATGAAGAATTTGAAAAATTGATTGGAAGGAAGTTGCCAGATAAGGTTTTGAAGATTGAAGATATTACGGCTGAAAACACTTTGGAACAGATAAAAAATACTGCGATTGGTAAAGTGATTTATGATAATCAGATTGAGAAAATGAATAGATTATTGAGAGAGCACAATGTTAATAAGGCAACTAAGGTTATGATGGATTTACAAAAACCATTAAAGAAATTTTATGAGAAAAAGAGTAGTAAAATTACAAAAGAAATGGTTGATGAATTGATTGCAATGGCTAAAAAAGGTGAGTTTTCAGAGAATAATGCATTTGTGAAGGAATATTTAAAGTAGTAAAAAGTTGGAATGAAAGGATTTGAAGATGATAAAAGCAGTTTTTATTGATATAGATGAAACACTAACAAATAGTCAAAGAGAGGTTACTGAAAAGACAAAATTAGAAATAAAAAAATGTGTAGAAAATGGTGTAAAAATAATTTTGACTTCTGGAAGATCTCGTAGAGAGGCTATGGATTTTCAAGAAAAGATTGGCACAAGTCCATATATAGTTTCTTCAAATGGCGCTTCTGCCTATGATGCAGAAAATGGAGTTGAAATTTATAATGAGAGAATTGATCCTCAAATGGTGCTTCAATTAATAAAACATTCAAGAGAGAATGGATATAGAATAAAATTGAACTATAAGGATCTTTTAGTTATGAATGAAGCTGCTTATCCAGATGAAAAGGACAAGGAAGTTTCTTATGAAGAATTAGAAAGGGTTGCAGTAGAGGAGCAAGTTGTTCAGTGTGTTATTACAAGTACTGATTTTGAGAAAATGAGGGTTTTTAGAGATTATATAAAAAATGAATGTGTATGAATAGCTGTTGCAAATGAGTCTAAACGTTTTAAAAATTCTGATTTGAAGCCAAGTAGAAATTATTATTGCGATGTTGCTTCTGTTAAGGTTTCTAAAGGAAATGCTGTTAAAGCTGTTTGTGAATATTTTGAAATTAAACCTGAAGAAACAGTTACAATAGGTGATGGAGAAAATGATTTGTCAATGTTTGAATTAACTCCAAATTCTGTTGCTATGGGAAATTCATTGTCTGAAATAAAAGAAAAAGCTAATTATGTTACGGATTCAAATGATGAAGATGGGGTAGCTAAGGTGCTAGGGTTTATCATTAAAGTTAATGAAAAAGAGATGCCAATTTGAAATTGACATCTCTTTTTGTTGGTTAAAAGACTACGAACCAACTGTTTACACTCATAAAAACAAAGATTTCATTGCTCCATAACATCCAGCATAGGAAGAATTGCTTCCAAAAACATCCTAAAATTGCGTAAATGTTCAGCAAACTAAATCTTCTATAAATGGCTAAATACCAACAAAAGCTTAAACTTTCATAAATCTTCAAAAGTGCCTTTGCCGGCGCCTCATAACTCTAAGGTGAGTTTGAAATAATTCTGCTTTACAATTTTAATTTAATCGCTACAGCTTGAGTGGTTGTGGCGATTTTTGCTATTCCTCAATTAGTTAACAATAATTACTAAAAATAGGCATTTTATGTGAAATTGGGGAAAAGTTGGGGAAGAAAATCTCCCAAAACGTTTATATTTCTAATAAAAATCCAGTAAAAGACTATGGGAAACCTAATTTTATAAATAGTAGTCTTTTACGTTACACATATAATCGTTGGAACAAAATTAAGGATTTTGACAACGATTCATTTTTATCGTGAAAAGTCTAATGACTTTAGTGAAATCTGAAAAAAGATTTTAGACTAATTTTTGTTGTGGTAGTAGCAAGTGTTCTAAAGCATTTCCTGCATTTCTATTATGAGAAATAATAGGATGCACATAGAAATTAAATGTTGTTGTAATTTGTGCATGTCCAAGTCTTGCTGCTACAACTGCTACATCAATATTTTGTGATATTAAAAGTGTAGCATTTGTGTGTCTTAATCCGTGAAAATTAATTACAGGTAGTCCTATTTGACCAACATATTTTACAAACCATTTGCTTATTGTAGAAGGGTGCATAGGTTTGCCATCAGCTTGTACAAATAACCTATTAGAATCAGTCCATAATTCACCATAGAACGATTTTTGTTCATCATACCATAACTTATATTGCTCAAGTAGAGAAACAACGAAATCTGGAATTGCAACTTCTCTGATAGAACTTTCTGTTTTAGGTGTTTTTGTAAATACACCTTTGTCAGCTAAATATTGGCTAGAACGATTTATACTAACAATTCCTGTTTTTAAATCAATATCTTGCCATTCTAATCCCATTAATTCACCTAAACGAACACCAGTAAATATTGTAAGAATGATTGCAACTTTATATTTTATTTGATCTTCACCAAGTGAGGATAAATTTTGTAATAATATTTTACATTGCTCATCATCATAGTATCTTCTTTTGGGTTTTCTTGCTTTTGGTGGTTGAACACGTTCAGCAGGATTAGATATAATTAGTTGCCAATATACTGCTTTATGAAGCATTGCTCTTAATAATCTGTGATGTTCTAATATTGTTTTACCAGATAAGGGTTTTAATGTTTTCTTACCATTGTTCCCTTTTTTTCTAACTAACTGAGTATCTCTACTAAGTAAATCATAAAAATGCATGATGTCAGTTGGTTTGATTTTGTTAATATAGAAATGTCCAAAGTAGGGTAGAAGTCTTGTTTCTAATATTCTACAATATCTTTTGTATGTTGATGGTGCAAGTTCTTTTGATGCATAGTCTCTTTTCCATATTTCTGTGAATTCAGAGAACTTTAATGATTTGCCTTCTACAAACATTCCATTTTGAACATCCGCAACGAATTTTGCTAGTTCTATTTCTGCTTCTTTTTTTGTTCCGTGTATTGTTTTTGTTTTCTTTATAGGTTTTCCTTGCAAGTCGTATCCTGCAAGACATACTAGTCTGTAACTATTTTTTCCTCTTTTTTCAATACTCCCAGCCATTACCTTTTTCACCTCCTTTCAGGCATAACTATGGGTGGGAGAGAATAAAATATATTGTTAACTGAAATTATTATACTATAATTGTTAACAAAAAACAAGAGGCGACAAGATATTTATAAAACAATAATTAAATTACATTTTTTTACAAAGAAACAAACAAAATTTCATACAAAATATTGACAAAATAAAAAGAAAAATATATAATTCAAATGGCTAGTTAGAATTAAATATTTTTCTTTTTTTACAAAATTCTTTTGTATATTCTCTATATTTATATATAACATTAGAATTCGATTTTGTAAATAGAAAAAATGAATGTCATTAAAATTTAATGATTTTGAAATATTTATGTAATAATTAGACTATTTACTAAAGATTGGAGGAAATGTACAATGACAAAACCAAAATTGATAGTTACTAAAGAAACTAAAACAGGCAGAAATATTGAATTTCAAGACACTAGAAACAATAGAATAATGTCAAATAGAGAGTTGATTGGGAGACTAAAAACAGGGAATTCATCATATAATGAGGATTATTGCTTGAAACATGATAAAAACGGAAAAGAATATATATCTTCAAAACCAGATGGAAATGAAAAAAATAATTTAGGATAATAATAAAGGAAGAACTTCATAAATGTATGAGGTTTCTTCCTTTATTCTATTCGAAAGGAGAGAATGATGAGTTTTAGTAATATACCAGATAAAATAAGAACATTACTTATGGGAAAATGTGGCGGAAAATGTGAGTTTAGAGGATGCGAAGAAAATATTTTAAATGAATCATTAACAAGAAAGAGTGGGATATACTCTAATTTTGCTCATATAATAGCTGATAGTGAAAATGGTCCAAGAGGAGATAAGGAATTATCTATAAAATTAGCAAAAGATGAAAGTAATATAATGGTTTTATGTTTCAAACATCATAAAATTATTGATGAAAATGAGAATGAATATACAGTAGAAATTCTTAATCAAATGAAGCAAGATCATGAGAAATATATTAGTGAGTTAATAAAAATTCCTAAAAATAATAGGGTATGTGCAGTAAAATACACATCTAGTATTTCAGATAGAATACCAGTAATAAATGATACAGACATATTAATAAGTACAAAAAAACAAAATAGATACTGTACAGGAGATATTATTAATTTAAAGGGAAACACATACATTGAGAAGAATAGTGAAGCCTTCTTTGATATAGAATCTGAAAATTTAAGAATATGCTTTGAACAGTACATAAGACCTTTACAAAAAAAAGATAGCATTTTACCAATATATGTATATGCTATAGCTCCACAACCATTGCTTATATATCTGGGAACATTGTTTTCAGACATAACTAATGTTGAGGTACAACAATTACAACGTGAGCCAATACAAGAATGGTATTTAAAAGATGAGAAAAATCTTAATTTTGATGTAAAATTGGATATTCCCAAAAAGAAATATTCCAAAATAGCATTAAATATTTCAATAACTGCTAATATATCTGAAGAAAGAATAAGAGAGGTTGTAGGAGATGAATGCGACATTATAAAAATCGAAAGCACTATACATGGTAATGATATTATAAAGAATAAAAATCAATTAGAAATATATAAGAACAAGATAAGAAATGCATATGAAGTAATAAAAGATAATTATGGGCGAGACTGTGTAATAAATATCTTTCCAGCAATGCCAATTGCAATAGCAATTGAAACGGGTAGATGTTGGATGAAAAAAGCACATCCAAGTCTTGCTATATATGATGAGAAGAATGGTTTTAAAAAAGCCATAGAAATAAATTATGAAGGAGAAAATGGATGATACAAAGAAAACAAAATATAGATAAAATGTTAAGAAAAATAGCAGCCGAGATAGAGATAAGTAAAACCGAAAGTGATAAAGCAAAAGAAAGCTATGAAGCTGTAGGAAAATTTTTAGATAATAATATTAAAGAATATGATCTAAAAGTTTTTCCACAAGGGTCTTTTAGATTGGGCACAGTAATTAAGCCAATATCTGATAAAGAAGAATATGATATTGATTTGGTTGTTGTTATAGATAATAAATTTAATAGTGCAAAAGAGCTAAAAAATATAGTTGGTGATGCATTAAAAGCAAGTGATAGATATTCTAAGAAAATAGAAGAGGGAAAAAGATGTTGGACAATTGAATATTCAGAAAGCGCTAATTATCATATGGATATATTACCTACAATAAAAAGTAGTACTTATAATGATACTAAAGAACTTATTATGACACATAAAGAGGAGAAAAACTCTGAATATGAGTTTAGACAAACAAATCCAGAAGCATATTACGAATGGTTTGTAAAAAGAATGGAAGAAGAAAGGAAAAAACTAACAGAAGAATATGCTATTAGAAATAAATTAGAAATTATTGATGTACCAGAATATGAAATAAAAACAACATTACAGATAGCGATAGAAATATTAAAAAGATATAGAGATGTAAAATTTCAAGAAAATCCAGAAATAAAACCAATATCAATAATATTAACTACATTAATGGCTAGAGTTTATACAGGTAATGAGAATGTATATGAATTAATAGAAAAATTTTCTAATGAATATAGTATGTATTTAGAAAAGGATGAAGAAGGGAATATTATAATAAAAAATCCAATTAATGAAAAAGAAAATTTTGCGGATAAATGGCCTAAGCATCCTGAAAGAAAAGAAGCTTTTTTTAGATTTCTTACAGAGCTTAAACGAGATCTTATTAAAAATAGAATTTTGTTAGAAGGAAATATAATGGAACAAGCAACTTTTTATAAAAAGATATTTGGTGAAAATATAGTAAATAGAGTTTATGAAAATATTGCAAATGAAACAAGAATGGAAAGAGAAAAATCTAATATTTATATGAGAGAAAATGGAAATATTACTACTGAAAAAACAAATATAAATGTAAGGAAACATAATTTCTATGGCAACTAAAAAATACCATAGAAGTAAACCAATAACTATACCTATCCAAAAATTAAATATAAGAAAGATGTTTAAATCTATGATAGTAAAAGAATATAAGGTTAGAGATTTAAGAATGATATTAAAAATTCAACCAACAGAGTTTTCTAAATCATATAATGTTTTATTAGAATATAAATCAGTACAAAAAAAGCCACAAGCATATGTTAGTTTAGAACAATTAGGAATAAAAAATAAAGAAAACATTCCACATAAGTATAGTATAAAAAATATGAATAACAAGGAATATATTAATTTATGTTTGTATTACAGAAATGAATGGAATCCCATGATGAAAATTTCAGAGACCATAATTCCTTGGATTAGTGAATGGATATATTATTTTGAGTTTTGGTGTATAACAGGAAAATGGTGTGGTGGAGGAAAGCATCCAAACAAAAAAGCTATTAAAGAAAACGACAAGAATTGAGGCTTGTCGTTTATTTATTTTTTTCTAACCATTCATCAAATTCATCATAAGTCTTTTTTCCGTTTTTTAATATCATTAATAAATTGTTTAGATTCTTTTTTCCAGATTTCATAATTTTTTTTGTAAGATGCAATATCAGAATTTCTATTTACTGTCATAGATTTTTTCGAATATATCTGTCTGTATTTTTTATAAACAGGTTCTTCGTTTTCTTTTCTTTTTTGAGAAAATTGATTTCCTATTTCACGACATGTTTTTTTACTATCAATATCAATTCTATCACAATATACAATATTATTTTTAGAAGTTATAAAATATTTATTACAATTCTTACATTTTTTTATAAATAATTTATTATTGCTAATTAAATGACATAGTGATATATAAAATAAAGTATAAATATCTTTTACAGCATAATCAATATTTGATGTGAATTTGCTATTCTCGGAATCGTCTTTAACAGCTATTTCTATAAGAGTGTTTAGGTCAATTGTATTTTCTAATCCATACAATATATTTGTATAATTATAATCAACTGCATTAATAATTGAATAATTGTCACTAAATAGTTGAGTTGTTTTGTAGCTATCCATATGATTAAATATTTCACACCTTTTGGCAAAGGATAAACCTTTAAAATCAATATTTGAATCTATATTATAGATAAAATTAATCATATTTTTAAATATATTTTGTTTTGATTTTATATAATTTTTAATTTTATCAGTATAATATTTTTTACAAAGTTCCAATACATATGTAGTAGGAGTATTTATACTAAATTCGATTTTTTCATATTCTTTAGCAGTTAATATATTTTTAAAACAATCCAAATAATTAAGAAATAATAAAATAAAATCATAATAATTATCCATATCGAAAGATATAAATTCTATTAAGCTTTCACCAATTTGTTTTTCTATTGTTTCATGTTGAAAAGATAAGAATCCAGTTTTTAAATTAATATCATTTATAGTATTTATATTAGAATAATGATTACGTAAGAACACCATATTTAAAGGAAGTAACACTATTTTCTTTTCAAACTGTTCTTCAAGTTTCAATTTCTCATTTTTTTCTGCTTTTTCTATTTTTTTTAATAATTTTATACATAAATCTATTTGTTTATTAACATCAACAAATGTATCTGCATACATTAAACGATTTATAGAATTCTTTAATTTTTCCAGGTCTTGTATAGATATTGTTTTTTTACTTTTAGAATACTTACAACCAATTGTAGAGAAAGACTCCTTAAAATTAATAAGATCTAGATTATATATAAAAGAATTTGAATCCATAATATATTTCTCCTTGTTAGCAATAATTTTATTAAACTTGTATAGCTTTTTATAGTTATCAAAAATAATCAAGATATATTTACAAGGTTAACTATTAATATTATAATACAATTGTTAACAAAAATCAACAGTAAAAAACAAAAGGAGGTGATTTTATGGAATTATCAAAAGTACAAAGAACAACACTAACAATGAAAGAAGCAGCAGAGTATTTAGGAATATCATATTGGTTAATTAATCAATTAGTAAGAAGAAAACAAATACCATGCTCAAAAGTTGGTGGAAAATTTCTATTTAGAGTTCAAGCATTAGATGAATATCTAAGTAAGAAAGAAAAAGAATCAATTAAATATTAATTGAAGGAAAGCGAGGAAAGGAGGCTATGTATGAAATACCGTGGTTCAAAACAGAAACTACAATATTTTCAAACAGGAAAATTCAAATAATTCTAAAACTTCCGGAAGGAGACACTTATTTTAGAGTATGGATACAGTTAATTGCATTAGCAGTTGAATGCAATAATAAAGGAAGATTAGAAGTTGGAGAAAACAATCCAATGACAATTCAAAATTTTTCAAAGATTATGGGAAAATCTAATAAAAAAATCGAAAAAATTTTGAAAAAGTTTCTAGAATTAGGAATGTTAAAAAAAGAAGGGGAAACATTTCTAATAAAAAATTGGGACAAGTATCAAAGTATTGAAAAGTATGAAAAATATCAAATACAAAACAGAGAAAGACAAAGAAAATATCGTGAAAAGCATAAAAGTGAAATTGAAAAAAGTAACGTTATACAAGCGTTAGGTAACGGAGAAGAGGAAAACAAAAAAGATTTAGAAAATAATAAAGAAAAAAATATAAGAGAGGAGAACGAAAATGGATTTAGACAATACAAAATCTAATAAAATTATTCACAAAGAGTTCAAAAAGTGTGGATTTTGTGGCAAAGAATTAGCACCAATAGGACTTGATTATTTATATGCTAATATTTCTCCAGATGCAATTAAATACGAAAGATGTAATTGCAATGAGGCACAAGAATACTGGAAGAAGATAGATGAGCAAGAATATGAAATAGAAAAAAGAAAACATTATAAAAATATCATAAATAAAATTTATAAGAAGAACTATGTTGAAGGAAAATTTCAAGAACAAAACTTTGAAAATTTTAATATTAATTCAGAGAATGAAATGGCAGTAAAAATTGCTAAAGACTATACCAATAAAAGTATAGAAAAAATGCAAAATGACGGACTGATAATAACGGGTGAGTCAGGAGTTGGAAAGACACATTTAGCAGCATCAATTGCTAACAAATTAATAGAAAATGATAAGATCGTTTTAATGGGAAGATTAACAATGTTATTAGACATGATTAAGGAAACATTTGGAGATAATACAAGGTCAGAAAATGAATTAATAGAGTTATACTCAAATGTAGATATGATTATAATTGATGATCTTGGAACAGAAAAAATAAGTCAGTGGGCATTAGAAAAATTGTATACAATAATTCAAAATAGAAATGAAAATGGATTACCGATAATAATTACAACAAGGTTCGATAAACATGGATTAATAGAAAGATTTAGTCAAAGTCAGGATGAACAATTAGTAGATGCAATAATATCAAAATTATATCAAATGTGTTATGGGATAACACTAAAAAAAGTAAAAGAAAAAGAGTTAGTATAAGCCGCAAAACTAAAATACTAACCCAAATCTTTATACAATTATTGTAGTACAAAAATATAAAAAAGTAAATAGAAAATGAAAGAAAAAAGTACTTGGGTTTTAAAATAAAAGTCCAAGTATTTTTCAAAATATTGTGTGCATTTGATAGAAAAAGTAATGGTTTTAGTACTAAAAAATAGTGCATTATTGTCCTAACAAGCAATGAATTTCGTTAGCTTGAAATTCTAAATGGGGAAATTCCCCAATCCCCTTTTTAAATGAGAGGAGAAAGCAAATGGCAACAACAAAAATATGGAAAGTACAAAAGAGATTAGATCATGTAATTGATTATGCAACAAATGAAGAAAAGACAAGAAAAAATTCTAGCGGATATGGAATGGATAGATTTGATAATATCAGTCAAGTAATGACATATGCAACTAATCCAGATAAAACAGAAAAACAATTTTATACAACAGGCATAAATTGTGAATTAAAAGATTCAGTTAAACAAATGCAACTTGTAAAAATAATATATGGAAAAGAAAATGGTATATTAGCATTTCATGCTTATCAATCTTTTAATGAAGGAGAAGTTACCCCAGAAATAGCGCATGAAATTGGAGTAAAACTTGCAAATGAAATGTGGGGAGACAGGTTTCAAGTTGTGGTATCTACACACTTAAATACAGAACATCTTCATAATCATTTTGTAATCAATTCGGTTTCATTTAAAGATGGAAAAAAGTATTATAGCAATTTAACGAATACAGCATTGCTAAGAAAAACATCAGATGAAATATGTGAAGAATATGGCTTAAGTGTTTTAACAGAAAAGACTTGTAAATCAGGAATCAATTTTGAAAATTTTTATAAGAAATCTATGAGAGATTCAGATTATTATAAATTTGCAAAAGAAGATATAGATTATGCTATAAAACGATCATATACTTTAAAACAATTTCAACAGATGTTAGTATCAATGGGATATAATTATTGTTATAGAGCAGACAAATTAAGTGTGAGAAGAGATCCATACAAAAGAAATATAAGAATCGAAAGAGCATTCGGAGAAGAGTATTCATTGGAAAATATCAAAAGAAGAATATTTGAAAATGATTATATAAGATCAGAAAAAATACTTCCATATATGCTAGTAAAAAATAGACATTTTACAACTAGAAATAAAGTAAAAAATAAATATAGACCAAAAGGGATTGTGGCATTGTATTACTATTATAAATATTTGCTAAAGTTATATACCAAAAAGAATATACAATATAAATTGACTCCTGAAATGAGGGCAGAAGTAAAAAAGATGGATGAATATTCGGAAAGAATTAGATTTTTATGTAAGTATAAGATTGCGACTATGAGCGATGTTGATAATATTAAAGAACAGAAACAGGAAGAATTGCAGAAAATTTTGAATATTAGGAATAGACTGTATTATAAGAGACAAAAGTTAGATAGTGGAATTAAAAAAGATAGGGTTACTAAAGAAATAATTGATGTTACTGCTACTTTAACAAGGGTTAGAAAAGAGATTAGGTTGTGTGGTGAATTTTATGATGATGTGCCAAAGATGAAAGAACAATTAAAAGAAATGGATGAGGAAAATCAAGAGAAAAAATTAAAAGAAAAGAAGAAAGATAGAAGATATGATAGGTAGAAACTGATATAGAAATGTATCAGTTTTATTATATACATGTTCTAAAATAAATATAACAAAAAAACTTGACAAACAATTAAAATTATGTTATAAAATATTTAGAACAAACGAGAGGAGGCTTATATGAAGCTAGAAGATATTGCAAATGTGTATATTGGAGTGGTTCTTAAAAGAAAAGAAGCTGTATATAAAGGAACTAAAACAAATAAATATAAAGTTTTTAATATAAGGTGCTACGAAGAAAATATAGAATATGATGATTTCTATAGTATGGAAGATTTAAGCGGATATGTTACACAAAAAGGAGATTTGATTTTTAGACTTTCTTTACCTAGCAAGATTATATTAGTAGATGAAAAGACAGAAGGATTACTAATTAATAATTTATATTGCATTATTAGGTGTAATAATAAAAAAATAAAAAATGAATTTTTAAAATGGTTTTTAGAAAGTAAAGAAGCAGGTAGACAATTAGAAACTATTATTATTGGAACAGCAGTTAAATCAATTCCAGTTGCAAAACTGAGATTAATAGATATTCCAGATGTAACATATGAAGAACAGAAAAAAATATCAAAATTGATTTATAATTGGAATAAACAAAAAAAATTATATAATCAAATAATAATAGAAAAAGACAACTATTATAATTCAATAGTAAATAAAGTAATTAATGGAGGTAAGAAATAAAATGAATGAAAAACAATTACAAGATAAAATAAATGGGACAATATGGGCAGCTTGTGATACTTTAAGAAGTAGTATACCAGGAGGAAATTACAAGGATTATGCATTAGTAATGCTATTTGTTAAATATTTAAGTGATACATATAAAGAAGAAAAAGAAAAGGCAAATGAAATGTATAATAGTAATGAACAAATGATAGAAAGATATCTTTCTAGAAGCAAATTTATATTAAAGGAAGAATGTACATTCGATTATTTATATAATAAAAGAAATGAAGAGAATATAGGAGAAATTATAAATAAGGCATTAGAAACGATAACAACTTTAAATGGTGTTAAATTATTAAATTTATTTGCAGGTGTTGATTTTAATAGTGAGGTTGTATTTGGAAAAAAGAAAGAAAAAAATGCAATATTAAAAACTTTATTATCTGATTTCAATAATGATGATATAGATTTAAGGCCATCTAAAATAGGAAATTTGGATGTTATAGGAAATGCATATGAATACTTGATTGCTAGATTTGCTGGAGATTCAGGAAAAAAAGGAGGAGAATTTTACACTCCAGCTGAAGTTTCAACATTACTTGCAAAATTAGTTGAACCAAAAGAAAATGACAGAATATATGATCCAGCTTGTGGCTCAGGTTCACTATTATTAAAAGCATCTAAAGAAGTTAAAGATAAAAAAGTTAGTGTGTATGGTCAAGAAAGTAATAGTTCAACTTATAATTTATGTAGAATGAATATGTTTTTACATGGTGTTAATGATGCTCATATTGAATGGGGAGATACTTTAGCTAATCCATTGCATTTAGAGCATGATGATTTAATGAAATTCGATGTAATAGTATCTAATCCACCATTCTCTTTAGATAAATGGGCAAAGGGATTTGAGTCCACAAATTCAACAATTATTGATGATGGTAAAAAGAAAAATACATTTAAAATGGAAGCTTCAATGGATCCATATAATAGATTTGAATATGGAGTTCCACCAAAAAGTATAGGGGATTATGCATTTATTCAGCATATGTTAAAAAGTTTAGCAGATAACGGAAGAATGGCGGTTGTACTACCGCATGGTGCATTATTCAGAGGAGCATCAGAAGGATTAATTAGACAAAGAATTTTAGAAGATAATTTAATTGATGCTGTTATAGGATTACCAGAAAATCTATTTTACGGAGTTTCAATACCAGCTACAATAGTTGTATTTAAAAAGAATAGAATTAGAAAAGATGTATTATTTATTGAGGCAAGCCGTGAATATGCAAAGGGAAAAAATCAAAATACATTAACAAAAGAAAATATCCAAAAAATATTAGATACATATAAAAATTACAAAGAAGTTGAAAAATATTCTCATATTGCAACTATGGATGAAATTAAAGAAAATGAATACAACTTAAATATAAAAAGATATGTAGATACTTTTGAAGAGGAAGAAGAAATTGATATAGAAGAGACAAAGAAAAACATTGAAAAAATAAATGAAGAACTACAAGTATTAGAAAAAGAACTACAAGAATCATTAAAAGAATTAGGATTATAAGGGAGAATAATATGGCAATTATAAATGGAAAAAAAGTAGAAATACATTTAAAAGGCGGTTTTTCCGAAAGAAAAGGAATTAAACATTTTTCTGATATAGTTCAAGTGAATAGTTTAAATGAAAGAACAAGAAACAAATTGTATTCTGTAATAAGTGAAAGTTTTGATGAGTTGTATGTTGATTATGATGGTAGTTTAAAAGATGAATTTGTAGAATATTTGTATAAAGAACTTTTCTCAAAAACAGAAAGAGATATTCCAAAATGGAGGAATGGTTACGATTATGAAGAAGTTTTTAATACAGTATATACAATTATTATACAATATGATTATACTGATATTTTTACTTTTATTGAAGGAATTATTAAATTTCTTGATATAGCAGATAAAGCAACATACAATAGATATAGTTATAAAAATGAATATATAGAAGTAATTTCAAATGTATTTAAGAAAGAAAATGTAAATTATAGAATTATAAATGAAAAGATAACAGATATAGTCGATGAACAACAAATAAGCAGTATAGAAGAGACATTAAATAATCCGTATAAAGAAGTTTCAAGGCACTATTCTAAGGCAATAGAACAATTATATAGTTTAAAAGATTTTGATAACTCAATTAAGGAATCTATATCATCTGTAGAAGCAATGTGCCAGATACTAACTAAAAACAGTAAAGCTACATTAGGAGATGCATTAAAATTATTAAAAGATAAAATACATCCAGCGATGAAAAGTGCTTTTGAAAAATTGTATGGGTATACAAGTGATGCAAATGGAATAAGGCATGCGAATGGATTAGGAGAAGGAGATTCTACATTTGAAGAAGCTAAATATATGTTAATTAGTTGTTCAGCATTTATAAACTATTTAAAAGAGAATTTTGAAGAGGGAAAATAAATATGAGTGAATGGAAAAAAGTAAAATTAAAAGAACTAATAAAAGAAGTTAATGAAAGAAATAAAGGTGAAAAAATAAAAAGAGTATTAAGTGTTACAAATTCTCTTGGATTTGTGGAGCAGAAGGAGTATTTTGAAAGGAATATTCATAGTACAAATACATCAAATTATAAAATAATAAATAGAAATCAATTTGCATTTAATCCATCAAGAGTTAATGTAGGATCTATAGATTTATTAAAAAAATATGATGTTGGAATTTTAAGCCCAATGTATGTTGTTTTTGAAGTAGACAGAACAAAAATCATACCAGAATATCTAAACTATTATTTTCAAACATATATTTTTCTTGAAAATGTTAAAAAGAACACACAAGGAAGTGTTAGGGAATCATTAAGTTTTAATGATTTACTTAAGTTTGATTTTTTACTTCCAACAATAAATGAGCAGAAGAAAATTATTTACATTTTAGATAAAATAGATAAAATTTTGATAAATTACAGTGAAAAAATAACAAAATGTAATGATGAAAGGAAATATATTAAAAAAAAGATTTTTAATTTATTGAATAAAAAATGTACTGTAAAAAAGAAAATATCAGAACTTTTTGAAAGAATTACAGAGAAGAATGAAAATATGAAAAGCAATAATATTTTAACAATATCAGCTCAAGAAGGATTGGTAAAACAATTTGAGTATTTTAATAAAATTGTGGCAGGTGAAAATTTAGAAAAATATTATATATTAAAGAAAAATGATTTTGCATACAATAAAAGTTATTCAAATGGTTATCCAGTAGGGGCGACTAAAATGTTAAAAAAATACCATAATGGTATAGTTTCTACATTATATATATGTTTTAGAAGCAAAAGTCCAATGGTGCATAATGGTTTTTTTGAATATTTATTTCAAAGCAAAGAATATTATAAGGAATTAGAAAAGATAACACAAGAAGGAAATAGAAATCATGGAATATTAAATATGAATGTAAATGATTTTTTCAATATAAAAGTTATAGTACCAGAATTTGAAATGCAAAATAAAATATATAATATTTTATTTAGAATTGACAATAAAATTGAATTATTAAAGTCAAAACAAATACAGTATGAAAAATTAAAAAAAGGTTTGATGCAAAAATTATTAACTGGAAAGGTGAAAGTAAATGTCTAATTTTAAAATAAAAATAGATATGAAGAAATTTGAAAAAGATTTAAATAAACAATTAGAAAAAATTGTTTATGAACAACAAAAAGAATTGATACTAAAAAATAAAATAGAAAAAGGTGATAATGAAATGACTATTTTGCCACAAAAGGAAGAAGAATTACTGCAAATTATATTAAATAAATATGATGGAAATGAAGAAATGAATGTAAATGGAAATTCAACAGAATTACCAAAAAATATGCGTTTTGGTCTAAAAGATATATTTAATACACTAAAAATTTATAATTATATAGCAGAATGGAATTTTTATATAGGTGGAGAATGGTTTGTAGTACTTAACCAAGAAGGAATAGATTATTTCGAAAAGAAAGGAATGAGACAAGAGTTGTTTGAAGAATTAGCAGAAAATGAAAGAAAATTATTAAAAGAGATTATAGAAGCAGATGAAAAAAATGAGAATATAAATCAATTAATAGAAGATAAGTTAAAAGATGATAAAAAGAATATTATAAAAGAAATAATTCATGGCTTAGATTCAAATGGATTAGTAAATGTTTTTTGGGCAGATAATATTCCATATAGAGTTAGTTTAACAAATCCAGGAAGAACTTATTTTGAAAGAGAGAAAAAATATTTAAAAAGAATGGAATCAAACAAAAGTAATATTTACAATTTCGGAGATATAAGTATAGATAGAGGCAATTTCGTAGCTGGAGATGTTGTAAATTCAGTGTTAAATGTAGACAGTCATATTACACAAGTAGAAAAAGATATTGAAGAAAAAGCAAATGACGATGATAAAGAAAATCTGAAAGAAACACTAGAAGAAGCGAAAGAAATAATGGAAAATATAAAAAATAATGGAGCAATTGAAAAAAGAAAAGGATTCTTCAAAAAGTTAACTGAACATGCAAATAAATATGGATGGTTTTATGCAGAAATAGTTAATTTAATTGGAACAACAGTTTTGACAAAAATTGGAGGATAGAAATATTTAATTTATGGGGGAAAATTAAATGGAAGAAAAAATACCAATAGCTAATGAAATGACTACAAGTCAAAGACCTGCTATAGAAGTATTACAAAAATTAGGGTATAAATACATATCTGAAGAAGAAAATAAAAAGTTAAGAAACTATATTCTAACAGATGTAATATTTAAGGATACATTAGCTAAAAAATTAAATGAAATAAATAATTATGAATATAAAGGGGAAAAATATAAGTTTTCAGCAAGTACAATAGGACAAGCTATTAAAGATTTAAATGAAGATTTAGTAACTGGACTTATTAGTACAAATGAAAAAATATATGATTTATTAACATTGGGAAAATCTTATCAAGAGAACATGGTAGATGGTACTAAAAGATCTTTTGATATAAAATACATAGACTTTGAACACCCTGAAAATAATGATTTTTATGTTACAGAAGAATTTTCAGTGTTAAGAATGAATGGTAAAGATTATGCGAGACCAGACATTGTTTTATTTGTAAATGGAATACCATTAGCAGTAATAGAATGTAAAGATGCATCAGTACCAATAATTCAAGCTATTTCTCAAAATATAAGAAATCAAAAACCAGATTATATTCCTCAACTATTTAAATTTATACAAATAGTTATGACAGCTAATAAAAATGAAACGAAATATGCTACTTGTGGTACACCAGATAAATTTTGGTCAACATGGAATGAACAATATGTGGAAAAACAAAATGAATTACTAGATAAAACTGTAATTGGTAGACAAGTAACAAAACAAGATAGAGATATAATTTCACTATTTGAAAAGGAAAGATTTTTAGAATTAATAAAAGATTTTATAATATTTGAAGCAGGAACGAAGAAAATATGTAGATATCAACAATATTTTGCAGTAAAAGCAATGTTAGAAAGAATAAAACATTACAAAAAAGGTGGAGTTGTTTGGCATACACAAGGTTCTGGTAAATCAATAACAATGGTATATGTAACAAAAAAATTGATGGAGGATAAAGAAATACAGAATCCACAAGTAGTTATAGTTACAGATAGGGTAGATTTGGATAAGCAAATTCATAAGACATTTAACAGAATAGGAGTAGAGGCAGCAAGAGCAACAACAGGGAATAATTTAACAGAATTAATCAAAAATGAAAAAATAAGAGTTATAACAACAGTTGTAAATAAGTTTGAAACAGTAGTAAAATCAGGAGTTGCAGTAGATACACCAAATACATTTATATTAGTTGATGAAGGACATAGAACTCAATATGGTGAGATAAATAGAAGAATGCAAGAAGTGTTCAAAGGAGCAATATATATTTCTTTCACAGGAACACCTATTATGAAAAGAGACAGAAATATATTTGATAAATTTGGAGGATTAATACATAAATATTCTTTAGATGATGCTTTAAGAGATAAAGCTATAGTACCATTGATATATGAAGGGAAAATGGTTGATCAAGAAGTTTCAAAAGAAGCTATTGATATGCGACTAGATATGCTAACAAGAAACCTGACTTCCGAACAAAAAAATGAAGTTATGAGGAAATGGAGTAGATTTGAAAAAGTCGCTTCATCTGAGCAAAGATTAGAATTGATTGCATGGGATATAGCTAAAAATTATAATGAAACACTAAAAGGAACAGGATTTAATGCAATGCTTGCATGTAATAAAAAAGTTGAAGCAGTAAAATATTATAATATTTTTAAAGATGAATTTCCTGAATTAGAAGTTGCAGTTGTAATATCATCTCCAGATATGAGAGAAGGAGAAGGAAGTATTGATGAAGATACAAATGATATTGTAAAGAAGTTTTATATAAATGCTATTTCAAACTATAAAAATGAAGAAGAATATGAAGAAACCATAAAATCTAAATTTATAAATGGAGATATAGATATACTAATAGTTGTAGATAAATTACTTACAGGGTTTGATGCACCAAGAGCTTCAACATTATATTTAGATAAACAAATAAAGGAACACAATTTATTACAAGCTATAGCAAGAGTAAATAGACTTTGTGATGGAAAAGATTATGGTTATATAGTTGATTATAGAGGACTCTTAGGAGAATTAGATAAAGCATTAACAATGTATCAAGAAGCTGGATTAGAAGAATTTAATGAAGAAGATATAAAATCATCTGTATATTACATTGATACAGAAATAAATAATATGTTTAAAGCATATGAAGACCTTAAAGAGTTATTCAAAGATATAAAGAATAAAAATGATTTAGAAGAATATGAAATACTTCTAGAAGATGAAAAGATAAGAAAAGACTTTTACAATAAACTATGCAAATTCGGAAGTATGTTAGGCATAATTTTACCAAGTGACCAAGCTTATTACAAAGTTGGAAAAGAAAAAATAAGTGAATTAAGAAAAGCATTAGCTTTCTACCAAAAATTGAGAGCAACAGTAAAATTGAGATATTCTGAGACTATAGATCATAAAGAATATGAGGCTAAGATGCAAAAATTATTAGACAATTATGTAGTTGCAAAAGAAATGATGAGAATAACAGAACCAGTAGATATAACAGATGCAGAAAATTTTGATAAAGAACTAGAAAAAATGGGAACAGATAGAGGAAAAGCAGATGCTATTAGAACAAGGTTAACAAGAACAATAAGTGAAAAATCCAAAGCTGATCCAGCTTATTACAAGAAATTTTCTACAAGAATTGAAGAAACTATTGAGGAGTATAGAAATAGAAGGATTACTGATAGCGAGTATTTACAAAAAATGCAAGATATTAAAGAAGATTTTCGAAAAGGAAATTCTGGAATTAGTTATCCAACAAATATAACAACAGAAAATTCAAGAGCTTTTTATGGAGTTATATATGATAAATTAATTCCGAGAATGAAAGAAAATGCTAATATAGAAGAAATAGGAGAAATAGCTTTAACTATTCAAAGGGAGATTGAAAGTAAAATAAAGAGGGATTGGCATTATAATACAGATATTCATAATGAAATTGCTCAGGCAATAGATGATACAATATTTATATATGCAACAAAAAAGAATATTAACTTAGACCTAGAAGAATTAGATAAGCTAATAGAAGAAATTATAAATATAGCACTTATGAAATACTAAAGATTATGAAAGGATGGTAACATGGAAAAAGAATTTGTGGAATCTGATGGCGAAAAAATATATTTTCACATTCAAAGAAAGAATATAAAAAATATGAATTTAAAAGTTAATATTGATAAAAAAGTTACGTTATCAATTCCAATGAACATGTCATTAGATAAAGCAAAAGACTTTGTCAGGAAAAAGGCAAATTGGATAAAAAAACAACAAGATTTCTATGATACATTTGCAGAACAAAAGGAAAATATAACTTTTGAAGATGGAGAAACAGTTTATTTATTAGGAAAACAATATAAAATGAAAATCATTTCAGAGAATAGAAATAATGTTGTTATAAATAATAAATATATTGAAATTCATATAAAAGAAAAATATATAGACAATAAAAGTTATATTAAAAAAGTTTATGAAAAATGGTTAAAACAATATGCTCTAAATGTTCTAGAAGAACTAGTGATAAAATATCAAGAAACATTAAAAAAATATGGTATAAAAATTCCTAAAATAGAGATAAGACGCATGAAAACAAGATGGGGAAGTTGTATACCAACATGTAATAAAGTTATATTTAATTTGAATTTAATAAAAACTCCAATGTGTTGTATTGAATATGTTGTTTTACATGAATTATCTCATTTTAAGCATCAAAATCATAGTAAGAATTTCTATAATTTTATTACAATATTTATGCCTGATTGGAAAGAACGTAAGAAAATATTAGATGAAGAATTTATGGGAGTAGTGTAATATGAAAATGGAAGAACTAGAAAAAGAATTAAAAGAATTAATTGATGAAGGAGTAGAAATTGCAACTGATGTTACTACAGATAAAAGAGAAAAATTCACTTTGGGATATGAAACGTGGTATAGTAAAGCTTTAATATATATAAAAAAAATCAATAATGATAGAGTTGAAGATTTTAAATGTCTATATAAATTAGAAAAAAGAAAAGAAATTACATATGCAACATACACGATATCAGATGCATTATGTGGAGTTGGTGTGCCAATGAGAGATATAAAACCATCAAGTGCGTTTTCAAAAATACTACAACAAGTTATGATTTTAAAATCAACTAAAGAACTATTAAGATCAAAGGTTTATGAATTACAAGAACTTTTACAAGCAGATATTTTTGATAATGAATTAAGTAGTGCTAAAGAATTAAATAAAAAAGGATTTTATAGAGCTGCTGGAGCAATTTGTGGAGTTATTTTAGAAGAACATTTTCACAATGTATTAGATAAACATAATATAAACATTTCTAAGAAAAATCCAACAATAAATGATTATAATGATTTGTTAAAAAATAATGCAATAATAGATGTTCCAACTTTTAGGCATATACAATTATTAGGAGATATTAGAAATTTATGTGATCATAAAAAAGATGAGAATCCAACAAAAGAACAAATTGAGGATTTAATAAGAGGAACGGATAAAATAATAAAAACTATATTTTAATAATAAATAAATTAAGAAAGGTAGAAAAGTTAATTTAAAAGATATTATGCTAAATGAAGAATATGATTTTTTTATTAGAAATTGAAGTTTGAGAGATATGAGATCCTCCAGCAATACTTAAATTTAATATAGTACTAAAACCAAATAATCTTGGAAAAAATAAAAAGCAAGTAATGGACTGGGAAAAGCTCAAAAATTACAAGGAGAGTTTTGGCAAGCCTTCGGAGAATATGGTGAAAGTAATGAAGAGTATTCAAAAGAATTTAATAAAATTTATAATAAATAACAAAGGAAAAGCAAAATATGAATGTATAATAACGCATGATTATTTTGCTTTTATTAAAATGAGGTGAAAGCTGTGATAAATGATATAACTGATAAAGATATAGCAGAATTGAATGATACAGATTTAAGAGAAGTGATAGGTAAGCTATGTGAAGCAACTCTTAATAGAAATAATATTGATACTATTTGTGTAACATATGGTGGAAATCAAGATGAACCAGATGGTGGAGTTGATGTTAGAATAAAATCAACAGATGAATTTAATGATAATTGGTCAGTTCCAAGAAATAATACGATTTTTCAAGTTAAAAAACCAACTATGCCAAAATCATCGATAAAAAAAGAGATGCTGAACAAAGATGGAAAAATTAAAGAAAGTATTAAAGAATTGGTAAAATTGAATGGTGCATATATAATTGCTTGTAGCGGAGATTCTTTATCAGATAAAAGAAAAAACGAAAGAATAACATATATGAGAGATTTGTTATCTTCAATAGACAAAAAACAAAATATTAAAGTAGATTTTTATGATAGCAAAAGAATTGCTACATGGGTAAAACAATTTCCAGCAATAATTATATGGGTTAATGATAAAATAGGCAAAAGAACAATGGGATGGAATAATTATTATAATTGGTCTAATCCAACTGAAGATGAAAAAGAATTTATAATAGATGAAGAAATTTTTCTACATAAAGATAATTTTAACAAAGAAAATGAAAGAACAATAGTTGAAGGTATTAATGAAATAAGAGAATTATTATCAAAAAAACGAAAAGTTGTTAGATTAGCAGGATTATCTGGTGTTGGAAAGACTAGATTTGCACAGGCATTATTTGATAAAAATATTGGAAATAATGCATTATTTAAAGAAAAAGTAATATATTGTGACATTGGAAATGAACCTAATCCTGTACCAATAGCTTTTATACAAGAACTCATTGCTTTGCAAGAAAATGCAATATTAGTTATTGATAATTGTGATAAGGAACTACATAACAAATTAGCTGAATTTGTTTGTGATATAAGTAGTAAGTTAAGTATGCTTACAATTGAATATGATGTGAAAGAAGATATGAACATAGAATCATATAATTACTATTTAGATACTTCCTCGGATAATACCATTAGAAAGTTACTAAAAAGAGATTTTAACTATATAGAAGATTCTAATATCGAAACTATTGTCAAATGTTCTGATGGTAATTTTAGAATTGCAAAATATCTTGCTAAAACTATTGACAGAGATGAAAGTATAGGAACATTAAGGTCTGAGGAAATATTTAAAAGATTATTTTTTCAAGAAAATAAAGAAAACCAAGATTTACTTGATGTAGGAAGAATATGTTCAATATTTATATCTTTTAATATAGAACTTAATAAATATGACTATAATAATGAATTAAATATACTAGGAAGAGTCATAGGAAAAAATTCTATTGATTTAATTAGATATGTAAATGAATTAAATAAAAGACAAATAGTACAAAAACGAGGAAATATGAGAGCAGTTCTACCACATGCTATTTCAAATAGACTTGCAGATGAATTCTTAAGCGCTTTTCCAGAAGAAGTTGTAATTAATGAAATAAAAAATTCAAAGCGATTAGAGTTATCATTTTTTAGAAGATTAAGATTTTTACATAATAAAGAATATGCCATCAATATAGCAGGCTTATATCTTGATAATATTGATTTTGAAAATATAGATAAACATGAAATGGAAATATTAGATTGCATAAAAGTAATTAGTCCTGAAAAAATACTTTATAAAATGGAACAAGTAAAAAAAGATAGTTTCTTTACTAGAAAAAATGATAAATATTATGATTGGGCAAGAATATTAGCATATATAGCTTATGAACCAGATCTTTTTTATAGAGCTACAATGTTATTGGTTGAATTTGCAAAAACGGAAAAAAAGGATGAAAACTATAATTCTATAAGAGATATTTTATATAAATTATTTCATGTAATGTTATCTGGAACACATGCTCTAATTGATGAACGATTAAAAGTAGTAGATTCACTTGTAAATGACTCATGCAAAATAAAAAATGATATAGCAATAAAATTGATAGATGAATTATTAGAAACAGGAGGATTCTTAGGACAAATTATAGATGAAGGTACATCAAGAAAAAGAGACTATGGGTATTGGCCGAGAACAAACAAAGAATATAAAGAATGGTACACATCTATTTTTAAATGTTGTAAAGAATTAATGAAAAAAAATACTTTTAGAGAAGAAATAAAAGAAACTTTATCAAATAATTTTAGAGATTTGGCATCACGAGGGTTTTACAACGAATTAGAGAAAATAGTTGAAAATGTATTGAAAGATGAAACGTGGCCACAGATATGGATATCTATTGGTGTAATTAAGCATTTTGATAGAGAAAAAGTACCACAAGAAATGTTAGAAAGAATGAATAAATTACAAGAAAAATGTTTTCCTAAAACAATAGATGATAAAATAAAAATATTTTTAAGCAAAGGAAAGCATATTTATTGGGAACTAGAAGATATAACTGACAATGAAGATAAAATTCATAATGTTGTAAAAAAATTAGGAAGTGATATATGTACAGATAAAGAACATCTTAAAGAAAATTTATTAAAGATAAATAATGATTGTAATTTGTATAGAATGATAGATTTTACTAAAGGATTATTTGAAAAAATTGATAATGATTGTGAGTTAATATATTTTCTTTTAGATAATATTAAAGACAATAATAGAGAAATATATTTGGAAATAATATCAAATTACTTAGCATTAATGAATGAAGAGAGCAATTCAGATAAAATTTTAGATGAAATATTACGAAATAAAGAATATAATAAATATTATCCTAAAATACAATTTGGATATCAATTGAAACAAGCAGATGTTGAAAGAGTAAAGAAGGCGTTATCAATGAAAGTTGCTCCAATTGAGGACTATTCAAGGATAGAATTTGTATTATCTAATGTTAGTATTTTAAAGATAATAGAAATTTTAAAGTTATTTCCTAAAAATCATGTTTCTGAAAATATAATTATATGTATATTACATAATTTATATTGGAATAAAAGAAAAGATAAAAAGTTAGACGAATATTCAAGAAATTTTATTGTTAGTCTAGATTATACTAATAGAGACAATTTAAATGACCATTTAAACTATAAGTTAGGAGAAGTAGTAAAATGGTGTTTTAATAGTAAAGATAGTAAAAAATCAGCAATACAGATTTTTGATAAATTTGTGCAGCTTATTGAGAAGAAAGAAATTTGTTATTATGGATATAGTTATATATTAAAGCCGTTAATAAAATTATATCCTACAGAATTTTTAGATGAATTATTTTCTATTGAAAATATAGAACAATATAAAATAAGATATTTTGCTAAGGGCTTTGGCTATCATGAAAACATCATTAACATAATTGATGAGGATTTATTAATACATTGGTTAGAGAAAAATAAAAAGGCTAGAGAAATATCAGCTATTATAGATCCTATTGAAAAAATAGATGATATATATAAATGGAAAAAAATAAGTAAACATTTTTTTGAAAATTACATGGAAAATGAGGATATAGTAAAAAACTTAATAAGAGAAATATATCCAACATCTTGGAGTGATAAGTATTCTAGCGTTTTAGAGACAAGAATTAGTTTAGCAAAAGAGTTAGAAGAATATAAGGACGAGAAGATAAAGAAAATAGGAGTTTTATTAGAAAAAAGTCTAAGAGAAGAAATATATAGAAGGCAAAGAGAAGAAGAAAAAGAACAAGAGAGATATAATACATTTGAGTAAAAAGAGATATAGAAAAGGTGATAATATGGAATTGACTCAAGAAAATATAGACAAAACTATAAAAGAAAAATTTATAAATAAATTGAATAGAAATTGCAAAAAAAGTTTAAAAAATTTGGAAAAATCTAATATTAAACATAGAGAAACTTTAGGATTGTTACTTCAATCTAGTAATACAATAAAAAATGCAGATATGAATTTAAAAAAGTACAATTTTGTAGATGCTAATTCTTTGCTAAGATCAGCTTTGGAATATATGATAATGGCTATCATGATTGAATTTGATGATGAAGTATTTAATGAATTTGTAGTATTATCAAATAATGATATTCAATTAACAAGAAAATATACAATAATAAACACACTATTGCATAAATTCGCAAAACACTTAAAGAAAATATCTCCAACATTATTTTATGATACTACTAATAAAGAAAGAGAAAAATTAATTACAGGTTTATATGATTTGTTATGCAAATATACACATGCTAGCATAGTAGTAACCATATTTAAAGAAATAAAAAATGATAAAGAAAAAGAAGTGTTAAGGTTATTTATGGACTACAATCTATATTTCATAAAACTAATACTATTAGATTGCATGAGATATTTAAACGAAGATAAAAGAAATTATATTGATGAAGAGACAATAGGATTTTGTATATTTCTAAATATAATAAAAATCTTAAATATAATACAGAATGATAAAATGAATTTTGAAAAGTTTATAAATTTGTTATATTATGATTCTGTAAATAATGAATTTTATAAGTATATTATTGAAGGTATTGAGAAGATAAAAGAAGAAAATAACGAGGATATTATAAAAATAACAAAAAATATTGATATTGTATGCAAAGTACTGAATGATTTTTTAATGAATTAATATATATAATATAAATTTCTAAAGTGCAGACCATATCATCTTAAAGTGCAAAAATTGCACTTTAAATATTGATATTATATCAGATAACTGATATAATATATATAGGAGGTATTTCTAATGGATAAAAAAGAAGATTGGAATTTAGAATTATCAGAATATATTAAACAAGGTGAACCAAATCGTGTAGAAAAAACTAAAACATGGGAAACAGCTATAGGTTTGCAAGATGTAGATGGATTAAAGCCTTCAAAATACTTGATAAAGACAGCTAGGGAACACATTGAAGGAACAATAGATATTGAAGAAGCAAAAACAAGAATAGATGAATATTATGAAGTTCAAGGTAGTAGAAAAAACTTTGAAAAAGAGAGCGAGGAAGCTGATAAAGTTGCAGTAAGGATTACAGAAATATTAAGTGAAAAAGCATTTAATTTTTCACCAACAGAATTATTAAATATTCATAAAAGATTATTTAAAGAGGTATTTGATGGAGCAGGAGTATATAGGGATTATAACTTTACTAAAAAAGAATGGGTGTTAAATGGAGATACAGTAATATATGCACCATTTGATACAATAAAAGAAACATTAGAATATGATTTTGACCAAGAAAAAAATTTTTTTTATAAAGGATTAAGTTTAGATGAATCTATTAAACATCTATGTAGGTTTACATCAAATATATGGCAAGTACATCCATTTTGCGAAGGGAATACAAGAACAACAGCAGTATTTATTATAAAATATCTAAGAACTTTTGGATTTAATATTAATGATGAAGTATTTGCTGAAAATTCATGGTATTTTAGAAATTCATTAGTAAGAGCTAACTACAAAAATTTTGAAAAAAATGTATTCGAGGATACTTCATTTTTAGAAAAATTCTTTTATAATTTATTAACAAATAGTAACTATGAATTAAGGAATAGATATACACATATAAATAATATTCAAAGTGCAAATGAAAATAAATTAAAGGGCAATAATTGCACTTTAGAAGAACAAGCAATTATAAATATATTAAAAGTAAATCCAGCAACAAACCAAGAAGAAATTGCAGAACAAATTAATAAATCTGTAAGAACTGTCAAAACATATATGGCAGAAATGCAAGAAAAAGGATTAATAGAAAGAAAAAATGGAAAAAGAAATGGCGAATGGATAATAGTGAGCGAATAACTTTATAGTATTTTGAAAAAGTAGTAAAGGATTTGTTAATTTTAAAGAAACAAGAATAGAAAGGAGAAACAGATGGATAATGTAAAAGAGCTAATATTAAAAATATTGAAATATAAAAGTGATAGTGGTGTAGATGAAATAAAAGTTGATTTACAAAGAATATGCAGTCAGGAGTTCGGAAACTCTCAAGAAGATATTGGATATGTAAACTATTTATTTAAATATTATAGCAAAGAAATAAATATTATTAATAATATTACAGCATCAATGGGAATGAATGTAATTAATAATAGAAATATTTCAAGAGTAGAAGATATAAGAAATTATTTGATTAAAATTGCAACAATCCGAATAGGTAATCAAAAATCAATACAATATCAAATACAGAATATGACTGATCCTAATTATTGTATTAGTATAATTGAATATTAAATAGAAAGTGTGAAAACGACTTTTAAGATAAAAAGTCAAATTCCACACTTTTTCTATTGTGCCACAAAATCATAAAAATGTGGCACAATTGCTAATTCACATCTGTGCTAAAAATTATACGTTTTATAGCACAATTGTAAATTTTTTATTCCTCAAAACATCCCATAACTAACTGAGAACCATCTACAAACCCATTTCTATAATACTTCTCATTCCAATAACCAAGATAATCCAAAAAATTATCATCAAGAATATTAAGTTGTTTTCTAACCAAATCCCTATTTTGTTTAGGAATAGAATTCAAAATTTTATCAGAAATCTCATCAAAATAAACCCAATGTTGTCTATCTTCCTCACAAGAAAGTGAAGAAATCGCATCTTCTCTATATAACAACCATTCTTTCAAAATATCATTATTAACTTCTCTAAAATTAACCATCTTTATATCCTCCTATACATATATAATCTCATTTAAAACAATTTCTTCAGCCCTATTTTTAATATTATTCATAGCCTGAACCCACTCCATTTGATGATGTTCCTTTAACTGCTCATTAACATTTTCAGCTTCAGCCAATTCCTTTATAAGTAAATTCACTTTATTACTAGCATTTTTATCTATGTCTAGCAAATATTGTTTTAAAGTACCATCTATAAGTAATTCAGTATATAATCCTCTATCAAAATTCTTTAAATAATTTAATCTTAATTGCCCATATTTTCCAATGTGTCCTTCAGGTTGCTTAGGCAAATATAAATCAGGAATCAAATAATCTCCCTCTTTATGATAAGTAATTTTATTATTCATTTCTAAAACCTCCAAAATAAATTTTTAGGTTTCCCATTCCAAATTCGCAATAAAAAACACAAACTAATTTTGCAATAAAAAATCACAAAACATATTTAAAATCTATCAAAAATAATTGGGGAAAAGTTGGGGAAAAACTCCTCCAAAAAGTTCAAAAAAATGCACAAATGTTCTAAAAATTATTTCCCCAATTTTTATTGAAATATCAGCTAAAACCATTGATTTCACTAAATTACATAAACGTTTCAAGCACATCTCATAACCCGAAGGTCGTAAGTTCGAGTCTCTTTTTTACAATTGGGTACAATAAAGGTTTCATAGAAAAGTGCTTTTTTTGCATATACTATCAAATATAAAAAAGGTTTTCTAAAAAAATATGTTCAATATAGGTTTAAAATAGATATGTCACAAATACATTGAAAATAAAATATTGAAAAATATTTAGAATTGATATAAATTTGTATAAACTTTTAGTAGGGTAATTTAAAAAAATGAATAAAAGATACCGATTTGATAGGATATTTTTATAGAAAAAATAAAAGAGGAAGGAGAAAGGTTGAGAAATGTCTCCATTCCAAGTATCACTGTGCACAGGTTGGCATAGAGCAATATAGGAAGATTTTGAAATTATTAATAAATAATGGAGCAGATAAAAATAGTACTTCTAGATTTTCCAAAACTAATATAAAAGAAACTTATCAGAATGAACTGATTTGGCAGTGTATAGGGGATATGTTGGAGTGAGGTATGCTGAGCGAAATATAATAAAATCAAGCTATACAAATATTGAAAAAAATCATATATTATGATATTAAATATATGGGTGAAATGTATGAATAAAAATACAAAAAAATTAAAGCGTATTGCAATAATATTGTTATATATTATAATAACTGCTGTAAGCGTAAATTTTAACATTGGAAAGGAAAACCAAACAAGCAATATTATAGAAAACGACAAAATTTCTTACGCTATATCAAACATTCCAAAATACAGTGGAGAAATATTTATTGAAATAAACAACAATGTGCCTCAATTTACTGCGCAAGACATAAGTATACAGAAAGATTATTATTCTGATTTAGAAAATGGCAGAGTGCGGAAGGGCAATGATAAAAACTAGTTGGAAAAAGGCTAATGAAGATGACGAAAAAGATGATTATTCTTCAATTACACCAACAGGATTTAAACAACAAAAATATAACACAAACACTATTCCAGGAGGATATCTATATCATAGATGTCATATAATTGCGTGGAAATTAGGTGGAATAGATGTGGATAAAAGAAACATAATGACAGGGACACAAAGCTTTAATATAAATGGAATGAAACAATTTGAAGATCAGGTTTATAATTATTTGAAGGAAAATCAAACTAACCATGTCCTATATAGAGTTACTCCATATTTTGAGGGCGAAAATAAATTAGCAAATGGTGTAAATATTGAAGCATATTCTATTGAAGACAATGGAAAATTACAATTTAATGTATATGTATATAATGTGCAAAATGGAATTATTATTAATTATGCAACAGGAGAAAGTAAATTAGAAAAATAGGAGGTGAAATATTGGACTTAAATATATTTGAAAGAAACAATAATAATAGTAATGGTTTCATAAAGGAATTTATTAGAGATTTAAAAAATGCATTAAAAAATATGATGGATGAAGGTAAAGGTATGAATGAAAATGACAAAGTATTAGAAGAATATAACTTATATGAGAGAAGAAAGATTTTTTTAGATAACAAAAGCTGGAAAGGAAATGGCTATGCTTGGGTAATGGATGAGAATTCGGTTTGTATATCAGAAAATGGTGATGGTGGACCGTGTTCTATATTTGAGATAGATTTACCTAAAAATGCAAAAGTTGGAGAAGTTTATGAAAAAATTGATGGTAAGTATATTTATAATTTTGACATGACGGCTAAATTAAAAGAAATTAACTAGCACTTGCAACTTAAAGATATTTACAAATTAATAAAAGATAAATAATATAATATATCTAGATTTTTTATAGTGATTATGATATTATTGTAATAACTTAAAAAAGTAGGAGGAAAGATATTATGGAAAAATTAATTATAAAAAAATGTTCTAAATGTGGAGCGCTGGTCGAAGTTTTAAAGGACTGTAGTTGCGATAATTGTGGTATAGTTTGCTGTGGAGAAAAAATGGAAGAAATTATTCCAAATAGCATGGATGCTGTAGCCGAAAAACATATACCAACGTATGAAAAAGTCGAAGATGAAATATTTGTAAAAGTAAATCATGTAATGGATAAAGAGCATTATATAGAGTGGTTGGCAATGATTGCCGGTGAGAAAATATGCAAAATAAAACTATATCCAGAACAAAATGCAGAATGTAGATTTAAATATATACCAGGTTCAAAAATATATGCTTATTGCAACAAACATGGACTATGGTCTACAGAAATTAAATAATATGGAGTGATACAATTGTAGGATTAATGGCAGGTATAAAAGATCCAGAATCTGCAAATCCATGGGCATAGAAAAAACAGATCTCGTAATGAGGTCTGTTTTGCCAATTAGAGAATATTTAAATAAAATTTACTAAATTTTAACTTTTTCTAACCTTTAAATTTAATATTTAAGTGATATAAAGAATATAATATTAATATAGAAAAAATAAAGGTAGGGAAAAAATGAAAACAATTAAAATATTAATTCCAATATATAATGAGGAAGAATCACTTCTATTTTTAAGAAACAGACTAACATCTATAATAGAAAAGCTAACAAATTATAGAATTGAAGTAATGTTCATAAATGATGGAAGCAAAGATAATAGTTTAAAAATAATAGAAGGAATAAGAAAAAAAGATAATAGATTTGAATATATATCGTTTTCAAGAAACTTTGGAAAGGAAATAGCTATAATAGCAGGATTAGACTATTCTAGGAAAAGCGATGCAGTAATAATAATGGATGCAGATTTGCAAGATCCACCAGAACTTATACCAGAAATGATACAAGAATGGGAAAAAGGATATGACGATGTGTATGCAACAAGAAAAACAAGAGATGGAGAAACATGGCTAAAAAAATTCACATCAACTATGTACTATAAAACATTACAAAAGTTTACTAAAATACCAATACAAAAGGATACAGGAGATTTTAGATTATTAGATAAAAGATGTGTACAAGCAATGTGCAAATTAAGAGAAACAGGAAGATGCTCAAAAAGTATTTTTAGTTGGATAGGATATAACAAAAAGGCAATATATTTTGATAGGGACAAAAGAATAGCAGGAGTAACAAAATGGAATTATAAAAAATTAATAGACCTAGCAATAGATGGAATAACATCACTTTCTATTTCACCATTAAGATGGCCAATATATATATCATTTATTACATTTGCATCTTGGCTAATTAATCTAATATATGTTATTATTAAACAAACAATAGAACCATATCAAATAATTATTTCATTAATACTCTTCTTTATGGGCATACAATTTGCATTAATTGGAATATTAGGTGAATATATAGGAAGAACATTTAATCAAACAAAAAATAGACCACTATATTTAATTGATGAGATAAATGGAGAAAAATATTGGGAGAATAAAGATGAGGAAAAAGACAACAATCATTTTAATAATAATTATATTAGTTCAGATATTAATTAGAATTTATTTTGGGTATCAAAAACAATACTTTCATATGGATGAAATGTACTCATATGGCCTAATGAATTATAATAAACTAAATATTGCAGATAATGAGGATTTTTTAAATAAATGGCATAATAAAGAATATTTTGAAGATTATTTAGAAGTTAACAACAATGAAATTTATAATATAAAACCTGTATATGAAAATCAAAAAAATGATGTACATCCTCCACTGTATTATTTACTATTAAGAATATCTGCAACTTTTACCATAAACAAATTTACAAAATGGACTGGAATTTTATTAAATATAACAATATTTATAATATCAAGTATAATGGTATATCTAATATCAAAAGAATTATTTAAAAATAAAATATATGCAGTATTGACAACATTAATTAATGGACTTACACTAATTAGCTTAAATAGTACATTATATATAAGAATGTATGAACTATGTAATTTAAATATATTAATAATTACATTCCTACATATGAAAATATATAATAAAGAAAAAATAAGACCAATAAATATATTTTTGATTTCTACATTTATGATTTTGGGAGGGCTAACACATTATTACTTTTTTATTTACGCATTTGTATTATATTTAATATATACAGTAAAATGCATAAAGCAAAAGAATTACAAAAACCTGATGATATATAATATTGGAATATTTATATCATCAGTTATTTATATACTCATATTTCCATATGCAATATCACATATATTTTTCAGCTACAGAGGGGTAACTGTAGAAGTGGATGTAATAAAAAATATAGTAGGATACTGCAAAAAGATAAATCAAGAATTCTTTAATGGGTTATTGCCATTTATAATAATTTTAACAGGAATTATAGCAATAAAACCTAAAAAGAGTGATATTAAAATGAATGGAGAAATGGTTTTACTAGTAACTCCAATTTTGATTTATTTATTAACAATAGTATTAAAAGCTCCGTATATTGAAACAAGATATATAATTCCAATATATTCATCAATGATAATTGCAATAGCATATTGTTTAAGAGAATTTGTAAGAAAACGTGCAAGTTGCAAACATACATTATTTATAATATCAATAATATTTTTCACAATAATATACAGTCCATTTGTGAAAAATAAAAAAATAGAATATATATATTCACAATATAATAATATAGCAGAAAAAATAGCAGAAAAAAACTTGCCAATAATTTATGTTTTTAATACAAAGGAAAATAGAATACTAGATGACCTATATTTATTCACATTAGTGGATAAATCAATTATAATAGATGTTGAAAATTATGATAAAATAGAAAAAACAGAAAGTAACTTCATTTTAATTTGTAATAATGGGGTAAACGAAGAAAAAATAAAGTCAACAATAAACGGAAAGATTGAATATGTGCAAAGAATGAATGCATGCAATATATATGAGGTGAAAATGGATGTATAATATATTAGTAGTGGATGATGATAAGGAAATAGCGGACTCAATTAAAATTTATCTAGAAGAAGAGGGATACAATGTATTTGAATGTTATGATGGAGAAAAAGCTATTGAAATCTTAAAGAAAAAAGATATACATTTAGTATTGTTAGATATAATGATGCCAAAAATAGATGGAATTGCAGTGGCACGAGAAATAAGAAAAACAAATTCAGTTCCAATAATATTTATATCTGCAAAGTCACAAAGTATAGATAAAATAATCGGGTTAAATGCAGGAGCGGATGACTATATTACTAAGCCATTTGAACCGCTAGAATTAATAGCAAGAGTTAAGTCAAATATAAGAAGATATACTAAGCTTGGAAATCTTATAGAAAATGATAACATAATAATAGATGGACTAGAAATTAATGATAAAACAAAAGAAGTAATGGTTGATGGAGAAAAAATAAAGCTTACATCTATAGAATATAAATTATTACTTTTTTTGGCAAGCAATAAAGGACAAGTATTTTCAATAAAGCAAATATATGAAAATGTTTGGAAAGAGCCATTTGACGGATATGAAAAAAAAGTAGTAGTGCATATAAGCCATATAAGAGATAAAATAGAAATAAATCCTAAAGAACCAAAATATCTAAAAGCTGTGTGGGGACTAGGGTACAAGATAGAAAATATATAAAAATATTATTATATCTTAGGAAAGGGAAAATAAAGCATGAAAAAAAGCAGAAAAAAGTCAAAAATAAATATAGCGAGACTATTATTATTCATATCGGTAATAATATTATGGATTTTAGGAAACAATATATATTCAAATGTAAGACGATTTTCTTGGGCTGAAATTGCTAAAGCAAATTTTTTACAAACAGAATCATATAAAAGTGCTATAACGCATGAAATAGAAACTTTGGAAGATGCTATTTACTGGAGCATATGGAATGATGAGCTAGAAAGCTACCCAGGACTTGAATACATAAATAGAGAAAATTCAAATATAGAGTACATAGCAGATATTACAACAAACACGGGAAAACATATAATACTTAGCAATTTAAAAACAGTAATACAGGATAAAGAACATATAAAATCAGAATTTAAAGAAAGTTTACAATATTATATTTGTAGTTTAAATTCTGTACCAGATACAAATATAGATGTGTTGCAGAAATATGGATTTAAAGCAGACCAATCCAGATTTGAAGTATTGGATATATATGTAAAAGTAAATTTAGATAATAATGGCTATATGAAAACAATACAACAAAATTATTATAAAGCAAATCATAATGTAAAGATAAATATAATCGGAGTAGTTATATTTTCAATATTATCTATAGTACTTTTATATAAAGCAATAAAAAGCGGTATTTACACGGATTTTTTTGATGTTAAAATACTAACGATATTAGGAATGGAAGCAATATTTGAAAAAATTAGTATAGAATTAATTTGCCTTATTTTATATGCTATTTTAGCAGAAATATTTTTTAATAGTGTAAAAAATATAAAGCAAGCTAAAGCACAAAATGAAAAAGTAGTAACCAATTTTATAGAAAAAATAAAAGAAAATTATAAATTAATAATAATAGTGGTGGTAGTAACAATAATAGCTATGGGAATAATTTCAGCAACTACATTACACTATGGTATTGTAATATATGATGTTAAAATTAAAGCATTGGTGATTTTGATATATGTGGCAATAGTAATTATTTTCTTAAAAAATGTCTCAGAATATAATAAAATAGAAAAGAAAATAAGAAATATAGTGTCAGGAGAATATCAATCAGAAATAAAAACAGACAATAAATACCTAAAAAATATGGTCCAAGACATAAACAATATAAAAAAAGGCATAGAAAATGCAGTAAATGAAAAGGTTAAATCAGAAAGATTAAAAACAGACTTAATAACAAATGTATCACATGACTTAAAAACTCCACTTACTTCAATAATAAATTATGCTAATCTTCTAAAAAAAGAAAATATAGAAAATGAAAATGCGCAAAAATATATAGAGATTCTAGAAAATAAATCAAAAAAATTAAAAAATTTAACAGAAGATTTAATAGAAGCGTCTAAAATAAGCTCTGGAAATGAAACGGTAAATTTACAAAAATTGAATTTCACAGAAATGATATTACAAGCAAATGGAGAATTTGCAGAAAAGTATGAGAGTAAAGATTTAAAATTAATTAGCAAAATAGAAAAAGAGGAGATCTTTGCACAATTAGATAGCAAAAAAATGTGGAGAGTATTAGAAAATATATACAATAATGCATATAAACATTCTTTAGAAGGGACAAGAATATATGTAAATGTTGAGCAAAATGATAAAATAGTATTTACAATGAAAAACATATCAAAAGAAGAGTTAAACATAACACCAGAAGAGCTAATGGAACGATTTGTTAGAGGAGATAAATCTAGAACAAGTGGTGGCAATGGATTACGGTCTTTCAATAGCTAAAGATTTAGTGAGTTTGCAAGGAGGAAAAATGCAAATAAAAATAGAAGGTGATTTGTTTACAGTAAAAATAATAATTTAAAATTCTTTCCAACCGTTAATATTAGATCTTCTAATAGCACCCATAATATTTGCTCTAACGGTTGGAATTTCTATAACTAATTTAGAGATTAACTCTTTTATAGATTCCCTTTTAGAAACCCCATCCATAGGGCATACTTTAGGCATTACTTCTATTCCTTGCCTCCTAACAAATTTACGTACTTCTTTTTCAGGTATGTAAACCATAGGTCTAATTAAAGTTATTTTAGACCTATCCATATAGCTAATTGGAGCAAAAGTTGACAAATTTCCAGCATATAAAAGATTCAAAAAAAATGTTTCTAAAACATCATCTTCATTATGCCCCAAAGCAATTTTGTTACAATCATGAGCGATTGCAGAAGAATTTAAAATTCCTCTACGCAAGTTGGCACATAAAGAACAAGGATTTTTTTCCTTCCTTATATCAAAAACAATTTCTTTTATATAGCTTTTTTCCTCAATAAACTCTACACCGATTTTATCACAAACACTTTTCAAAAATTCTGAATTAAAAAATTCAAATCCAGGATTAACACTTATTGCAACTACTTCGAACTTCTTAGGATAGAATCTTTGCAAAGCCTTTAAACCCATAAGTAAGGTAATAGAGTCTTTTCCGCCAGAAAGACCAACAGCAATTTTATCTCCTTCATTTATCATATTATAATTTTCGATTGCTTTTCTCATATAACTTAACATTTTTTGCATAAAAATCACCTATAAAATTATAGCACAAAAACACATAAAAAGTAAATGTTATACCTTGCCAAAACACAATTAATGGTGTAAAATAAAAATATATGTGTTTGTAGCTCAGTTGGATAGAGCGCTCCCCTCCTAAGGGAGAGGTCGGGGGTTCGATTCCCTTCAAGCACACCAAAGTTGAAAAGTCTTGTAAGTGCTGAAATATTAGTACCTTACAAGACTTTACTGTTTCATTAGTAACAAAAATTCTATTTTTTTAATATATATAATTAGGTGGTTATATATGAGAATGTTAAGACGAGTAAATACAAAAGATATTGTGCCGACAAATTTAAATTATACATATGAGCTAATGCAAACAAATATTAAAGCTTTAAGAAAAAGATATTCATTTTTGAATATTGGAAATATGGGGAAAAGCGTATTGGGAAAAGATATCCCGTATGTAAAAATAGGAAATGGGAATAAAGAAGTTATGTATTCAGGTGGAATACATGCAAGTGAGTGGATTACATCATTATTAATGATGAAATTTGTAGAGAATTTTTGCAAATCAGTTGTAAATAACTTTAATATATATGGACAAAGTGCAAGACATATATTTAATCAAGTTTCAATATATGTAGTTCCAATGGTAAACCCGGATGGAGTAGATTTAGTAACAGGAGCAATAAAAAGTAACACAAAAGAATATGAAAGTGCAAAAAAAATAGCCAATAATTATTCAAAAATATCCTTTCCAAATGGTTGGAAAGCAAATATCAATGGTGTGGATTTTAAAAACTTCCAACCGTTTTGCAAAGTCTTGTAACTGTTTATATTACACGACTTTGCATTTTTGATTTTCATTAATTAATTCTTCAATTTTGATAAATTCATCTAGATTTTCATTAATAGAATTTAGTTTTGAAAAATTAAAATATATGTAAATATTTTTGTCTTTATCAATCTCAATTTTATTAATTAATCGATACAAATATATCTTATCAATTTTTTCTAATTTCAAAAAATTTTCTATTAATTCATCTAATTCTTTTTCTTCTTTTGTTTGATTTTTGTTTTCAATTTTGTCTTTTGTTCCAATTAATTTCTGTTCTAATTCTTGCTTTTGTTCATTTAATTTTGTTCTTTCTAAACTTAATTTTTGTGATACTCTAACGTAGTCTTCTTCTTGTAAAATACCTCTTAATTTATCCATATACATCTTGTCTAAATTGTTATTTATATCTAATATTGCTTTATCAATTTGTTCTATTTTTTTCCTATATCTTTCTCGAATATCTGATGTTTTATTTTGATATTTTTCATAAATTGAATAAAAAATTTCTTTGTCAGCATATATTTGACATATCTTTTTTACAACATAAATAATATTTTTTTCAAATTTCTCGTAGTTCATATTTAATGAATAACATCCACGTTCTTTTGCATCACTACAAGTTATATATGGATGTGATTTTGCATTTCTTTTAGAGTTCTTCTTTAGAACTATTTGCAACTTTCTTTTGCAATGATAACAGTAAAGTAATCCTCTTAATAAATAATCATATTTAAGTTTTGTGTTTGTTCCTCTTTTTTCTATGATACGTTGCACTTTTTCAAATGTATCTTTGTCAATAATAGCTTCATGGGTATTTTCAACTCTTATATGTTCTTCTTTATCAACAGTTCTAAATTTCTTGACTTTATATGATATTATAGACCTTTTATTTTGAACGGTATTGCCTATATAGACTTCATTTTTTAGCATATTGCATAAGGTTACTTCATTCCAATTATAGCTAGTTTTGTTTTCATGCGACTTCGCTTGCATATAGCCGTGGACACGAAATCGAAGATTTCGACCACGTATTATCTTGCACTAGTCCTGTTTTCCTATAACCTGTTGGAGATAGAAATTTATTTGAGTTTAGATAATTTACAATTTCTACACTACCATGTCCATTTGAATACATATCAAAAATCTTTTCTACAATATCCCTTACCTGCTCATCTACAATCAATTTATTTTTTATTGTAGGATGCTTTTTGTAACCATAAGCTGAAATACTACACATATATTCTCCTTGCTTTTGCTTTTCCTTCAAAACACTTCTAATTTTCTTGGAAATATCTTTAGCATACATATCATTCATTATTGCTTTAAAAGGCGTTATATCGTTATTTGTGCTATCTATATATGTATCTATTCCATCTGTTATTGCAACATATCTAATATTATTTTTAGGAAAATAGTCTTCCAAATAAAAACCAGTTTTAATGTAATCCCTACCAAGTCTTGATAAGTCTTTTGTAATTACCATATCAATTGTTTTATTTTCAATATCTTGCAATAATTCATTAAATGAAGGTCTATCAAAAGTTGTACCACTTATGCCATCATCAACATATTCTTTAACTAAACATAAATTATTCTCCTTTACATATCTTTGCAAAATTTTTCTTTGATTACCGATACTTTCGCTTTCTTGCTTGTCGCCATCTTCTCTAGATAGTCTGATATACATTCCGTACTTTAAAATTTTGACTTCTTAAATCCAGCATTTAACCTCCTATCCGTAATCATCTATGCTTAAATTGTAACGTGCTCAATTAAATTTTGCAATTGTTTTAATATAATTACTTATTCTTTACTTTTATACTTTCTAAATAATCCTTAAAAACTAATCCTATCGTATCTCTAATATCTTGTTTTTCTTCTGTAAAAATGCAATATGTATTGAACTCTAATTTATTTTCTTTTGTATTATTATTATCCTCATTCATACTTATTCAAATCCTTTCTTGCTAATACAGAATATTAAAGAAAATGGCTCTTTATGACACTTAAATCAAGTGTATTTGTCAATGTGCAATTTTGCCCATCTAATTACATAGGCGAGAAAATTTTAAATTGTCCAAATTTTTTAATAATTTTTATCTCTCTACTATTAACAGCAATTGAAAATCCAAAACGTTACGGGTAAATGAAAAAATTTTAATTTTTTTATTTCTAACCTTAACAGCGATTCAACTTTAAAAATCTTACGGGTAAATTTTAAATTTTTTGTTCCTAATATTAACAACAACTGAAATCTAAAAACTTTATGGGCAATATTAAAATTTTTTCTTCCTAACATAAACAGCAATTCAAAATCAAAAATCTTACGGGCAATTCTAATTTTTTTTATTTTTCCTTCTACTATTAACAGCGATTAAATTTTAAAAAGGTTATTGGCAATTTGAAATTTTCTTCTTAACCTTAATAGCGATTCAAAATCAAAAATGTGACGGGTAAAACAAAAAATTTTAAATTTCTTACAAAAAAAATAAACATATGGTTATTCCCATATGCTTATCCAATAAAAATTACTTTATATTATATTTCTCGTTTAATACATTCAAACACTAAATTCATTGCATCTGTAAATCCAATCTTATAAAACTTTTCATTTTCATAAGAACCTATTACGTTTACCTTATCAATATAACTTTCTAAACTATCTTTAACTTTAGCTTTTGATATATCATCACTAGATAAATCTTCTAGCTTATCTAAGAGCATTTGATAAGTATTATTATCCTTTGTTAATTCTTTAATCCTTTTCTTATCAAATTCAGTTAAAGCACATATATTTTCCTCTCTACTAACAAATAAATCGTTTAAAACACTAGGTTTTTCTTCCACTTCTACTACCTCCATATATAAATTTACTAGTAGTATAACGTGCTCCATTTTATTTGTCAGCTCTTTTTATAAAAAAATTATTAATTGTAATTTATTAATCTAATACTTGTACGAAATATCAAAATCTTCTGCATATTACATTTGAACATTCCCTTTATATTCCATTATTTAAAATCAAAATCTAAAAATACATATTTAGCAGTTTTATATTCAAGAGCTTCATTAATATCATTTGTTGCTTTTTCTGAAATATCTTTTATTCTTTTATATTCATTGTTATATCTAACTAACGGATTTATATATCTCTTTTTAACTTTTTCAATATTTACAAAGTATTTTCCTTCAGGCATTTTTTCACTTGTTAAAATATCTGTAGCATGTTTCCATATTTCAAAACCATTAGATATATTTTTTACATTACATTTTTCTATTTTTTCAATCACTTCTTTTTCAGATAGATTATACATTTCTGATATATTGATTAAATTATTATCGGACATTATTCTCATAATATCAGCAAGCATTTGCATTGTAAAAAGTGTTTTTTCTCTACAATATAATCTTGATAAAATGCTCATTGTATGTACAAATTTTTCTGCAATAGCAATATCTTTGAAGCCTAATTCTTCTATACCATTTTCATCTTCTTGAATTTCTATATTATCATAAATTTCTTTTACATCATCTAAAGTCCAAATCTTTTCTGTTGCTCCTAATCCATTAGATAAAGTATATTCTAATCTATCACTTGAAAGACATGGCGTATCATTATCTGCAATAGGATATATATGGTAATCTGCTACTTCTTCAACTTTTATACCATCTCTATTTAGTAACTCCATTATCTCTTTTGATTCACTAATTATTTTTGTAGTTAATTCTTCAGTAGATTCTTGTTTTTCATAGTCTTTATTCATAAAATCAATAGAATGCTTAAATACTGGAGTTGCAATATCATGGAACAATCCTGATAAAGTTTGCTTCCTATCTTTTGTAAAATGCCATATTATTAAAGCTACTGCAATACTATGGTCTAAACTTGAATACCACATTTGTTTATACATTTTTGAATATATTGTACCACAACTTACACTTATTTTAGATTGTTTTAACATTTCTGGAGTATTAATATACTCATTTAAAAATTTTGGAAAATCTTCTGATAAAATCTTATAATATGATTTTATTGTTTCATTTAATGTATCTATATAATTTTTCATTTACTTAATACCTTGTATAATATAATAGAGTTTAAAATTTAATATATTATACTAACCTTTCTCCAATAAAATAATTTTTTTACTATATAACTTATTTCTTCAATTCAAAACGATATTTCTGATTAATCTCTGGATACTTTTCATGATCTACTTCTGACATAAACATCTCTAATGGTCTTGCAGCAAAATCAACTCCATTTGTACATTCAGTTGTATATAAAGGTTTATAAATCATTAATTCTTCTTTATTTTCAGTGTGTCTTGCAGTACCAATAATTTCATATAAATATAAATTTGGTTCTTCTTTTAATTGTTCCTCTGTCATTTTTTCTCTCTTAAAATGTTGAACAATATCTCCTTTATTAAATTTTCTTTCCATAAACAATTCCTCCTTAATTTTTTTCTTTATATTCCTTGTACGTAATATTACTAATAGTCCTAAAAGCTAATTGTAATATTAATGCAGTTCAAAATGATTATACCATTTTTCATTTTACATATCTACAAATTTTAAATACAAAATTTAACAGAAAAAATATAACATATAATTTTAGAAAAGATTTATTTGTCACGAATTTTGGAGAGCATTTTTTAGTGCCCAAAATTCGCCAGCTTGGTGTTTTGACACCATTTTTGCTGTTTAGGGCAAAATCCCTAAAACCCTTTTTAGCCCGCTGGAAGATATTTTATAAACAAAAAGAGAGAAGCAGCCTCAGCCAAATTCTCCCCCCACATCGCGTGGAATTTAATTACATATATATTATACAACAAATTGTTTATGTTGTAAATATATATTTATAATATTTTATGATTTTTTACAAAAAAATATCCATATTATTATAAAATATTTTTAAAAAATTTTTCATCTATTCCTGTAAACATTGTATATCTTTTTGATTCTAAAAATGGTTTATACTTTGATTCTTTTGTTACTATTTTTACTTTTTTTGATCTTTGAAGTATAGTTTTCTTTATATCTTTTAATTGGTTATCTTTTCCATGCAGAAAATTTTTGTATGCTTTTTTAGCTTCTATTTTTGAAATAATATCTTTGTATTCTAAATCAAACTCTTCAATCTTTTTTATTTCCTCTAATAAATTTATACATTCTTCTACATTTTCTATTTCAAATTTTTTCTCATTCAGTATTATATTATATTTTACAAATATATTTTTTAATTCATTATAAAAGTCAGTATTTTTATCTATGTTTATTAAAATTTTATATATAATATATATTATTTTTGATAAATTTAAATTAGTATAATTATTTTTATTAAAAGAATCCTCTCCAAAATAATCAGATAAATTTCTCATCAATTTAGCATTTAAGCTTATTTGCTGTTTATACTTTGGTATAAAATTTCCGTCTGAGTATTTCTTGTTTTTATTTGTCTTTGGTAATTCATATTCTAATGGATATCTTTTATTTATATCAAAAGATTCTATATTATAACAATATATAGGCTGATTATGTGCCAACATATTTCTAAACTCTCCTAAGTAACATAGAATTGTTTTAAAAGTATTTATTTGAGCTTCTTCTTTCTTTCTAATTGCTTCACTTTTCCCCTTTTTCTCATTAGTTAAATTTAATTTAGTAAAAAAGTTTGTACAGTTTAAGAAAATATTTCTAGAATCATCTTCTTGTAAGTTTGCTATTGCATAATAAGTTTGATTCATAGCTAATTCATTAATTATTATCCAATATGGCACTGTTATATTTTGCTCTCTTTTTCTTTTTATAGGTTTTGATTTTGTATTATCATATTTTCCTATTATTAGTTTCATTGTATCAAATGCTTTGTTCTTTATTGATGAAGTATTATAATTATGCATATTAACTAAATAATCCGCTTTAGCATTATGGTCATTTAGATAAGCAATAAAAATGTTTTTCATACTTTCCTCTATTATTAGTGTATATTTTAAAAGCATTAATCTTAATTCATGTTCAAATTTATACATTCTAACAAAATCACCATATTTTGTTGTACTATTGTATTTATGTAGGTGATATTGAATTTGTCTTATATTTTCTTCTTTTTCTTGTAACGAATTAGATTTTAATCCATATTTTTCGCATATTTTATCACATATTTTTTCATATAATTCTTCTGTCTTTATTTCTGGTTTTATCTTAAAAACATTTTTATAAAACTCTATATTTTTGTTTTGTAATATATTACTTCTAATTGTATCAATATATTCAATATCTTTTACAAATAAGTTTTTATATGCATTTATAACTTGATAATAGCTATATTTTCTAAATAAAGATTTTTCACCTTTATCAAATTTAATCTGTTTTAATTCTAAAATTTCAATTAATTTGTTTGTACTATTAGTATTCAAGTTTAAATCAGCTCCTTTATATTTGATGAAACCATAATATCATATTTCTACTAAAATTTCTAGAAATTTCTTCCAATTTATATTTAATTTGCATACAAACTCTCCAAAAATTCTTTAGTATATTGTCTCTGATTTTCATAATTGGATATAAATTTTCTATGACCTTTATTATTATTTTTATTATTAAATCTTATATTATTATCTTCCATATTTTGATGGATAGCCTGTCCATTTTTTGATTGATACTGGTATCCATTATTTAACGGATATGGAACATCATTTATATAAATTTTTCTTTGAATTATTTGCTTGTTTTCTTTTCTAACCATTTCAACTTTTATATAATTTTTATCTCCTAAATCTGAAATCCAACTTGAAACTGTTTTTGGATGTACTCCTAATTCTTCTGCAAAATAATTGTTAGTTGCAAAACAATAGCCTTCTTTATATGCAAGTGATGTTATCATTGCATATAGTAATTTTTCATTTGCTTTTAGCTCCTTATTATATAGTATTTTTGATGGTATTACTGAATAATATCCAACTTTATTTCTTTGTTTTTCTTCCATTTTTCCACTCCAATTCTAGCAATAAAAACACAAAAAAACAGAATATTTCTTTAAATTAGAAATACTCTGTAATATAGATGATTACTGCATTTTATTAATTTTTTTGTGGTTGGAAGTTTTTAAAGCTCACAGGTGTAGATTTAAATTTGCAATTTCCGGCAGGATGGGAATTTGCAAAAAAAATAAAATATTCTCAAGGAGTTAACAAACCAGCTCCCAAGGACTATGTTGGAGAAAAACCATTAAGCCAACCAGAAGCAATAGCTTTATACAAGTTTACTTTAGAGCATAATTTTGAATTAGCAATTTCATACCATACGCAAGGGAAAGAAATTTATTGGCAGTATCAAAAATACGCGCCAATCAATAGCTATAATATTGGAACAAAAATGGCAGAGGCTAGTGGTTATAAGCTAACAGATGTGCCATATGAATCAAGTTTTGCAGGATATAAAGATTGGTTTTTACAAAAATATAGAAGACCGAGTTATACTGTCGAGGCAGGAATAGGAGAAAGTCCATTACCTCTATCACAATTTAATCAAATATATAATGATAATATAGGTATATTAATAATCGGAGCAGCTGTATAACTGCTCCGATACGATATATTATAAATTTTATATCTCTGTATATTTTGCTATGAATGAAATTCAGAGTAAAAATTATCTTTTAATTTTATTTGTTGTTGTTTTATCAAATTCTTTATCTCTTATAACTATTTGTGATATTTTTTTGTAAATAGGAAGTTGTAAGCATGCATTTGAAATATCTTTTTTCAATGTTGATTCAACATTTTCAATTTGTAATTCTTTAATTTTATCTTGACTTAAAAATACTTCAGCTAGAAGTCCGGTTTCTGCACCTTCCTCGTTCTCTATACCTTTTACTATAACTTCTAAAACATATGGAATACGCATAATATAGTTTTCTATTTCTTCAGGAAAAACATTTTTTCCATTTTCTAAAACTATAAGGTTTTTCTTTCTACCAGTAATTAATAGTTGACCTTTTTCATTCATTCTTCCATAATCTCCGGTTTTAAACCAACCATTTTGTAAAACTTCGTTAGTAAGTTCCTCATTTTTGTAATATCCAAGCATTACAGTATCGCCTTTAACGCAAATTTCACCATCACCTTCTGGTGTTACATTCTCAAATTTTATTTCTACACAAGAAAGAGGAACGCCAACAGTTGCACAATCATTAAAATAATCTCTATTTGCAGAAACAAGAGGAGAACATTCGGTAATGCCATATCCGTTTATTAGGTTTATTCCAATGCTATCAAAAAAGGAACCCAATTCTGCTCTAATAGGAGCGCCACCCGTTACAATTTTTATAAGGTTTCCACCGAAAGCATTGTGAATAGATTTAAATAATTTTCTCCTTATATCTATACCAAAAAATCTTAAGAAATTGCTTAGTTTAATCATAATCTTTAAAGCTAAATCCTTATTACCTTCTTTAGCATTAGACCATATCTTTTTATAAAAGAGTTCCACAAAAGCAGGTACAACGTATATGTAATCAGGTTTAAATAATTGTAAATTTTTAAGAACATTTTTAAGACTATCATTAATACAAATGCAAGAATGATGATGCAATCCAACTAAAATTCCAGCAACACCTTCATAAGTATGATGATATGGCAAAATAGATAAGCATGTATCATATACAGTAGAAATTTGTAAACCGCAATAAACAAGACTTACAAGGTTATGTTCAGTAAGCATAACACCTTTTGCCATTCCAGTAGTTCCAGAGGTGTATACAAGTAATCTTAATTCATTTTGGTTGCCTTCTATTGAGCTATATGATGTGTTTCCAGATTTATATAATGCTCTCCCTTTTTCAATAAATTCATTATAAGAAAGAATATTATCAGATGAATTGGTATTAGAAAAACCAATAAAGTATTTTATTTTAGGTAATTTTTTACTAATTTCGTCTATATATTTACCGAATTTTTCGGAATAAAATAGAACTTCGCTATCACTATTTTCCAATACATTTATAATATCCTGTAAAGGAAGTTCTTTATCTATAGGAACAACAACACCATTGCTTTTTAAAACAGACAAGTAAACTGTAAGCCAAGGATAGCTATTTTCACCTATAACAGCAATATGAGAAGAAGTCATATTGATAGAAAATAGAGCAGTACCCAAACTATAAACATCTTCCAAAAAGTTATTGTAAGTAACACATTTAACGTCTTTATTTTCTTTATATTTAAAAGCAATTTTATCACCAGCATCAGCAGCAGCAGATTCCAACAATTGCTTTATACTATCTACTTTTTCTACATTATAATAGTCATAATTTTCTTTATAATTTTTCATTAGATCCTCCTATAATTTTAAGTAAACCACATAATCTGGTTTTTAAAACCATTATATATTACGAAATATAAAGTGTCAAGACATTGCCAAAAAAATACACAAATTGACCAAAATTAATAAATGTGCTATTATAATACTGTAACTTTCGAAAGGAGAATAACAAAATGAAAATAGAAGCACAAAATTTAATAAATTATCATTGCCCACGTTGGAATGAGTTACCAGAGATAGAATTGTACATTGACCAGGTAATTTGTGTATTACAAAATAATTTGGCTATATTTTTAAAGGAAGAAAATACACCAGTAATAACACCCAATATGATAAATAACTATGTAAAGCAAGAGGTTTTAATGCCTCCAATAAAGAAAAAATATAGTAAAACTCATCTTGCATATTTATTTGTTATATGCATTTTAAAAAGGTTAATGAGTATATCAGAAATAAATGAATCAATAAAATCAATGAAAAAATCGTATTCAGTAGAAGATGGGTATAATGTATTTTGTGAAGAGTTAGAAAAAGCATTAAAAAAAGCATTTAATCCAACAGAAGAAATAGAACCAATATTTAAAGAAGAGGACACTAGAGAATATGCAACTTTGAAGGCAATTGTTTCTGCGTTTGCCAATTGCATTCTAGTAGATAAACTAATATTATTAAGAAAATAGGTCACTGAAATTTAAAAATCAGTGACCTGTTTTTCTATATTTTCATTTACAACAGAATTGTTTACATTTTCTATAGGTTTATTAAATAATTTAGGCAAAAAAGCAATACCTAAAAATATTGCAACTATAAAAAAAGTAAGTAAAAATGTTACCAATACTCTATTATTCATATACATCCTCCCTCAAATGATTAACAATTAAAGAAATTATATCATTTAAATAAGCAAATTACCAGTAGGTTAAGAATTAAAAAAATATATTTGTGTATAATATATAAAAAATATTGAAAATCAAATTATAATAATGATATAATTTGAAAAAAAGGGGAGAGAGAAATGTCAGAAGTAGAAGAATTAAAAAATAGATTGTTTTATAAAAGAGAAAATGCATGGGAAGATAAAACAGGGGAACAATTAAATAATATTTTTGCATATGCAGAAGGATATATCAATTTTTTAAATAAATCTAAGACTGAAAGAGAAATTGTTGCAAATGCAAAAGAAATAGCAGAATCAAATGGATTTAGATGCATTTGTGAATATGAAACTCTATCTGCAGGAGATAAAGTTTATTACATTAATAGAGAAAAAAGCATGTATCTAGCAGTAATTGGCAAACAAGGCATGGAAAGTGGTATAAATATTGTAGGAGCTCATGCGGATTCTCCAAGATTGGACTTAAAGCCAAATCCATTATATGAAGAAGGAGGATTTGCATACTTTAAAACACATTATTATGGAGGAATAAAAAAATATCAATGGACAACAATTCCACTAAGCATACATGGTGTTGTAGTAAAAGCTAATGGAGAAAAAATATATGTAAATGTTGGAGATGACGAAAAAGACCCTGTATTTACAATAACAGATTTATTACCACACTTAGCACAAGAACAAATGGAGAAAAAGTTAAAAGAAGGAATTTCTGGGGAAGATTTAAACCTATTAATAGGAAGTATACCATATAATGCAGAAACAACAGAAAGAGTAAAATTGAATATTTTAAATATCTTGAATAAAAAATATGGAATTACAGAAATTGATTTTTTAAGTTCAGAATTAGAAATAGTCCCAGCATTAAAATGTAGAACAATGGGCTTTGACGAGAGCATGGTTGCAGGTTATGGACAAGATGATAAAATTTGTGTATATACATCTTTAACAGCACTTGTAGACATGAAAGAAATACCAGAAAAAACTTCTGTATGTATTATAGCAGATAAAGAAGAAATAGGAAGTATGGGAAATACAGGAATGGAATCACATGTATTTGATAATTTTATTGCAGAGTTACTAAATAAATTAGGAATAAATAGGCCAAATTTATTGGACAAAGTATTTTGCCATTCTAAAATGTTATCTGCAGATGTTGATGCGGGATTAGATCCTATATATGCAAATGTATCGGAAAAAAATAATGCATCTTATTTAGGAAGAGGAATAGGACTTAATAAATATACAGGCAGTACAGGAAAGTCAGGAGCTTCAGATGCAAATGCGGAATTTGTAGCAGAGGTAAGGAATATATTAGAAAAAGAAAATATTAAATATCAAATAGCAGAATTAGGCAAAGTGGACACAGGTGGGGGAGGAACTATAGCATATATACTAGCCAATAAAGGAATAGATGTAATAGACTGTGGAGTTCCAGTATTATCAATGCATTCACCTTATGAAGTAACAAGTAAAATAGACTTATACGAAGCATATAGAGCATATAAAGCATTTTGGCTAAATTAAAATAAAGGCTGTTGAGAAATCAACAGCTTTATTTAAAAGATATAATTATAGAAAATTAGAATATTTCCTTAGTATTCTTCATAAATATAATCGCCTCAATAATGTCAATAATTGAATACACTACCATAATAGTACCAACTGTTACAAGGATAGCACCAGAATTAATAGTAACATATAAGCCACATATAAACATTAAAATTGACAATATTAAACTAAAAATCCAAGCATTTGAATTTACTGCTTTGAATTTGACAGATAAATCTATTCTAATGAATGCACTATATATAATCCATATTCCTATAATTATTCTAAAAACAGAACTAATAGCAGCTCCACATATTATAGTAATAATTCCTATAATGCAAGCAACTAATCCATATGCTAAATCATAATCATAAAAATTATATTTACCTTTAGAGAGAAAATAATTGATGATTTTATATAAGCCAGCTAGTATAAATATAACACCAAGTGAACAAGTTATAAACTCCAATGTTCCTTCTGGTTCGATAATAAGAATAATACCTAATAGTGCGATAATTAGAGATTCAAGTATTGAAATTAAACCACTTTTCTTAAAAATTTTTTCAATGTAATTCATATGTATTCCTCCTTCATATATATAAATATATATTATACACATGAATGTGAAATTTGTGTGAAAAAATAAAGATTTCTTCAAATCTACAAAAAAAAGAATAGCTTACGCTATTCCCATTATGGTGAGCCAGGAGGGATTCGAACCCCCGACCCCAGGCTTAGAAGGCCTGTGCTCTATCCAACTGAGCTACTAACCCAAAAGCTATAACAATAAATATAATAGCACTATTTTAAAGAAATGTCAACAAAAATTTAAAAAATTGTTCAACCTTTGCAACAAATGTTGTGCAAAGTAGTATACTAAAAAATAAAATATACAATAACGATTCTTTATAAAAAAGTATTGAAAAAAAACAAGAAAACTGATATAAAATATATATATTATTATTTAGGAGCACATATGAGAAATAATGTTATAGACTTTCAACCAAAGGAAACAAAAAAAATAAATAAAAAAAAATTAGCTATAACAATATCAATTATAGTAGTATTATTAACTATAAGCATTTTAGCAATAATATATTGTCTTAATAAAAACTTTAGAAATGTTATGGATGTTTATTTGTTTAGAAAAAATATCTCAGGTGAAAATACAACAGCAATTGATATAGGATATGAAACAAACACAAATATAATAGGATATTATAAATATATATGCATATTGTCAGAAAATAAACTAAAACAATACAATGCCTCAGGAAAGCTGGAAAACGAATTAGAAGTAAAGATAAATGTTCCAATATATGATGCAAAGGGAAAATATTTGGTTATAGGAGAAAAAAATAGTAAAAAAGTATATTTGATTTGTGATAACAGCATAGTGTGGGAAACAGAAGTAGAAGGAAATGTTTCTAAAATTGATGTTAATGAAAATGGCTATGTAAGTATAATTTTAAAAGGGACGACATATAAATCTGTTATAGTAGTTTATGATGCAAAGGGAAATGAATTATTTAAAACATATTTATCAAAAACGAGCGCTGTAGATGCATGTATATCAAAAGACAATAAGTATCTTAGCTTCGCTGAAGTTAATACAACTGGAACAGTAATCCAATCTAATATAAAAACAATTTCAATGGATAAAGCAAAACAAGAGCCTTCACAGGCAATTGTATATACATATGCTGCCAATTCAAATGATTTAATAATAAATTTAAAATATCATGACAAAAATAAATTAATATGTATGTATGATAATTCTATACATTTAATTACAAATGATATAGACGAAAATATTATGCAACTGGACGAAAATACGAAAAAAGCAGATATAGAATTAGAAAATTATGCTATAAAAGCAACAGAACAAACAACAGGATTGTTTAGTGCAGATACTAATATAGAAATAAGGAATATTTCTAATAATAAAATTATTCAATATACAGTAGAAGGAGTAGCTAAAAATATATATTGCAGAAGTGAGACAATAGCTATAAACATAGGTTCAGAAGTAGAATTTATTCATACAAATGGATGGCTTATAAAAAGATATAAATCATTGCAAGAAGTGAAAGATGTAGTACTATGCGACGGTGCGGCAGCAATAATATATAGAGACAAGATAGAAATAATAAATTTATAAAGGAGGCTACATATGATAATTGTTGATTTAATAATATTGGCTGTATTGTTAATATGCATAGGATTAGGATATAAGAGGGGGCTAACAGGATGCCTGCTAAAAATAATATCATTTGTGCTTGCAATAGTAATTGCATGTATATTGTTTAAGCCTGTTGCAAATATTATTATAAATAACACACAAATAGATGATGACTTGGAAAAATCTATAAAAAACATCATCGTAAAACCAGAAGATGGAAATGAAACAAAAGAAGAAATAGAAAATAATACGGAAACTATAAATGATAATACAACAATGCCAACTGTGGTAGAAAAATATATAAATGAAACTATGGAAAACACATCAGATGATATTAGAGAAAAAGTAGCAGATGCAACAGCAAGAAAAGTTGCAATTACAATTATAAATGCAGGAACATGGATAATATTATTCATAATAGCAAAAATATTATTAGTAGTATTAAAAATAATATCAAACTGGATAACAAAATTACCAATAATAAAACAATTTGATAAATTAGGGGGCATAATATATGGCTTAGCAGAAGCACTAATAATAATATATTTTGTAATGGCTATAATATCTTTTATATCACCTATGATTCCAGACAGTACAATTATATTGAGCATAAAGAAATCATTTTTAGGAAGCTTTATGTATAATAGCAATTTGTTATTAAAAATAATTTTTTAATGATAATATAAACAACAATGTAAAATTACATTGAAATAATATAGAAGAGGAGAAATAATTATGAAATTTAACAAAGACACAAAAATAGGAGAAATTATGGAAGTAGCACCAGAAAAAGCAGAAATACTATTAGGCATAGGAATGCATTGCTTAGGTTGTCCAGCATCACAAGCAGAGACTATAGAAGAAGCATGTGAGGTTCATGGTGTTGATGTAGAAGAACTACTAGAAAAATTAAATGCATAAAATTTTACAAAAAAAACACAAAATTTTCAAATTACTATTGACAAATAAAAAGAAATAGGTTAAAATTAAGCTTGTGTTAGCCCAGAGGGCGCACGGCTTAAAATCTGGGTCATTAGCTCAGGTGGTAGAGCACTTGACTTTTAATCAAGTTGTCCGCGGTTCGAGTCCGCGATGGCTCACCAGACTAGGATTTAAGCTGAAACTTAAATCCTAGAAAGATTTTAAAAGGCCCCGTGGTCAAGCGGTTAAGACATCGCCCTTTCACGGCGGAGACATGGGTTCGATTCCCGTCGGGGTCACCAATAAATATGCCACTTTAGCTCAGCTGGTAGAGCAACTGACTTGTGGGATAGATAAAGTATATTACTTTATTTTGAACTATCTTGCACCTTTATATGGAAACATATAAAGTGGACACCGCTAATTCGGGGAAGGCTGTCAAATGTTAATCCCGAGCTAGGATTTATCCGAGTGTAGAGACTTTATACGGTGTGCCTAAAGCATAAGCTATGGTAAAGAGAAAGTCCAGACTACAAACATAGAAATATGGTAGTGAAAGTTATAGTAGTATGAATCAGTAGGTCGTCCGTTCAAATCGGACAAGTGGCTCCAATACTTAAAGCTAGACTTGTTGTAAACTTGTCTAGCTTTTTGAGTACCAATAGGAGATTGTTTATAATGAATTGTATTTGTTGCAATAAACCAATAGATAAACACAAAAAATTTTGCAATAATAAATGCCAAAAGGAGTATGAATATATTACATATATAGAACGTTGGAAAAAAGGCAATGAGACAGGGCTAAGAGGAGAGTATCAAATTTCGATGCATATAAAAACCTATCTGTTTCGTAAATATAAAGGCAAATGTGCAAGATGTGGCTGGGGGGAGAAAAATGTATATACCAATTCTATTCCTCTAGAAGTAGAACATATAGATGGTAATTATAAAAATAATAAAGAAAATAATCTTATATTATTATGTCCAAATTGTCATTCATTAACTAGTACCTATAAAGGTGCTAATAGAAATTTTGGAAGGAAGGATAGAAAAAAGTATGCAAGATAAAGTTGTGATTGTAACTGGTGGCTCAAGGGGAATTGGTGCGAGTATAGTAAAAACTTTAGCGAGAAAAGGATATAATATTATTTTAAATTACAATAAATCAGAAAAAATAGCGGAACAAATAAAAAAAGAGCTAGAAGAAGAAAAAATAACAATTTACACATATAAGGCAGATGTTTCCAATAGAGAAGAAGCCAGAGGACTAATTGAATTTGCTATAGAAAAATTAAAAAAAATAGATGTACTTATAAACAATGCAGGAATATCACAAATGAAATTGTTTACAGATATAACAGATACAGAATGGAATGATATGCTAAATATCAACTTGAATTCAGCATTTTATTGCACACAAGAAGCCACAAAGCATATGCTTATAAATAAAGAGGGGTGTATAATAAATATTTCATCAATTTGGGGAATAACAGGAGCATCTTGTGAGGTTCATTATTCAACTGCTAAAGCTGCATTAAATGGATTTACAAAGGCATTGGCTAAAGAATTGGGACCATCTAATATAAGAGTAAATGCTATAGCACCAGGGATGATAGACACAGATATGAATAAAAATATACCAGAACAGGATAAACAAGATTTTATACAAGAGATACCATTAGAAAAAATTGGGAAGACAGAAGATATTTCGAAATGCATAGAATGGTTAATAGAAGACAATTATACAACAGGGCAAATAATTTCTATAAATGGAGGTATAGTAATTTAAAAAACTGACTAATGTCAGTTTTTTATTCTTCTACTTTTCTTTTATAATTTCCAGAAATTAATTTTGGCAAATAAGTTATAACTTTATAAATAGCAAGCCTTACTTTTTTACTCCAAATATAAGATTTTCTAAGTCTTCTATGTTCTACTATTTCATTATCATTTTGTTCTTGAACAACTAAAGCTAATTCTACTTTTTCTATAGGGAATATATAGTTTGCATTTTCATTATTGTCCCATTCGTTATTTGAATTTCTAAAGCAAAAATTTAAAGTATCGCTTGATAATAATTCAATTTCAGCTTGAAATCCAAGTTCTGTTTTTTCCATTTTAATTTCATTAACATTATCCCAATTTGAGCCAAATCCATAATGAAGATAAACTTCACTAGAATTTTCTTGAAAAAGCTTACCTACATATGATATTTTAACCTTAGCATTTTCTACCAATTTATCTGTGTTAAAAAAAACATTTTTTACTAATTCCATTTTTATATCTCCCTTGTTTATCTCTTGTTTAATATTACATGCTAAATTATATTATTAAATAAAATAATATTCAAGTATTTTCTACAAAAAAATCAAAAAAAATTTAAATTATTTAATACCCACAACTTTGCCAATAATGGTAAATTCGTCATACTCATTGAAATATATGGACTTGTAGTCTTTATTAAGTGATCTTAATATTAAAGTTGTGGTTCTTACAGAAAATTTACGTATGTATATTTGACCTCTTATTTTAACAAGAGCAATATCGCCACTACTTAATGGAGAGTTTATTTCAACGAAAAGGTAATCTCCTTTCTTTATTTTAGGTTCCATAGAACTATCAGGCATTTTAACGGCAAAAGCAGCTCCAGAAGCTGTTGTTGGGCAATCTATAAAGTCAGCCATGTCATCAAAGGCCAAGACTTTGTTATATGACATATGCCTAAAAATTTTATAATAATCTTGCTCGTCATATGTAGCTTTATCATACATAAACATAAAAGTTTGGTAAGGAACATCTAAAGCTTTGCATATACTTTTTAATAGTCTATGGCTTGGTACGCGTTCTCCCTTTTCTATATGGGTAATATGCCCTATATCTACTTTTATAAGTTTAGCAAGTTGAGTTTTAGTCATGTTTTTATCTTTTCGTGCTTTAGCAATCATATCGCCAATCATTAAAATCACCTTCTTATTTTTATAAAAATTATATATAAAATACACATAAAAGTCCACAAAAAATAATAATTTTAATAAAGATTTTAGTTACTAACCAGACTTGAAATTAAAAATATTGTAAAATAAAAATTTATATGGTAATATAAATTTAAAATAAAGTATAAATATATACTAAAGCAAATATAAAAATAAAGGGGTACAATATGGAGAAAGATGAGGAAAAAACGGTAAAATTAGAAAATGACCAAGAAAAAAACATAGGAGAGATAAAGGAAGAAACACAAGAAGAAGTGAGGCAGACAAGAAAATCACGAAGAGAAAAGACCAAGGAAGATAAAAGAAAAATAACTTTTATAATTATAATGGCAGTATTAATATGTGTTGTATCTGTATTTTCGGTAATATTTGCTATGCTAAATATTAAAAACACAAATATTTTATCAGGAATATATGTGCTAAATATAGACGTTTCAAATATGACAAAAGAAGAAGCACTAAAAAAAGTAGACAATATTATAAACGAAAAATTAACAAGTGATATAACTCTAAAATATAATGACTACGAAACCATAGTAAATAATAGCCAATTCGGAATACAGTTTGATAATCAGAAAGCTATTAGCAATGCATATAACGTGGGAAAAGAAAACAATATTGTAGTAAATAATTATAAAATTTTATTTGCAAAATTGCATAAAATCAATATTGAACCCGAATTGATTATAAATAGTGAAACTTTACAAAACAAAATAAGAGAAATTTCAGCAAAACTACCAAATGCAGTAGTAGAAAATAGCTACTACATAGAAGGCAATAAACTAATTATAGTAAAAGGAAAAAAGCGGAAACAAACTAAATAGTGAAGAGTTTAAGGAAATGCTTTACGTACAAATTAAAAATATTAACAGCAAAAATAATATAATAGAATTACCTGTAAGAGAAGCAGACCCAGAACCAATAAATTTAGAAAAAATAAGAAAAGAAATATATAAGGAACCAAAAGATGCATATATAGAAGAAAATCCGTTTAAAGTATATACACATGTTAATGGTGTGGATTTTAATATAACAATGGAAGAAGCGGAGAAAATTATACAAGCAGATAAACAAGAATATGAAATACCATTAAAAATAACTATACCAGAAAAAACAATAGCAGATTTAGGAGAAAAAGCATTCCCAGACCAATTATCTACATATACAACAAGGTATAATTCAGGAAATTACAATAGAAGCAACAACTTAGAATTAGCAGCAAAAGCAATTAATGGAACAGTACTTATGCCAGGAGAAACGTTCTCATATAATCAAACAGTAGGAGAAAGAACAATTAGTGCAGGGTATAAAGCAGCTGCTGCATATGCAGGTGGTAAAGTAATACAAGATGTTGGAGGAGGAATTTGTCAAATTTCATCCACACTATATAATGCAGTACTATTAGCAAACTTAGAGATTACAGACAGAAGTAATCATTGCTTCGAAACATCATATGTACCGGCAGGAAGAGATGCAACTGTAAATTGGGGTACAGTAGATTTTCAATTTAAGAATAATAGAAAATATCCAATAAAAATAGAAACCACAGCAGGAGGCGGAATAGCTACAGCCAAAATTCATGGGTTAAAAGAAGAAAATGAATATGAAGTAGTAATTCAGTCAAAAGTAACATCATATATATCGCGTACAACAAGGTACAAAAACGATTCAACAATGGACGAAGGCAAGGAAGTTATAGAGGATAATGGATTTGATGGATGCAACAGTGAAACATATAAAATATTAAAATTAAATGGAGAAGTTGTGTCACAAACGTTAATATCAAGAGATTCATATGATCCAATGGATAGAGTAATAATAAGAGGCACAAAAAAAGTAGTAAAACCTGAACAAGAAGTACCAGTAAATAAAGGAAATGAAGAACAAGAGCCAACACAAGAACAAAATCAAACAGAAAATCAAGAAGAAAATAATAATAAGCCAAATACTTAAAAATCCTATTGCCAAAATTAATTAAAAAGTGTATAATCAAAAAGTAAAGAGTTTTAGCCATTGTATGGAGGGTAAAACCAATAAAAGCCTATGAACCTTGTCAGGTCCGGAAGGAAGCAGCAATAAGTAGATACTTTTGTGTGGTGTTTATCTTCCATAGAATGGCTAAAATTCTAACAAATAAATTACTCTATTAAGTAAATCTTAATCTAAAAGAAAGTGTAAAGTAGCCTATGAAAAATGTAGGGGCGATTTTAATCGCCCGCAACCTAAAAGTGGGAGGGAAATATATGAACTATACTGCACTATATAGAAAATTTAGACCCAAAAAATTTGAAGATATAGTAGGACAAGAGCATATTACAAGAACATTAAGAAACCAAATAATATCAAATAGAGTAGGACATGCATATTTATTTAATGGTACAAGAGGTACAGGTAAAACCTCTGCAGCAAAGATTTTAGCAAGAGCTGTAAACTGTTTAAATCCAAAAGATGGAGAGCCATGTAATGAATGTGAAATATGCAAAGCTGCGTTGTCAGGAGCTTTAACAGATATAGTAGAAATGGATGCAGCATCAAATAATAGTGTTGATGACATAAGAATTATTAGAGATGAGGTAAACTTTTTGCCAACACTTGCAAAATATAGAGTTTATATAATTGATGAGGTACATATGCTGTCAACAGGCGCATTTAATGCACTTTTAAAAACATTAGAAGAGCCACCGGCACATGTAAAATTCATTTTAGCAACAACAGAACCACAAAAATTACCAGCAACAATACTTTCTAGATGTCAAAGATTTGACTTTAAAAAAATATCAGATGAAAATATAGACAAAAGATTACAATATATATGTGATGAAAGCAAAATAGAAATAACAAAAGAGGCGCTAAAAATTATAGCTGTATTATCAGAAGGTGCAATGAGAGATGCTTTAAGCATATTAGAAAGATGTTTACAAGAAGGAAATAATCAAATAAATGAAGAGCTAGTAAAAGAACTAGTTGGAATTCCAAAGCTAGAATATATAAGTGGAATAACAGAATCAATTATAAATTATGATGTGGATAATGCGCTAAAAGTAGTAAACGAAGTATTAAAACAAGGTAAAGACATAAGTAACTTAATTTGGGAGATAATCAAATATTTTAAAGATATTTTAGTGTATAAAACTAGTCAAACTTTAGAAATATACAATGAAAAAGAAATAACACAAATAAAAGGGCTTGCAAATAATGTTTCTAAAGAAAGACTATTGCAAATAATATATGATTTATCAAATTTAAGTAATGAAATAAAATGGTCATCACAAAAGGAATTAATGTTTCAAGTAGAAATTATAAAATTATGTAATAAAGGTCAAGACGTAAAAAACATAACAGGACTAGAAGAAATAAACACAAGATTACAAAAATTAGAGGAACAAGTAAAAAATGGTGTAAAAGTCACAAAAGTGCCAGTTGAGAATACTCCAAAGGTAGATAAAACTGTACCACAAAATGAAATAACCAAAAAAGTGATTAATGGTAAAGAGGGCTCAACAGGGGAAAAATGGCCCAATATATTGAACAATTTAAAAAAGTCTGGTAAAATATTGTTATATACTAATTTGATAAATGCAACGCCAGTAGAGCTAAATGACCTAGTTATTGGGATAGAATTTAAGAATGGAGTAACACCATTTATAAAAAGTGTAATAGAAAGAGCAGAAAATATAGTAGAACTTGAAAAAGCTATTTCAATGGAATATGGCAAGGAAATGAAAATTAAAATAATAGATGGTAAAACTGAACAGGTAAATAAAATACAAAGTGATCCAATAGACAATTTACCAGCAGATTTGGATATACCAATTAATATAATAGAAGACTAAAAGGAAAGGAAGAAAATTAAAGATGTCAAAAAGAGGTGGATTCCCAGGAATGGGAGGATTTGGAGGAATGAACATAAACCAACTAATGAAAGAAGCAAAAAAAATGCAAGCAGATATGGAAAAATCACAAGAGGAATTAGCAAACAAAGAATTTGACTCAACTGCAGGAGGAGGAGCAGTATATGTTAAAGTATCTGGCAACAAAGAAATAAAAGAAATTAAAATAAAAAAAGACGTAGTTGATCCAGAAGATGTAGAGATGTTACAAGATTTAATTTTAACATGTGCAAATGAGGCTTTAAGAAAAGTCGATTCAGCACAAGCTGAAAGCTTAGGAAAGTATAACATACCAGGAATGATGTAAAAGCGAGAGGAAAAAATATGTCATATTATTCACCATCAATAGAAAAACTAATAGAAGCATTTGAAAAATTACCGAGTATAGGAAGCAAAACAGCGGCAAGACTTGCTTTTCACATATTAGATGCAAGTGAGCAGGAAACAAATGAATTTGTTTCAGCAATATTAAATGCAAAAAAGAATTTAAAGTATTGTTCAAAATGTTATAACATATCAGATACAGACCCTTGTCCAATATGTAGTAGTGCAAAAAGAGACCAAACTTCTATATGTGTTGTAGAAGATGTAAGAGATGTAGTAGCAATGGAAAGGACGCATGAATTCAAAGGAGTATATCATGTATTACATGGAAGTATTTCACCAATGAATGGAATAGGACCAGATGATATAAAAATAAAAGAACTACTTTCAAGGTTAATGGATGGAACAGTAAAAGAAATAATACTTGCAACGAACCCAAGAGTAGAAGGAGAGGCTACAGCTGTATATATTTCTAAACTTATAAAACCTATGGGAATAAAAGTAACAAGAATAGCACATGGAATTCCAGTAGGTGGAGATTTGGAATATACAGATGAAATAACATTAAGCAAAGCACTAGAAGGAAGACGAGAAATATAAAAATAATAAAAGGAGGAAAAACATATGACAGAAAAAACGCTAATGAAGATACTAAGTGAGAATGATAAATTACGAAAGGATATAAGAAAACTACAAAGAGAATTAGAGACAACTTTGCAGAAAGGAGAGAAAAAGTAATATATGGAAGGACAAGAAAATGTAAATACAGGGATGAAAATAGAAAACATAAAAAATACAAAAGAAAATCCCAAAATGAAATTAGAGGACAAAATTGGTCTATTGCAACAACAAATAAGATATTATATTGGAATTATAAGACGTCAAAATAGAATTGTAAGAGCTTATGAGATGGATAAAAGAAGAGCGAAGAATAGCGAGGAAGCTAAAAAAAGAATAATAGAAAACCAACTAGAACCTGAAAAAAAGACATTGAGAAAATATAAGGAATCATTACGTACAATGGAAGAAGAACTATTAATGTGCGAATATTGGGCACTGGAAGAATATTTAAAAGGAAGTAATGGAACATATATTGCACCAGCAGATAAGCTACCTAAAATTTATTTCCTTCCAGTAATTGGTAGGTTGGCTCGATTTGGCAATACACAAGGATATCTTGCTGGTAGAAAGAAAGAAATAGTTGAACAACTTGAAAAAATAAGTGAAAGGAATACAGAAGGCACAGAAAAAAGTAAAGAGAGTGAAGATAATGGCATCAATAATCCAGTGAAATCTAAGCTTGATGAATTTGCACGAAACAACCTGGTTGATAATAAAACAACCAGACCAAATATTAAATCTGTTGCGAGATTGGCAAAAAAACCAAGAACACCAAGAACACTTAAGGATAAACCAAAAACAACAAGTGGAAGATTTGAAGGAGAAAAAATAGGTAGCCCAGGTAGAAAAAAAGGAAAATCACAAATCAAATATACAGAAGAAAGATAATAAAGAAAAAGACACACTCCATGAAATCTCATGGAGTGTGTCTTTTATGTCTATATTATAAAATATTAACTAAAGTATCACAAACTTGTTTAGTAGAATTTGGCTTAGCCAATAGTTTAGTATGTTCTTTCATTTCCGCTAATTTATTGGGTGAATTAAAAATTTGTGAAAGTATTACCTCTGGATTATCATCTTTTCTTATCCAAACACCAACATTATTTTTCTCTAAAAATAATGCATTTTCCTCTTCTTGACCAGGAAGTGGATTAATAACAATAATTGGCAAATTGGATACTAGGCTTTCAGTTGTTGTAAGCCCGCCAGGTTTGGTAATAACAACACTAGAAATGCTCATTAATTCTGGTACCTTATCCGTAAATGGTAATACACGTACTCTATTTTCTACGTTCATGTCAGACAAAACTTCTTCAAAAGCAAGCTTCATTTTTTCGTTTTTTCCGGCTATTGCAACTATCTGAAAATCATTTGCAACAGAAATTAAATCTTTTAAAATTTGTACGGTTTTGTCTTTGCCCAAGCCAAACTCCCCACCGCCAAAAAATAAAGCAACTTTTTTATTTATATCTAAGTTAAACATTTTAAATATATTTTTTCTATCAAAATTTTGCAAGAATCTATTAGAAAAAGGAATTCCGGTCACAAATATTTGAGATGCTGGAATACTATGTTCTATTAACTCATCTTTCATATGTTCATTAGATACAAAATATAAATCAGTATATTCATGACCAACTATCCATTGTTCGTGAATTTCAAAATCTGTTAAAATGGTTGCCAATTTGCAATTTAATTCTCCCTTCTTTTTTAAATAGCTTACCATTTGGCTACTAAAAGGATGTGTAGAAAGAATTAAATCAGGGCTGGATTCTAATATTAATTTAGCAAGTTTTCTTGCCATCAGCTTATTACTATTTTTACTTATTTTTGAAAGAAGTCCTCTTTGCGAATGGTCATATACTTCTTTCCAAAGTTTAGGCGCTTTTTTTGCCATTTCTCTATATGCACCAGTAGTTAGTTTTTCTAAAACAGCATTAATATATTTCATACAATCAACTAATTCTGTTTGAATATCTGGATAATTTTCATTTAAATAATTATTTATTGATTTTGCAGCAGAAAGATGTCCTCCTCCATAAGAAGCGTAAAAAATTAAAATCTTTTTCATATGTTTCCCCTTTCATTAAAATTCTAACATAAGTTATAAAAAAAATAAAGAATATGGAATAATTTATAAAAAATAATCCAAAATATTAAAAAGTGTGAAAAAGGAGGAAAATGTGAAAAGATTTATAAAAATTACATTATTAATATTAATTTTAATATTTGAGATTATAACATATATTAAAAGCAAAAATGTTCAGGCAGTAAGTCAAGGAAGCAATGTTTCAGATGTACAATTGCTTGCAAGAGCAATAAATGGCGAAGCAAGAGGTGAAACTTATGAAGGACAAGTTGCAGTAGGTGCAGTTATATTAAATAGAGTAGCACACTCGAGTTTCCCAAATACAATAGCGGGAGTAATATATCAACCGGGAGCATTTACGGCTGTATCTGATGGACAAATAAATGTAGCAATAGAAGAGAGCTCCACAGTTGTAAAAGCAGCAAGGGATGCTTTGAATGGATGGGATCCAACAGAAGGAGCTATATACTATTTTAATCCAGATACGGCCACTAATAAATGGATATGGTCAAGACCATTAATAAAGACAATTGGAAAACATAGATTTTGTAAATAGAAAGGATGATTTTTTTGAGTAGTGTAAAACAGAAAGTATATGATTGGAAAGATAGGTTAAGAGATAGACATATGCTTACTTTAGTGGTAGGTTTAATTGTAATTATTGTTGCATTGGGACTGTATATTTATAAAAAACAAATGGAATATAGACAAGCATCAGAAAATCAATATAATATGGCATTTTATGAGTTGGTAGATTATGTTCAAAATGTAGAAACTTATTTGGCTAAATCTTTAATCTCAAGTACACCAGAGCATGGGGCAGAAACACTAACAAATGTATGGAGAGAAGCTAATCTGGCACAAGTGTATTTATCAAGATTACCAATAGACAGTGTAGAACTAGAAAACACATCAAAATTTTTAAATCAAGTAAGTGATTATAGTTATTCATTATCAAGAAAAAATATATATAATGAAAAATTAACAACAGAAGACTTAGATAATTTAAAGCAACTTCATGATTACAGTATAAACCTAGAAAATACATTAAATCAATTATCAAATGATTTAAATGGTGGAAGAATCAGTTGGGGCGAATTAACCAAAAAAGGAAGTGTAGCATTTGCACAACAAGTAAGCAATATATCAAAAGATAGTTTTGGAAACATGGAAGAAAACTTTCACGAATATTCAGGTTTAATATATGACGGAGCGTTTTCAGAACACATGACCAAGAGCGAAAAAAAAGGGTTAACAGGAGAAAATATAGATGAGGAAGCAGCAAGAAATAAAGTGAAAGAATTCATAGGAGAAGACAAGATTGAAGAAATAATTTCAAATGGAAAATCAGAAAACACAGATATTATAGCATATGATTTTACAGTGAAATTGAAGGAAGATAAAAATAATAAAGCATATATTTCTATTTCAGAGAAGGGCGGACATGTAGTATTTATGAATTACAATAGAGATGTAAATGCAGAAACAATAACTCAAGAAAAGGCAGATGAGTTTGGAAAAAAATTTTTAAAAGATAAAGGTTTTGACAATATGAAAGAAACCTATTATTTAAAGGAAAGTGGAATAGTTACAATTAATTATGCTTATGAGCAAGATGGAGTAACAATTTATTCTGATTTAATTAAATTAAAAGTGGCATTAGACAATGGAGAAGTATTAGGAATAGAAACAAAAGGATATTTAAACTCACATGAAGAAAGAAATATACAACAAGCCAAAATAAGCAAAGAACAAGCAAAAGAAAATTTAAATCCAAAACTGCAAATAGAAAGTGAAGCATTAGCTATAATTCCTACAAAATGGAGAACAGAAAGGCTATGTTGGGAATTTAAAGGAAAAGTAGATGATACAGACTTTTTAGTATATATAAATGCAGAAACAGGCAAAGAAGAAGATATATTAGTAATTGTAAATACGCCAAATGGAACATTAACACATTAGTAAAAAAATAGGGCATTGTAAACGCAGTGTCTTATTTTAATAGAAAAACAATAGTTGCTAATTAAATGATTATAGCATATAATATTTGAAATAAAATATAATTACTAAAGTAGAGAGGATGAAGGTAAAACTTATGGCTGATATAACAGTTGGAGATATAAAAAAGATAACAAAAGGTAAATTATTATGTGGAAATGAATATGATATATGTGAAAACTTTTGCATAGACAGCAGAGAGATAAAATCAGGAGATGTATTTGTTGGAATAAAAGGAGAAAGAGTAAATGGAAACGAGTTATATGAAGAAGTATTAAAAAAAGGTGCAAAGTGTTTAATATTGGAAAATGTGGAAATCCCAGAAGATATAATAAAAAAGTATACTGATTCAGCAATTATAATAGTTGAAGACACAATAAAAGCATTACAACAAATTGCAGAATATAAACGAAATTTATATAAAATACCAGTAATAGCTATAACAGGAAGTGTAGGCAAAACAAGTACAAAAGACATTGTAGCAGAAGTAGTTTCAAAAAAGTACAAAGTATTAAAAACACAGGGAAATCTAAATAATCACATAGGATTACCACTAACTATTTTAAGCTTAAAAGACGAAGAAGCAATGGTGGTAGAATTAGGTATGAGCCATTTGGGAGAAATAAGTACTTTGACTAAAATTGCAAAACCAACAATTGCAATAATTACAAATGTAGGTACAGCACACATAGGAAATTTGGGCTCAAGGGAAAATATATTAAAAGCCAAAATGGAAATAATAGAAGGACTACAAAACAATGGAACATTAATAATAAATAATGATAATGACCTATTACACAAATGGAACTTAGAAAATAATCATAAAATAAATGTAATTACATATGGAATACAAAACAAAAGCAATGTAATGGCATATAATATACAACAAAATGAAAAAGGAAGCACATTTAATACCAAAGTGGAAGAGCAAGAATATAATGTAAAAGTAAAAATAGGAGGAGAACACTTTGTATATAACAGCCTGTGTGCAATAGCAGTAGGACTAAAACTTGGAATTAATATAGAAAAAATCATAGAAGGAATACTAGATTTTAAATTGACAGAAAAAAGAATGGAAATGTTTACAAATGATAAAGGAATATTAGTAATAAATGATTGTTACAATGCTAATTATGATTCTATGAAAGCAGCAATTGAATATCTAGCAAAACTACCAAACAAAAGAAAAATAGCAATATTAGGAGATATGCTAGAACTTGGCGAATACTCTAAACAATTGCATGAAAAAGTAGGCGAAGAAATAAATAAAAACAAAATAGACGTCCTAATAACAGTAGGAGAAGAAGCAAAAAACATAAGCAAAATAGCACAAAAAACCGTAAAAGAAATATATAACTTTGAAAAAAATGAGCAAGCAATAAAACTACTACAAACATATCTACAAAAAGAAGACGCAGTATTAATAAAAGCATCAAATGGAATGAACTTCACCGAAATTTCTGCCCAATTGGAGACAGTCCCTAATTGAGCAAACGGGACCAAAAGGGACAGTCCTTAAAGTTAAAAAGGAGGAAAATGATGAATTTAGGTGTCATTATGGGAGGAATGTCTACAGAACACTATGTTTCAGTTGTTTCTGGGACTTCAATTGTAAATAATCTGAATAAAAAGAAATATAAAATTTTTCCAATATACATAGACTTAAAAGGAAATTGGTATAAATATATAAAACCAATAGAAGAAATAGAAATATTACAAGTGGGAGAAATACCACAGGAACTAGAAAAGATAAATAATGAAATTGAATATTTAAAAAATATGGATGTTGTTTTTCCAGCTCTGCATGGATTGTATGGAGAGGATGGAACAATACAAGGATTATTGGAGTTACTTAATGTAAAATATGTTGGTTGTAAGGTGTTGGCTTCTGCTGTTTCAATGGATAAGGTGTATACAAAAATTCTTTTTGAGAAAGCAAATATTCCACAAGCTAATTATATTTATATAAAAGCTTTTAACAATATATATACAGTTGTAGATAATCAGTTAAATGAACAAGAACTGAACTTAGACGAAGTAAGTTCTATGGTAGAAAAACAATTAGGATATCCAGCATACGTAAAACCATCAAATTCTGGGTCATCTGTTGGGATAAGTAAAGCTAAAAATAGTGATGAGTTAAAAACAGCAATAAAAGAAGCAGTAAAATATGATAAAAAGATATTGATAGAAGAAGAAATAAAAGGCAAAGAAATAGAATGTGCAATTTTAAAAAATGAAAAAGTAGAAGCTTCAACAGTAGGTGAAATACTTTCAGCAGATGAATTTTATAGCTTTGATGCGAAATACAAAAATAAAGACTCAAAGACTGTAATTCCTGCAAATATAAGCAAAATGGAAATAGAAGAAATTAGAAAATTAGCAATAAAAGCATTTAATGCTGTAGATGGAAGCGGATTGGCAAGAGTAGACTTCTTTATAAAAGAAGCAGATAATAAAATATATATTAATGAAATAAACACAATGCCAGGATTTACGCAAATTAGTATGTATCCAAAATTGTGGGAACAATGTGGAATAAAATACTCAGATTTATTGGATAAGTTAATAGATAGTGCTAAAAAATAAAATATGTTTATAAGGAAAGATAAGAAATGGAATTATTAGAAAGAATAGATAATAGAGTAAAAAATACATTATCAGAAAAGAGATATTTTCATTCTGTTTGTACAATGAACAGAATGGAGATATTAGCTAAGATATATAATATTGATGTAGAAAAGGCAAAATTAGTAGGACTTATACATGACATAGCAAAAGAAATGTTACCAGAAGATGCATTTGAATATATGGAAAAGAATGAATTGATAATAGATGATATAGAAAAAAAGTGTCCAAGTTTACTACATGCTAAAATAGGAGCGAATATAGCAAAAACAGAATATGGATTTACAGAAGAAATGTGCAAAGCTATAAGGGTGCATACAACGGGAAGTGCTGATATGAGTTTAATGGACAAGATGTTATTTATAGCAGATGGTACAGGAGATGATAGAAAATGGGAAGATGTGCCATATGTTCGTGAATTATCAGAAAAAAATTTAGATGTAGCCGTTTTATATATGTTAGATTTAAATATAAAAGATATAATAGATGAAAAAAAGCTTATACATCCAGACAGTGTTTTAGCCAGAAATGCATTAATAAAATAAATAGCGGAAAACCGTAAATCCATAGCAAAATTAGGAAAATGTATTGAAAATGTAACCAAAATGTAATATAATTGTAATATATGAAGGCAAAATGTGTATTTGCAATATCCGTAGTGACACAAACACTGATTTAGAACATTATGGAATAGTAGGCAAATACTGTTATTGACTTACATTGGAAAAAAATATAAAATAAAATTATAATAAAAGATAAAAAGGTGGTAAAAGGAATGAAACTAAAAAAGAAAAATGTACTTATATTGTTAACACTTATGTTTATACTAATGACAAGTATGTTTAGTATGGTTAGTGCTAGAACAGAAAATAAATGGTTTGGACTAGAACTATTACGTGAATCTGGAAATGGCTACATAGTTAATGGAAAAAACGTATGGGAAATATGTTCATATGGAACAGGAACAACCCCTTCAGCAGTTGCTGACCATAGTGAAACAATATACTGTTTAAGAGCAGGCATTGGTTTTGGTAGCAACAACTGGGGAAGTTCAGAAACAGAGAAAAAATTGTATACAAGCTCTTTTGATATGAAACAAGAAAAAATACCAGCAGAATATCTATCTGTACTACCAGAAGGTGAAACATACAAAAAAATGCTATGGATATTAGATAATTCATATGTAGCACCAAAAACAGCACAAGAACAAAATACAGCAAATGAGTATAAAAATAAACTTTTAGAAAAAGCAGGAATACCTCAAAGCGAAAACAAGTTGACAGATGAAGATATAGATGCGGTACAACAATTAGCTATATGGTATTTCACAAATCCTAACTCAGAATATCAAGTAGGAGATTCATTTATATTCTATATAAAAAATGAAGATGGAACATTTGCTATAAACCAAAAATTAGGTGGAGAATACATCTTTGAAAATGGAGAAGCAAGACATACTCAAGCAAATAAATTGATAAAATACTTTATAAACAATGCAAATGCACAAGCAGCATTAAGCCCATCAATAAATAGTACCGTAAAACCACTTGAAATAGAAAAAACAAATCCTACAGTAAAAGTAGAAAATAACAAATATATAGTAGGACCATATAAAATAAAACAAAATATTAATTGTGAATATACATATAATGTTACTTTTACAGATGGTAATGGGAATGAAATAGAAAATTATACTATATTAGATAACAATAATAATACATTACAAAATATAGAAGTAAACAAGGAATTCTATATTTCTGTACCAATGTCTACAAACGTTAATGAAGTTAAAATAAAAATAGACTTTTCATATTTTGCTACAGATATAAGATATTGGGTTGTAACAAATGCAATAGCATCAAATCAACCAATAGCAATAATAGACAGAAAAAAAGTAGAAGCTAACGATGAATTAGCTATAAACTATACAAAGCCTCAATTTGACCTAGCTTTAAGAAAATTTATAACAAAAATTAATGGAGTAGAATTAACAGGTAAAGATAGTAGAATACCACGAGTAGACTTAACACCTTTAATATCAGGAACAGGAACTACAGCAATATATGAACACACCAAAAATCCAATAATAGTAAATACAGGAGATAAAGTAACATATATAATTAGGATATATAATGAGGGTAAAACAGATGGATTTGCAACAATGGTGGAAGATGTTTTACCAGAAGGATTAATACTTGCAACTAACAGTGATATAAATACAAATAATGGTTGGGAAGTATTAAAAACTGGCGATGGAAAAACATATGTTGGAACAAATAAATTAGCAGACCAAGTTATTAGAGCATTTGATGATGAAAATCTAGATTATAAAGATTTAGAAATTGAGTGTGAAGTAACAATGAATGCTGGAAACGAAAAAATATTGTTAAAAAATATTGCAGAAATTACAGATGATTCAAATATATATCAAGAGGCAGATAGAGATTCGGAACCAGGAAATGTAGATATTCCAAACTATGGAACAATAAATCAACAAGATGATGATGATTTTGAACAATTAGTAATTAAACCAATAGAAGTTAAACCAGAGTTTGACTTAGCATTAAGAAAATTTATTACAAAAGTTAATGGTACAGAGCTAGAAAGCTTAGGACTAGAAAACAGAGAACCACAAGTAGATGTTACACCATTAATAAATAATAGAAAAACCTTAAATACAACAGCAATATATACACATACTAAAACACCTGTAACAGTTAGAAAAGGAGATATAGTAACATATATTATAAGAATATATAACGAAGGGGATACAGCAGGATATGCTACAAAAGTAGAAGATATATTGCCAGCAGGACTACAACTAGCAGAAAATAGCAAAGTAAATGAAAAATACGGATGGAAAGCTGTAAAACATGAATATATAGAAGGGGCAACTGTAATACACAGCACATACTTAAAAGATACAGAAATAAAAGCATTTAATCAAGAAGAATTAGACTATAAAGATTTAGAAGTTGAATGTGTTGTAACAGCAACACCAGGAGAAGAAAGAATTACTCTAAGAAACATTGCAGAAATTGCAGAAGACAATAACGCATTAGAAATAGATGATAGAGATTCAACTCCTGCTAATGTTGATGCAAGAATATTTAAAGAAGATGACCACGAGGATGATGAAGACTTTGAAAAATTGGTAATTGAACCAGCAATAAAAACAGAATTTGACTTATCATTAAGAAAGTTTATAACTTCAGTAAATGGTGTTGAGTTAAAAGATGAAAACAATAATTATTTAAGAGCTCCAATAGTAGATATAACAAACTTATTAAATGGAACATCTAAAACTGCAATATATAAACATTCAAAGGCACCAGTAGCAGTTGACTTAGGAGATGTAATAATATATACAATAAGAGTGTACAATGAAGGTGAAGAAGATGGATATGTTACAGAAATAACAGACCATTTGCCAGAACAACTAGAATTTATAGTAGATGATGAATTAAATGCAAGCTATGGATGGACAGTTAGCGGAGATGGTAGAACAGTTAGAACAGACATAACATCATTAGACACACAAAACTCAGCAAGTAGGGATACAATTTACCAGGATAGAAAACAAGGAAATGATAAAGTAAAATTGGATAAATTAACAACCAATGGAATTGACTATATAGATGTAAAAATAAAATGCAAAGTAAAATTAAACAGTAATATATACAAGAAAATTACAAATATAGCAGAAATTTCTGGATATGTAGATATAAATGGAAATACAACATCAGATAGAGATTCAACAGCAAGTGTTGTTTTACCAACAGATGAAACATTGCCAAACTATAAAGATGACGAAATAAACAATGGAGATGAATACATTCCAGGACAAGAAGACGATGATGATTTTGAAAAATTAGTTTTACAAAGATTTGATTTATCATTAAGAAAATTTATAACAAAGGTAAATGAAGAAGAAGTAACAGAAAGAATACCAGTGTTTACAAGAAAAGCAGATGGAACATATACATATGAACATCCAAAAACACCTGTAAGTGTTATGACAGAAGATTTAGTAACATATACATTAAGAATATATAATGAGGGAAATCAAGCAGGATATGCTAAGAGAGTAAAAGATGACATTCCAGAAGGTTTAGAGTTTTTACCTGAAAATGAAACTAACACACAATATAGATGGAAAATGTACAAGGAAGATGGAGAATTAGCAACAGATGTAAAAGAAGCAAAATATATAGAAACAGATTACCTATCAAAAGAACAAGAGAAACAAGAAGGCGAAAACTTAATACAAGCATATAATCCATCAACAATGACACAGCCAGACTATAAAGATGTAAAAGTAGTATTTAAGGTAAAAGAGCCAAGCACATCAGATAGAATAATAATAAATACTGCAGAAATTTCAGACGACAGTGATGAATATGGCAAACCTGTAAATGATGTAGATTCAGAGCCAAATAACAATAAGCCAGATGAGGATGATATAGACATTGAAAAAGTTAAAGTAAAATATTTTGACTTAGCATTAAAGAAATGGGTAACATCATCAATAACAATATATGATGGAAAAACAACAATTGTAAAAACAGGGCACACAGGTGATGAAGATCCAGAGCCAGTTGTTAAAGTAGATATAAAAGAAAGTAGACTAAAAGATATAATTGTAAAATTTACTTATAACATAAAAGTAACAAACGAAGGAGAAATAGCAGGATATGTTAAAGAAATTTCAGATTATATACCAGAAGGACTAAAATTCATAAAAGAAGATAACCCAAATTGGGAAGAAGTAGAGGGCAAAGTAGTAACAAGACAATTAGAAAATACACTATTACAGCCAGGAGAAAGTGCAACAGTAGAAATAACATTAACATGGATTAATGATAAAAATAACTTGAATTTAAAAGTAAACGTTGCAGAAATAAGCGAAGACTATAATGAAAGTAATACACCAGATATAGATTCTACACCAAATAATCAAGTAGAAGGCGAAGACGACCAAGATGATGCACCAGTAATTTTATCATTACAAACAGGAACAACAGGACAATATATAATACTAACAATGTCAATTTTAGCAATAATGGCAACAGGAATAGCATTAATAAGAAAATATGTAATATAAAACAACAGGGGATAATTTAAGTTATCCCCTAATTTTTAATATACAAAAGGAGAAAAATAATATGAGCAAATATAATGAAGCTTGTTCAGAGGTCTCAGTAATATTAAATCATTTGGATGAGGAGGAATACAGCAAAATTCCATCTGAGGTTATAGAGGCAATTGAAAAAAACAAAAATAAAGATCACGTATTTGAATTTGATGAGGAAGTAGAGCTAAGGAAACAAAAACTATTAAAAGAAACAAGAGCAATTTTATTTAATATATTTAGAGACTATTTGTGTACACAAAGTCAAAGAGAAACAATTATACAAATGCAAAAAGAGGAGCGACATAAGATAGAGGAAAGAAAAAAATTGCAATATAGTGTAGACAATTTATTTAAAAAGAAGAAAAACAATAATATACAGGATAACAAAGAAACTGTAACTACACAAAATACAGCACTTGTGAAAGAAGAAAAAGGAAATTGTATTTTTTTCAGATTAATAAACAAAATTGTAAATTTTATTAAAAGAAAAAAATGATAGTATTAAAAATTGTAAGAAAGAGGTGAAACATATGATTACAGTAAAATCGTACAACGAAAAATAGTAAGAATACCATAAAAAAGTAAAAAATACGAGAAAAATCAAAAGCTAGTAAAAAATTTAAAACAAAAAAATAAGGGAGTTGTTAAGAATGAATGAAGAAATTAAACAAAGTGGAATAGTACTTGATGGAGTAGATACATATGGAAAAGGAAGATGGATAAAATTTGAAGGGAAGAATACAAATCCAGAAGAGTATCTTGAAAATGCCCAAAGGTTAGTAGCACTGGCACAAAATACACCATGGTATAAATTTGAATCTGCATCTTCTGAGTTAGCAGAAGGAGACATTTACGTATTCGTGGACAATAATGGAGAACCACATATAAAAGTTGAAACAAGAGGAGGCAGAATTCACATGGTAGATGGAACCGAAAAAGATAGCGGAGGATTAGGAACTGTAGAGGAGGAATACATAGATATGTCAATTTCTTTTCTGGAAAGGAACAAAGACATAGAAGGTGGCCAAAAATGGCTTGAATTTCAAGAGATGGATAGAGATGGGTATGCAAGAAATAGAAAAATTTCTGAGTGTAACGAAAGATTAACAGAATGTGCAAGAAAAATAGATAATGGAGAATTCAAAGCAGAAGATGTTCCAGCATTTATAAAAGATTTAAGTTTTCTTAAGAACGGAAACTTGGTGGTAAAACCAGAATTAGAAGAAAGACTATATAAGATAAAAGGAATATTAGCAGAGCATTATAAATGTAGTGAAGAAGAAATTGCAATTGGAGATGTGAACTTCGCAGGAACACAATTGACTAGAGTACCATATAAGGTTATTCTCGGAAATGCTTATTTTGGTCATTCACAAATAGAAGATTTAGGACAGCTAGAAATTATAGAAGGAGATGCGAGTTTTATCTGTTCAAAAGTAAAACAAGCGAATAAATTAAGATACATAGGAGGAGACGCTAAATTTGATTCTTCGCAAATAGAAGAGTTAGAACAACTGGAAAGTATAGGAGGATCTGCGTACTTTAATTATTCAAATGTAAAAAGATTGGGCAAATTAGAAAGAATAGGAGGGCATGCGAATTTTTCTTTTTCGCCAATAGAAGATTTAGGTGAATTAAGAAGTATAGGAGGAGATGCGGTGCTGTGCGGACCAAAGCTAGAAAGCTTAAAAAATCTAGAGAACGTTGGGGGAACTTTAGGCATTATTAATAATACAAGGATAGAAGACAAAGACTTAGAACGACTAAAAAATATAGGAAAATTTGTTTACAGAGATAATCACAGATTTTTTAAGGGCGGGACTGATGAAGTTGATCTTGATACACTTCTTGATGACCTAGATATTAGGGCTAAATATGATTATGGTTTCGACAGAGATTACGTTGATTTCGCTACAATATGTTGGATATTTGAAGATGAAAGTGAAATTATTAAGAAAATAGATGATGGAGAATTTACAGTAGGAGATGTTCCAACATTTATAGAAGAGTACATAAAAGGTATAAACCAGTTTAAATCTCATGAGTCAACTTATTATTATGATGATACATTTATGCGTCATATGCAAAATAGAGCATGGCAAATAAGAAAAGTATTAGCAGAATATTATAAATGTAGTGAAGAAGAAATTGACATTGGGGGTAGATGCTCTGGAGCAGAAACTAAGGTTATTTTTGCAGACCATTATTATCCGTCGGAAATAAAAGACTTAGAACAATTAGAATATATAGTAGGAGACGCATATTTTGACAAAAATGTAGAAGGATTAGGAAATCTGAGAGAAATAAGAGGAGATGTAGATCTTAGAAATTTGAATTTAAAAGATTTTGGTAAATTGGAAAGAGTAGATGGAACAGTCCATCTAAATGATTCACAAATTGATATTTTAAATCAACTAAGAGTAGCAGGAGGAATAGCCGGTTCAACTAAACTAAAAGAAGAGTACAAGAAAAGAATAAGAGAAAAGAATACAAGAGGGCATAATGCAATAGAAGGACAAGATATTGGAGAGGCGGGATTTGGAGTTGGAGTAGAAGAATGTGATGAGGCTAACGGATTCCTTGATAAGGCAATGCATGACATAGATTTGTTTTGGACAGTTGAAGATAGTATTATAGATGATGATAATTTCTAAATTTATAATATTAATAAATAAGTTGAATAAATCATATAAAAAATTACATATCGTTGCTACATGAATTTGCAGAAATAACATGTAGCACCGTCCGCCTATCTCAAACCTAATCGTTTGGCCCTGGAGAACGTAATGTTCTCCAGGGTTTTTCTTATTGTATGTTATGATTTGGCAAAAAAGTTGCATTTGATAAAAAACTATTTACATTTATACGCTTATATAATAAAATATTATCCAGTTAATATTTTATTATGGAGTTTGATTATGATTAAAAAATATTTTTTAGTATTTTTAATTTCAATGATACCACTTATAGAATTAAGAGGCTCTGTACCAATTGGTCTTAGCAATTTATGGGGAGGCCCTATTGATATATTGCCACTGTATTTAATTTGTATTATTGGAAATATGTTACCTGTTCCAGTTATATTTTTCTTTGCAAGAAAAGTGTTGGTATGGGGAGCAGATAAAAAGTTTATAGGAAAGTTTTTTAAGTTTTGCCTAGAAAAAGGAGAAAAAGGTGGAAAAAAACTTCAGGAAAAAGCAGGACGTGGTCTATACTGGGCATTATTTATTTTTGTTGGTATTCCTTTGCCAGGTACAGGAGCTTGGACGGGTACTCTTGCAGCCAGCTTACTAGACATGGATTTTAAAAAAAGTAGTATAGCAGTAATGGCAGGAGTTATTTTGGCAGGAATAATAATGGGGTTGGCGTCAGTGGGAGTTTTTGGCGCTGCAGGTGCAATTTTAGGTGCATAAAAAATTAAAAATATAAAATGGAAACTATTGACAAGTTGCGTTAGAATGGGGTATACTAGATTATAGATGTGTTAATATGGAGAGACATTAATTCTATTTAGAAACAAGGGTGGTAAAAATAGAAAACGTGTTTTTAAAAGAAAATTAACAAACAACAAGAAAATTGACAAAACGTAATATTTGTCAATAGTTTTTTTGTTGTTAAATTTCATAGTTATGTAAATTGTTTAAAAGAGGAATTGCTCTTAAAAATATTTGCAAATAATAGAACTTGGAGAGCAGGAAGTTTGTGTTATTGCAAATGTCTTTAGGAAGACAAGAAGGACTTTTGAATGATTTGATATATATTTTTCTGCTTAATATTTTTTAGAGGTGATTTTTGATGAAAGACATCAAATATGAAAAATGTACTCGTAAGACTTTTGCAAAAATAGATGATTCTATAGAAATGCCAAATCTTATCAAGGTACAAAAAGATTCATATGACTGGTTTGTAGAAGAAGGACTAGGAGAAATACTAAAAGATATTTCACCCATAGTTGACTATTCTGGAAATTTAGTTCTTGAATTTTTAGATTACTATATGGAAGAAAAGACAAAATACACACTAGAAGAAGCAAAAGAAAGAGATGCTACATATGCAACAAGATTGCATGTAAAAGTAAGATTAATAAACCGTGAAACAGGAGAAATTAAAGAACAAGAGATTTACCTTGGAGATTTCCCACTTATGACAGACAGTGGTACTTTTGTTATTAATGGAGCAGAAAGAGTTGTAGTTAGCCAATTAGTACGTTCACCAGGATGCTATTACGCAAAAGAATTCGACCCTAAAACAGGTAAAAGAATTTATACTTCAACAGTAATGCCTATAAGAGGAGCTTGGCTAGAATATGAAACAGATGGAAATGACGTTTTCTATGTAAGAGTTGATAGAACTAGAAAATTGCCAGTTACATCATTATTAAGAGCGATTGGAATTGCAACAGATGAGCAAATAATTGCTTTATTTGGCGAGGAACCAAAAATTACAGCTACTATACAAAAAGATACAGTTAAAACATCAGACGAAGCTTTAATAGAAATATATAAAAAATTAAGACCAGGAGAACTTCCAACAGTTGATGCTGCAAGGAATTTGTTTAATGGTTTATTCTTTGATGACAGAAGATATGACTTAGCAAAAGTTGGAAGATATAAATTTAATAAAAAATTAAGTTTATCAACTAGAATAACAGGCAAAGTTGCATTTGAAGATATTGTAGATTCTGAAACAGGAGAAGTTTTAGTAGAAAAAGATTCTGTAATTTCAGAAGAAGTAGCAGAAAATATTAGAAATCTGGGTATAAATATTGTAGACGTAAAAGTTGATGATAGAAGAGTAAGAATTATAGGAAATGGAACAGTAAATATCCACAAAGTTTTACCAAATGTGGATTTGTCTGACTTACATATTAAAGAATATGTGAATTATGAAGTATTAAAATCAATAATAGATACAACGCCAGAAGATAAATTACATGATGTTATAAAAGAGAGAATTGAAGAATTAATTCCAAGACATATAACAAATGAAGATATGATTGCATCAATAAGCTACTTATTAAATCTAGATAATGGCTTAGGAAATGTTGATGATATTGACCATTTAGGAAATAGACGTATTAGATGTGTTGGAGAATTATTACAAAATCAATTTAGAATTGGACTTACTAGATTAGAAAGAGTAGTAAGAGAAAGAATGACAATACAAGATTTAGATGTTATTACTCCACAAACATTAATAAATACAAAACCAATAACATCATCAATAAAAGAGTTCTTTGGAAGCTCACAATTATCACAATTTATGGACCAAACAAACCCATTATCTGAGCTAACACATAAAAGAAGAATATCTGCATTAGGCCCTGGGGGTCTTTCAAGAGAAAGAGCAGGATTTGAAGTTCGTGATATTCACTATACACATTATGGAAGACTTTGCCCTGTAGAATCACCAGAAGGACCAAACATTGGATTAATATCTGCGCTTTCTTCATTTGCAATTATAAATGAATATGGATTTGTAGAAACACCATACAGAAAAGTGGTTGACGGAAAAGTTACAGATGAAATTATGTATATGTCAGCAGATGAAGAAGATAAATATATAATTGCACAAGCTTCTGAACCTGTTGATGAAGAAGGAAAATTTATAAATGACAGAATTAGAGTAAGACATAGAGAAGAAATAACAGTTGCAGATAAAGATAAGGTTAATTTTGTTGATGTATCGCCAAAACAACTTGTTTCTGTTGCGGCTGCAATGATTCCTTTCTTAGAGCATGATGATGTTAAACGTTCTCTAATGGGATCAAACATGCAACGTCAAGCGGTTCCATTACTTACAGCAGAATCGCCAATAGTTGGAACAGGTATAGAATACAGAGCAGCAAGAGATTCTGGTATTACAGTACTTGCAAAATCTGATGGAATAGTTGAAAAAGTAACTGGTGATGAAATAAGAATTAGAAATAAAAAAGATGAAATAGATACATACCGTTTAAGAAAATTCAAAAGAACAAATGGTGGAACATGTATTAATCAAAGACCAGTTGTAGTAAAGGGAGAAAAAGTTAAGGCTGGAGATCTAATAGCAGATGGACCATCTACAAAAAATGGCGAAATGGCGCTTGGAAAAAATGTTTTAATAGCATTTACAACTTGGGAAGGCTACAATTACGAGGATGCTGTATTAATTAATGAAAGATTGGTAAAAGAAGACGTATATACATCTATTCATATAGAAGAATATGATTGTGAATGTCGTGACACAAAATTAGGACCAGAGGAAATTACAAGAGACATTCCAAACGTTGGAGATGATAGCCTAAAAGACTTAGACGAAAATGGAATTATAAGAATAGGTGCAGAAGTAAGACCAGGAGATATATTAGTAGGTAAAGTAACTCCAAAAGGCGAAACAGAGCTTACAGCAGAAGAAAGATTGTTAAGAGCTATATTTGGAGAAAAAGCTAGAGAAGTAAGAGATACTTCATTACGTGTACCACATGGCGAAGCAGGAACAATAGTCGATATAAAAATATTTACAAGAGAAAATTCAGACGAATTAGGACCTGGCGTAAATCAAATAATAAGATGTTATATAGCTACAAAAAGAAAAATATCTGTTGGAGATAAAATGGCAGGACGTCACGGAAATAAAGGTGTTATTTCTCGTATACTTCCAGAAGAAGATATGCCATTCTTGCCAGACGGAACACCAGTAGATATAGTTTTAAACCCATTAGGTGTACCTTCTCGTATGAACTTAGGTCAAGTATTGGAAGTACATTTGGGAATGGCAGCAAAAGCATTGGGCTGGAAAGTTGCAACACCAGTATTTGATGGAGCAACAGATGAAGAAATAAGAGAACTATTAAAAAAAGCGGGATTATCAGAAGATGGTAAAACAATACTATATGATGGAAGAACAGGAGAAGCTTTTGACCACCCAATTACAGTAGGTGTTATGTATATGCTTAAACTTCACCATTTAGTAGATGACAAAATACATGCTCGTTCAACAGGACCTTATTCAGTTATTACTCAACAACCATTAGGAGGTAAGGCACAGTTTGGTGGACAACGTTTTGGAGAGATGGAAGTTTGGGCATTAGAGGCATATGGTGCAGCTTATACATTGCAAGAAATGCTAACAACAAAATCAGATGATGTAGTTGGACGTGTAAAAACATATGAGGCTATTGTAAAAGGAGAAAATGTTCCAGAACCAGGAGTACCAGAAGGATTTAAGGTATTAATAAAAGAACTTCAAAGTTTAGGATTAGACATAAAGCTATACTCAGAAGATAACAAGGAATTAGAATTAAAAGAGAATATAGAAGACGGCATAGATTTTAATTTTGATTCTGGAAAAGAAGATGCTGTAGATGAAAATGACTTAAATGATGGATATATAGAAGAAGACGGAGAAGAACTTGGGGAAGATATGCTATTAGACGACATAGACGGAATGCTAGATGAGGACGAAATACTAATAGATGATACAGACTTAGGCAAAGAGAATTTGCTAGAAGACCAAGATATGCTAGACGAGTAAAATAATTAAATAGTTTCAAAAAGGATTTTTACGCAGACAAAAGGGAATTGCACAGCAGTGTATTGAGTAAAAATGCTTAAGAAACAAGAGAAAATAGAAGTCAAGGGGGCTAAAAGCAGTGGATGAACTAGAAATTTTCGATAAAATTAAAATAGGTATTGCATCAGACGAAAGAGTAAGAGAGTGGTCAAAAGGAGAAGTAAAAAAACCAGAGACTATTAATTATAGAACATTAAAACCAGAAAAAGATGGACTTTTTTGTGAAAGAATATTTGGACCTACAAAAGACTGGGAATGCCATTGTGGTAAATATAAAAGAGTAAGATATAAAGGAATTGTTTGTGACAGATGTGGTGTAGAAGTAACAAAATCTAAAGTAAGACGTGAAAGAATGGGACATATTGAACTTGCAGCACCAGTAGCTCACATTTGGTATTTTAAAGGAATTCCAAGTAGAATAGCTTTATTACTAGATGTTTCTCCAAGAAACCTAGAAAAAGTTATATATTTTGCTTCATATATTGTTACAGATAAAGGAACATCTTCACTAACAAAAACACAAGTATTATCAGAAAAAGAATATCACGAAGCAGAAGAAAAATATGGAAAAGGCTCTTTTAAAGCAGAAATGGGAGCAGAAGCAATAAGAAAATTGCTAGAAGAAATAGACATAGAAAAACTATCTGAAAAACTAAAAAAAGAATTAGAAAAAGCAAGCGAGCAGAAAAAGGCAAAACTAATAAAAAGATTAGATACTGTGGAAGCATTTAGACTATCAGAAAATAAACCTGAATGGATGGTTATGAATGTTGTACCTGTAATTCCACCAGATTTAAGACCTATGGTTCAATTAGACGGTGGTAGATTTGCAACATCAGATTTAAATGACTTATACAGAAGAGTTATAAATAGAAATAACAGATTAAAAAGGCTACTAGAGTTAGGAGCACCAGAAATAATTGTAAGAAACGAAAAAAGAATGTTACAAGAATCTGTAGATGCTTTAATAGACAATAGTAGAAGAGGAAGACCAGTAACAGGTGCGGGTGGAAGACCTTTGAAATCATTATCAGATATGCTTAAGGGAAAACAAGGACGTTTCCGTCAAAACTTATTAGGAAAGCGTGTTGATTATTCAGGACGTTCAGTTATAGTTGTTGGACCAGAACTTAAAATATATCAATGTGGTGTTCCAAAAGAAATGGCGGTAGAATTATTTAAACCATTTGTAATGAAAGAATTAGTTGGACGTGGAATAGCTCACAATATTAAAAATGCAAAGAGAATGGTAGAAAGACTAAGGCCAGAAGTATGGGACATATTGGAAGAGGTTATAAAAGACCATCCTGTATTATTAAACCGTGCGCCTACACTACATAGATTGGGAATTCAAGCATTTGAGCCAGTTTTAGTAGAAGGAAGAGCTATAAAATTACATCCATTAGTATGTACAGCTTTTAATGCGGATTTTGACGGTGACCAAATGGCTATACATATCCCATTATCACCAGAAGCACAAGCAGAAGCAAGATTTTTAATGCTATCTGTAAATAACTTGTTAAAACCACAAGATGGTAAACCAGTAACTGTTCCTACACAAGATATGATTTTAGGAAGCTACTATTTAACAATGATTGTAGAAGGTGAAGAAGGCGAAGGAATGTATTTTTCTTCTCCAGAAGAGGCAATTATTGCAAATGTAAACAAAGATTTAGGTTTGCATGCTAAAATTCATGTAAGAATGAGCAAAGTAGTAGATGGAGTTGAAAAACATAAAATAATAGAAACAACAGTTGGTAGAATTATATATAACCAAGGAATTCCACAGGATTTAGGTTTTGTAGATAGAACAAACCCGGAAAATGAGTTCCAATTAGAAATAGACTTCCCAGTTATTAAGAAAAATTTAGGAAAAATAATTGCAAAATCAATAAACAAACATGGATTAGATGCAACAGCAGAACTACTAGATTATATTAAGGCAACAGGATATAAATATTCAACAATAGGTGCTATTACAGTTTCTGTTGATGATGTAAAAGTTCCAGAAGCTAAAAAACAAATATTAGCTAGTGCAAACGAAAAAGTAAATGACGTATTAAAACAATATAAACGTGGTTTAATTACTGACGAAGAAAGATATCAATCTGTAATTAAAATATGGGAAAAAGCAACAGATGAAGTTACAGAAGCAATGAAGAGTAATTTTGAAGAATTAAACCCAGTATATATGATGTCACAATCAGGAGCCAGAGGTAACATAAACCAATTAAGACAAATAGCAGGTATGCGTGGACTTATGGCAAGTACAACAGGTAAAACAGTTGAAATTCCAATAACATCATCATTTAGAGAGGGGCTAGATGCTCTTGAGTACTTTATTTCAGCACACGGTGCTAGAAAAGGTTTAGCAGATACAGCTTTAAGAACTGCGGATTCAGGATACTTAACAAGAAGATTAGTTGATGTAGCACAAGATATAATTGTAAGAGAAGATGACTGTGGAACAAAAGAAGGAATGGAACTTTCAGACATTAAAGACGGAAATCAAGTAGTAGAAAAACTAGAAGAACGCTTATTGGGAAGATATCCATTAGAAGACATAAAGAATCCAGAAACAGGTGAAATAATAGTAACAACCGAGGAGCTTATAACAGAAGCAATAGCAGAAAAAATAGTTACAGCAGGAATAACAAAAGTTAAAGTTCGTACAGTATTAGAGTGCAAAACAAAACATGGTGTATGTCGCAAATGTTATGGAATGGGATTAGCTTCAAGAGCAGAGGTAAACATAGGTGAGGCTGTAGGTATTATTGCTGCACAATCTATCGGAGAACCAGGAACACAGTTAACCATGAGAACAATTCACTCTGGTGGTGTCGCAGGTGTTGCAGATATCACTCAGGGTCTTCCTAGAGTTGAGGAATTATTTGAAGCTAGAAAACCAAAGGGATTAGCTATAGTAACAGAAATCTCTGGTAAAGTAAAAATTTCAGAGGATAAAAGCAAAAAAGAAGTTATTGTCACAAGCAAAGATGATAGTAAAACATATTCAATACCTTTTGGCTCAAAATTACGTGTAAAAGACGGGGATGAAGTAGAAGCAGGAATGCCATTAACAGAGGGTTCTATAAATCCAAATGAAATATTAGCAATAAATGGTGTTGATGGAGTTCATAAATACTTAGTACAAGAAGTTCAAAAAGTTTATAGAAACCAAGGTGTTGATATTAACGATAAACATATTGAAGTTATTGGTAGACAAATGCTAAAAAGAGTTAGAGTTGAAGATAATGGGGATACAGGACTATTTGCAGGTTCACTAGTGGATATAAATGAACTAGAAGAAGAAAACGAAAAAATGATAGCAGAAGGTAAAAAACCAGCCACATATAAACGTGTACTATTAGGAATAACAAAAGCATCACTTGCAACAGAGAGCTTTTTATCAGCAGCATCTTTCCAAGAAACAACTAGAGTGTTAACAGAAGCTGCAGTAAAAGGAAAGGTAGATGAATTAATAGGCTTAAAAGAAAATGTTATAATAGGTAAATTAATTCCAGCTGGAACAGGATTAAGCAAATACAAAAATATACACATAGACACAGAAAAAGAAGAATGTGACTGTGAAGAAGAATGCAATAATTAATAAAGTAAACGGGACTTTTTATAGTTCCGTTTATTTGCTAATAAAAAAAATAAAAAAATACTATATTTCTACAAAAAAGTATGATATATTATATATGTATAAAAAGCTATATTGAAAGGAATGAAAAAATATATGGAAAGAGGAAGAAGATATAGTGGAGGACGAAAACTAAACATGAAAAAAGTATTTGCTGTAATAATAGCTTTTGCAGTAATTATAATGTTTATTGTAGGAATAAGAAAGATACTAAAATCAAATAAAGGAGCTGCGGAAAAGACAGTTGTTCAAAAATATTTCGCAGTATATACTAATAATAAATGGGGAGTAATAGATTCAAAAGGGACTACTGTTATAGAACCAACATATGATGAAACAATAATAATTCCAAACCCATCAAAAGCCATATTTATTTGTACATATGATGTAGATTATGAAAAGGGCTTATATAAAACAAAAGTGTTAAATGATAAGAAAGAAGAAGTACTTACAGGGTATGAGTCTGTGCAAGCATTAGAAAATTATGATGAAAATAATAATTTGTGGTATGAATCTGATGTCTTGTTAGTAAAAAAAGATGGAAAATATGGATTGATAAATTATAAAGGAAATGAATTATTAAAATGTGAGTATAACTCAATTACAACATTAAAAGGAATAAAAAATAGCTTGATAACAGACAAAGATGGAAAGCTTGGATTAGTTGATGACATAGGAAACATAGTAATACCAAACCAATATAAAGCTATAAAACAACTAGGAAATAAATATGAAGAAGGATTTATAGTGCAAAATGAAAAATATGGAGTAATAAATTGGGACAAATCAGTTGCGCTAGAAGCTAAATATGATGAAGTAAAACAGATATATGGCAATGGTAGATTTGTAGTAAAACAAGATGGAAAATGGAAAATAGTAGATACAACAGGTAATTCATATTTAGAAGAAAAATTTGATGATGTAAAATCAATAAATGGAGAAAATGTTGTAATTCAGAAAAATGGAAAATATGGAATAATGACAATTTCTGGAGATACAAAGCTAGAAACTAAATATGAAGATATAAAATTTACATATGCAGATAACTACATTGCTAAACTAGAAGGCAAATATGGGATTGTAAATGTAGCAGGACAAACAAAATTGGATTTTGTATATAATAACTTGATATATAGAAGTGATGTGGATTTCTACGAGGGTACAAAAGAAAATATTAATTCAGATTTAATAGACAGAGATTTTAATGTTAAATTAAATGGAATTGTAACAGAAATTAACAAAGATTTAGGATATATGAAGATTAGAATAAACGATGAATATAAATATTATAATTTTAAATTTGAGGAAAAATCTAACATAGAATTACTAAAAGGTAACACATTGTTTTTATCAAAAAAAGATAACAAATATGGCTTTGTAAATAAAGATGGAATAGTAATGGTTGACTATATATATGATGATGCAACAGAACAAAATGAATTTGGATATGCAAGTGTAAAAAAAGATGGATTATGGGGATGCGTTAATTCAAAAGGAGAAGTCACAATATCACCAGCATACTCATTAGAAAACAGTATATTAATAGAATTTATAGGAAAATGGCATAGAGGCCAAGATTTAAACTTAAATTATTATACAGATGAAAAATAAATTATAGGAGGAGCAAGCATACAGATGGAACAAAAGATTAAATATCAATATACGTATTTTATATATCCGTATATTATAGAACCTAATAAATACAATAAATATATGCTAAAGCTTATAAGAAATCCTAAGTGTAAATTAAAAACATTTGATAGAATAAAAGATTTTGATATATACACATATTTTTTACCAAATATAAGAGATTATATGTTTTGGACATTTGGATTATCAACTCAAAAAATAAATGAACTTCAAAATATGGAAGGCAAGATGCAAAGTGCAATACTTTCAAAATATCCTTGTACAATTTTTGAATATGAATTAGAGAAAAATATACAAGGAAAAGTAGGAGAACAGAGCGGTATATTTTTTGATATTTTAAAAATGGAGATTATTTGCTTTAATACAGGTATATGCTTTTTAACATTTAAAACTGTTTTAAATGGAGAAAACAATTTAGATGACGTAGTGAATTTTAATTATAAATTCAGAGATATAAACTCAAATTTATCACAGCTAAGAGAATATGAAAACATACGAATACAAACAAGCACTTTTAAAGATATAAGGGATTTTTCAAGTTTGATAAAAGAAATAGCAGGCAATAGTACAGGAGCAAAAAAAATAAATGTAGATACTGAAAGGTTTATTACATATTCATATGTATGCTTAGATCAAAATTGTTGGAACGAAAGTACAAATAATACTGTACTAAATGAAAGATTTTTAAATTATGCAAATATAGCAAGTTCAAACTCTAAAACAAATAGTAAGGTAAAGGAAATTGAACAAAGATATGTAAAGTTTGGGTTTACAAGCTGGAGTGCAGTGGTAATGGCATCAGATATAAATACAGATAATTATACAAAACTGCCATTTGAATATGAGAATAAATATTTATATCATTATATATTTAACATATACAAAAAAATATATCTAAAGAAATTAATATATGAGTTTAATATGAGCAATAATTTTGAGAAGATCAAGGAACAATTTATAAATTTTACAAAATTTATATGGATACAAGAAATAACCAACAATGAGCTTGGAATAAGTATAGAAGAAAAGGAAAGAGAAAGTTTATTGCTAGAAGAGACATACCTAAAATTAAAAAATAAATATGATATACTTTATAAAAATTACAATATAGAAAGAATTGCAAAGGGAAATAAAATAATTGCAATAATAGTAATAGGCATATTTATTGTTACACTTATGAAGTTATTTGGAAAATAAAAAAGTTCAATCAGATAAAATCTTATATAAGGGAGAATTTAGATGGAGATAAGAACAGGTGTAGATATAATAGAGGTAAATAGAATAAAGGAAAGTATTGAGCAAATAGGGCAGGTTTTTGTGGATAGAATATTCACAGAAAAAGAACAAGAATATTGCGAAAAATCTAATAAAATGAAGTATCAACATTATGCGGCAAGATTTGCTGCAAAAGAAGCTATATTTAAGGCAATTTCTAAAAACATAAACAATACTTCTAACTGGTTATGGAAAAATATAGAGATATATAATGATGAAAAAGGAAGGCCAATAGCAGATATAAGTAAATTAGAAATAAAAAATATAATAAGCCAGGATTTGAGTATATCACATATAGAAAACTACGCAATGGCAAGCTTTACTTTAATATTAGATAATTAATAGAGTATTTGTAACAAAGATAACTATTTAGGAAAGGATGCAAAGTCTAAAATGAGGGTTTTCGATTCACATTCACACTATAATGATGAGAAATTTGATGAGGACAGAGAAAAAATATTACATGAAATATATGAGGCTGGAATAACAAAAATTATAGTTGCAGGTTATGATATAGAATCTTCTAAAAAGGCAATAGACTTATCAAACAAATATGATTTTATATATGCTATATGTGGAATATCTCCAAATGATATATTAAAAACAGAAAATGAGATAATAAAGCAAATAAAAAAAATAGAAAATATAGCAAAAGCCGATAAAGTTGTTGGCATTGGAGAAATCGGACTTGACTATTATTGGAATAAAGAAAACAAAGAACTACAACAGATGGCATTTATTAACCAAATAAAATTAGCGAACAAGCTGAATTTACCAATAATAATACATACAAGAGAAGCTGTGATGGATACTATAAAAATTTTAAAGGAAAATACACCAAATAAGAAGGGAGTATTTCACTGTTGCCCATTAAACAAAGAACTTGTAAAAGAAGGACTAAATCTAGGTTTTTACATTTCGTTAGCAGGACCAATAACATTCAAAAATTCTAAAAATGCAGATGAAATAATACAAATGATACCATTGGAAAAAATGCTTATTGAAACAGATAGCCCATATTTGGCACCAGAACCTAATAGAGGGACAAGAAATGACTCAAGAAATTTAAAGTATTTAGTAGAAAAAATAGCACAAGTAAAGCAAATTGAACCAGAAGAAATTGCAGAAATTACATATAATAATTGGAAATTTTAAAACATACATATTTAGTAAACAAAAAACATAGTGTATTACAATTAAATACACTATGTTTTTTATGTATAAATTTTAGTTATTAAAATCAACTTTTACATTTTTTCTAGCTTCTGGGTTATCTACTTCAAATAAAGTTTCTTGTGTAAAATTAAACATTCCAGCTACAATGTTTGAAGGAAATACTTGAATCTTTGTATTATATGTAGTTACAATGTCATTATAAAATTGCCTAGAATAAGAAATTTTATTTTCTGTGTTAGCAAGTTCTTGTTGTAAACTTATAAAATTTTGATTTGCTTTTAAATCAGGATAAGCTTCTGAAACAGCCATAATTGTTTTTAAAGTATCAGAAAGTTGAGTGTCCAAATTAGATTTTTCTGCTACAGTTTTTGCATTTGCCCATGCAGTGCGAAGTTCTGCAACTTTTGTTAAAATATTACTTTCGTGTCCCATATATCCCTTAACAGTCTCAACAAGATTAGGAATTAGGTCAAATCTTCTTTGCAATTGTATTTCTATTTGGCTCCAAGCATTTTTAACTTTTTGTCTTAGCGAAACAAGATTATTGTATATATTTATTAGGAAAACCAATATAAGAACAACAATTATTAAAATAATCCATCCCATTTTAATATCAATCCTTTCTTTTAAGGCAATATAAAAATTACCTCAACAATATAACCAATATAATATCATACATATATTAAAAATTCAATAAAATACACATAAAATTCACAAAAAAGGTTACCGGATAATGTTTTTAAGAGCTATATTATCTGCATGTATGGAAACATAAGTTTTGGATAGGATTAAAAGCGTATACTTCGGCGTTTTATCTTTATAATATATTAAATAGTAACAAAAAAATAGATACAGAATTTATGTTTAATTTTTTTAAAAATGGTAAAAATTATATTATATAAGGAGGAAGAATATGGAAGCATATATTGCAAAAAGAAGAAAAAAATCATCAAAGAATAAAATGTTAATAGTAATTATCTTTATATTTATAATTGCTAGTGGTATAATACTATATAAATTTTATGAGAAAATAGATATAAATGAAGCCAATCAGCCACCAGAGGCAGTAAAAACATTAAGAACTATGGAGGAAGAAAAAAAGGAAAATAAAGAAGCAGTTGATGTTATAGAAAAAGCAACATCAAATGTTGTAGGAATATCAAAAGTAAAAAATGTTGGTAGCAGTATTTTTTTAAAGGATAGTACATCAAAACTTGGGTTAGGCACAGGTGTAGTGGTAACAGATAATGGATATATATTAACCAATGCACATGTTTCTGGGGAAAAGTATAGTACATGCTATGTAACATTGGAGTCGGGTGAAACATTTACAGGGAATGTGGTATGGTCTGATGTTAATATAGATTTATCTATTTTAAAGATATCATGTAAAAATATGAAATATGCAGTATTAGGAGATTCTGATAATATCAGGGTTGGTGAAAAAGTATATGCAATAGGAAATCCAATTGGATTTGAGTTTGAAAGAACAGTAACATCTGGTATAATAAGTGCAGTAAATAGAACCATTAAAATAGAAGAAGATGAAGATGTTTCTTATATGAGCAATTTAATTCAAACAGATGCAACAATAAACTTAGGAAATAGTGGAGGACCATTAATAAATATAGATGGAGAAGTAATAGGAATAAATACTATAAAAATCAGTTCAGCAGAAGGAATAGGATTTGCTGTGCCAATAAATCTTATTAAAACAATAATAGAAAAATTGGCAACACAGGGAAAGTTTGAAGAAGCAAGTATTGGAATATTTGCCTATGATAAAAATGTGATACCATATATAGATAAAAATTTAAAGTTTGATACAGGCATATATGTTGTTCAAGTTAGTAGAGGCTCATCAGCATATAATGCAGGACTGAGAGAAAAAGATATAATAATTAAAATAGATAATATAACACTAGAGAAGATGAGTGACTTAAGAAAATATATTTATACTAAAAATGTGGGAGATGAAGTTATATTAAGAATACAAAGAAATAATGTGGAAAAAGAAGTAAAAATGGTGTTAGCGCGAAAATAGTAGAAAAGTAAAATTTGACAGATTTACTAATAAATGGTATAATATAATTGTTGCTTTTAAAGGAGGGAACAAATTTCTTATGAAAAATGATGAGAAAGCATCTATATCGCTGAAAAGAATCATTGCCATAAGCTTAATATTTTTATTTTTAACAAGCATAGCAGTAGTTGCAGGAAATGTTAAATTAAATAGCGTAAAAATAATATTATCAAGTGGTTATGAAATGAATGTATTATCTTCAAAAACTAAAATTTCAGAAATATTAGATGAAAACCATATTATAATATTGGAAGATGAAAAGGTTATTCCAAGTTTAGATGAAGAACTTTCATCAAACAATACTATAAAAATATTTAAAAACACAGATGAAGAAGTTGAAATAGCTACGGAAATAGAGTGTTCAGAGAATATTAAAACAGAAGATATTTTAAAAAACTATGAACAAATAATTGAAAAAATAGTAACTGTGGAAGTAAAAATACCATATGAAACTATTACTAAAGATGTATCAACAGGTTCTGGAACAAAGCAAGACAGAATAATACAAAATGGTGTTGATGGACTAAAAAAAGTAACATATAAAATAAAATATCAAAATGATGTAGAAATAGAAAAAACAGAAATATCTAGCGAAATTATAAAAGAACCAATAAACAAAATTGTTGAAGTAAGAACAAGACAAATAACATCAAGAAGTTCAGACCTAAGAACAGCTAGCACAAACCCAGCGACAACAGCATCTACAACATTGGCAAAAAAAGTAGAAGGAATAACACCGAAAGTTGCAACTTTTAATACTTCAGCATATTGTCCATGTATGAGTTGCTGTGGTAAAACAAATGGTATAACATCATCTGGTGCAGTAGCTTCTCAATGGTACACATTAGCAGCAGGTTCGGCATATCCAATAGGAACAGTTATATATATACCATATTTTAAAGATAAACCAAATGGTGGATGGTTTGTGGTTCAAGACAGAGGTGGAGCAATATCAAGTGATAGATTAGATATTTTCTATAATTCACATAGTTCTGCACTACAATTTGGTAGAAGATATTTAGAATGTTATGTATATGAATTTTAATAATATAATCGGTTATCACATTTACGATAGCCGATTTATTTAATATCAATTAGAGTAATTGCTAAGTAAAATGCTTGCATATACGCTTTTTTTTTGATATTATAGTAAAAGTAAAAATGAATTGAGGAAGTAAAATGAAACTAATATCATGGAATGTTAATGGGTTAAGAGCTAATATTACAAAAGGATTTGAAACTTTTTTTAAACAAATAGATGCAGATATTTTTTGTATTCAGGAAACAAAAATGCAGAAAGAACAAATTGATATAACTATTCAGAATATTTTTAAAAAATATAAGCAATATTGGAATAGTGCATTAAAAAAAGGATATTCAGGTACGGCAGTATTTAGCAAAAAAGAGCCCATAAATGTGACATATGGAATAGGAATAGAAGAGCATGACAAGGAGGGAAGAATTATAACACTTGAGTTTGAAAAATTCTTTTTGGTAAATTGTTATACTCCAAATTCAAAAAAAGGCTTGGAAAGATTAGATTATAGGATGTTATGGGAAGATGAAATAAAAAAATATCTGATAAAATTAGATAAGATAAAGCCTGTAATATACTGTGGCGATTTGAATGTAGCACATGAAGAAATAGACTTGAAAAATCCAAAAACAAATAGAAAAAGCGCAGGATTTACAGATGAAGAAAGAAATAAAATGACTGAATTATTAAAGATGGGTTTTACTGACACTTTTAGATATCTATACCCAGAAAAAGAAAATGCGTACTCATGGTGGTCATATATGTCAAATGCAAGAGAAAAAAATGTTGGCTGGAGAATAGACTATTTTATTGTTTCAAAGTCAATAGAAATCCAGATACAGGATTCAATGATATACTCAGAAGTATTGGGAAGTGACCATTGCCCAATAGGACTAGAAATTAAAATATGAAAGGGGAAAAAATGGGAGAAAATAAACGTGTAATTACAAAATGGTTATATTGGTTTGTATTTGCTGTTGCCGTTATATTAGTTTACAAAACAGTAGATAATTTAGGAGAAATATTAAATTGGTTTGGAAAATTATTTTCAATTTTAATGCCATTTGTAATAGGAATATTAATAGCATACTTATTCTATATGCCAACAAAAAAATTGGAAAAAGTATATTCAAAGACAAAAAACAAATTTATAAAAAGAAAATCTAGAGCAATAGCAATATTCACAATATATGTAATAGCAATAATAGCAATTATATTTATAATTAATTTTATAATTCCAACAATAATAGAAAGCACTAAGGACTTAATAAGTAATTTTCAAAGCTATTACAATAAAACAATGGCTGTTTTAAATAATTTACCAGAGGAGTCATTCTTAAAAAATGAAATAATATATAAGTTGGCAGAACAAATAAAAAATATTGATTTAGAAAAGTATTTAAACCTTGAACAATTAGCTCAATACGCAAAAGGTGCAATAAATGTAGTTACAGGAGTATTTGATTTATTTGTGTCTATAATAGTATCCATATACATATTGTCAGAGAGAGACGAGATATTAGGATTTTTTAATAGATTATCAAAAAGAATATTCAAAGAGGATACATATAGTAATGTAGAAAAATACTTTTACGAAACAAACAATGTTTTTTTCCGCTTTATATCAAGCCAACTGTTGGATGGAATGGTAGTTGGAATAATAACATCTATAGCGATGAAAATAATGGGGATACAATATGCTGTACTACTAGGATTTATGATAGGTCTATTTAATTTAATACCATATTTCGGAGCAATAATAGCTGTAATAATAGCAGGTATAATAACAATATTTACAGGTGGACTTGATCAAGCGATATGGATGGTAATAATAGTAACAATATTACAACAAATAGATGCAAACATAATAAATCCAAAAATAACAGGAGATTCACTAAAAATAAGCCCATTATTAGTAATATTTGCGGTAACAGTAGGTGGAGCGTACTTTGGGGTATTAGGCATGTTCTTGGCAGTACCAATAGCAACTGTAATAAAAATAATATTAGAAGACTATATAAAAAATGTTAATGCCTAGACCAAAAAGCAATTTTAATTCCCATTTACAGTGTGGATTTCTTGTAAACATTGACAAAAGCGCGAAATAAGTGTAAAATATAAGATGTAATTAGGAGGATTTTATGCCGAGCAATAAAAAAATATTTGATAAACTAGTATCGCGCGTAAAGATATATTTAGTAATAATAGCAGTACTTTTAACAATTATTTGTATAAGCAATATTAACTTAGTTCTGCCAGCAATTTTGTTTTATATTTTAGTTGTTGGATATGCTTATTGGAGCAGTGAAAAGAGAAAAGAAGAATTATCTGAGCATATAGAACACTTAACCTTTAGCGTTGATAAAGCAGCAAAGGGAACACTGATAAATTCACCATTTCCACTTATAATATTAGAAACCAATGGAAATACAATTTGGAAAAACGAGAAGTTTTCTAAGGAATTTATTAATATAGATATTAATAACTATTTGGATAGTATATTAAAAGAATTAAAGCAAAGTCTTGAAAATGGAGAATTTGTTAAAAATAAAAATATTAATCAAAGTATAGTAATTGGAAGTAAAACATATAAGCTATTAGGAGAATATATAGAATTAAAAAATAAACAGTCAATATTTACACTATATTTTATGGACAATACAGAATTAATAAAAACAGAAGAAAAATATATTAACTCACAAAATTGTATAGGAATAATAATGATTGATAATTATGAAGAGTTAATGCAGAGAGTAGAAAACGAAGACAGGTCTACATTCATAGCACAAATTGAAAAAAATATATATGAATGGGCAACTCATTTTGAAGGTTTAGTAATAAAATCTGAAAGAGATACTTTTGTGTTAATATTTGAACAAAAATATCTATCAGAAATAGAAAATAAAAAATTTAATATATTAGATGAAATAAAAGAATTGGAATGGACTAATAAAGCACAGTTCACTTTAAGCATAGCTGTTTCAAACGAAGGTAGCTCTAACTACGAAAAATACAAATCCGCACAAGCAGGACTAGATATCGTATTGGGACGTGGAGGAGACCAGGCAGTTGTAAGAGAAAATGGAAAATATGTATTCTTTGGCGGAAGAGCACAAGAAGTAGAAAAAAGAACTAAGGTGAAAGCTAGAACAGTAGCACATGCCTTAAAAGAACTAATACTTGAAGCGGAAAATGTAATGGTAATGGGACATTCTAACTCAGATATGGACTGCATAGGTTCAAGTATGGGAATATATAGATTAGCAAGGTCATTAGGAAAAAATGCATATATAGTAAACAATTCTTATGGAATTGGTTTAGAAAACTTTATGGAAAAAGCAAAAGAAGATGACGAGTACAAAAATGTAATTATAAACAAAAGTGAAGCATTAGCTAAAATAAGCCCAGAAACATTGCTAATTGTTGTGGATACAAGTAAGAAAAACTATGTGGAAATTCCAGAATTATTAGAAGAAACAGAAAAAATAGTAGTTATAGACCATCATAGAAGAAGTACAGAATATATAGAAGATGCAACACTTATGTTCCATGAGGTTTATGCATCTTCAGCAGCAGAACTTGTTACAGAAATATTGGAATATTCACAAGAAAAAATTGAGTTAACAGAGTTAGAAGCAGAGGCACTTTATGCGGGAATTATGATGGATACAAAGAATTTTACTTTTAAAACAGGTGTAAGAACATTTGAAGCAGCAGCATATTTGAGAAAGTATGGAATAGATACAATTAAGGTGAAAAAATGGTTCCAAAGTGACTTAGCAACATACAATAAAATTTCTAAAATAGTAGAAAAGGCAGAGGTTTTAGAACATGCAATAGCAATTTCTATTTATGATGAACAAGACAAAGATGCAAACATAATATGTGCAAAGGCGGCAGATGAACTACTCACAATAAGTAATATAGTTGCATCATTTGTAATTGGAATGATGGGAGACAGAGTCTGCATAAGTGGACGTTCAATAGGAGATATAAATGTTCAATTAATACTAGAAAAGCTGGGTGGCGGAGGACACATAACCTTAGCCGGAGCCCAAGTAGAGGGAATGACAACAGAAGAAGTAAAAACAGAGCTTATAAATAGAATAAATGAATATTTTAGTGAAATGTCAAGTTAAGAGGAATAATAAAAAAGAGGGCAATACAACTGGTATTTGCCCTCTTATAAACAATTGACTTTAATATATATAAAAGTGGGTAAAAGCTATTGATAGAAGAAACTCTATAAGATATAATTAATAAAAGCATTTTAAATTAAATACTAGAATTTTAAAAAAGTATTAAAGAAGATAAAGAGAGGAATGATTATATGAAGGTAATTTTATTAGACAATATAAAGGGCGTAGGGAAAAAAGATGAAATAATAAATGCAAGTGATGGATATGCAAGAAATTACTTATTTCCAAAAAAATTAGCAGTAGAGGCAACAAAAGAAAATTTAGGAAAACTAGAATCAAAGAATGAAGCTAATAAATTTAAAAAACAAAATGAAAAAAATGATGCAATAGAAGTAGCAAATAAGTTAAAAGAACTAGTTTTAACAATAAAAGTAAAAGCTGGAGAAAATGGAAAGATATTTGGAGGGGTAACCTCAAAAGAAATATCAGAAAATTTAAAAGAACAGTATAAAATAGAAATAGATAAAAAGAAGATAGAAGTAAAAGAAACTATAAAAAATATAGGAAGATTTACAATAAATATAAAATTATATGAAGGAGTAAATGCAAAATTAACAGTGAATATAATTGCAGAATAGTAGGACTCGTATATTAAGAAAGGAATGAAAAAAATGGAGTTAGGCAGAATTCCACCACACGATATAGAAGCAGAACAAGCTATTATAGGCAGTATGTTAACAGATAAAGATGCAGTAATAGCAGCAGTAGAAGTATTGCAAGAGCAAGATTTTTACAGAGAAGATAATAAAATAATATATTCTGCAATACTAAATTTATACAATAGGGCAGAGCCAATAGACATTATAACATTAAAATCAGAGCTAAAATCAATGGGAAAGTTTGAGGCTGTTGGTGGTTTGGAATATATAGTTCAATTACCAGACAAAGTACCTACAACATCAAATGTAGAACAATATATAAAAATAGTGGAAGAAAAATCAATGCTAAGAGCATTAATAAAAACTGCGGATGAATTAATAACACTTGGATATGACCCTACACAAGAGGTAGAACAAGTAATAGATACAGCAGAAAAAAAGATTTTTCAGGTAATGCAAAAAAAGAATCAAAAGGGATATTCATCTATAAAAGACATTCTAGTAGACACATTTACACAATTGGAACAATTATATAACCAAAAAGAATCAATTACAGGCGTTCCAACAGGATTTGTGGATTTGGACTATAGAACTTCAGGACTACACAATTCAGACTTGATACTGGTTGCTGCAAGACCTGCTATGGGAAAATCCGCGTTTGCGTTAAATATAGCCACAAATGCAGCAGTAAGAGCAAAAGTTCCAGTAGCGATATTTAGCTTAGAAATGTCTAAAGAACAAATGACAAACAGAATTTTATGCAGTGAAGCAATGGTGGATAGTGCAAAAGTTAGAACGGGAAAAATAGATGATGATGAATGGGCAAAATTAGCAGCAACATCAGGAGAACTTTCAGAAGCGGGTATATATATAGATGATACTCCGGGTATTTCAATAATGGAAATAAGGGCAAAATGCAGAAAAATGAAATTAGAAAAAAATATAGGATTAGTTGTAATAGACTATTTACAATTAGTTCAAGGCAGTAATAAAAAAGGAGGAAGCCGTGAACAAGAAATAGCAGAGATAAGTAGGTCCTTAAAAATATTAGCAAAGGAAATAGATGTACCTGTTATAGCATTATCACAATTATCACGTGCACCAGAGCAAAGAATAGACCATAGACCAATGCTTTCAGACTTACGTGAATCAGGTTCAATAGAGCAAGATGCAGACATTGTAATGTTTTTATATAGAGATGACTACTACAATGAAGACACAGAAAAGAAAAATATTGCAGAAGTAATAATAGCAAAACATAGATCGGGAGCAACAGGAACGGTAGAACTATTATGGCTAGCAAACTATACAAAATTCGCAAATATAGAAAGATACAGAGAATAAGTTGTCACTATAGGGACGCTCCTTTTTGTGACAGAAAGGGGAAATATGTTGGAGGATAAGGTATTAAATACCATAAAAAGGTATGAACAAATAAAATCTGGGGATACTATAGTAGTGGGAGTGTCTGGGGGGCCAGATTCTATTTGTTTATTGAATGTATTAAAAAATTTACAAAATGAACTTAAAATAAACATTGTAGTTGCACATATTAATCATATGATAAGAAAAGAGGCTGACTCTGAAACAGAGTTTGTACAAGATTTTTGTGAGCAGAGGGATATAAAATGTTTTGTAAAGAAGGCAGATGTTTTACAAATAGCTAAAGAAAAAAAGCTAGGGACAGAAGAGGTTGGAAGAAAAATTAGATATGATTTTTTTGAAGAGGTAAAGAACTTAGTTGGTGGAAATAAAATTGCTACAGCGCATAATGCAAATGATAATGCAGAAACAGTACTAATGAATTTCTTAAGGGGAAGTGGAAGTACAGGGCTTAAAGGTATAGAACCAATAAGAGATAACAAACTTATACGACCTATAATTGAATGTACCAGACAAGAAATTGAACAATATTGTAATGAAAAAGGTTTAAACCCTAAGTATGACAAAACAAATCAAGAAAACATATATACAAGAAATAAAATTAGGAATATGCTTATTCCGTATATACAAGAGAATTTTAATCCTAATATTATAGAAACAATAAATAGAATGTCCAATCTTATAGCAACTGATGAAATGTATTTCAAATCAATAGTAAAACAGTCATATAAAGAGACTTTTATAAGTAGAACTGAAAAAGAAATAATTTTAGATTTAAAAAAATTTAATGTTTTAGAAAAAGTAATAAAATCAAGACTTATAATATATACTATTAATGAGCTTTTAGGGACTACTAACGGAATAGAAAAAATACATATTGAAGATGTTATTAAATTATGTAAAAATAATATTGGTAATAAATACTTAACACCAAATAAAAATATAAAAATAATGATAAAAAATAAAAAAATTTTTTTTACGAGGTATTGTAAACTTCCGTAAGGAAAGCCTTGATATGACTAGGGTGTGAACAAAAAAACTTTAGTAAAACACTTGAAATACCAAAATCTTTATGATATATTCCTTAAATAGTAAAAGGAGGCATTAACTTGAAAAATGGAATAAAATCTTTAGCTATGTGGCTAATAACATTTATAATATTTATAGTCTTAATATCATCAATAATTGATAATACTGAGAATAGGCTTGCCTACTCGGAATTACTTTCTAAAGTAGAAGCAGGTGAAGTAAAAGAAATAGAAATTTCAGCAGATAAGGTAAAAGCAAATGTAAAATTAAAGAACCAAAATGTTACTAAAGAGGTAAATATACCAAGTGTTGAACATCTAATGTCAGCATTAGAAGATAGTATGAAAACAGGTACAATAAAGGTAACAGAAAAATCAGAATCTTTATTTGTAACAATACTAAGTCTTTTAACACCATTTGGAATATTAATTATATTCTTTATATTTTGGTTCTTATTTATGAATAGTGGAGCACAAGGAGGAGCTGGCTCAAATAAAACAATGTCTTTTGGAAAGAGCAGAGCTAAAATATTAAATCCAACAGATAAAACAAAAGTAACATTTAATGATGTGGCTGGTGTAGATGAGGAAAAAGAAGAATTAGAAGAAATAGTTGAATTTTTAAAAAATCCAAGAAAATTCACAGAGATGGGTGCAAGAATTCCAAAAGGAGTTTTATTGGTAGGGCAACCTGGAACAGGAAAAACACTTTTAGCAAAAGCAGTTGCAGGAGAGGCTGGTGTACCATTCTTCATTATAAGTGGTTCAGACTTTGTAGAAATGTTTGTTGGTGTAGGAGCTTCTAGAGTAAGAGATTTATTTGAAGAAGCAAAGAAAAAAGCACCATGTATTGTATTTATAGATGAAATAGATGCAGTTGGTCGTCAAAGAGGTGCAGGACTTGGCGGAGGACATGATGAAAGAGAACAAACACTAAATCAGTTATTAGTAGAGATGGATGGATTCTCAGCTAATGAAGGAGTAATTGTATTAGCTGCAACCAATAGACCAGACGTATTAGACAAAGCTTTATTAAGACCAGGAAGATTTGATAGACAAATAGTAGTATCGGCACCAGATGTTAAAGCAAGAGAGGAAATCTTAGAAGTTCATAGCAGAAAGAAGAAATTGGCACCAGATGTAGATTTAAAAACAATTGCAAAAAATACATCAGGATTTTCAGGTGCAGATTTGGAAAATGTATTAAATGAGGCGGCTTTATTGGCTGCAAGAAGAAATAAACCAGAAATTAGTATGACAGAAGTAGAAGATGCAATGGTTAAAGTAACAATGGGACCTGAAAAAAGGACTAGAGTTAGAAGCGAAAAAGAACAAAAATTAGTGGCATATCATGAGGCAGGGCATGCAGTTGTAAGTAGATTTTTACCAACACAAGATCCTGTTCATCAAATATCAATTATACCAAGAGGAATGGCTGGAGGATATACTATGTATAGACCAACAGAAGATAAGTCTTTTATGTCTAGAACAGAAATGATAGAAAATATAGTTTCACTATTAGGTGGAAGAGTATCAGAAAAATTGGTATTAGACGATATATCAACAGGAGCAAGTAATGATATAGAACGTGCAACGAAGATTGCAAGAAATATGGTTACAAAATATGGAATGAGTGAAAGAGTTGGCACTATAACCTTAGGACAAAATCAAGAAGAAGTATTTTTAGGAAGAGATTTTGCACAGAGCAAAGAGTATTCAGAAGAAACAGCTGCAATAATAGATGAAGAAGTAAAAAGTATAATTGATTATGCATATAAAAAAGCAGCAGAAATATTAAATGCTAATATGGAAAAATTACATGTTGTAGCAGGAATATTGTTAGAAAAAGAAAAAATAGATGGAGAAGAATTTGATGCAATATTCAATAATTAAAATTATAAAAAATTAAAGGAGCTTATACTCCTTTAATTTTTTTATGCCTTAATGTGCATCTTGTATTTCTGGTTTCATAGAAACAGCTATTAGTGTACCTTCTTCTACAGAAGTGCCTGCAATAGGATCTTGACTTATAACTATTCCAGAACCACTAACTTGAATATTTAAATTTCGGTCCTTTAAAATTGTTCTAGCCTCGGATAAAGACTTTCCTTTTAAATCTGGAACTGTTTGTGATACTCTTGCTTCATGTCCAGCGGAATATATTTTAACAATAGAGTCTTTCAGTAATTGGGTTCCAGCTTTAGGCATTTGTTCTGTGACAATTTCTTCAGAACCTCCTGATATAATACAATTAAAGCCTGCGTTTTCTATAATTTTATTTGCTTCTGCAATAGTTTTGTTTACTACATTTGGTAGTGTAGTAGTAGAATTTGAGCTACTGCTTCCAGTAGTTGAGCCACTACTGTCAGAAGGAATCTGTAAATATGGTAATACTTCTGTTAATATTTGAGAAGCAACAGGTCCAGCAATTTGACCACCTTGATGACTATCTCCCTCAGGAGCATATAATGTTACAAGAGCAACAACTTCTGGACTTTCTACAGGGGAAATAGCAATATATGACGCAACATATCCATCTTCCTCTGCACCTGGTGATGGTTCTGATGTTCCGGTTTTTCCTGCCACAGAGTAGCCTGTAACTCTTCCGTACCTTCCTGTACCAGATGTTACTACCGATTCCATCATATTTAAAAGATTTTCAGATGTTTCCTTAGAAACTACTTGTCTTATTACTGTTGTATCTATATTTGTGGTTGCACCAGTATCAGTATTTGTAACCTGTTTTATTATTTTAGGTTGAACTAATATGCCATCATTTGCTATACAACATATAGCGGTTGCCATTTGCAATGGTGTTATACCAAATCTTTGACCAAATGAAGAGGTAGCCAGCTCAACAGGACCAACATCTTCTAAGTCCCAGAAGTTTCCGCTAACATCACCAGAAGTTAAATTGGTTGAGTCAAATAAACCAAAAGCTTCAAAATATTTATATAGTGTTTTAGCACCAATCTTCTCGCCTAATTCCATAAATGCTGGGTTACAAGAATTGCACAAAGCATCTCTTAAACTTTGTTTACCATGGCCAGGTATACCTTTCCAACAATAAATGGTATTTCCAGCTACAACATGATATCCAGGACAATCAAAAACATTTTTTTCATCAGGAGAAACCAAATTTTCTTCTAAACCAATTGCAGCAGTTATAACCTTAAAAACAGAACCAGGTTCATATCTATCGGAAAGAGCTCTATTTCTCCACATACTATACATAGCATTAGACTTTTGCTCAGAAGTCATTTCTTTCCACTTGTCCTCAGTAATACTTGTGACTTTATAAGGAGTGTTTAAATTATAGTTTGGGTAAGTTGCCATTGCCAAAATGTCACCATTATTTGGATTCATAATTATAACATTTCCGCCACGAGCACAATTATTTTCTTTGCAAGCTTGCTCCAAATATTTTTCAGCAATAGCCTGAATATTTACATCTAAAGTTAATGTTATATTATTACCATTTTCTGCAACAAATAGGGTCTCGTTCTGGTCAGGAATGAATTCTTGGATTGCATCTTGAGAAGTAATTATTCTTCCAGGTGTACCAGTTAATAAAGAATCAAATTCATTTTCTAATCCCTCTAAGCCTCTATTTTCATCTCCACAAAAACCTATTAAATTTGATGCTAAATTATTGTAAGGATAATATCTTTTGGTATCTTCATCTATATTAATGCCAGAATAAATCTTTTCCTCTTCCATCCATTTTTTCAGTTTATCAATTTTGTCTTTTTGAACCTTTGAAACAATCGTCTCTAACCAGCTTGTGCTATTAACTTTAGCTAAAGTTTTTTCATAATCTAATTCAAAGATCTCTGAAAAAGCTTTCGCAACTTTCTCTTTTAAAGCTTTAGTTTTAATTTCTTCTAATTCTTTGTTTTCCTCAGATACTTTTATAAGGTCTGGATTAATGGTAACAGTATCTACAGCAGCGCTTATAGCTAACTCTTTTCCGTTTGTATCATATATAGTACCTCTTTTAGGACTTATTGCTCTACTAGTAATTAATTGACTATACATTTGTTCCTTTAACCAAGGACCTTTAATAAATTGTAACCAAAATAAACGTCCAATTAGCAATAAAAACACACAAAATATTGCAATCATACCATTTCTTAATCTCAGAGCCCTAGAGTATTTTGGGGCTTTGCTTTTGTTCTTTGTATTCATTTTACACCTACTTTTTTAATAATAACAACATTTTATTATATAATAAAACAAAAATCAATGCTTTTAAACAATGTTTAATACATTGCAATATCAACATAAACATGATAAAATATAAACATAATTTATACATAATAGGAGAATTGAATTAACAATGAATAATGTGTACGATGAAACTAAGTTTCTAATGAAAAAATATAATATTACTGCTAATAAAAGCTTAGGTCAAAACTTTTTGGTTGATGATGAATCTATAGAAAAAATAGTAGAGGCCTCTGACTTAACAACAGATGACTTGGTAATAGAAATTGGGCCAGGTCTTGGAACTTTAACCCAAAAGCTATTAGAAAAAGCTAAAAAGGTAATTGCAATAGAGCTTGATAAAAAAATGATTAAAGTATTACAAGACAGATTTTTATTATACACAAACCTAGAAATTATAAATGAGGATGTATTAAAAGTAGATTTAAAGGAAGTAATAGAGAAAAACGGATTTAAAACAGCCAAAGTTGTTGCAAATCTTCCTTACTATATTACAACTCCTATTATTATGCAGTTGTTAGAAAAAAAACTACCAATAGAAACAATAACAGTAATGATACAAAAAGAAGTGGCAGAAAGATTAACAGCAATTCCAGGAGATAAAAATTCTGGAGCGATTACATATTCGGTGTATTATTATTCAAATCCAAAAGTAATATTAAATGTTGAAAATTATAAATTTATTCCAGCACCAGAAGTTGATTCTCAAGTTATAAAATTAGTACTAAGGGATGAACCAGTGGTTAAACCTATAAACGAAGAATTATTTTTTAGATTAATAAAAATAAGCTTTATGCAAAGAAGAAAAACATTAATAAATAGCTTATTAAATGGTGGAATAATAAAAAGTAAGCAACAAGCAATAGACATATTTAACGAATTGGGAATTGAATTAAATACAAGAGGAGAAAAGTTAACAATTGAACAATTTTGTGAAATTTCAAATTTGCTGGCAAAGTGTATTTAAAAATACAAAAATGTATGCTATAATAAATATATAATAGGAGATAAGTATGAATCAAATTCTTGTAACAGAAAAACTGTATATTACGCCAGAATTTAAGAGAAAAAGAATGCTTTATAAAATTGAATTCTTTTTATCTGTTTTTTTGGTGTTTGCTTTATTTTCTTATTATGTTTATGCAGAGTATGATAGAAATAAAAATGAAAAAGTATCACAAGAAATATTAAATCAGATTGCTGCAACGAATGCAATAGACACAACAACAAGACAGCCAGAAGATGACATTATTAGAGTAATTATAGACGACCAAGAAGAATTGACACCGGAGCAAGCAAAAAGAATAGAAGAAGTGCAAGAGAATTCAATAATATATACTGCTTCAAATGGAGTGGAATATGAAACAGATGCTATTTTAAACATACCAAGACTAGGAATAAATTATCCAGTGTTAACAGATACATCAGACGAATTATTAGAAATTTCGCTTAATAAATATTGGGGACCAGATCCAAATGAGGTGGGAAATTACTGCATAGTAGGTCATAATTATAGAAATGGAAAGATGTTTGGAACATTAAGCTCTATAAAAAATGGTGACATAGCTGAATTGACAGATGGATATGGCAGAAGAATAAAATATCAAGTATATGATAAATATGTCGTTAAACCAACAGATACAGGATGTACAACTCAGCATACAAATGGACAAAAAGAACTAACATTAATAACCTGCACAAACTATGGAAAGGAAAGACTTGTAGTAAAGTGTAGGGCAATATAGTTATTTTAATATTTTTATAGCTTCTGTGGTATCTTTTTCCTTTTTACTAATAAGGAAAACAAATATTGCTGTAGCTACAAAAGTGATGACATAAGATACTATAACTATAGAAATCTTTCCATTAGATAATCCGCTACCAGCTATGGTAGAAGAAATTATAGATGGAAATCTTAAAAAAGTTGCAATTAATATAAATTTAATAGGTGGTATTGGAAATAAAAATCCAATATATGTCAATAAGTCTTTAGGAGTGCCAGGTGTAAAGAATAGTATACACATTAGCACTTCTGCTTTTTTAGGATTTTTAAATAATTTGCTGTTTTCAATTTTTTGAATTTTTTCCTTTGAGAATGTATTGTATAAATACTTTTTTCCGAATTTTCCAACAAGCAAATAAATTAAAGTAGTAGTAATAAAGACAGATACAATTATAAAGATAGTACCTCCAATAGGACCATAACACATACCGGCTAAAATTTCTAAAGGCTCGCCTGGCAAAACAACTAAAACAATTTGAAGAAGTTGAAGCATAAATAAAACAATAATTCCCCAAACTCCAAGATTATCAATTTCATTTTTAAATGCCAGCTGACCTTCGTGAGTTGATAAATTAATTATAAACGGAAATAAATATAAAATTACTCCAATTATTAACAATATTGAAAAAGTAAGCAACAATGCTTTTATTATTTTATTTTTCATAAAGCTATTCAAATCCTCCTAATAATACAATAATATATATAATAACACAAAAGTTGATAAAAAACTATAGTACAATTTATTTATTAATGATATAATTCTAAATAGAGTTTATATAAAGTTTATTGTATAATATTCAAATTAAAAGTTTAACAAGAAAAGGTGTATTAAATGTATTTAAAAAGATTAGAACTACAAGGCTTTAAGTCTTTTGCAGATAAAACAATATTGGAATTTAAGCCAGGAATTACCTCAGTTATAGGACCAAATGGATCAGGAAAAAGCAATATATCAGATGCCATAAGATGGGTCCTAGGAGAGCAAAGCATGAAATCTTTAAGAGGTGCAAAATCGGAAGATATAATATTTGCAGGAACTCAAGAAAGAAAGTCGCTTGGATTTGCCGAAGTCTCAATTGTTATAGATAATTCTGACGCAAAGTTGCCAATAGAATATGCAGAAGTTACAGTAACAAGAAAAATATATAGAAATGGGGAAACAGGCTATTTTATAAACAAAACTCCTTGCAGATTAAAAGATATTTTAGAGCTATTTATGGACACAGGAATAGGAAAAGATGGATACAGCATAATAGGACAAGGAAAAATAGATGAAATATTATCAAACAAATCAGAAGACAGAAGGCATATATTTGAAGAAGCGGCGGGCATTGTAAAATATAGAACTAGAAAGCAAGAATCTGAAAAAAAGATGGAACAAACAAAGCTTAATTTATTAAGAATTAATGATATTTTAACAGAGATAGAAGGCAATATAGAACCATTAAAAGCACAATCTGAAAAGGCAAAACAATATTTAAATTTAAGAGAAGAATTAAAAAACATAGAAGTTGGATTATTTGTATATAACATAAATTCATATAAAGAAAAGTTAAAGCAAATTGTACAAGACGAAGAAATAATGGTTGCACAAAAAGAGACAGAGGATGAAAAATTGACATCTATACAAGAGTTAAAAGACTCTTTAAAAAGAGAAATAGACGAAATAATATTGCAAATAGAGCAAATGCAAAATATTGGCTTTGAGAGTTCCAATAAAATAGAAAAAATGAATTCAGAAATTGGAATATCAAAAGAGAGAATACAAAATAATTTAAATAATAAAGAAAGACTTCAAATAGAAATACAAGAATTTGAGACAAGAATAAAAGAATTAGAAGAAGAAGAAAAACAAAGACAAGAGAAAAAAGCTAATTTATTTCAAAATAAAGAAAAATTTGAAGCTGAATTAAAACAAAAAGAAGAAGAATTATCTAAATTAACTAAAAACTTATCTGAAAAAGAGTTAGAAATAGAAGAAAAAAAGCAAAAAATAGAAGGTAATACAGATAAGAAATATGAGGTTTTAGCAGATATAAGTGCACAAGAAGCAAACTATGAAAACCTAGAAAAACGCAAGAAAGCTATAAAATTAGAATTAGAAAATATAATATCAGAATTAGATAGTACAAGAGACAACAAACAAGAAGTTTCAAAGGGATTTTATGAGATACAAAATAAAAGAAACATTGCCAATGATAATTTAGAGCAGGAAAAAAATAAAAAACAAGAAAGTATGAATAAAATTAAAGAATATGAAGAGGAAATAAGCAGACTAAATTATCAAATAAATATGAAAGATGCCAGACACAAATTTTTACAAGAGACAGAAAAAGAAAAAGAAGGATATATTAAAAGTGTTAAGACATTATTACAAGAATGTGAAAAAAATAGTCAACTAAAAAAAGGTGTGTATGGAGTACTTGCTAATTTAATATCTGTTGATAAGAATTATGAAACAGCAATAGAGATGTGTCTAGGGCAAAGCCTTCAAAATATAGTTACAGAAACAGAAGAAGAAGCAAAAAAATTAATAAATTATTTAAGAGATAATAATTTGGGTAGAGCTTCATTCTTGCCAATATCTTCTATAAAAGGGAAAAAAGTTGAAAACATAAAACAGAAAGGATTGCAAGGGGTAATTGGAATTGCATCTGACTTAATAAATTGCGATAAAAAATATATGCAAATTGTACTAAACTTATTAGGTAGAACGGTTGTAGTAGACGATATGGATACAGGTATAGCACTTGCAAAAATGAATAATTACTCATTTAGAATAATAACATTAAAAGGAGATGTAATTAATTCTTCTGGAAGCATTACAGGTGGAAGTGTTGCAACCAAAACAGTAAACATATTAGGAAGAAATAGAGAAATAGAAGAATTAGAAAAAGAATTAAAAAAACTTACACAAAGAACAAAAGAATTAACTACTAAAAAAGAGGATTATTTAGAATCTATAACAGAATTAATAGAAAAAGTTGCAAAACTGGAGAAAGAGCTTCAAGATGTAGAAATTGAATATGCTACTGAGAACCAAAAAATAGTTGCAATGGAAGAAAACATTACTAAATTGGAGCAAAGAAAAGACAAATTAAAACAAGAAGAGGATTCTATAAATAAGCAAAAAGAGGAAAGCATTAAAATAAAAGAAGAAAAGCAAAAATACTTAGAAATATTAAATGAAGAAACAAAATTATTATCACAAGAGGTTGAGCAATTTGCAACTATAAATAAGGACAACCAAAAATACATAGATGATTTAAATTTTGATATAACAAACTTAAAAATTTCAGTATCATCATTTGTAGAAAGCGAAGCATCTATAGAAGAATTCGTGGAGAGAATAAAACACGAGATTCTAAGCAATAAAAGCAACATAGAAAATAAAAACAATATATTGACTCAAGCATTGACAGAAAATGATGAACTACAAATAAAAATAGATAGTTTAAATAAGGAAATAGAAAAAATAAAATTAGAAGTTAACAACAGTTCAGAACATATAGAAAAGCTAAAAAGAACAAGAACAGAAAAAAATGAATTGCTTACACAAAAAGAGGAAGAAATAACAAATCAATTTAGCGTATTAGAAGGTTTGAAAGAACAAATTGTAAAATTGGACTTTAAAAAGACAAAACTAGAACAGGATATAGAAGAACTTATAAACACATTGTGGAATGAATATGAGATAACACCAAATAACACCGAAGAATATAGAAAGCCAAGTAATATTGCACAAGCACAAAAAGAAGTAAATTCACTAAGAAATAAAATAAAAGATTTAGGTAGTATAAATGTAGATTCCATAGAAGAATACAAAAAGCTAAGCGAAAGATATGACTTTATGTGTGAACAAAGACTTGATTTAGAAAATACAGTAGCAAAATTAAGAAAAGTGATTTCGGACATGACACAAACAATGGAAACACAGTTCAAAGAAAAATTTGAAATTATAAATAAAAACTTTAATGAAGTATTCATAGAACTTTTTGGTGGAGGAAAAGCAGAATTAATATTGACAGACGAAGAAAATGTACTAGAATGTGGGATAGACATACGAGTTCAACCAACAGGAAAAAAACTTCAAAATATGATGTTACTATCAGGAGGAGAAAAAGCATTTACAGCTATAGCACTACTATTTGCAATACTAAAAATAAACCCAGCACCCTTCTGCATATTAGACGAAATAGAGGCAGCACTTGATGATGTAAATGTATACAGATTTGCAGAATATCTAAAAAAATTTAGTAAAGCATCACAGTTTTTAGTAATAACACATAGAAAAGGAACAATGGAAGTCGCAGATACAGTTTATGGGGTAACAATGGAAGAAAACGGAATAAGCAAATTACTGTCAATGAGATTAGGAACGACACAAGAAAGTTGAAGTAGCAAACATATAATGAGCATATGACATTGATGTACAAATTATACCATAAAAAGAGGGGGATATCATTTTTGCTACAAAAAAGTAATATAAACCTTGAAAATACAGGGGTGTAACTAAATAGAAAATAAAATTAGTTTATACTACTTAAAATGAAAGGAAGATAAAAAAATGAATTTATATGACGAAATAAAAAGTCCATTCAATGATATAGAAATATTAAGAAGTATTATTGATATATACGTTAACCACAGATGTGATGGAGGTTCACGCCCTATAGAAAATGGAGATGACTTTTACAGACGGAGTTACAAAATATGGTGAAAGAGATAAATATTCTCAAGATGAGTATATTGTGCAATTTAATAAGTACATCAGGATGCCTAACTTTGATAGATTATATAAAAGTATTAGTAATCCTGAATTTGTTAGTAACTTGGACGAATTTGTGGCTAAAAGGATAAATGAGATAAAATCAATGAGAATTTCTGACGAAGAAAAAGAAAGGCAGATTGAAGAATTAAAGAAGATAAATTTATATCCATTATCTAGATTTAAATCGATTTTTGATAAATTTGAAACATTTCATGAATTTTATAGCTTTTTTAATAATCATAATCTATGGGAAGTATCGGATAAAATATTTAGATTTCCAAATTTAAAAGATAAAGTGCTGGGACAATTAAATGATATAGGACTAAACAAGGAACAAATAGATACAATGTGTCGTTTTATGAATCTAATTAAAAATAGATTTGATGGTGACCCAGGTGTTATGGGGTTTCATATATATCCTCAACTATTACAAATAATGGATACTGGTATGGATAGAGAAAAAGGAGAAATGAAATTCTATCTTAATGCAGGAATTGATACATATAAGGTTGCACAATTATTTCAACAAAAATGTGAGCAAGCAAAACTTAATTACTACTTTAAAGTGGTTAATGCAGTTAAAGATTATGAATTTAGAAGAACAGATAAAATGTGTATATATACGGAGTTTAAGGATGCAAAAAAATTTTTAGAGATTATTAGAGAAATAAAAGTTGAAAATCCGGACATTAATTTCCAACAACCACCTATACTTACAGGTAGGATTGATGGATTTGTTGGTACAGGGATGGATAATGTAAAAGGAAAAAACTCATATAATGGAATAATGACTAAAGTGTGCTATGATGCAGTTACAAGCACGTTTCAAAATATTTCTAGAGAGCAAATTCCTGCGTTAATTGATAGGCATCCAGAAATTTTATATAAACTAAAGGAAAAAATAAAACAGCGAGCAAAAGAAATGGGGTTAGATCCAGAAAAAATATGTGTTGCACCAGAAATAAGATATAAACTTGAAATACAAGATAAACAAGATCTTCTAAATTTTTTGTCAAAATTTAGAAGTAGCTACAAACGACTTGAAGTTAATGAACAATATAATAAAAGAATTGATAGAGAAAAAAGTGATATCTTATATGTTGCGAAATACATAAATGACTACAAAGCAAACAGAATAAATCATGAATATTTTTTAGATCTTAAACCAGAAATCGTGAATAAAACAACTGGCAAAATGGATTTCTCAAAGAATCAGATAGATGGATTGTTCAGAATGCTAAATGCAGTAGGTATTTTAACTGTAGGTAATCCTCAATATTTTATGGACTTTTGTACATCTCCTGAAATTAAGAAACTCCTAGGACAAATGAAACAGTCACAAGAAATTCAAAATATGATTAAGTATGCTGAAATTGCAAAAGAGCAGGGCGAACAGGGAAGAGCAAATCTTAGAGGAGCAACTCCAGCTGAACGAGATTGTATATTAGCAAAAGTAGCTTTCAAAAGGTGGCAGGAAAAAGGATATTCTGATAAGGAAATTTTTAATATTATAACCGATAGTTATCATATAAATGGGGGTTATGCAAATGAAGAGAATTTGGCACTAGCGAAGATTTACTATAGGAGAAGAGGAATACCAATACAAGCGTGTAGGAGAGAGTCAAATGGAATGTACAAATTATATATTGCAGATAACAGTCCAAAAGGGGACGAGGTAAGGTATTAAGCTATACGGGAAAAAATAATTCCGTGCTCTTTATACTTATATCATGTACTTCTTAAATAAAACATACCAAAAGTACAAATCATAATTGTTTTCAAGCAATTTCTGTAATATTGCATCACGTGTTTGAAAGAAATTTGAGTTTAATATTAAATGTTGTTTTTTATTAAAATAACAATCCAAAAGCAATATTTTATGTGTGTCAAATTTTATTCCGCGTTCTTTTAAATATTTACAGGTAAAGAGTTTACAAGTAATACATTTTGTCGAGCAAGTCTTGTTTTTTAGATGTTGACAGAGTTTTACATTTTTAATGAATCTGGGGTCAAAAACTTTACAATATTCAAAAGAATAACAACATCCCATATCTTTGTGGGCTGTTTTGTTCTCTCTATTTGCAATGCACTGGTCATTCTTAAAGTCACAGATATTTCCTTTACAAAATTGGTTGTCTAAATACTCACAGACTGTGTCGTAAATATATTCATATTGCTGTTTCTTATCAAAAATAAATAAACACTTAAGACAAGTTATAAAATCATCTGAATATTTTGAGTTTTCAAAGTTTTCAATAAAGCCTAAGTAATTACAATTATTATCAATTATACCTAAATGCAGATTTAATTTAAAAGTAAGATTATATAATTTAATTAAATTGCGAACTATCCACTTCATATCATCATAATCATTAGACAATTTTACAATAATCAAACAATTTTTTTTAACATGTTGCAAAATGTTATTATTAATAAAGGAATCAACAAATAGTCTAGGATATCTGTCAGAAATATCGGACTTACTTATAATAATTAATTTATCAAATTCTCTATTTTTATGTAATGACAATAATTTATCATTTAGAGTAGCATTGCTTCCAATATAGATAATGGAAACATTAGTATTAATATAATTATTAATATTATCCCATACAATATTGTCGGAGATTAATGTATTTTCATTTATAATAATATCCATATAAAATCCTCCTTGAAAAAATTATAAAATATTTAAACAAAAAAATCAATTCTATTTTTTGGCACTCTTGCATATTATTATTAAGGGCTGTCCCTAAATTTGATTAATACGAAGGAGTGTATGTATATGTGGCATAGTTTATCTACAAAAGAAGTAGAGAGTAAATTACAAACTGACCTACAGCAAGGATTAAGTGATGATGAAATTACTGTAAGATTAAAAAAGTATGGAGAAAATAAACTTCAAGAACCAAAAAAAGAAAGTGTTTTTGTTAAATTTTTAAAACAATTTAATGACTTTATGATTATTATTTTAATTATTGCTGCTATTATTTCAGCTGTTGTGGCAAAAACGCAAGGAACAGGAGAATATATAGATTCAATTATAATAATAACAATAGTGGTTTTAAATGCTATTATGGGCGTTGTACAAGAAGCAAAAGCAGAAAAATCATTGGAAGCACTAAAAAAAATGTCAGCACCTGTGGCAAAAGTGAAAAGAAATGGGAAAATAATTACTGTAGCTAGCACAAATATAGTTCCAGGAGATATATTAATTTTAGAAGCTGGGAATTATATACCAGCAGATTGTAGACTAATAAGTTCATATAATTTAAAAGTAGAAGAATCAAGCTTAACTGGTGAAACAGTACCCATCCTTAAGGATGCAAATATAATATTAAGAGACAATATTTCTTTAGGAGATACAATAAACATGGGCTTTGCAACAACAATAGTTGTAAATGGACATGCGGAGGCAATTGCAACAGATACAGGAATGAACACAAAAGTTGGAAAAATAGCTAAAATGATTATTACAGACGAAGCACCTGAAACACCAATACAAAAGAAACTAGGAGAGGTTGGTAAAAGTTTAGGAATTGGATGTTTAATTATTTGCTTACTTATATTTGTAATAGGATTATTAAAAAAGATAGAACCTGTAGAGATGTTTATGACTTCTGTAGGACTGGCTGTAGCAGCAATACCAGAAGGGTTACCTGCAATTGTAACTATAATGCTTTCAATAGGTGTTACTAAAATGGCAAAGAAAAATACTATAATAAGAAAACTACCTGCAGTAGAAACATTGGGAAGCAGTAGTGTAATTTGCTCAGATAAAACAGGAACATTAACACAAAATAAAATGCAAGTAGTAGACATTCAAGATGTTAATGGAAATAACAGTAACAAAAGCTTTACATTAGAATTGGGCTGTATGTGTACAGACTCTCAAATAGTAACAAAAGATGGACGAGAAGAGGCAGAGGGAGAAGCAACTGAAAATGCAATAGTAAATGCAGGACTAAAAATAGGAAAAAATAAAGAAAACTTGTATAGAATGATGCAAAGAGTAAACGAGATTCCATTTGATTCGGAAAGAAAAATGATGACGACAATACATAAAATAGGCAGTAAATATAGAATAATAACAAAAGGCGCACCAGATGTATTAATAAAAAGATGTAGTAAATATTATGAAGAAGGAATACAAAAAACAATAACTAGTAAACAATTAAACGGAATAGATGAAAATAATAATAAGATGGCAAATAATGCGCTAAGAGTTTTAGCAATAGCATATAAAGATGTAGATAGATTACCAAATAAAATAGACAGTGAAAATATAGAAAAAGAATTGACATTTGTGGGGCTAATAGGAATGATAGATCCACCAAGAGAAGGAGTAAAAGAAGCTGTTGCCACATGTAGGAAAGCTGGAATAAAAACAGTTATGATAACAGGAGATCATATTACTACAGCAAAGGCAATTGCAAGAGAAATAGGAATTTTAAGACCAAATGATTTAGCAATAACAGGAAGTGAGCTTGATAGCATAAATCAAAAAACATTAGAAAAAGATATAATGAAATATAGTGTGTTTGCACGTGTATCACCTGAACATAAAGTAAGAATTGTAAAAGCATTTAGAAGTACAGGAGCAGTAGTAGCAATGACAGGAGATGGGGTAAATGATGCACCAGCATTAAAAAATGCAGATATAGGAATATCTATGGGACTAAACGGAACAGATGTAGCTAAAAATGCATCAGATATGATACTTACAGATGATAATTTTGTTACAATAGTGGAAGCGGTAAAACATGGCAGAAATATTTTTGACAACATAAAAAAAGCGGTTCATTTTTTAATTGCAACAAATATAGGAGAAATAGTAACAATATTTGTTGGTTTACTATTAGGCTTAAAATCACCACTTTTAGCAATTCAGTTATTATGGATTAATTTGGTTACAGACTCTTTCCCAGCTATAGCATTAGGACTAGAACCACCAGAAAAAAATATAATGAATAAAAAACCAAGAAATCCTAAAAAAGGAATATTTGCAGATGGTTTATGGAACAAAATAATTATAGAGGGAGTAATGATTGGAATATTAACATTATTAGCTTTTAGCATTGGAAATAAATTGTATGGAATAAAAGTAGCAAGAACAATGGCATTTGTGTCATTAGGTGTGTTAGAGTTAGTTCATAGTTTTAATATAAGAAGTGAAGAATCAATATTTAAAGCAGGATTATGGGATAATAAATATTTAATAGGTGCATTTATATTGGGAACATTATTGCAAATAATTGTTGTAATAATACCTTCAATAGCAAATGTGTTCGAACTTGTTCCATTAACAAATCTGCAATGGATATATACCATAAGTATATCATTATTGCCACTAGTGATAGTTGAAATCCAAAAAAGATTAAATAAAGAAGAGACACTAGGAGGGATTAATCCTAACTTTACAAAAAAATTAAGTAATGTCAAAAATTAAAAGTCAAGAGATAAAAAAACGAGAAAAAACGAGGTATCAGGAGGAAAAATAAGGAAAACACACTAAAAATTAGCAAATAAAATTAATCAAACTGTTAATAATTACTTATAATTAGTCAATAATAAATATTGAGGTTGAAATGATTTAAAATATATAGTATAATTAAAATTGTCGTGTAGACGCAAAGGAGAGTGAATATATATTTTAGTACAACGAATTAAATATTATACAAAGAAAATGTTTATATTTATTAATATAATAGCAATAGCAACTATAATAATAACATTAATTACATTATCTAAATATAAATTAGTTTCTTTAGTAACAATAAATGGCGAAGAAGTTGGCTATGTAGAAAGTAAAGAAAAATTTGAACAAGAAATAGATAACTATATAAGCGATTTGAAAAAAACAAACATAGCTTTTGTAGATATAGAAAATACACCTAAATATGGATTAAGATTAATTAATAGAAATGAAAATACAAATGAAAATACAATTTTATCTAAAATGGAAGAAGGTATGAAATTTACTTATAGATTATATGCAATAACTTTAGATGGAGAAGAAAAGTCAAAAGTAAATACATTAGAGGAAGCCGAAACATTAGTAGCTGACCTAAAAGAAGAGTATAATACTTTAGAGCTGAATATAGGAATTAAAGAATTATATACAGAAGATATGCAAGAATGTGAATCAGCAACTGTAAAAACAGCAAGAAATAGCATGACACAGGAATTAGATATAATAGAAAATAAATCAATAAATGGAGTATATTTAGCGTGTGTGCCTGTTTCTGGAGTAATAACATCAAGATTTGGAGCAGTGGAAAGCATAAGAGACCATACACATATGGGAATAGATATAGGTGCAAATTACGGAACTCCAATAAAAGCTGTTGCGGATGGAACAATAACATGTGCAGAAGAATGGGGAGGATATGGAAACCTAGTTGTAATAGACCATGGAAACGGTGTAGAATCATATTACGGACATTGTAGTAAACTATACGTAACAGAAGGTCAGAAGGTTAAAGCAGGAGATGTAATAGCAGCAGTTGGTTCAACAGGAAACTCAACAGGAAACCATTTACACTTTGAATTAAGGAACAATGGAGTTCAGGCAAACCCTGAAAAATATGTATATAAAGGACAATAAAAAAAGCCCCATGTCGTTTGACATGGGGCTTAAAAACAAAAGGGGATGTTTTATATATGTTGATAACGGAGTAATTATTTATCAACTAAGTATAATATATCAGTCTTTTTTGAACATTGTGTGAACTCAATGTGATTTTTTGCATATTAAGGTTGTTCTTGTAGAGTTACAGTTATTTCTTTTTCTTTGCCTTCCCTAAAAACTTTCAATTTTAAAGTATCACCAATTTGCTTTTGGTTCTTAATTGCATTTAATTCGTCCATTTTTGTAACTTTGGTACCATCTACCTCTACTATAACGTCGCCAATTTTTAATCCGGCTTTTTCACCTGCAGAAAAATCTTCTATAGTTTTTATATAAATTCCTACTACTAAATTGTTATTTTCAGCTGTTTGCTCGTCTAAGTCATATCCAACAATTCCAATGTATGGTCTTTTAACTTTATTATATTGAATTAATTGTTCATATATTTCTTTTGTAGAGTTAATAGGAATTGCAAATCCTACTCCTTCAACGCCTGTTCCAGAAAGTTTTAGAGTGTTAACACCAATTACTTGTCCTTTACTATTTACTAATGCCCCACCACTGTTTCCTGAATTTATAGAAGCGTCTGTTTGAATTGCAACATAAGAGTTACCATCTTGATCAGAAACTTCTCTATTTACAGCACTTACAATACCTGCAGTAACACTATCAGCTAGTCCTAGAGGATTTCCTATAGCCATAGCAAATTCTCCTACTTGAACAGCATCAGAATCACCAAGTTCTGCAGCTTTTAATCCATTCTTTTCTATTTTAATAACAGCTAAATCAGTTTGAGAATCTGTTCCGACAATGGTAGCATCGTATTTTGTTGAATCATTATATAAGGTAACAGTAACTTTATTAGCCTTACCAAGCTCATAATAATAAGAAGTAGAAGAAGAGTTTACTATGTGGTTATTTGTTAAAATGTATCCATCTTCGCTAATGATTATTCCAGAACCAGCAGCTGTTGCAGTCGATTTATTTCTATAAAATATAGAATTTACAGAATATTCAACTTCTATTCCAACGATAGAAGGACGAACCTTAGAAGCAACGCCAACACCTGTTTCAGAATATCCAACTAAAGAAACCATTTGAGTATTAATGTTTGCAGTATTAGTATTATCACCATAACTATTAGGTGATTCCACACTAACTAACTTTTTAACGATATTTTCTTTTATGGTTGGAACGTTAAGAGACACTGCAATTACAGTTACACTTCCTATAACCCCAAACAAAAACGGAGCCAATACATTTTTGGCAAACCCAAAATTAAATTTTTTTTCGCTATTTTTAAATTCTTTATAAGAAGAATTAAAATTAGTAGAATCGACACTTTTAAAACTATTGTTACTATTATTTTCGTCCATTTTAATACCTCCAAAAATTTATTTGATTATATAATAACCTAAACTATAAATATAATACAAGAGAATTATGAAAAAAATGTGAAATAAATGTGAAAAAAATAAAATCATAAAACATAATCCTCTTGTTTTTAGAATAAAAATTATATATAATATGGTAAAACAGATTGAGAAGGGAACGATAAAACGGCAATGAAAGATGAAAAAGGACTTACATATATTGCAACAATTATTTTAGTAATTATAATAATTGCTTTTGCAATAGGAGTAATATTATATATACAACAACAATATAGAAATGAAGAAAGTGAAACAATTAAAACAAATATGTTGGCAATACAGGGAAAGGCAAAAATGGTTGCAGAAGAAGAAAAAGCGTTAAAAAAAGAGCTAATTGGTACAAAAATATTAATTGAACAACAAGATCAAAAAGTAAAAGATTTTTTGAAAAGTCAAAATATAGAAATAGAAGAAAACAGTAAATATTATATTTTAAAAAAAGAAGACTTAACAACAATGGGGTTAAGTAATATAAATATAGAACCAAACGAATATTATATTGTTAATTATGATAATATGGAAGTATTATACACAAAAGGTATTAAAGTTGGGGATAATGAATACTATAAATTATCAGATTTTAACAATTTAAGTGATGAAAAAGAAATAGTAAAAGAAGATGAGAAGTAATGAAAGAAAAAGAAGTAGAAAGATTATTAAACTTAAAAAAAGAAGAGAAAATCTTGTATGAAAAAGGCATAGTATCAATTTGTGGAATAGATGAAGCAGGAAGAGGACCTCTTGCAGGACCAGTTGTTGTTGCTTGTTCTTTAATGCCAAAAGAATCAATGATAGAAGGAGTAAATGACTCTAAAAAAATATCAGAAAAGAAAAGAGAAAAAATATATGAGGAAATTGTACAAGAAGCAATTGCATATGGAGTAGGAATAATAGATCAAGAGGAAATTGACAAAATAAACATTTTAAATGCTACTAAAAAGGGATTAACAATTGCAATAAGGCAAATGGAGGAAAAACTAGAAGAAAAAAATATAAAAAAACCAGATGTTATTTTAGTTGATGCACTAACAGGAATAGATACACTAGGAATACCATATAAGTCAATAATACATGGAGATGCAATAAGCTATTCAATTGCATGTGCTTCAATAATTGCAAAGGTAACAAGGGACAGAATTATGAGAAAAATGGATGAAATGTACCCACAATACGGATTTGCAAAACATAAGGGGTATGGAACAGCAGCACATATGCAAGCAATAAGAGAAAATGGATTATGCCCATTACATAGAAGAAGTTTTGTAAAAAATATTATATAAAATGTGCAATATTTTGTGACAAAAGAATGGAGATTAACAATGAATATATTAGATATAATTGCTAAAAAAAGAGACAATAAAAAATTGTCTAAGGAAGAAATAGATTTTTTTGTAAAAGAATATACTAATAATACTATAGCAGATTATCAAGCAGCTGCATTAATAATGGCGATTTATATAAATAAATTAGATGAAGAAGAAACTACCAACTTAACATTAGCAATGGCACATTCAGGAGATGTATTAGATTTATCAGAAATAGGAACAGTGGTAGATAAACACAGCACAGGCGGTGTAGGAGACAAAGTCACATTAATTTTGGCGCCGATAATTGCATCACTAGGAATTCCTGTTGCTAAAATGTCAGGAAGAGGGTTAGGGTTTACAGGCGGAACAATAGATAAATTAGAATCAATACCAGGATATACAACAAATGTTGATATAGAGACTTTTAAACGCAATGTAAAAAAAATAGGAATTAGTCTAATAGGACAAACCTTAAACTTGGCACCAGCAGATAAAAAAATATATGCTTTAAGAGACACCATAAGTTGTGTTGAAGATATGTCATTAATAGCATCTAGCATAATGAGCAAAAAAATAGCGGCAGGAGCAAACAAGGTTGTACTAGATGTAACCTGTGGTAGTGGAGCATTTATGAAAAATGAGGGAGATGCAATTAAACTATCAACAATAATGAAAAAAATAGGCGAACTAGCAGATAAAGAAACAGTATGTGTAATAACAAATATGGACGAACCACTTGGAAAAAACGTAGGCAATACATTGGAAATATTAGAAGTAATAGAAGCACTTAGGGGAAAGATGGAAGAAGACGTAAAACAAGTTGTGCTAGAGCTTGGAGCACATATGATAAAATTAGCAGGAAAAGGAAATAGCATAGAAGAAAATAAGAAGAAAATGTTGGAGAACATTCAAAATGGAAAAGCACTAGAAAAGTTTAAACAATTAATTCAAAATCAAAATGGCGATGTTTTATATATAGACGAGCCAGAAAAATTTGAAAAATCAAAATATGTAATTTCTGTAATATGTGAAAAAGATGGATATATAACAAGTATTGATGCAGAACAAATAGGCAGATTATCAGTATTTTTAGGAGCAGGACGTATAAAAAAAGAAGATGAAATAGACAAAACAGTTGGAATAGTGTTGGAGAAAAAAGTTGGAGATAAAGTATATACAGGAGATGTAATAGCATATATACATGCCAATGACAAAGAAAAGGCAAACGAAGCAGTGGAGCGAATAAAAAAAATATATAAAATAGAAAACAAAATTCCAGAAATTAAAAAAACAATAATAAAAATTATTTAAACAAAAGGTCGCTGTCATATAGCGACCTTTAAACATATAATTAATTATAAATCAATTCCAATATTACCAGAACTATTAAACTTATTAGAAAACTTAGAAAATTCTTCCTGATTTAAAAATCTATTTAAATTTTTTAAAGTTATTCCAGTATTTGCAGAAATACACTCAATAGAATCATAATTAGAGTTGACATCAAAATAATTTTTTAATTTTGCAATTTCATTAAAATCCTTTGGCTGACAATTAGGGCAAACATTACCTTCACTAGAATAAAAACAACCACAACGACAACATTTATTTAAATTCATAATTAATACTCCTTCTAAAATAATTTAGATTATTTTATCACAAAATGTCAAAAATATAAATAGAAAATTAAAAAAAATACGTTGTTAATTATTAGTAAATAAATTTTAAAAGATGAATTAATTGAATTGACAAATAATGTAAGAAAATGTATAATCGGAATATTAATGTAAGAAGAACAACTAGTTTTTGTACAATTAAACAAAGACTAGTTGTATTTTTGAGAAAAAATCAAGAAAGAAGAAGATGTATGGAGGAATATATAACAATAATAGGCGGAGGACTAGCAGGCTCAGAGGCAGCTTATCAGATAGCAAAAAGAGGAATAAATGTAAAGTTGTACGAAATGAAACCACATAATTTTTCACCAGCACACAACAATAGTAACCTAGCAGAGATAGTATGTAGCAATTCATTTAAATCAAATTTAATAACAAATGCGTGTGGCTTGTTAAAAGAGGAATTAAGAAGATTAGATTCATTGCTTATAAAAATTGCAGATAAAGTAAATGTCCCAGCAGGACAAGCACTAGCAGTTGATAGAGAAAAATTTGCAGAAGAAGTAACAAAACAATTAAAACAATATAAAAATATAGAAATAATAAGACAAGAAATTGGAAAAGAAATATCATTAAAGAAAATAGCGAAAAACGGACTTGTGATTATTGCAACAGGACCACTTACTTCAGATGCTTTATCAAAAGAAATAAAAGAAATAACAGGGGAAAAAGGGCTACATTTTTATGATGCAGCAGCACCAATAATAGAAAAAAACTCTATAAATATGAATATAGCATTCTGGGGAGACAGATATAAGCAAGAACGAGGAAAAGAAGAGACAATTGAAGATTGGCAAAAAAGAATAGAGCAGGAGCAAGAAAATAATTATATAAATTTACCAATGAATAAAGAAGAATATGAGATTTTTTGTAATGAATTAATAAATGCAGAGATAGTAGAACTTCACAATTTTGAGAAAAAAGAAATATTTGAAGGATGTATGCCGATAGAAGTAATGGCAAAAAGAGGAATAGATACACTAAGATTTGGACCACTTAAACCAGTAGGCTTTACAGATTTAAGAACAGGGAAAAGACCGTATGCAATAGTACAACTTAGACAAGATAACACAGAAGGAAATTTATTTAACATAGTTGGTTTTCAAACAAACTTAAAGTTTGGCGAACAAAAAAGGGTAATTAGTTTAATTCCGGGACTAGAAAATGCAGAATTTGTTAAATATGGAGTTATGCATAGAAACACATTTATTAATTCTCCGGAATTATTAGATAATACATATAATCTAAAAAAAGACCCTAACATATATTTTGCAGGGCAAATAACAGGAGTAGAAGGATATGTGGAGTCAATAGCATCTGGACTTGTATCAGGAATAAATGCATGCTTAAATTTTAAAAGTGGCAAAATAAAGTGCAAAGCAGAATTCCCAAGCGAAACAGTAATAGGAGCACTAGCAAATTACATATCAACACCAAATAAAAATTTTCAACCAATGAATGCAAATTTCGGAATCCTCCCTGAATTAGATGAAAAAATAAGAGATAAAAAAATTAGATACGAAAAAATGGCACAAAGATCACTCAAATATTACAGAAGCATTACAAATATGTAATATTTTTGTGACAAACAGTAAACATCTTGAAAAAAATGTAAAAATATGTTATTATAAATATAGCTGTATGTAATTGAACGGAAAAGTAAAAAATAAAATAAAGAAGGGGAGAATATGAGTAGAGAAGAATTAGAAAAGCGACTAAAGGATGTAAAAGACAGAATTAAAATGATTGACGTAGAACTTGAAGATGAGGAATATCCAGTAGAGCCGGAAGAGAGAGAATCTTTGATTAGAGAAAAAAACGAACTAGAAAGACAACAAAAAGAACTAGAAGAGCAAATTAGTAATATGCAGGAAAACGAAGAAAATACTAATGAAGAACCAATTGCAGAATTCGAAGCAAGTGGAAGAATTGATTTTAGAAACAATTACCTAAATGCATTGCAACAAGCCAATATTGATCCTAGTAATGTATATGATCCACATGGTATAACAGGCGAAGAAAACAAAAACGAAGATGCCGAGTATGAATTGAGTTATGGAGAAGGCGGGGCATATGGCTCAGATGATGGAGCTTATAACAAATACACAATAACAAAAAGGAAAAAGATAGAGAAAATAATACCGGAACCGGAACCAGAGCCTAAAAAAGAACCGTTAATGTTTGGAGAAATTCTATCCAAAATTGATGCAGCCAAAAATGCTTTGAGCTATGGGCAAATAAGTAGATATCAATTTAAGGATGTGGCATTGATGAAAGTTAAATATGATAAAGGAGATTGGGTTCATAATTCTTTGAGGTGGATTGGAAATACAGCTAAACTGGTTGTGCATGGAATACGTAAAATCTATTCAAAGATCTTCACAACAAAAGCGACAAAGGAAAAAATGGAAAAATTGAAAAAAAACATAGACGAATTACCAGCTGATGAGTTCGAAACACTGTATAAAGGTCTGCAATCTTATAAGGGTCATGAAAATGCTGTATCACCTTCAGTAAGGCAATGTGTTCTTGAAAGAGCAACCAGGGAAACTCAAAATAGAAATATCGAAAGAAACAAAGTTATAAAAGCAGGATTTATTGCTTTAGCTATTCAACATAAAAAATCAGCAGAAATAGCTGAATTGCTGAAGAATCCGAAATTAACGGAAAAAGAAAAAGCAGATTTAATAGCTCAAAAAGAAAACCTTGATAGGCAAAATGTGGATATACTTAGAGAAATTGAAAAAGCAAGAGAAGAAGGCGCTTTGGAACAAGGTGGTGGAGGTATCCATGGACTCGAAGAGGAAAATAGAGCGGCTAGAGAAGGCTCAAACATACAAGGAAGAAAGTTTGGAAAAAGATTTACTAAAAACGTGGAATTGGAAAAAGAACAAGCAGCAATTGAAGCAAGAATGAGAATTGCAAGAGAAAAAGGAAACAGTTTTGATGAAGTTCAGGCATTTTTAGACCATGAAATGCTAATGGAGGAAAATACAAATAGTGGAATAACACTGGGAGTTACACATAACACAGGTGACAGGAATAGATGTGAGGGAGTTTTTTATAAAGGCTTCGATAACGACGATGCAGTTTCTAATATAATTACGATAGTTGGAACAGCAATGGTTGCTAGAGGATTAATAAAAGCAATACAAGACGCAAGTATAATTAAACAATATAATCAAGATGTAATGAACAATAATGCAGTAAATGCTACAGAAGCTTCTAGGGTTAATAGCAGTATTCAACATCAAAACCAGCAAGCAAGAATGGTAAACCAACAAATTGCAGATTTGCAAAACAATGTTCCTGGAGCAAGGGCTGCAGTACAAGCAACAGAAGCTCAAACCGAAAGAATGCAAACATTTGCGAGCCTTACAGGTGCACATGATGTTGGTGGAGCTGGATACAAATGGAGACACGGTTGGGGAGCTAGCCCAGAGGATATAGCTTTACATACAGCAGAAAGTACAGGAATAGCACCAGACATAAATGCCACAATGCAAAATGCTGTAAATACATTTAAAGGATGGCCATTTGATAGAAGTACTACAGTAAGAGTAGCAGAAGAGTTTATGAATAATGGTGGAAAGGCTGTATTGAATTATGGACCGATGGCAAGTGAAAGAATTTTTAAAGCAATAGAGCAATTGAAACCATGCCTTCAAAGTCTAAATGGATTAACGTATACACCACAGGGAACAATAGTAATACGCCCTGATTATCTTACACCAATTGCGCTAGCGGCTATGACACTACGAGGAACAGATAATGCTTTAGCAAGAAAAGCAAGAAATAAACGTGAAAAAAGGAATAAATGGAAGACAAGACCTTCTAAAGGAAATGAATTACCAAAAGATGGAGATAATGAAAATAGACAAAATAGTGAAGAGGATATAGAAAGATAATAAGATAAGAAAATGGAGGAAAACTTATGATTGAGGTTCAAAAGATGATTTTTGCGGGAAGAGAGTATATAGTTTTTGATAAATTTGAGTATAAAGGAGTGGAATACTTATGTTTATATGAGGATATATCAAAAAAAGTTGATTTTAGAAATTTAGGGAAGCTAAAAGAGAATGTAGAAATGTATGTAGATTTTGTATATAAATGTGACGATGGAATGTATGAAGATGTCGTAGAAGAAGATTTATATAATGAGTTATGCTCTGTTGAAAATAAAAGACAAGAGAATGGTGACAATGAAATATTATTAGATTACCAAATGCAAATAATAAATAATAAAAAAAATAATTCACAATAAGTTTGAAATTATATGAAGACAATTAAATAAACTAATGTAAAACTCAAAGGTTACTAATCAAACTTAGGATTGAAAATTGTTGAAGTGTAGACTCAATTCACCTATTCAACAAATGCTAATCATATTTATTAAAGAGTGCAATCCACTTCATATCTAACAAAACAAAATAATTCAAAACTCTTGCTTTTTGCAAGAGTTTTTGATATAATATTGTCTGTTAATTAAAACACACATATGGCTAGTTTAGGAAAAGTGCTTGCTAGTAATGGCAAGTCTTCTTAAATGCTAAAGCTATGTGGAGGAAAAACTAAAAGGAGGAATTAAAAATGGCAGTAGTTGCAATGAAACAATTACTAGAAGCAGGTGTTCACTTTGGACATCAAACAAGAAGATGGGATCCTAAAATGGCTGAATATATTTTTCAAGCTAGAAATGGAATCCACATTATCGACTTACAAAAAACATCTAAAAAATTAGATGAAGCTTACAGCTTTTTAAAACAACAAGCTGAAGAAGGAAAAACAGTTCTATTTGTTGGAACTAAAAAACAAGCACAAGATTGCATGAAAGAAGCAGCAGAAAAATGCGGTATGTACTATGTTAACCAAAGATGGTTAGGCGGAACATTAACAAATTTTGATACAATCAGAAAAAGAATTGACAGATTAACACAATTAGAAACTATGCAAGAAGATGGAACATTTGATGTGTTACCTAAAAAAGAAGTTATACTTCTAAAAAAGGAAATGGAAAAACTAGAAAAGAACCTTGGAGGAATTAAAGAAATGAAAGAACTTCCAGGAGTTATGTTTATAGTAGACCCTAAAAAAGAAAGAATAGGAATATTAGAAGCTAAGAAATTAGGAATACCAGTTATTGGTTTAATAGATACAAACTGTAATCCAGAAGACGTAGATTACGCTATTCCAGGAAATGATGATGCTATAAGAGCAGTTAAATTAATAGCAGATTGCATGGCAAATGCAGTTATAGAGGGAAGACAAGGCGAATCTATGGATGTAGAAGTAGTTGAAGAACAAGTAGCAGAAGAAGAACCACAAAGCATGGAAGAAGTTGTAGAAACAGCTGAAGAAAACTAATTAAATAAATCTAAAAAGCGAAAGGAGATAAACAACTATGATAACAGCAAACCAAGTTAAAGAATTAAGAGAAAAAACTGGCGCAGGAATGATGGACTGTAAAAAAGTTTTAGCAGAAACTAATGGAGACGAAGAAAAGGCAATTGAACTTTTAAGAGAAAGAGGAATTGCTAAAGCTGCTAAAAAATCAGATAGAATTGCAGCAGAAGGTTTAGTTACTACTTATGTTTCAGAAGATAAAAAAATAGGGGCAGTAGTAGAAGTAAATGCAGAAACAGACTTTGTTGCTAAAAACGAAGAATTTAGAAGTTTTGTAGCAGATGTTGCAAGACAAGTAGTTGAAAAAAATCCAGCAACAGTAGAGGAATTATTAGAACAACCATCTATATCAGAAAAAGGCAAAACAGTTGGAGAGGTTTTAACAGGAAAAATTGCTACAATAGGTGAAAACATGTCTATTAGAAGATTCGAAAGATTTGAAACAACAGGTTTAGTAGAAAGCTATATACATGGAGATGGAAAAATAGGAGTTCTAGTAGAAATAGAAGGTGGAAATAGCCAATTTGCAAAAGATATATGTATGCAAATTGCAGCTGCAAAACCAGAATATTTAGATAGAGATTCTGTTCCATCAGACAGATTACAAAAGGAAATGGAAATATTAAAAGCTCAAGCCATGAATGAAGGAAAACCAGCAGAAATAGCAGAAAAAATGGTTCAAGGTAGAATTGGAAAATTCTACGGAGAAATATGCTTAGTAGAGCAAGAATTTGTTAAAAATCCAGATATAAAAATATCTAAACTAGCAGAAGAAAACAATGCTAAAATAATTAGATTTGCAAGATTTGAAAAAGGTGAAGGCTTACAAAAAAGAGAAGAAAACTTTGCAGAAGAAGTTGCAAAGCAAATAAATAATTAATATAAAAAAATACCTCTTATGGGGTATTTTTTTATGCTTTTTTTATTGTAATTGTGTTACCTTCTTTGATATAATTGAAGAGTAAAAATAAAAAAGAGGGTGATTAAATGTTATTAAAAATTATTACATTTAATGTTGCACACGGAAGAGGAACAGATAATAAAGTAGATATAGAAAGACAGGCTAATTTAATAAAAGAATACAAACCAGATATAATATTTTTACAAGAAGTAGATATGTACACAAAAAGGGCAGGAGAAATGAACCAAATTAGAGAATTTGCAAAAAAAGTTGGATTATATTACTGTTCAATGGAAAGTAATATAACACTAGAGGATGGATACTATGGTGACGGAATAATAAGCAAATTTCTAATATCTTTTTCGGCAAATTATTTAATGCCATTAACAGACACAAAACATGAACAAAGAGGAATATTATATAACAGAATATCATTAGGAACTACAAAACTGAATTTATTTTCAGTACATTTATCAACATATGAAGACGAGAGAATATTAGCTGCAAAAGAATTGTGCAGAATTATAAGCAAAATAGATCCAAGTGAAATAATAATAGTAGGCGGAGACTTTAACGTAGGAGTAACGAGATTGGGCAAGGGGAAGTATATATTTGAAGAAAAAGAGAGCTATGAAGAATACGAAATATTAAATAGAAAATTGGATAAAATAAACAATATAGAAGATACATGGTTTTCTGAACTCGGACAAGGCTGTATAGACACAATTTTTTACTCAAGAAATATAGAATTAATAAAATTTGAAACAATAGATGCCAAAGGAACATCAGACCATAGTGCAATATATACAGAGTTTAACATATAACTGGAGGTTATACATGAAAAAAATAAAAAGAATTGACGTCATAGCTATTGTATCAATAATTATATTTGCATTTTCAATTACACCAATTACATTTCAAAATGACACATATTATACAATTGCTATAGGTAAGCACATATTAGAAAACGGAATAGATATGCAAGATCCATTTTCTTGGCATGAAAACTTGCCATACACGTATCCACATTGGGCATATGATACAGGAACATATATAATATATAACTTAGGAGAAAACACAGGAATAGGAGGTTTTACGGCGGTATATATAGCAACGGTTGTTTTAAGTGTTATATTAGGCATAGTTATATATTTAGTCAATTCAAAATTATCCAAAAACAACATAATATCATTTTTAGTAACACTTGGAGTGCTATATTTATTAAAAAATTATATTGCAGCTAGAGCGCAACTAGTAACATTTATATTGTTTGCTTTAACAATTTTATTTATAGAAAATTATATAAAAACAAATAAAAGGATATTTTTGTTTGGATTACTAGCAATTTCTACTTTTATAGCAAACATACATGTTGCAGTATGGCCATTTTACTTTGTTTTATTTTTGCCATATATAGCAGAATACATTATGGCATCAATAATAGAATCAGACTTATTTTATAAAATGCAAGTTAGGAGATTTAAAGGCAGAATTGAAAAGTTTTATAAAAGTGGAAAAGAAAATCAGGCTATTGAACTTGAAGTACAGTTAGAAAAGATAAAAGAAAATCATCTAAAAGTATTAGAAAAAGAAAGAAAAAGAAGAAAAAATCCATATAAAATTAAAATAAAAAAAGAAACAGCAACAAAAGGTTTAATTGTTATATTATTTATATCTGTTTTTACGGGATTATTAACACCACTTGGAACAACACCATATACCTACTTAGTAAAAACAATGCAGGGGAATACTACTAACAATATTAGCGAGCACTTACCATTAACGTTAATAAATAATATTCCAATTATGGTTGTTTTAGTAATGTTTCTAGTTATATTAATTTTTACAGATACAAAAATTAAATTAAGAGATTTATTTATGCTTTCAGGATTGGTACTATTAGCATTTATGACAAGAAGGCAAACATCTTTATTGGTGCTTATAGGCTCATTTATATTTTCAAAACTTGTTGCAAGTATGTTTGAAAAATATGCTCCAGAAGCAAAAAATGAACTGTTGAGTGCATTAAATAATAAAAAAGTTGATGCAATTGTAATATTATTAGTGATAATAATGAGTTTGGGAATGTATAGTGGAAAAATAGGAAATAGTTTTGTAAGTAAAAAGAACTATCCTGTAGAAGCAACAGAATGGATTTTACAAAACCTTGATGTAAAAAATATAAAGTTGTTTAATGAATATAATTATGGAAGCTATTTGTTATACAAAGGAGTTCCTGTATTTATAGATTCTAGGGCAGATTTATATGCACCAGAATTTAATGGAAAACGTGCAGAAAACGGAGAATACGACGGTAGAGATATATTCACAGATTTCATCAAAACATCAAGTATGGAGAGATATTATGAAGATACTTTTGAAAAATATGATATAACTCATATTATATTAAAGAAAAAATCAAAATTAAATACATTTATTTCTAATGACTCTGGATTTTTAGAAATGTATAATGACGATAATTTTGTGGTTTATGAAAGATGCAAATAAAGGAATGGTTATATAAATGAAAAAAAGAGCAATTTTATTGACATTATTAATACTAACATTAATAATATTTGACCAATTAACAAAATGGTTAGTAATAACAAATATTAAAGAAAATTCAATAACTGTAATACAGAACATATTGAATTTTACATATGTAGAGAATAAAGGTGTGGCATTTGGGATTAATTCAAATGGAGGAATTAGTAATATTATAATAAGCATATTTATAATTATAATAATTATCAGATTTATGGTAAAACAAAGAGAGATGACAAACAAATTTACCAATATTTCGTTAGCATTAATTTTAGCTGGAGGATTTGGAAATTTAATAGATAGAATATTTAGAGGAAGGGTAATTGACTTTATAGATATATCGCCAGTATTTAATTTTCCAACTTTTAATATAGCAGATATATTAGTGGTAATAGGATGGATAGCATTTGCATTAAATATGGCAATATATACAACAAGAGAATTAAAAAACTTAAAAAAGGAACTAAAATAAAATGAAAAATGTAATAGTAAATGAAAATGATAAGGGAAAAAGATTGGACATTTATATAGCAGAGAATTTTAACGAATTATCTAGAACAATGATAAAAAAATTAATAGAAAGCAACAATATTTTGGTTAATGATAAATCAGAAAAAGTTTCATATAAGGTTCAAGCAAATGATAATATTAGTATAGATGTACCAGAAGCAAAAGAAACTAAATTAAAGGCGCAAGAAATACCATTAGATATAATATATGAGGATAGTGATATAATTGTGGTAAATAAGCCAAAAGGAATGGTTGTTCATCCTGCAAATGGAAATCCAGATGGTACATTAGTAAATGCAATTTTATCGATATGCAAAAACAGTTTGTCTGGTATTGGTGGAGAATTAAGACCTGGTATTGTACATAGATTAGATAAAGATACTTCAGGGCTAATAATAGTGGCAAAAAATGATAAAGCACATATAAATATGAGCGAACAGATAAAAGAAAGAAATGTAAAAAAAACATATATTGCACTTGTAAGAGGGAATGTGCCGGAAGAAGAGGCTACAATTAATATGCCAATAGGAAGAAGTACAAAAGATAGAAAAAAAATGGCAGTAACAAAAAATGGAAAACAAGCTATAACACATTTTAAAGTTTTAAAAAGATATTCTAAATATACACTGTTAGAAATAAAAATAGAAACAGGAAGAACTCACCAAATAAGAGTACATATGGCAGAAATAGGGTATCCAGTAGTGGGTGATGCAGTATATTCAAATGGAAAAAACGAGTTTGGTATAGAAGGACAAATGCTTCATGCATATAAATTGGAATTTATGCATCCAATAACAAATAAGCATATGGAATTAACAGCCCCACTGCCACAGTATTTTGAAGAAATATTAAAAAAATTATAGATAAAAATGAAGGGAAAAAAATGGAACAAATTAGATTACAAAAATTTTTGGCTAATAGTGGTATATGCTCTAGACGAAAGGCAGAGGAATATATTTTAGCGGGAAAAGTTGAAGTGAACGGAAAAACAGTAACAGAATTAGGTACAAAAATAGATATTGAAAAGGATAAGGTTACTTTTGAAGGTAAACCTGTGTCAACAGTAGAAGAAAAAGTATACATTTTATTAAATAAACCAATAGGTTACGTTACAACCGTAAAAGATCAATTTAATAGAGATACAGTACTAGATTTAATAAAAATCAAAGAAAAAATTGTGCCTGTAGGAAGACTAGATATGTATACATCAGGAGCACTAATTTTAAGCAATGATGGAGAATTTATATATAAAGTAACTCACCCAAAATATGAAATAGAAAAAGCATATAATGTTACTCTAAAAGGAAAAATTACAAAAGAAGAAATAGAAATGCTTGAAAAAGGAGTAAAAATAGATGACTATATATCAGGAAAAGCAAAAGTAAAAATATTAAAAATAGACGAGGTAAAAGATATATCTAGAATAGAAATAACAATACATGAAGGAAAAAATAGAGAAGTAAGAAAAATGTGTAATGCAATAGGAAAAAAAGTATTGGCACTACATAGAAGTAGAATAGGAAACATTAATGTAAAAGACTTGAAATTAGGAGAATGGAAGTATTTAAAAAGCGGTCAAATAAAGGAGCTAATAAAGTAGACAAATGTGCTATTTTGTGATAAAATAGCTATATCTAATAAAGAGAGGAATGAGTAGTAATATGGTTAGAGACAATGAAATAAAAGCAACAGTTTCTCCATTTGCAATTAGACCTGGAGAGATAAAAGTATTTGATGGAAAAGATGGTTATGTATCAATGAGCCAAATAGTACAGAGGATAAACTTAGGACATATAAATGAATTACACTTTACTATTTTAGAGATAGTAAACGAATTTGAATTTATTACTTCTAGACAAATATTACAAATGCTAGAGAAAAAGGGAATAGATGTAGGTTCACAAGAGAAATTAAATAATAAATTGGAACAATTAGTAAAGTCAAAAATATTAACCAGATATTATTTTGACTCTCAAGATGGAAAGGGAATATATAGAATATACTGCTTAGAAAAAATGGGAAAATACTTGCTAGATTCAAGAGGAATAGAATGTAAATGGCAACCAACAGATAATACAAAACCAGTTGCCATGATAAAAAAAAGACTAGCAGGAAATCAGGTTATTATAGCATATTTAAATAAGGTTAAGGCATATGAGTCATATACTCCAAAGCCAGCATTAAAAGCTAAAACATTAGGCAAGGTATTTAAAGCATCAGGTGGAGGAATAAAATTAACCAAAGGCGAAAAATCAATACAATTTTTATTTGAAGTAATAAGAAGAGAAGATGATTGGCAAAACAAATTGACAGATAAAATTAGAATGTACAAGGATTTCTATGAAAACTTTGTGCCGGGAGATTGTGGATATACGGCATTACCACAGTTAATAATAGTATGTGAAGACGAAAAACATATAGCAGAAGCATTTAAACATATAGTTATAAACAAATTAGAAATAGATAAAATAAATTTGTATTTTACAACAGACTTAAAGCAAAATTCAGACACACTAGAAGACACACTTGTATCAATAAAACTAGACCCTGATACACAAAAGTATCAAATGGTTACAGAAAAAATAAAATTATTAAGCTAATAATTGAAAAATTTTTCAATTTATATATTTTAAAGAAAGGAATGTGAAGAAATGAAAATACCATTTTCAAAAGCTGACATATTATTGCCAGAAAACGCAGATATGAGCAAATGGGCTGTTATAGCATGTGATCAATACACATCAGAGCCAGAATACTGGGAGGATGTAACTAAAATTGTTGGAGACGAACCATCAACTCTAAAAGTAACATTACCAGAAATATACTTGGAAGAAGATAATGTTGCAGAAAAAATAGCAGAAGTTAATGAAGAAATGAAAAAATTAATTAATAATAATTTCTTTAGAACTTTAAAAGATAGTTTAATATATGTAGAAAGAACTCAAGCAGATGGCAGAATAAGAAAAGGGCTAATGGGAAAAGTAGATTTAGAAGATTATTCTTTTGCTAAAGATTCTCAAACATTGATAAGAGCAACAGAAGGAACTGTATTAGAGAGAATACCACCAAGAGTAAAAGTTAGAGAAAATGCTCCATTAGAATTACCTCATATAATGTTATTAATTGATGATGATAAAAAAGAAATAATAGAAGGACTAACAGATAAAGTAAGTGAGGCAGATAAGGTATATGATACAGATCTAATGAAAAATGGTGGACATATTAAAGGATATAAGCTTAATGATGAACTTATAGAAAAAGTGTTAGAAGGAATAGGGGAATTAGCAGATAAAGAAAAGTTTGAGCAAAAATACAATGTAAAAGATAAAGGAGTCCTATTATTCTCTGTAGGAGATGGAAACCACTCATTAGCAACAGCAAAAACATGCTATGAAAATTTAAAGAAAACATTGACAAAGGAAGAATACGAGAACCATCCAGCAAGATATGCATTAGTAGAGGTTGTTAACTTACATAGTGATGCACTTGACTTTGAACCAATACATAGAGTAGTATTTGGAATTAACCCAGAACACATGATGGAGGAATTAAAGAAATTCTACGAAACATCAGAAGAAGGAGAGGGACAAGTAATACAATATGTATATAAAGGTAAAAAAGGGAAAATAGTTATAAAAAATCCTAAATCTAATTTGGCAGTAGGTAGCCTACAAATGTTTATAGACGAATATTTAAAGAAAAATGGAGGAAAAGTAGACTATATACATGGAGAAGAGACAACAGAAAAATTAGGAGAACAAGAAGGAAATATAGGATTTTTATTACCAAATATGCATAAATCAGAATTATTTAAAACTGTTATACTAGATGGAGCACTACCAAGAAAAACATTTTCAATGGGACATAGCTATGATAAAAGATATTATTTAGAAGCAAGAAAAATTAAATAAATACATAAAAAAAGAAGCCATATAAATTACTATATGGTTTCTTTTCTCCTATTAATTGCTATTTCCTTTTTTTAAATCTACTATAATAGCATCTTCATTATCAAATAAGAAGCTAGAATCAGAAGTGTCTATTTTGATTGGGTCATCATCATTATAATCATCGTCTAAACGTTTTTTAATAGCTTTACGAGCTTTTTCTTTAATTTTTGCTTCTTGAGATATTCCGCTGGTAAATTTATCAAAATTAAATTCTTTTACTTTATGAGGTTCTTTATATTTAGATTCAAGCTTTTCAACCTTACCTTTATCTACAACGCTTTGACCTTTTAGATTTTTAACTTTAAAAATAATTTGATTACTTTTTAAAGATTTTATCTTGCCTGTTTTAAAGTTAGGTATCCAGTTAAAGCCAATGTCTGATGCTTTAGAATCATATCCATAATCCTTTTTTGATTGATCCATTTGATAGCTTTTTTTCCATTGCCATTCTCTTTTTGTTTGTAATTCTTGTTCCCACCATGGAAGGTCTTCTGGTAAAGCATTTCCAAAAATTATTTTATTAACACAGTTAGCTAGTATTGTATCTCTAAAGTGCTTGCCAGGACCATTTGAGGAATTCCCTTCACCTTCTAATTGAGATAAATTTTGAGAATCTAATACCGTTGCAACTTTGTATTTTCTATAAACTGTGAATATTGGCTCTGTTGCTTTACATATAAAGTCTGGGAAGGTATCTATATACAAGAAATGTGGAATTCTAGTAGTGTCATTTCCTGGACGTGATAAAATAGATTGTTGCATTAATAATATAAAGAATAAACCGAAAGCCTTATGTGCATTAGGTCCTAAATCTCCTCTTCTTGTGCATAATAAAGTAATTTCTCCTTTTTCTAATGCTTTGTCAAAATCCAAATTGTTTGTTCTATTACACAATATATTTTTAACACCTGGATATCTTAACAAATTGTCTAACTCTGCAGAAGCAGTAAATACAGAAGTTTTTGTATTATTTAAGTCTGTACTATTTGCATAAAAATTGTTTTCCATATATCTAATTAATATTTTATATTTATCTGCAAGTTCTGGTATTTGTTTCATTTGCTCTGTCATTTCTTCAACTAGACTAAAATCGTTTAACATATTTAGTAAATCTTCTAAATTGGGTAATGAACCTTCATGCAATCTTGGATACATCTCTTTTAATAAAATAGAAAGATTTTCTAATATTTGTATTGCTGCATTTTCTCTAAATGCTAAACTTAAATCAGGTCTGTTCGTTGCAAATAATCCTTTTAATACAGAGGAAATTGCAATACCAGTTTTTATAGGGTCTTTATATATAAATGGATTTAATCCAACAGAATCAGAGTTATTAGGATCAATAATATTTACTGGTAAACTAAAGTTTTTTGCAACTCCTGCCATAGTTTCTATTGTATCTGGGTCAGGAGCCATATACGTTAATCCTAAATCTTTATAAACAAATCGACTTCCAGAAGAAGAAATTGTCATTTTTTTCATATATGCTTTGTAAATATCAAGTTTGTCAGGATTTGGCGTTAACAAAGATAATGAGAAGTTTTTATTTAAATAATCATTTGAGTATGGATATGTTAATGTAGCAATACCTGTTTTTAATGCAGTAAATCCCATTTCTTTCGCAACTTCTCTAAAGAAATATTTCTTTTCAAAATCTCTTGCTATCATTGGTTCATAAATTGTAGCTGTTTTTCCAGAACCGGAAACACCAACAACAAGTAAAGATTCAAAACGTTTAGCTTCAGGTATTTTTACATCTTCACCACTTTCCGTGTTCATACAAACTTTTACTTCACATGTAAAGTTTCCAACACCTTCTGGTTTTGCAGATAAATCAATACCGCCATAATCAAATATAGAATCTCTAATGTCTTTAACATCATTAATAGAGAATATAAGCCATTTAATAACTTTATAAAATGTTACAAGAGGTATATATATTCCTAATGCAGTGAATGCAGGCTTAAATAAATATGAAAAATCTGTTACAAGCTCAATAAAATTAGGCAAAGACAATAAGCCTAGCCATATAATTGCATTTAACCATTGAACTAATGCGGAAATACATACTATATAAAAGCTAACTATAAATGTATGAAATATTCTTAACTTATTAATATCTGCTCTAGCGAATTTAGAACCAGAAGAAAAGAAAAATGCAAAAGATACACAAGCTATGGCGAGTGTATATTTTACAGGTCCCCAATATGAATAAGAAACTCCCGTAAAAATAATAAACAGCATTTCTACTACTCTGTCTACTAATATGTAAAAAGATATTATTGTTAAAATATAAGTCATAAATGTGTTTCTATCTGTCTTTAGTAGTTTTAAAAACTTATCAAATAATTTCACTTATTCCACCACTTTCATTAAATCTAACCTTACATATATATTATCCTACAAAATCAGCAAAAAAACAAGACTTTTGACAAAAAAATCCTCTCAAAATTTTACTAGTCAGACTTGAAATTAAAAATTCATAAAAGAAAAAAAACAGAATATATTTGTGCAAGAGGTAATTGATGAAAAATAAAAAGAAGTTAAAAAAAGAAAGCTTTATGGGTGGAGTATTAGTTCTAATGATTTCACATATTCTAATTAAAATATTAGGACTAATATACAGAGTATATTTAACGAATAAACAGGGATTTGGAGACACTGGAAATGCAATATATTCAAGTGGATTTCAAATATATGCTTTATTGCTTACATTCTCGTCTGTTGGAATACCAAATGCCATAGCAAAATTAGTGTCAGAAAAATTGGCAATAGGAGATAATAAAGGAGCACATAAAATATTTAAAATTGCGTTTGTAACATTTGCACTAATCGGGTTTACATGTTCATTAATACTTTTTTTAGGAGCAGAAATTATAGCAAAAAAATGGCTACAAATTCCAGAAGCAGAATATTCCTTAGCAGCACTATCTCCATCAATATTTTTTGTTACATTAATTAGTGTAATTAGAGGGTACTTTAATGGCAGAAATAATGTAAAAGCAACAGCAAATTCTCAAACAATAGAACAATTATTTAAAATGGTATTTACCATTATTGTTGTAGAATTATTAGCAATGACCTCAGGAATAAATACAACAATAATGGCTGCAGGAGCAAATTTAGCTACAACCTTAGCAACTTCTGTGGGATTTTGGTATTTATATATTTATTATAAAACAATAAAAAAAGAAATAGCCAAAGAACTAATCAAAACAAAAAAATATAAATACACTAGAATTTTAAGCACAATTAAAGAAGTATTAACAGTATCTATACCAATGTCACTAACCTCTATACTGGGGTCATTAAATAAAAGCATAGACTCAATAACAGTAGTTAGAGGATTAAAAAACTTTTTAAGTGAAAATGAAGCAAAAATCCAATATGGAATATTAAGTGGTAAGGTAGATACTCTTGTAATGTTACCAATGTCATTTAATGTGGCACTTACAACAAGTTTGATACCAACAATAGCATATTCTAAAGCCATGGGAGATTCAGAAACAATAAAAAAAAGAGTATCATTTTCAATTTTACTAACAATATTAATGGGACTGCCATGTATGGCGGGACTGATATTCTTTGGAGAACCAATTTTAAAATTACTTTTTCCAAATCAAAGCAATGGTGCGATTGTATTACAAATAAGTGCAGTTTCAATTATATTTATAGTTTTAGAACAAACAATTAGTGGAGTTTTGCAAGGATTAGGTAAAGTAATAGTACCAGCAATAGCTTTAACAGTTGGAGTAGTTATAAAACTAATATTAAATTTAATACTTATAAAAATAGATCCAAACGTATTTATATTAGGTGGAATTAATGGAGCCACTGTTTCAACAGTAATTTGTCATATGGTTGCAGTAATAATAGATTATGCAGTATTAAGAAAAACAATAAAATTAAAATTAGAATTATCAACTTTTGTGATTAAGCCATTAATGGCAACAACAATTATGATAATTGGTGCAATATACACATATAATAAATGTTTAAGTATATTTAGCGACAAATTAAGCATAATATTAGCAATTGGCTTTGCCATATTAATATACGGAATTTTTATTATTGTTTTTAAAATACTAGACAAGGATAATATAAAAATGATTCCATTTGGTAAAAAGATACTTGAAATTCTAAACCTTGAAAAGCAGTAAAATGAGGAGTTTTGAGAAGAAAAAACTGGTAAAGCTAGTGAAATGTAGACTTTCGGAAAATTTGGCATAAAAAAAGAAGGATTTTAAGGAACTTTGGCGAATAATGTTAATAGTAGATTGCATTGTCTACATATTTGAAATCTTATAGGAGGTAATAAAAATGAACAAAACAGAATTGATTGCAGCTATTGCAGCTAAAACAGGAGAAACAAAAAAAGATGCTGAAGCAACATTAAATGCATTTGTAAATGTTGTATCAGAGACATTAGCAAAAGGAGATAAAGTTCAATTAGTTGGATTTGGATCTTTCGAAGTAAGAAAAAGAGCTGCTAGAAAGGGAAGAAACCCACAAACTAAAGAAGAAATAAAAATACCTGCATCTAAAGCACCTGTATTCAAAGCCGGAAAAGCTTTAAAAGATTTAGTAAATAAAAAATAAGATTTGAAATTTATATAAATTATATGAATTCATATAAAAGATATGGCAAAAGCTGTATCTTTTTTAAATTTGACAATGCAAAGAAAAAAGTGTATAATAGGTAACAGTTGTTACCAAAAATGGTAAAGAAGAGATTTATATATATAAAATTAAAGTATAATCGGAATATTAAATATTTAAAGTGGTAAAATATGTTTGGTTTGTGCGGAAAATAATATAAACATATTTGATTTCTATTGTAAAATTAAATATAAATATTTTGTAATTATAATAGTTTAGAAAAGGATAAACTATTTTTTAGTATATAAATTTGATAAAAAATAAGGAGGAGATATAAAAACATGACAATTGAAACAGAACAAAAGGATAAAGAGCAAAAAAGAAAACCACAAAGAAGAAGCTATAAAAGAGGGGAGGAAAACAAAACAGAAAATAAAAAGGCAAGAAGTAATAATAAAAAAGAAAGCATAAAGTTTGAATTTAAAAAAGAAAATTTAAAAATAATTCCACTTGGTGGGTTAGAAGAAATAGGAAAAAACATTACTGTTTTTGAATATGGAAATGAGATTGTACTAGTAGACTGTGGACTAGAGTTCCCAGAAGACAATATGCTTGGCGTAGATTTAGTAATACCTGATGTAACATATTTAGAAAGAAATAAAGAAAAAATAAAAGGTTTAGTAATAACACATGGACACGAGGATCATATTGGAGCTATACCATATATATTGCAACAAATTAATATACCAATTTATGCAACAAAATTGACAATAGGCTTAATAGAAAATAAATTGGAAGAACATAAATTATTAAGAAGTACAAAGCTAACAGTTGTAAATCAAGGCGAAACAGTAGACTTTGGCAATATTAAAGTGGAATTTATAAGAAGTTCACACAGTATTCCAGATGCTGTAATGCTTGCAATTCATACACCTGTTGGAACAGTAATACACACTGGAGACTTTAAAGTAGACTATACACCGATAGATGAAAAGGTTATGGATTTTGGAAGACTCGCAGAATTAGGAAATAATGGCGTTTTGGCATTGCTTTCAGATAGCACAAACTCTGAGAGAAAAGGATATACAATGTCAGAAAGTTCAGTAGGAGAAGTATTTGATAAGCTATTCTTAAACACAAAAAAGAGAATAGTTGTAGCAACATTTGCTTCAAATGTCCACAGAGTTCAACAAATTGTTAATTCGGCTGTTAAATATAATAGAAAAGTTGCAATTTGTGGCAGAAGTATGATTAATATGATAGAAACTGCAAAAGAATTGGGATATATAAACGTACCAGAAAATACATTTATAGATATAGATATGATAAAAAATTATACAGATGAACAATTGGTAATAATTACAACGGGAAGTCAAGGCGAAACAATGTCTGCACTAACAAGAATGGCATCTGGAGAGCACAAAAAAGTCTCAATTACACCAAATGATTTAGTAATAATTTCTGCAACTCCAATACCAGGAAATGAAAAATTTGTATCAAGAGTAATAGATGACTTAATGCAAATTGGCGCAGAAGTAATTTACAGCTCATTAGAGGACATACATGTTTCAGGACATGCTTGCCAAGAAGAACAAAAATTGATAATTTCATTGGTAAGACCAAAATTCTTTTTACCAGTACACGGAGAATATAGACAATTAAGAGCACACGCGGAAACAGCAAGAAAAGTTGGAGTAGATCCTAGAAATATATTTATGCTAGAAAATGGAAGGGTTTTAGAACTTAACGAAAAAGAAGCAAAATTGACAAATTCAGTACCATCAGGAAAAATATTGGTAGATGGCTTAGGCGTTGGAGACGTTGGAAATATTGTATTAAGAGACAGACAACATTTATCACAAGACGGATTAATAGTAATAGTAATGACAATGGATTCTTCGACAGGGGAAATAGTATCTGGGCCAGATGTAGTGTCAAGGGGATTTGTTTATGTAAGAGAGTCAGAAAACTTAATGGAAGATGTAAAAAGAGTAATAAGAGAAGAAGTAAAAAAATGCGAAGAAAAACGTATTAGAGATTGGTCAACAATAAAATCAGCATTAAAGGATAACTTAAGAGATTATATTTTCCAAAAAACAAAAAGAAATCCTATGATATTGCCAGTAATTATGGAAATATAACAATATAAAATTAGAGTGTCAAGGAAGTACATAGTTATTTCCTTGCAATAAAAGGAGAGTAAAATGGATTATAAAGATTTAGCAAATTTGATTTTTCCAAATGCAAAAGATATAAAATATTATGAGGAAAAATATCCAGAAAGAAATTTACCAGAAGGAGCAATAGTTACAAGATTTGCACCAAGCCCTACGGGGTATGTACATATTGGCGGATTATATCAATCTCAAATTGCATGGAAAATGGCAGAACAAACAAAAGGAGTAGTATTTTTAAGAATTGAAGATACAGACCAAAAAAGAGAGGTTCAAGATGCGACAATAGGAATTGTAAATTCCTTAAAAGATTTTAAAATTGACTTTGATGAAGGAATGCTAAATGAACAAGAGGAAAAAGGCGCATATGGGCCATATAAACAAAGTTTAAGGAAAGAAATATATCAAGCATATGCAAAATATTTTATTGAAAATAATTTGGCATATCCTTGCTTTGCAACAGAAAAAGAATTGGAAGAGATGAGGAAAAAACAAGAAACGGCAAAAATAAGACCTGGGTATTATGGTGTATGGGCAAAGTACAGAAATTTACCAATAGAAGAAGCAACACAAAAAATAAAAGCTGGAGAACCATATATAATTCGTTTTAAATCAAGAGGGAATGAAGAAAAAAAGATAAGACATCAAGATTTAATAAAGGGAAAAGTTGACTTCCCAGAAAACGATCAAGACATAGTAATTATAAAAGCTGATGGATTACCAACATACCATTTTGCTCATTTAGTAGATGACCATTTAATGAGAACAACAGTAGTTATAAGAGGAGATGAATGGCTATCTTCTGTACCATTACATTTGCAATTATTTCAAGCAGCAGGATTTAAAGCTCCAAGATATGCCCATATTGCACCACTTATGAAAATGGATGAGGGTGGCAAAAGAAAAATAAGTAAAAGAAAAGATCCAGAGGCGGCAGTAAGTTATTACCATGAACAAGGAATTCCACCAGAAGCAGTTTGCGAATACTTGTTAAATATAGCAAATTCAAACTTTGAAAGTTGGAGAAAAGCTAATCCTTTAGCCGATTTAAAAGAATTTGAGTTGCAATTTAACAAAATGGGTGTAAGTGGAGCACTTTTTGATATGGTTAAGTTACTGGATATATCTAAAACAATAATATCAAGATTTGATGCAGAAAAAGTATATAATGAAACATTAAGTTGGGCTACAAAATATGATAGTGAATTATTAAAACTTCTTGAAAATAAGGAATATGCATTAAAAATAATAGGAATAGAAAGAGGAAATGCAAAACCAAGAAAAGACATCTCTAAATGGTCAGATGTAAAAAATTCTATTATATATATGTATGATGAAGAATTTTTAAAGGATGAAGGAAAATATGAGTTTGCAAAAATTGACAATAAAGAAGAAATAAATAAAATCTTAAAACTGTACATAGAAAAATATTTTAACTTTAATGATGATAAACAAACATGGTTTGATAAAATCAAAGATTTAGCAGAAGAAATGGGATATGCAAGAGAAGTTAAAGAATATAAGCAGAATCCAGAAAACTGGAAAGGGCATGTGGGAGACATAAGCACAGTATTAAGAGTTGCTTTAACTAAAAGGCAACAAACACCAGACTTATATGAAATAATGCAAGTTCTTGGTAAATCAAGCATAGAGAAAAGGATAGCATTATTTGTGAAATAAAAAGGGATGAAATAAAATGGATTACAATATAGGCGATATAGTAAAAACAAAAAAGCAACACCCATGTGGAAGCAAAGAATGGGAAGTAACAAGAGTAGGAGTAGACTTTAAATTAAAATGCATAGGCTGTGGACATGTAGTTATGTTGCCAAGAGAAAAAGCACTAAAAATCATAACAAAAAAGATAGAAAAAGGCGCTAATTAACACTTTTTTTGGAAAAATGTTGACTGGAAGCGAAAATAGTGCTATTATTAATTTAATGTTAAAATATGGGTGAAAGCCAATGGGGGTGTTATATATGAGTGATAGATGCGGAAATTGTAGCAAATATGATGGAAAGTATTGTGACGAAGATGGAAAACTTCATGATAGCAATGACTCTTGCAGAGACTACGATCCAGAATAAATGGTTACATTGACAAATTATGACAAAAAAGCTTGATTTTTTAACGAAAATCAGTTATAATTTAATTAGATAGTTAATTTTATTATAATTTATTATAGGAGGAGAAAATATGAAAAATAAAACTTTAAAAATAATTGCTGTTTTACTTATTGCTATAGCATTAATTACTTTATCAACAACAATAGTAAGGGCAACAACTGGATTTGAACCAATAGAACCGAAACCTGCAGGAACTGCTGGCGAAAAGGTAACAAATACTGCAGGACAAATATTAACCATTGTAAGAATAGTTGGTATGGCAGTTGCTGTAATTATGCTAACAATACTTGGTATTAAATATGTTGCAGCATCACCAAATGAAAAAGCAGACTACAAAAAAGGTATGACAGTATATGTAGTAGGTGCCGTACTATTATTTGGAGCCAGTGCATTACTTTCTGTTATTCAAAAGTTTGTAGAAGGAAAATAATAAAATGCACTAAAAAGCTATTAAAATTAACTATTAATTTTAATAGCTTTTTTTTATTAAAAATAATTATTCAAATCAAAAAAAGTTTAAAGAATACCTACATTAACTAATTCACGTAAATGGGTGGTGAGAAATATGAAAAAGTTCATAGCAATTTTAATAGTGACAATATTAGTAACCTTTTGTTTATGCAACTGCATATATGCAAGTAGCATTACAGAGTCAATGAGAAATCTTTGGAATAAAAATAATAGCTCTGCATCAAGTATAAGAAAGATGGGAGGAAAAGTGTTGTATGTTACACAACTTATTGGATATGCGGTAGCTTTAATAACACTTACGATACTTGGAATAAGATATATGTATTCGTCTACAAATGATAAGGCTACAATTAAAGAAAAATTAATGGCATATGTAATAGGAGCAGTTATTCTATTTGGGTTTAGTACAGTGCTGGGCATAATAAATTCATTCATAAGTGGAATTAATGTATAGTATAGCAAAAGCTGAAAATATTATTTCCGTAGAAGAATAAAGAAAATTATTACAAAAAAATAACGATAATATATTTTTTATATTACATAGATAAAAGTCTTGAAAAATATGGAGAAAAACGTTATTATATATATAATAGTGTAAAATAGAGGTGATATTATGAAAAGCAAAATGTTAGTTAGAATTATTTTAATATTATTTGTACTATTTATACTTATACAGCCGTTTCAAATATCATATGGTGTAGATATAGTAAAAGAGGCAAGGGATTGGTTTATAGCGGCACGCAATGGTGAACAAATATTTAATCCGGATGACATTGCAAGCGCAATTGCTCCAATTTCTCAAATACTATTTGCGGTGGGATTAGTAGTATTATTTGTAGTAGGAGTAGTAATGGGAATTAAATTTATAACTGCAAGTCCGGAAGAACAAGGTAAAATAAAAGGACAACTAATAGGACTTGCAATTTCAGCAGTAGTTATATTAGGAGCATATACAATTTGGAAATTAACATATGATCTTATGGACGATATTATAACTACCTCACAAGTTGTTATAAATAATGACGAGTATGGTAGAATTGCATAACAAAAGAGAACAAAAATATCTTTAAGATATTAAGGAGGAATAATATGGGAACATATAATGTACCACGTAATTTAAGAGGAGAAACAAGAATTCTAGTAATATTTACATTAAAATCGTTAGCAACAACAGGGGCTGGAGTATTAATTGGCCTTCTGTTCTTTTACTTTTTTTCTCTATTAAAATTAAAAGGACTAGGGATTGGATTTATAATATTTTTTGCACTTATTGGTTTTGTTATTGGCAGATTTAATGTGCCAGTTATTGCACAAATACCAATAACAAAGAAAATAGGTGGTATTCCATTGGGAGAGATAATTTTAAGATATATAAAATTCAAAAAGAACAAGAAGATATATACATATACAAAGGAGGAAAAGTAAGCATGGACAATGTTTTAACAATGTTAGTAAGTATATTATTCATATTAATATTCTTAATAGTGGTATGTGCAATAATACTATATTTTCTAAAAATAAAAAAGAAACAGTCGAATAAAGAAAAGAATAATGAAGAATATTCGGAGTCTACATCTACGCAGAGTTCATCAGGAATAAGAATGGAAAATGTAAAAAAATTCTTGAATTTTGATGAAATAAAAAATAATATGATAATAAGAAATGGAAGAACGCAATATTTAATGGTTATACAATGTCAAGGTGTAAATTATGACTTGCTTTCAGAAGAAGAAAAAGTGGCTGTAGAAGAGGGATTTGTTCAGTTTTTAAACACCTTAAGATTTCCAATACAATTATATGTTCAAACACAAAGCTTAAATCTTGAAAATATAGTAGATGAATATAAATCTAAAATACATGTAATAGAAAATGACATAAAAATATTACAAAGAAAAATAAATCAAGCTGAGGCGTTAAGAGATACAAGAACAATTGAAAAGCTGAGATTTGAATTGAAAAGAAAGACAAATGTATTGGAATATGGAGCAGATATAACAAATTATGTGAGTAGATTAAGCCTTAACAAAAATGTGTTAAAACAAAAAACATATATAATTGTTACATATTATACAAGCGAATTTAATGGAAATAACAAATTTAATAAAGAAGAAGCAGATAATATATTTTTCTCAGAATTGTATACAAGAACAAAAATGGTTCTAAGAGCAATTGGTTCAGCAGGAGTAACTGGAAGAATACTTGATTCGGAAGAATTAGCAGAGTTACTATATGTAGCATATAATAGAGATGATGCAAACATGCTACCATTTAGTAAAGGAATACAAACTCAATATGATTCATTGTACACAACCGGAAAAGATGTGTTAAAGAAAAAAGCAGAATTAATTGATGAAAAAATAGAAGAAGAAGCAGTCAACTTGGTAACAGAAAGTATAGAAAAAGCTGATGAACAAATAAGAGAAGAGCAACAAAAAATGGAAGAAGCAATAATTAAAAGGGCACAAGAACTTGCGGAAGAACACAAACATCAAATGACGAATCAATTATATAAAAAGACAAAAGAACAAATTAATAAAAGGGGCAGAAAACCAAAAACAGATAAACCAGTAACTACGGAGGAAGGAAAATAACATAAGAAAAGAGGAGGAAAAATTCATGAAATTTAAAAAACAAAATGTACAAGAACGAAAAGAAGAATTTAATTTGGATGAACAGCAAATTGAAGAAAAGAAAAGTTTTTTAGAAAAGAATAAGAGGACTCTAAAAGATTTGATAGCCCCAGCGGGAATAGATGCAAGCCAGTTAAACCATTTAGAAATAATAACAAGCAAAACAAGATATGCCAGAAGCATGATAGTAGCAACAATACCAAGAATGTGTACCTTCCCAGAATTTTTGAGAGGAATGTATACTTTTGGAGATATTAATGTGTCAGTTTTTATAAACCCAATAGCAGAAAACATATCTCAAACTGAGTTAAATAGAACAATAAATGAATTGGAATCAGAAAGAGTTGTTGCACTTGATAGAGGAGATATTAATAGAGAAAGAATATTGGCTCAAAAAAGAATAGAGGCAGAAGAACTAAGAGACGAGATTGCAGCAGGTTTTAATAAATTGTTTGAAACGTCAATGACATGTACGTTATTTGCATATAGCCTTGAGGACCTGGATAAACAGACGGAGTTGCTTTCGGCTGAAATGGCTAAAACATTGATAGGTTTAAGACCAGCATGGGCAATGCAGGAAGAAGCTTTTCAAACTAATATGCCATTTTGTGAAAATAAAGTTAAAGAAACACATACATTTGATAGAAGGTCTATGTCTACAGTATTTCCATTCTTTTCATCAGATATAGGACACGAGCAGGGTATACCACTAGGATTTAATAGGCAAACAGGACTTCCAATACTATTTGATAACTTTAGTCCGACACTTACTAACTACAATATGGTTATATTTGGAAAATCTGGTGCTGGTAAAGGTGTTACAATAAAAACTTTAACTGCAAGGTCATCAGTATTAATGGGAATAGAAAGCTTGGCCTTAGATGCAGAAGGTGAGTATGGGGTAGTTGCAGAAGCACTTGGTGGAATAAATGTTACAATAAGTCCTAATTCAAAGACAATAATAAACTTATTTGATGTTGAAATAGAAACATTTAAAGATGAAATAACAGGTAAAGAAAGAAAGATGTTAAGTATAGAAAATAAAGTAGAAGACGTAACGCAAGCTTTACTAACAATGGCAAGAGGTAGTACGAGAAGCCAAGAAGTGAACGAACTTACAAAACAAATAATAGCAGAAGCAATAGCAGAAGAATATACCCGTTGTGGAATAACAAATGATGTAAATAGTTTATATAAAAATTCAAATGATAAAGTCAAAATAAAAAAAGATATGCCAACAATAGGTTCATGGTATAAAAGAATACTTGAAAATGCTGAAAAGAATAATAACCCAGATTATAGATTCCATTATAGTTATTTAATAAAAGTTATGAAACAATACATAAGAGAATATGATGGACAGATGGCATATTTTGATGGACAATCTACATTTGATTTATTAGATGATGTACCATTTATAAATTTGGACATATCACAATTGGAAGAAAGATTTGCAAGACCACTTGCACAACAAATATTACTATCTTGGATTTGGGAAAAATATGTTAAGAAAAATAGTGAAGACAGATCAAAAGCAAAAAGGAAAAGAGTGTTAATAGATGAAGCTTGGATGCTTTTGCCATACCCAGAGGCAGTAGACTTTTTAAATACAATGGCAAGACGTGCAAGAAAAAGAAATGTTTCATTAGCAGTTATGTCACAAAAATTTCAAGACTTTTATGAAAAACCAGAGGTACAAGCAGTACTTACATCATCAGATACAAAACTTTTTTTAGCACAAGATAAATCAGAGATTCAATATATAAAAGAAGTGTTTAAACTAAGCGAAGGAGAAGCATACTTTTTAACAACATGTAATAGAGGAGAAGGACTACTAAAAGTTGGAGAGGATACTGCGATAATAGCAATTCAACCAACAGCCAAAGAGTTTGAATTTGTTGAAACAAATATGAATAAATTAAGAGGAAATAATTAAAAAACAGAAAGGGGGATTTATATGAAAAAGTGTATATCTATTATATTAGTATTCACTATTTTAATAAATGCCCTTTTACCTAATTATATATTGGCGGGAAAAAATGGAGACAATTATAGTGATGTGACATCAAGTAAAGACGAAAAAGCAGGCAAAGAAACAGTTGATAAAATTATGGGTGATGGAACAGTAAGCGTTCCGACAGAGGATGGTTCAACTGATAAAGAAGTAAATGAAAAGGCGAACTTTGGCGGATGGATAGCAAGTATTATAGTAATTATTTTCTTCCCACTTGTATATACAGTAAGAATTTTAGTCACAATTGTAGCTCCATCAACCGTAAAAGAAGGTACATTATTAATACCATGGTTTACCATACAGGGTATGCTAACAGATAAAATTGATTTAGTAAATGCAAACATATTCAATGCAGAGACATCCAATAAAGCAAACAATGTAATAAAACAGAATGTACAAAAATGGTATTATGCAATTTGGGTAATGTCAATAATTTTAAATATGGTAGTATTAGTATATATTGGTATAAGAATGGCAATGTCTACTGTTGCAGATGAAAAAGCAAAATATAAAAGCCAACTTATTGCATGGTTTCAGAGTATAGTATTATTATTTGCAATGCATTTTATAATTAGATTAATATTCTTTGTTGGAAAAATATTAGTAGATATGCTGACAGTAATTTTAAATGGTATTATAGAAAATGTACTAAGTGGAGAAGACATAAAAAACATAGATTTATTAATATTTGACTCACTTGGACAGGTTTTGCTAAAACCAAGAGGATGGAAGCCATTAGAAAACTTTTTGTGTTATATACTATTAATGTGTTACCAAATAAAATTCTTATTAATGTATTTAAAAAGGTTTTTTGTGATTAGCTTTTTAGTAATAATTTCACCACTAGTAACAGTTACATATTCAATTGATAAAGTTGGAGATGGAAAAGCACAAGCTTTTCAAATACTACTTAAAGAACTAATAATGAATGTCATGTTACAACCAATGCATTTGTTTTTATATGCTGTGTTAATGGGATTTGCAACCAATATCATAAGAGAGATTCCGTTATTTACAATATTACTATTAATAGGTGTTGGAAGAGGCGAAAAAATTATAAGAAAAATATTAAAGATGTCACAAAGTGCAACAATTGAAGACAGTTTAACATTAAAAAAAGGAAAGGGTAAAAAATAAGAAATAATATGGAAAAAGAAAGAAAAGTAAAAAAAATAATTGTAATTTTAGCAATTTTGCTTATTATAATCTTAACTATTACATATTATGTTTTTAAAGAAAATGAACGTAAAAAGAATACAGAGGAATATTATGCTAACAAAGAATATAACTCTAAGGAAGACTTTAATACAGTAGAAGAGGTATTAGTATTTAAAGGCGTTAAATTTATAAAACAAACTAAATCATCTGATGATAAATATCTTGCAGACATATATGTTAAACTTAATCAACCATTATATACAGAAGAAGAAGATAATGAACAGTTTTACACAAATATGATAGTACTTTTGGCATATGTACAAAAATACAATAATTTCAGAGTTATAGATGAGGAAAACGAAATAACTTTAAGTGTGTTTTGTAATTCTAAACAGCAAACCGTAACAACTATAGCAGTAAATGGAGTAACGAATTATTGGAATATTAAAAGAAGAGAAACAGCTATAGCACAAATAGAAGGAGTAATTAAAACAGATTTAAATATACAATCAGACGAGATAAATAAATTAATAAAAAACGAATGGAGAAGAAATAAGCTAGATATAGAAGTACAAAAAAACAAAATAGGAACTTATGAAATCTTTACGGAAAAAGGATTAGAAATAAGAACAGTATATAAAAAGGTTTTTAATATAGTTTTTACAAAACAATACAATAAATCAGTTGTAAATAATATAAAACCAGGAACAGACCTTAACAAAATAGAAGAAATCTTGGGAGAACCAATATATGGTTCTTCAACCATAGGAATTATGGGATACAAGAGTAGTGAAATATACATATTTTTTACTCAAGAAGATATTTCAGTATATAGAGTGGAAAAAGAATATCAAAATTTAGAAGACTTTTTTACACTAATAGAAAAATTTGAAAGGGATAAAAATATAAAAGATTTTGTAAACGGGGTAACAGATATATGGCCAGACTATGATATATATGACTGGGGCACTAATTACATTGACTTAAGATATACATTAAAAGGAATTAAAATTCAATTTAATGTATCAAATGCAAATGGAATGATTTATGACAATAACTATACAGCAGAAATAAGAAAAGGTTTAACTGTACAAGACATAAAAAATGATATTAGCAAATTACCTAAATATACACATTTTGAAGAAGAAGGCGGAATATGGGAGATAGAAACTCAAAGATATTACGATAAGACAGAAATAGAAGAAGGTTATGAAGAATAAAAGATGCAGAAAGGAGGCATAATTACATGAAAATTATTAAAAAAACTATTATTATAATTGAAATAATCATTTTATTAATTATGTCTCTATTAAATACTGTTTCAATATCAAAAGCAAGTATACCAGGATATGAATTAACAGATGAGGAAAAGCAAATAGAAGTAGGCAAATGGATAAGAGATTTTGCAATAAGCTTTACAAATGCAGCTAATAATGTGAAATATGGAGACATTACAGGTGCAAAAGATAATAAATATTATCAGGACTCGTCATATACTTCTAATCAAAAACAGTTAATTATGTATAGCATGAACTATCAAAGACTTACAGCATATAATTACTTCTTAAAGAGAAGTACACAAATGGCAACTAAGTTTTACAGAGGTGGATGGAAAGTTGAAAGTGATTGGTATATAACCTCTAACCATAAACTAGCATTTGATTGTTCTTCATTTATAAGCTTTCTATATAAATATACTGCAAATATAGATTTATGTGCAGTAAACTATCCTTGTTCTACTAGCTATATGCGTATACATTATGACAAAAACCATAATAAAAATAACTGCTCTTGTGGTTGCATATATGTAGGAAAATTGCAAGGGATAAGTAATAGTGAATTAAGGGCAGGTGACATCATAGTTGAAAAAGGACATGTTATGATGTTTAATAGATCTGTAAACAATGAATATGTAAAGGTAATAGATTGTGGTGTGGGCTCAACAAGTAACCCTAACATAGGTATAGGTACAGAAAAAGATCGTAGTAGAAGTGGTACATATGGATTAGTAACTAAAAATGCAATAATAATACGTATTAGTGAATCAAAAGCGGTTGATATATATGACAGGTGTGTTAATGATAGAGTATATTATAATAAACACTTTACAATAGCTTCTATAACCTTCCCAGGAGAAGTAGGTGGAACTACTCCAACAGATCCATCAATTCCTTCAGTTCCAACAGACCCTTCAAATCCAACAGATCCATCAACCCCTTCAGTTCCAACAGACCCTTCAAATCCATCAGAGCCAAGTGAGCCACAGACAGAGTATGAATATGATATTTCTCAGGAACAAAATGGAGACTGGGGTAAAGCTGACTTTTTTTACTATAATGGTTTACCAAAAAAACTAGAAGTAAGTTATCATGAAAGTTTCTTAAAAAAACTTTTTGAGGTATTAAGTAGCATCTTAGATTATTTACTTGGAATAGGCTTTTTAGCAATAAAAATACAAGTAGTAGGTTGGGTAGGAATAGCTGCTAAGGTAATAAATAATGTTGTGGTTAAAATTGAAGGAGGATTAAAAACAACAGAAAATGGATTAATAGATATTAGTGATATAATATTTAATAGAATACCAATTTTGGATATAGATTTCTTTAACTTTAAAAAAGCGGGTGGAAAAATAATAGATTCAAGTAGCATTATATATAAATTAAGAAAAACAATATCACAATGGTATTATGCTCTATTTATTGTTTGTGCAATAGGATTACTATTAACACTTATATATATTGGAATAAGAATGGCAATTTCTACAATTGCAGAGCGTAAAGCTAAGTATAAAAGTATGCTACAAAATTGGATTCTTAGTGTTGTAATATTGTTTACTTTACATTTTTTCATGGTAGCTGTTATATACATAAACCAGTCTATTTTAGACATAATGGCAATGGCTTCTGGAGACCTTGCAAATTTAGATACAGAGCTATTTGGAATGATTATGCAGTTAAAAGCTTCTGCGTCAATACCAGGTACAATTGTATTTGTTGCATTAGTAATATATTCAGTTAAGTTTTTGTTAATATATTTTAAGCGTTTGCTTAATTTAGCAATATTAACTCTTATTGCACCTGTTATAGCGATAGCATATTCCATAGACAAAATAAAAGATGGAAAATCCCAATCCTTAGGTGCATGGATGAAAGAATATGTATATAATGTTTTTTTGCAAATGATACATGCTATAGTTTATGCAATATTTATAGGATTTATATTTGATATAATTAGAAATGGTGGAGGGTTTGATTTAATACCTAATATAGTATTAATATTGGTAACATTTAATTTTATGCTTAAGGCAGACGAAATAATGAGAAAGATATTTAGAATAGAAGGCGGAAGTAGCGATGTTGGTGATATCGCATCACAAACCTTAAAAGGAGCAATAACTGGTATAACAGGAGCATCAATTGCTGGAAAAGTTGTAAAAGGATATATATCTGGTGTTGGAAAAGTTGCAGGAAGCGCAGCAACAAAAGCAGCAGAGTTAGTAGGAACTGCAGGACTATTAGGTACAAAATATAAAAATGCATATAAAGCAGATAGGGAAGAAAGTAATGCAATAAAAACGCCTGCAAGAGAAGACTATAATCAGGCGAGAGAAACATATGCAAGGGCAAGGAGAGCCGAAGAAGCAGCTAAAAACGCCTATACAGGAGCAGTACTTCAATCAAGCCAAATGGGAAATCATTTTATTGATAATAATTATATAGAAAGAAGAAGACAAGAATTAGAAATGGCAAGACAAACAGCAGCACAAGCTAAACAGAGATTTGAATCTTCAAAGAGAAATTATGGGATAGCAAAACAACAAAGTAAAAAAATAATGGGAAGAACTGCAGGTGTTGCAAGAGCAGAAGCCAGCGTAAATGTTGAAAAATTCAAGAAAAACTTAAAACATCAAATGAAATATGTTGGTAAGGATATTAAATCTGGAGCTACAATAGTAACAAAATATGTTAATGCAACATTAGCAATACCTTTTATGGCAGTAAGTCCCAAAGTAGGAATGACTATGCTATTTAGTGGTGTTGTAGGAGGAGGAAGACTTAAAAGATTTAATGCATCAATAAAGGGGTATAAAAAAGCATTGAGCAAAGAACAACCACCTAAAGAGGTAATGGATAAATTTATATCAGACTATAAAAAGAAGAACAATGGAAGGGAACCTTCACAAGACGAAATAAATGATTTTATAAAAAAATATCAAGACAAGCAAATAAAAAGATATAAACTTACATATATAACTAGTTCTGCACTTACATTAGGATTAACAGATGAACTGCTAGAACAAGTTGAGATAAATAGAAAAGACAAGAAAAAAGAAGATAAAAAAGTAAAAGCTGGAAACGAGGCGGTTTGCACAGCTAGACAAGCAGAAATGATAATAAGCGCAAAAATACAAGGACTTAAACAAGAAGATAAAGAAAAAAGGCAAAACGAGTATGATACAAATCCAATTCAAGATGCCCTAGATGATACAACAAGAAAAGAATTAAAACAAAAAATGAAAGAAGCATTTGAAAGTAATACATCAAAAGAAGCAATAAAGAAACTTGTAAAAGAAAAGTCGAAGAATAACTCACTAAATGCAGATGAAATACGTAATATAATGCAAGATTTGGGATTAGAAGTAGATGAAACTTCAATTGCAGATTTTGAAAAAGCGGGAGACAAAAGTGTAGATGCAATTTCAAATTACATATATAATGGAATAAAAGAGAATAGACATAATAGTGCAGGGATGAAAAGATATGCTGAGGTATTTGAACAAATAGAAATATTAAAGGATGCAAATGACAAAATAAAAGAAGTTCTAGGAAAATCTTTATATGGAAATGTGGATGATTTAATAGACACGATAATTAATTTATAAAGAAATTGGAGTGGATGCAAATGAAATTTAAAAAATTAATAACATGGATGCTAATATTTTTAATGCTTTTTAATTTTTTAACTGGTACAATAAGTTGTAAGGCAACAGATGAAGAAGAAAGTAAAGAAGCTAATGAAGAAATGGAATTTATTCGAGGTGCAACAGATGTACTTTTGAAGGGAGTAGATGGACTTATAGGTGTTTTAACATGGACAACAAGGGTCAAGTGGCTTCTAATTCCATATGCAGTACAACAACTTACTAGTTTGGTAGCATATTCGGAAGGATTTACAGATGGATGGAAATTCGCAGCTGTAACACCTGCTCATATATTATTTAATAAAATTAATTTAACAGATATTAATATTTTTGAAATGGAACCGTCCGGAGGAAAAGCTATTAAAACAATACGCAGTAATATTAGAAAATGGTATTATGCAATGTTCACTCTAGCAGCAATAATACTATTATGTATTTTAGTTTACATAGGCATAAGAATGGCTATTTCAACAGTAGCTGAAAAAAAAGCTGTTTATAAAAACTGGCTAATGAATTGGTTTGTGAGCCTTATATTACTGTTTATGCTACATTTTATTATACGAGGAACCATTTATTTAAATGGTCAATTAGTAAAAATATTTGAAAAAGCAGAAGTATCAGAAATGAGCTATTCTATTGCTAATTTTGTAACTGTTACAGGCAAGCTAATAATAAAAACAATGAATCCATTTGCAACCGTAGGATGGGCTGCATTATGTGTATATATATGTTTGGTAATACTCACAATAATGTTTTTAATAATGTATATTAAGCGTATGTTAACTATTTCATTTTTAATAATAATAGCTCCATTAATAACTATAACTTATTCAATAGACAAGTTAGGAGACAATAAATCACAAGCATTAGATACATGGTTAAAAGAATTCATTTATGGAATATTAATACAGCCATTTCACTGTATAATATATTTGGTATTTGTTTCTCAAGCAATTGATTTATGTAGTACAGGGACGCTGGCAAGTATGCTGTTGGCAGTAATGATGATGTTTTTCATAATGAAAGCAGAAGGTATAGTTAGAAAAATATTTGGATTTGAAAAAGCTAGTTCAGCTGCAACAGGTGCTATGGCAGGTGCGGCATTAATGTCAGGAATTAACGGAATTAAAAGTATGGTTGGAAAAGCACAAAAAGTTGGTGCGCCAGTTACAAAAGCAAAAGACCGCTCAGGTGGAAATTCAGGAGGTTCAGGAGGCTCAGGAGGTTCAGGAGGCTCAGGAGGTTCCGGAAACTCAAGCGGATCAGGAGCAAGCAGAACAAATGGAACAAGAAACAAGAACACTCCAAATGTTACATTAAGAAACAATAAAAGAGAAAACAAAAAGAAAGGAAAAATTCAACAGGCAATTGAGAGTGCTTCAAACAGTATAAAGGGATCAAAAATTGGACAGGTGGTTAAACAAGCTTCAGATACAGTAAAAGATACAGGTGTTGCTAAACTTTATAACAAAGCAAAAACTCTTGAAGGAAAATATATAGACAATGCTAAAGTACAAAGTAGCTTAATTGGAGCTATGGTAGGCGGTATGACAGGACAGGGAGCTATAGCGGGCGCAACGATGGGATATGGAATAGGAACGATAATACAAAAGAAAAGAGAAGATAGAAAGAATATTAAAGAAGGAACAGAGGCTGTAAAAAATGCATATTGTAATTATCAAGAAAGTTCAAGACTTTCAGATGAGCAAATGACTGCATATACAAATGAGTTATTAAATGATCCAGAAAAATTAGATGACATGCAACAAATAGATGGAGAAAGTATAGAAGAATGGAAAAAAAGAACAAAGAGAAGCACAGAATATGATTACCAGTGGAATGACAGGATGATGTATGCAAAATCTCTATATGCTTTACAAAATAGCTATCAAAAATCTGGAGTTGATGGAGATGATGCAAATGATAAGATAGCTGATACAATAAGAAAATTGCAACAATCTAGTGTAGATCCATATAGACAACAACCTATACCAGATCCTTGGGAAGACCCAAATACAGATGTGTCTGATTAAAAGGTAGGTGAAAAAAATGAGCAATAGTTCAATTGATAATAAACTTAATGAAATAAATGATAGAAACAGACAAAATCCACAAAATGAACCAGATGAAGAAGAAAATATGTCTGGATTTGAAAAGGGAAGATTAGCAGCACTTAATGCAAAATATGAGGATGATGATGAACCTAAAAATCAAAATGGGAATGATGGAGGCTCTGAAGAAGAAGAAGCTCCGGAAGATGAAAATGATGAAGAAGACAATGATGATGATAATGATGAAGATAAAGACGACGACGACGATGATGATGATGACGATAATGACAAAGAAAATGATAATGATGATAAAAATAATGACAATGAAAACAATAATAAACCGAATGAAAACGAAAATAAACCAAATGATAAAAATTCAGATGATAAAAATTCAGATGATAAAGAAAACAGTGATAAACCGGACAGCAAAGAAAATAAAAAAGAAAAAGATAGTAAAAATCAAAATAATAAAGAACCACAGAGCCCGACTGATAATAAAAAACCAGCAGAAAAACCGCAAACTCCAAAAGCAGGACAAGCAGGCGCAAAGGAAGGCACCAAGCAGGCAGGAAAAGAAGGAGCAAAACAAGCAGGAAAAGAAGGAGCAAAACAGGTAGGAAAAGAAGGAGCAAAACAGGCAGGAAAAGAAGGAGCAAAACAGGCAGCAAAAGCGGGGGCAAAAGCTGCAGCAAAAGCGGGAACAAAAGTTGCTGCAAAAGCGGGGATAGCAGCATCTCCACCAGTTTTAATTGCTATACTTGTAATAGTAGCGATAATCTTTTTAATAGGCGTTATAAGTTTTTTCAGTATTATGGGAGACATGATAATAGGAAAACTTAAAAATTTTCTTCAAGGAGTATGGGACGCTTTACAAACAGTGACTACAGGGGATCAAGCATATGCAAATATAAATGATGAACATGTAAAAAATGCAGCATCATATTTAGAACAAATGGGATATGATCTGGTAGGAATGGGTTTTGTAAAAACAGAGTATAATACTACAAACAAAAATGAAGGAGAAGCGTGGAATAAGTGGTATAACGAAAATGGAGAGCTTATAGAAGAAAAAAGTGCATTTAATAAAAAAGAAGACCTTATAGAAAGAGAAGAAGACACTACTGAGGATGAGTCAGAAGGAGAAAAAAGTGGTGCCGAACAAAAAGATCCGATAAAAAAAATAAAGTCAGAGCCAATAAGAAAGTATTTAGTAGCAGCACTTAGGTCATATATAAATGGAGCATATGGTGGAATGGTAGTGCAAGAAGGACATGAAGCAGATGGCCTTTGGAATACAGTATTTGACAAGATTGCGTTTAACTCGAAAGAACATACTTTAACAGTAACTAAAGGTGATACACATGTAAAGGTAAATCTTGAATCATGGACAGCAAAATATGGAATGTCGTTTGAATTTTTGGTGTGTTTACATTTAGGGACACTTGCTCCAGAATTTGTTATGGATTTAGCAGGAGAAGCAGATAACAGAGTAAAAGTTGTTGTGAATTTTTTTAAACAAGAGCGGAATAAGAAAATTTGACTGGACGGAAAATGGAACAACAGTTATAAAAGATGTAAGAAGCAAAATATTAAATAACATTAGTGGTAACGGACAGGACCAAGAAGTTACAATAAATTGGGATAATGGAAAAGGCTCAACAACATTTAGTTCTGCATTTGTAAATTATATGTTGGACAGTACAATTGAAAAGGAAAGAACTATGGGATACCCATATATTGTAAGTGTCAAAAACCACTGGTTTAGAGATTTAGTATTTAAAGATGACAACAGTGAAATTGATTGTTATGAGACATCAGAACCTGTTGAAAGAATAATTTCAGAGGAATGGTGGAAGGCTGGCGAAGGACAAGTTGAATCAATAACTGATTTTGCTATGGATGATTTAGATAAACATTTAAAAGTGTATTACAGCTTTAGTTCGGGAATTAAGCAAACAAAGCTTCCATACTATGTAGACAAATGTCCCAAAATTATAGAACTTATTAATAAAAATAAGTACCATATATTTAAAGGAATGTATAGTAATAGCGAAGATATAGAGGAAGCTAAACAAAATGTTGACCCAAATAATTTACCATATTATACAGATAAAAGAAATATAAATTGGTTGAGTTCTATAAATAGTGGAATTCAATTATTGCAAGAAGTAGAAACAGAACAAGCAGAATATAATTTAAGGGATTTAAAAGAAATATTAGCTTACTACAACTTCGATTTAGAAGAAGAGAGCGAATACAGCCAAGCAACAGACAAAGAAGCATTGGCTGAAATGATTGAAAAAGAGAATATGTATAAGGACTGGAGAAATAGAGTAAGAGGCTGGGTAATACTAGATGGGGAAGGAAATGTTATTGAAAAAGGAGAAAACTCACAAGTTAAGCCAAATGAATATGGAACTGATGACTGGTCAAAGTATATAAATAGAGGAATAATAGAAGATGTAGAAGACTATATTCCAACAGCTAATACATCTACTTTAGATGACTTGAGCATGAATATAGCTGCAAGAAGTATAGGAAGCACAGGTTTTAATTATGGAGAAAATGTTTGCTCAACTTGTAATGGAAAAGTTGTAGCAGTGGATGATAATACTATAACCATTAAATCAGATGAAGGAAATTTAATACATATATCTAATATTTCTACAAATGCGAATATGAAAATTGGAGATGTTGTTTATGTAGGACAGCAAATAGCAACAACTACAGAAAAAGATATAAATGTAATATTAAGAGACAAATATCATAATACATTAGATGCACAAAAATATATAGATACATCAGTATTAATAGACCAATTTGCATAAACAAAGGAGTGAAACTATTGTCAAAATATAAAATTATAGTATGTATATTAATCTTAATAAATATAATAATGGGAATATATATAATGTTCTTTATGAAAAAAACGCCTACATACACATTGCAACAGTATGCAGAACAAATGGGATATTTTGATTCATATAGAGATATTAAAATAATATATTTTGATAATTATAATTTTTTAAAAGAAAAGTATAAAGGAGAAATAGATACAACATATGTATTGACAACATATACCAATTTAATAGAAACTTATTTTAATAAACTGTATCAAGATACTAAAGATATGGATAAAGAAAATATTGCTGAATATTATAAAAAGAATTTATCTGAAATACAATTGAATATTGGAATAACAGAAGAAGCAGATTTCGAGATATTAGTAAATTTATTAAAAAAGTATGATATAACACAAAAAAAATATACAAGTGGTAAATTAGTAGAAAATAGCATTATAGACAAAAACACATATATTACATTTTTGCTAGAAATTTACTATGAAGATATAACAATAAAGTTTAATGTGTATGTAAGTAACAAAGATAATTTAGAAGAACCAATTATAAAGTTTATACCTGTAAAGGAGGAACTATAATTGAAAAGAAAAAAGAAACTAGATATTATAGCAATAATGTTAACTATTGTATTATTGATATTAATAGGAGTCAACATAAGATTACTTTCAAACAAACTTTTAGCTCCTGTGTATGCTAACAATAAAGTAAAAAAAGAGTACGAGGAGATTATTGCAAAAAGAAATGAAGAAATAAAGAAAATTACAGATAAGAAGACAGATGTGGAGATGGCAGAGACAGAACTTAAAGAAGTAAAAAAAATGAAAGAAAAGCAAAGAATGCAATATTATTTTTCAAAATATATAACATATATAGAAGAAAAGAATTACGAAAAAGCTTATAATTTACTTTATGAGGAATATAGAAATAACTATTTTCCTACGTTAGAGGAATTTGAAAAATATGTGAAGCAAAAGTATCCGGATTTTATGAGTGTGGAATACAATGATATGAGCAGACAGGGAGAATATTATATACTGACAGTAAACATTTATAATCTTTTAACAAATGAGATTATAGAAAAAGAGCAAAAATACATAATTAAAGAAAATAATTTTCTTGATTACGTGTTATCTTTCCAGGTTAGATAGGAGGGAGATACTTGTTTTATAAATTTAGAACTAATTTTAGAATAAAAATAAAAGAAATATTTAAAAAGATATGGAAAAATGCAGGTATAGTATTAATATTATGGATAATTATGCTTATTATAAATTATTTATTGGGAAATATGAAAACAGAACCTATTCCAATTACCACATACGAGCCACATATTTCTATAATGAACGAAGATAAAGAAGTACCTAAGGATTTACAAGAGCCTATAAACAAGATATTTAATGAATATGTAAATTATTGCAATAACCAAGAATATGAAGAAGCATATAACATGTTAAGTGAAGGATGTAAGAAAAATTTATATCCAACACAAGAAGATTTTGAAAAATATACAAAAGTAGTGTTTGATCAAAAAAAGATATATAATATACAGAATTATTCAGTTAATGATAATGTATATATATATAATTTGAGAATATTAAATGATATTTTGGCAACAGGATTAACAGATGAAAAGCAATTAGTATATTATGAGGAAAAAGTTGCAATTGAAAGCATAGAGGATAAACTATATTTGTCTATAGGTGGATTTATAAAAGAAAAAAAGGTGGATGCTTTATTTGAAGACGAATATATGAAATTAACAGTTGATAAAGTACTAGTTATGGATGATAGAGAAATTTATACTATGACAGTTAGCAATAAATCTGATTATGTATTAAATATTGCAGACACTTCAAAACCACAAGAAATCTTTATAAAAATGGGGTCAGAGACAAGAAACGTACAGGAATTGCCAATGAATGGAGTTATTGTTTTTCCTGACCAGAAACGTACCTATGAACTAACATTTACAAAATGGTATGACGAAACAGAAAAAACAGAAAGTATTATTTTTGATACAGTTTATATTATTAAAGAATATAAAGAGGATACGGAACAAATGAGAGTGGAAAAGGAAAATGCAATTGATTCTTATAGTTTTGAATTAAAACTTTCTATGTAGTGAAAATAGTGTAAAGTAATCTATGAAAAATGTAGGGACAATTTTAATCGCCCACACTTCAAAGAAATTACTAAAAAAAACATTGAAAAGTAGTAAAGAGGAGGAAAGAATGATGGGAAAAACGAAAATTAGCTATGCAAGGCAATGCGCAATAATACCTGCAAAAGATGGAAAAATGGGGTACTCAGAAGATGTTATTATTGTTGAAACATCGACTATAGAAGATGGACAAGAAATTATAGAAAAGCAAATTTTTAACAGGCAGAATGAAAGAATTGGGATAATTGATAAAGATGGTAATATACAATTTGTTGAGGAATACAAACAAAAATTACAAGAGAGTCTAGGTAAGGAAAGATATGAACAATTAGGAATTGATAAGAGACAAATTACACTTGACGAATTGTTAGACTACAATGAATTTGATGAGTTAATACCAGGAGAAGAAATTGAAGGATTAAGTAATAAAGAAGTAGAAAAAATAATAGAAGAACATACAAACATACAAGAAAAACAAACAAAACAAACAAAACAAGAGCAAATGGATGAAGAAACATTAAAAGTAGAAGTTTCAAAAAGTTTAGGAGTAGATGAAGAACAAATTGTTCGAGTAAATGTAATAACAGATAGAACGGCAATTAGTATATTGAATAATCAAGATTCTATAGGTTATCCAATAATGTTAACAATGTCAGACGGAAGTGTTCAATTTGTAAATAAAGAAAATGATGGGTATAAACCAGTTCATGGAGTAAGAGAAACAGACAAGAATGAAAATATGACAACTAATTTTATTGATATCAACGGAAATATTATAGAGGCCAACCTACAAGGAAGATTTTACGATCCATCAAAACCAAATAGAGCTATAGGAATTATAATGGATGAAAATGGCGAATATAAACCAGTAGTAGAAAATATATCACTTGACCAATTAGGATATAAACGCTCTATATCAAGAACATTAGCAACAAATGGAAACCAGGATATAACTATAAATGCAAATGTGGAAAATTTAGTAGAGAAAGCTAGTGGAAAACAAGTAGTAACAATCTGTTACGAATTAGATAATAAAAGAGGAGAAGAAGGAGAAACAAATAGAATAAATATAAATGATTGTATTAGTGTTAGTGACGAACACAAAAAAGGAGAAGTTTCGGATACTTTAAACGCAAATTTAATAGCTGAAGAGGTTTTAAAAAGTGGAGAAGACTTGAGTAGAGATGAGATTGTAGCAAGAGTATATAATTGCATTGATGCAAGTTTACCTGAGATTAGTCCGGAAGAAAGAGCAAGACTAGCAGAGGAAGCGATTGCAATAGTAAGAGATGAGTGTATGCTAGCACGAGACAATGAGGAAGCTCACCCATAAAAATTCATAAAAAATCACCTTATAAAATATAATTTAAAAGGTGATTTTTTATGAAGATAAAAAGGCTAAAAAAAGCCGGTATAATTTTATTACTTATAATATGTTTATTTTTTAATATGGTAAAGGCAAATACAGAAGATGAAGAAGATATTAATATAAATGAAATATTACAGGTAACAAGTGCTGAAGTTGATATGCCAAAAACCAGTTCTAGAATTGCATTGATATATGATAGGGCATCTGGGGAAGTGATTTATGAAAAAAATGGTTATAGAAAAGCAAAGATGGCAAGTACTACAAAGATAATGACAAGTTTGATTGTTTTAGAAAAGGGTAATTTAAGTGATACTGTTACAGTAAGTAAAAAAGCAGCAGGAACCGGCGGGTCAAGATTAGGCTTGAAAACCAATGACAAAATAACAGTAAATGATTTATTAATGGGACTAATGTTAGAGTCCGGAAATGATGCGGCAATAGCTTTAGCAGAACATATTGGTGGTGGTGTAGAGAAGTTCGCAGACTTAATGAATGCCAAAGCAAAAGAATTGGGATTAAAAAACACGCATTTTGCAGTACCACATGGATTAGATAATGAAGAACACTACACTACTGCACTTGAGCTTGCTAAAATTACTGATTATGCACTAAAAATAGAAAAATTTAGGAATATTGTTGCAACAAAAGAATATAATGTAACAATAAACGGATATAACAAGGTAATAAGTAACACAAATGAATTATTAGGAAGCCTTGACGGTGTTTATGGAGTAAAAACTGGATTTACAAATGGGGCAGGAAGGTGTTTAGTTACATCATGCAAAAGGGGAGAATTAGACATTATAACAATAGTTTTAGGAGCAGACACTAAAAAAATAAGAACAACAGATAGCATAAATTTAATAAATTATGCATATAAAAATTATAAGGTAATGAACATAGAAAATATAATAAATCAGAAATTTGAAGAATGGAAAAATATAAGAGAAAAAGCAATAATAGTTAATAAGGGCATATTAGAAAATGCAACAATTAAATTAGGTGAATTTAAATATACCAAAAGAGCCATAAGAAATGCAGATATAGATAATATTAATATAGAAGCAAACTGTTTAATGTACTTAGAAGCTCCGGTAGAAGCAAACAAAAAAATAGGAACATTAAAGGTAAAAGTGAGAGAGGAAACAATACAAACAATAGATATATTAGTAGAAAGAGCTATAAGAAAAAAAGAAATAAAAGATTATTTTTATCAAATTTTAAAGGTTATATATTGACTTTTGGCAATAAATTTGCTATTATAATTAATAGCTATGCGAAAGTAGCTCAGTTGGTAGAGTGCAACCTTGCCAAGGTTGATGTCGCGGGTTCGAGTCCCGTCTTTCGCTCCAAAGGTGCGATACGAAAGTATCGCAATAATTTATATAAAATAAAAGGCGACATAGCCAAGTGGTAAGGCACGAGTCTGCAAAACTCTGATCCCCGGTTCAAATCCGGGTGTCGCCTCCAAAAAATTCCCTACGTCCTATAAAAAGACGTAGGGTTTAAAACTATCTACAGCAAGGTTTATCAAAGCATTTACATGGTCTTTTATCCCATGGTTTATCACATGGTTTTTCTTCTGGTCTATCACAGTGTTTTTCACAAAAATCATCACAAGGTTTTTCACAAGTATTGTTTTCATGTTTATCACAAGGTTTTTTATGATGCATATCGCAAGGAGGACATTCTAATTTTATACCTTGCAAACATCTACCTTCATGCTTACAAGAAGTACATATTTTACAATGTTTTACCTCGTCAACCCAAATGACTATTTCATAAAATTTATTTGCACAAAGAGGGCCAAAAACAAATTCACCGTGTTCATCAGTAAAAGTATGAGACACAGGTCTTCTTTCTTCTTTTCCACAATCATTAACAACTTCCACAAGTTTAACAACAGCATCACAAACTGGATTGTGACAGCTATCACTTACAACACCATAAATTACAGATCTATTATCTTCTGGTAATGTTATATCTAAGTCAAATTGCTTACCAGTAGCAAGTACACCATCTAACTTTATAACAGGGCACATATTTTTCTCGCATTCCATAAATTTATACTTCCTTTCTTTAAATTATAATATATTATATGTCTGCATTTTTTATAAGGTTACTTTTTATGACAAAATGTTACAAGAATGGATGTCTCCAAAGCGACAAATGCATTGAAAAAAGTTTAATGTTAATATATAATAAGCAGGAAAAATGAGTATATATATATGACAGTATATATGAAAGGAATGAATGGAAAAATGGATAATAGACCAATTGGAATGTTTGATTCAGGAGTTGGAGGGTTAACAGTATTTAAAGAGGTAAAAAAGCAATTGCCAAATGAAAATATAGTTTATTTAGGAGATACAAAAAGGTTTCCATATGGTAGTAAATCTAAAGAGAGTATAATAGAATTGACAAAACAAGGAATAGAGTTTTTAATAGGGCAAAATGTAAAATTAATAGTAATTGCATGTGGAACTGCTACTAGTCAAGCATTAGAAGAAGTAAAAAAGATATATTCGATACCAATAATAGGAATAATAAATTCTACAGTGGAATATTTGGAACATAAATATAGAGATAAAGAACCACAAATAGGTGTTATAGCTACAAAAGGAACTATAAGAAGCAATGGATGGCAAAATAAAATTGAGTTATTAATGCCAAAAGCAAAAATAAAAACAATGGGTTGCCCATTGCTAGCTCCAATGGCAGAAGAAGGATGGACTGATAATAAAATTGCTGAATTAACAGTAAAAGAGTATTTAAAAAACATTAAAAATGTCGATGCACTAATTTTAGGATGCACACATTATCCACTATTTCAAAAAATCATAAAAAGAGAAATGGGGAGAGGTGTTGAAATAATAAACACTGGCGAGAAAATAGCACAAAATCTAACTACATATTTGCAAGAAAATAATATTAATAGTGAAAATAAAGGGCAAGATATAATATATTTAACAGACACCGAATGTAATTTTATTCATGTGGCAGAAAAGCTTTTAGGTGATAAACATATAAGCGAAAAAGTACAGAAAGCAGATTATTTAAAAATTATAAGATAATAAGATGCATAAACTTTGATGAGAAGAATATATTTGTATTAACTTATGTTAGGAGGATATTTTTTATGTTTATTGTTCTTAACAAACAGAAAATATATTCATATTTAATTTCAATAGTTACAGTGTGCATGTTATTTGCATTTGCGAGTGGTATAAATGTAAACGAAAAGTCAATAATAACGTCGACAACAAGCAAGTTATTGCCTATATATAACGTAATTACAGATGAAAATAAGGTTGCTTTAACAATGAACTGTGCATGGAATGCGGATGATATAGATAGTATTTTAGGTACATTAGAAAAAAACAATGTAAAAATTACATTTTTTGTGGTTGGGGAGTGGGTAGATAAGTATCCAGAAGCGGTAAAGAAGATTCATGCAGCTGGGCATGAAATTGCTAACCATTCTAACAAGCATCCACATGTTAATAAGTTAAGCTTAGAAGAAAATATTAGTGAAATAAAACAGTGTAGCGAAAAGGTAAAAAATCTTACAGGAACTGAAACCGTACTGTATAGAGCTCCTTACGGAGAATACAATAATACAGTAATAAATGCGGCAAAAGAAGGAAATCATTTGGCAATACAGTGGAATTTAGACACATTAGATTATACAGGAATTGAAGGCCAGGATATGTGGCAAAGGCTACAAGATAAAATAAAAAGTGGCAGTATAATTTTAATGCACAATGGAACTAAACACACGGCAGATAGTTTAGAGATGTTAATTAAAAATATAAATAATAAAGGACTAAAAATAGTTAAAGTTTCTGACCTAATATATAAAGAAAATTATATTATTGATAATAATGGAGCACAAAAACTAGTTAATGTATAAATGTAAATTAATGTGAAATAATAGAGTATATATAAGCATTAAGGAGATTTTTAAATGTTCTTTATTGGAATTATAAGTGAAGAGAAAAATGAGAAATATATAAAAGAGATGCTAAAACATAATATAAACAACAGTAATGTTATATTTATCAATGAAAAAAATATAGATAACATTAAAAATGTCAAATTTAAAATTATAGTTCTAAATAAAGAATTAATTAATAAAAATTTAGAAAGTATATTATTAAATGCAGAATATTTAATACTTAATTCAGATATTAATGTTAAATTAGTGGAAAACCTGAACTTAAAAGTAATAACATATGGGTTTAATTCAAAAGCGACAGTAACAGCTTCAAGCATTACAGAAGAAGAAATGCTTGTATGCATACAACGAAATATTGTAGATATGTATAACAATAAATTTGAACCGCAGGAAATTAATATAGAAAAAAATGAATTGTTAGACATATATGATAACATGTATATAATGTGTATTAAAATTCTATATGGAAAATATTGAAAAAAATGTAATTTTATGTAGACAAATTCAAAAAAACGTAGTATAATAATAAATGTGAGAGATATTTTTTAATATCATAACAAATAAGGGGAGGAAACCAAATTGAGTACAAATTATGAAGAAAATAACCGCTTAACATTAGTGGGAAAAGTAACAAGTGATAAAGTATTTAGTCATGAAATATATGGAGAAAAATTTTACATATTTAATTTAAGTGTACCACGTTTAAGTGGTAGCGAAGACATTATACCAATAACAATATCAGAAAGACTATTGACAAATGCTGAACTAAAGATTAATGATAAAATCTCTATTGATGGACAATTTAGATCATATAATAGTTATCAAAATGAAAAGAGTAGATTAATACTTACAGTTTTTGCAAAAGATGTTCAATTTTTACCAAATCAAGAAGAAGAGATAACAGTTGGAAAAGATATTATATCTAACGAAGTTGTATTAGATGGATATTTATGCAAAAAACCAATATATAGAAAAACACCTTTTGGCAGAGAAATTTCGGATATATTATTAGCAGTAAATAGAGCATATAACAAATCAGATTATATACCATGTATAGCATGGGGAAGAACAGCAAGATTTTGTGAAAATCTAGAAGTTGGTACAGAATTAAGAGTAACTGGTAGAGTACAATCAAGAGAATATGAGAAAAAATATGAAGACGGAACTGTAGAAAAGAGAATAGCATATGAAGTTTCAGTATCAAATCTAGAAATACATAATAAAGAAAACAATGATGGAGAAGTAGAAGAAACAAACCAAGAAGCAATATAGAAAAAAAGCACCACAACGGTGCTTTTTAAATTTTTTTCTTTTCCTCTGGGATAACTATTTCTTCAGTTATTTTAGGCCTTGGTTTCTCGATTTCAATATAATCAGTAACAGGGGAGATGTTTAAATCACCATTGCCATTCACAATTTCTATATTTTTTTCATCATTCATTGTAACCACCACCATTAACAATATTTAAGCTTATAATAGCATAATAAAGCAAACAATGTCAATCTAAAGTAGACAGGTTTTATTTTATTTTTAAAGTTTGTCTATAATTTTTTTGTAAACATTTTCTAAAACCCATTTTTCATTTACAACAGTTTCTATATCATTTATATCAATCCATTTAACTCCACTATTTTCATCAGCTTTAATTTTTAGTAATTCATTTTCATCAACTTCTAAAAGATATGTTAAATTTAAATGCACATGAGAAGGCACATAATTGCCTCTTTTTACATGTCCATTAACACATATAATTTCTAAAGAAAATATATCATTCTTTAGAATTTTTACATTCTCAACACCAGTTTCTTCTTTTAATTCGCGTACAGCTGTTTTTAACAAATCAGATTCTCCATCAGCATGTCCACCAGTCCATGCCCATGACTTGTATATATTGTGATATATCATTAACACTTTTGTTCTATTTTTGTTCACAGCCCAAGAAGAAGCAGTGAAGTGACCAAATTCATTTTTTCGTGTTAAAACATCATCAAATTTATTTATATATTGCAACATTACATGTTTATCATTAGCCTCTTGCTCATTATAAGGTATATATTGTTCTATTTGTTCTTTTAAATTCAAAATATCATTTCTCACGTTATTACCTCACTTTCGATTTTCAAAATTTCCTATGTTTTTTATATTTTTACACTCTTTTTTACCATATTATAAATCCACCTTTACATTTTTTTCTTTTTATTTCGTTTGTGTTTATTGTAACATAAACAATAAAAAATTTATATAAATCAGACACAACTTTTTCAAGTTTTGTTAGAAATCTGATAGAAAAATTAATCGTCTTTTTAATCAGATGTTATTCCTATAAAATCCTCTGCTTCTCTATACTTTATTGTTATAATTATTATTGTTATAGTTAGATTGTAAATTTTCCGTGTCCTGAGTCGTACTTTTTACGATTCGGGAGTCGTAATTTTTATGAATCACTTTTGTTAATTCTTCATCATGTTCTATTTTTCCAACATAAATTAGGTTTGGTTTATTTGCACCTTGCTTTTTCTCGTGTATCAACTTACATTCATTTAATTGCTTAAATGCTTTAGTTGCTGTTTTATCCGATAGATTAAGTATTTTTTGTACTTCTTTTCTAGTAAATATAAGAAAAACATTACCATTTTCATCAATCCAGTTATTTTTAGCTGATAAGGTTAACCTATTTAATAGAAATCCATAGAGAATTTTACTATCTGAATTTAATTTATCTCTATAATTTTTGTTAAAGAATAATTCCATTGGTATTGGGTAATATAGATAATCAAAACATTCGTGAGCTTTGTATGGTATAAATTCAATTTACTATTACTAATTTAACATAATTTTTTATGTTTGGCAAGGAAAACTATTGGATATTTTTATTTTTTTATTGCCCAAAAAACTATTAAAATGATAGAATTACCAAGGTAATATTTTGGCTACAAGGAAAGGATGGGGCTTGTGAAAATATTAACATGGAATGTAAATGGATATAAATCTGCGTATGAAAAAGGAGATTTTAAAAAAATCTTGAATTCAGATTATGATATAATGTGTTTGCAAGGAGAATAGATTATTTCTTTGTTAGTAAGTCTATGCAAGAGAACATAAAAAACGTTAAAATATACAAAGATATATATGGTTCTGATCATGTTCCAATGAAAATTAGTATAAAGGAGACAAAAAGATGAGTAACGATATTGAAATAGAAATCAAAATAAAAATAAACGAAGAGAAATTTAACGAATTAAAAAAATTCTTTAATTCAAATGCTACATTTGTAAAGGAAGTTGAACAAAAAGATGAATATTTTACAAGCAAATTTGAGGATTTTACAAAGGAAAAATATCCATACAAGTGGCTAAGCATAAGAGAACGTGGAGAAAAGAAAATATTAAATTATAAACATTTTTATCCTGAAAAAGAAGAGATACATTTATATTGCGATGAATATGAAGTAATTATTGATGACATAGATAGAATGAAGAAGATATTTAATGAATTGAATATAATTTCGTTTGCTTTGATACATAAAAATAGAAATATATACATGTACAAAAATGATAAGTATGAAATAGCATTGGATAAGGTAGAGAATTTAGGATATTTCATTGAAATAGAAGTTAAAAAAATAGAGCTGGATATTGAGGAAGAAAGAAAGCTACTTGATGATGAAGCAAAAAAATTAAACCTTAACCTTGATGATGTCGATCAAAGAGGATATCCATTTTATTTCATAAGGAATCAAGATTGATTCTTTATGAAATATTTTTCTATAAATTTTCTAGCTGGAAAAGAGATAAAATTGATGTAAGCTAAGTTGCGAGACTATAGAAAATCTTGTGTAAATAGGATTTTCTTCCGATTGATAACTTAAAAAAATTAAATATTTTATTATTAACATTATTTTAATAATATTTTTCTAATAAATCAATACTTTAGAAAAAGTTGTGTAAGTTTTGTTAATTGTAGGTGAAAAATGGTCCAACTTATAATTTAAATTTTTAGATGACATAATAATTCGAATAACCTCTTAACTGATAAAAATAAAAATTTCTTATAAGTGTCAATACTTGATCCATCAATACAGTTTAGTATTGATTTGCTGATTTCTAAATCTAACTTGTGCCTCATTTGTTTGTCGTATATACTCATCTAGTAATCGTTCTTGTCCTGGAGTTAAGGCTTGACCGGTTTTTCTGCATAACTTGTAATCTTTTTATTTCCATTAACTTTTTCATATCTTGTGTTGCACTTTGGCTTTCCTGTGTAGTTACCTTGCCTTTTGATATACTTGATTTTACATCACCAATTGAAATACCTTTTGATTGTTTTGTAGTACCTTGTTGAATTTCTGGTGTAGGACTATCAGCTGCATATATCTCTGCTGGAGTTGGAGGATAAGATGGTCTATTTCCATTTGCTCTATTATTTCTTGCTCTTTGCCTTAAATCATACATATATGAATTTTCATCTTTGAAATCTGCCTGCATTTGTTTTAACTTATATTCTATATCTGGAATATTTGTAAATTCTTCTAAATAATTTCTTCCTTCTGGATTTAATTTTCTGCTTTCTGTAAGTAATTGAGCAACTTTTAATAATCTTGCCATCGCAGATACTTGTTTCTGTGAGTATTGTACTTTAAAATCTTCGTCATCAGGTCTTCCTATCCATTTGCCATCTAAATCTACTATAAGCATTCTATTCATACCATTTGTTTCAACTATCTCTTGTAACCTTTTCATATCCATTACATCATCATTTGCCCTTTTTTCATACTGATATTCTTCCTCAGTATCATCATATGCTTGTATAAATCCTTTTACAAATTTCATTTTTTGACTATCTGTTTTTCCAGATTGATGATTATCTTGTTGTATTTTATCATCTTCAGCAATTTCGTGCTGACTATTTTGTATAGTTAACTCATTAATTCTTGTTTTTAAATTATTAAATATAACATTATGTGCTAACGCATCCCTTTTATTAGTGTCATCATTAGTAGTAAGTCTTGATTGGAATGTTTCTATTTCTCTTAAAGTTTGCTCTCTAAGTTCTGGACTTAAATTACCATTACCTTGAGCCATAACTTTTTCAACTTTTCTTTCATAACATTTAGCAAAAAACTCATCTAATTTTAACATTATATTCTCATCAAAAGGTTTATTATTTAATAAATCATCAAAGTCCATAAATATACATTTCATTGGTGGATATTTTTGAGGATCTAGTCCCCATACATCTTGGACTATATTAGCATATTCTTGGTCAAATTGTTTAAAAACATCAACAGAAGAAATATATTCTGCTCTAAAAGTGTTCTCTTTCCCTAATAAAGATTTTAATATTGGTCCATATCCAGTAAATGAGCGATAACCACTTAAATAGTTATATACATTTACATAGTTTCCTGAAACTGAAGCTCTGCCATTTTCATCTTGTAACGGCCATGTATCATGAATATCATTGCTATTAGTTAGTTCTAATGCTTCTGTTTCATTTAATAGCTCATCTATCCAACCAAATCTAGCATCATAATCATAAGTTACTCTTGAATCACGTACACCTGTTTTTATTACACTAGAATATTCTTCTAAATCAAAATCTTTAAGACTTTTTATTTGACTTGCATATTTTCCATTTTCGAATTTTGATAAAGCATTAATTAGTTTTTTATATATTTCATCTTGTTCTCTACCCTTTCCAAGTGGTGCTTTAAATCCATTATTAAATAGTGATTTATAACAATGTCCTAATTCATGTTCTATTGTTTTCTGAACAATTTGAACATTTTTTCCTTGTAATCCTGTATGCCTTTTGGCTTTATCTCTTGCAAGAGAGTCAATTGCTCCCGTATTAACATTTAAGGTTTTATCAGCTGCTGTATATTCACCATCATTACCTTCTAATGCACATATAAAGCTTACATCCCTTAATCCTAACATCAGTCTGTTTAGTAAAAAATCTTCAAAACTATACTGTCCATTAACTGGCTTTATTATATAAGCATTACAACTATCATCCTTTGTACTTATGGTTGGAATTGCTTGTTCATACATCGCACATCTTCTAGCTATATCAGTTTTTATAAAGTTTCTATATTTTTTATTTTCTTCTCCAGTTAATCCAACAACTTCTGCCCATATATTAATGAAATCATTAATTTTACCTTTGTTCATAACTTTCTCCTCAACAACTATTTCTTAAATAATCTTGCAATTTTATTTAACAATTTTTGTATAAAGTTTGGTTTCTTATATTCAACAACAGATAATTCTTCTGTATGTACAAATTCTTGTTTTTCTTCTGGTCTTTTCTTAAATAAATTATCTGGGTTATATTCCTCTAAAAGTTTTTGCTTTTCTTTCTCATTCATAGAAAGCTCATCTAAAATTTCCTGCTTTTCTTCTAATGTATCACACCAATAATTAAGATTAAGAATCGCTAACAATACTATTGTTTCTCTTTTTAAATTTTGTTGTATTAATGGTGTATTTACATCTATTGTAGGTTTGTAATCAACCATTTTTTCTTCTTTGAAAAAAGCTCTTACCTTTTCTGGTACTTTATCTCTATATTTATCTTCTAATAAATTTAATATTTCATCTATTTCTGCATAAGCTATCATATTATCCATTAACATCTGTGTTCCTCCAATATTAACCTTTGTAATTCTATAAAATTTATCTATTTATTTTATAGCATAAAATTAAAATTATTTCAATATTAGTAAAAATTAAAATCCTATATTTCTCTACAAAATTCCTTTTCTAAAAATTTTGCTTGTTGCTCTGTTAGTCTGTCATTTACTACTGCTAATCTTAATAAAGACTTTATATTTTCCCATTTCATACATTTACAATAATCTTTGGTTGTAAGCTCTACATAGTCTATAATCTCTTCAAATATATAATAAGGTACATTAAATTCTTTGTTTAATTGTTCCATGTGATGTTGCTCCTTTTTAATTTTTTAGGTATATAATCGCAATAAAGTGTTAACACTTATAAATATAACACAGAAAAATTTATGGAGTGATTTAGATATGTCATTGATTGCAAGATTTGATGGAAATATGAATGTAATAGGAAGATTACTAAAAGAATATAGAATGCAAAAAGATTTATCTTATGAAAAACTTTCTGCAAAATTAGAATTAATAGGTATCAGCATTCATAAGCAAAGTTTATATGATATTGAAAATAATAAAAGGACTGTTAAAGATTATGAATTATTTGGCATTGCTCATGTACTTGGAATAGATGTAAATGACTTACTTAAAGACATCAGCGACAAATTTTAGGAAAAATTTTTCAAAATTGTTTGACAAATACCCAAAATAATGCTATGCTAATAATAGCTAAATGAAGTAACCGTTCATATTGGCGACACCAGATATGTGTGTAGAGACGCATATCTTTTTTTATGCTCAAAAAAACAGAGTAGGTAGAGAACTGCTCTGAACTGATAAATCAGTTTTTATCATTGTGTCTTTTATATGTATTCAATTCTTCTTCCAATTTTTCAATTTTCTGAAGTAGAATCCATATAAGTAAGTAACCATTCATAAAGTATACGACACCCCCTTTCCATAAAGATTTCCTTTAGAAAAGGATGGTCTTATTATACTTTAATTTTGATAAAAAAAATATTTTCTCAAAATTTCAACAATTATTTTTTGTCATCTTTATTTTTATTTCTACTTTTATATACATTTGCTTGGTTTCTACATTGACTACTATCATATTCAGCTTTTGGATTTTTAGCATAAAATACTTTACCACAATGCTTACAAATTTTTATTGGATTTTGTTCACTGCAAAGCATAAAACCAAAAGCCATATCGTTTTTCAGGAAATACTATAAAACATTATAGAGCAAATATTAGTAAGGCTTTAAAAAGTGCAGTTATTACAGAAATAATTGATAGTAACCCAGCTACTAAATTAGAAACAATTAAAACTAAAGAATATACAGCAGATTATTATACACAAGATGAGCTATTAAAACTAATGGAAGTCATAAAAACTACACCTATTGAATTGCCAGTAATTATAGCTGGCGTATATGGATTAAGATGTGAAGAAGTTATTGGTATTAAATGGAATGCTATTGATTTTAAAACTAAGACATTAACAATTAGACATACTGTAGGTCGTGGTAAAATTGATGGTGTTACACAATTCATTTTCAAAGATAGAGCAAAAAGTGATTCAGGTTATAGAACTTTACCTTTATTTGATTTTATTACTGATTTACTAAACTCTTATAAAAAATGGTGTACCAGTTAAAGACATACAAATATGGCTAGGTCATTCTAATTTTCAAACTACTTTAAGATATGCACACGCTGATATAGAAAACAAAAGAATTTCTGCAAGTGTTATTAGTGACAAACTTGCATTAAATATAAAAGATACAAAAAAAACAAATTACCGAACTCGCTATTTAGGTAATCTGTCTTAAAAAATATATTTCTAACTATTTATAAAAATTCTAATTTGGGAAAAGTGTTAGAACTTTGCACATTTTTTATAAATTAAAACCTCAAGCATATCTTACGAACTACTTGAGGTTCTAATGGTGCAGATGGCCGGAATCGAACCGGCACGGT
>OCQB01000037.1_pt1 | contig 190483 bp, 207 predicted proteins | sample 1538631 | NCBI WGS metagenome assembly OCQB01 (sample SAMN04571713, study PRJEB22368) | human gut metagenome | biome: human gut; material: stool | host: Homo sapiens | place: Luxembourg | collected 2012-10-19
TATTAGATAGTGATTTAGAAAAGTTAAAGGAAGCTAAAGAAAAAATTGTTGAAAAGTTAGAGATGGAATATAAATTAAAAGTTAATGGTAAGAAGACATGGATAAATAATATGAAGTATGGGTTTAGTTTTTTAGGTTATACGTATAAAGTAATAAATAATAAAACTATTGTAAGAATTAAAAGAAGTAATATAGAAAAAATTAAAAAAAGAGTAAAAGAAGTAAGATATTTATTTGATAATAATAAAATAAGTCATTATAAGGCTTTTTGTAGTATTATGACTTATTCAAATTGTTATAAATTTAGTGATAATAATAAAATATATAGAATAATAGATAGGTATTGGTATCATGAAAAATAAATATTATTTTTTTAAAAGATTATATAAAGATTTTGTTATTATATTTATTGATAAAGATAATAATATGAGAAGTTATGAAGTAGATAGTATTCTTGTAAAGTATATTAAAAATGAAGATATTAGTTATGTAAGTGTAACAAATGATTTTGTAGTAGATGTTGTTTCTAGAAGTAATAATAGATATTATGAATATTTGATTAAAGAGTTGTTAAAACAAGCACAGATTGATTTATAAATAATTGTGCTTTTATTTTGTTTAAAAAACTTTATTCATAATCGGGTCTACATCGGGTCCATAACTTGGTGCATGATTGGGTGCATAATTGGGTCCATTAAATAATAATTATATCTTTCCTTTATTAATCATAAAATTATCTTAAGGGGGAAAGATGGAAACAAATCTTAGTAATATTGCTACAGTGTTGGGAAATTATAATTCTATACCAACACAAATAACATCATAAGTATTAGTGGTTTCTATGATTAGTGAACTTACTGTTAAAAAAACTGCTGATAAAATGGTTTGGGGAGATGGAAAACTTACTTACACAATTGAAATTGATAATCAAACTAATGTAGACTATACTGACCCAGTTATTACTGATGAATTGAATACTTGATTGATTAAATTTGTGTCTGTGGAATTTGGGTAAAGTTTAGTTGTTCCTGTTCCAAAATTTCCATATGCAAAACCATTTTTTGTTGTAATGGAAAAATAAGCATTATTTAATATATTAAATGTTAAAGCATTGGTGCCATATAAAAATTCTCGTGATTCACTAGCGAATGTTACACTTGCATTTTCAAGAATTGTAAAACTTGGGTTAGTGTTTCTAAACCAAAATGATGAGTTGCTTTTTGAAATGTGAATAATAGTTGTATTTCCGCCGATTTCTATTATGTTACATTCTGCAACTTCATTTGAAAAATCATTTGTGGTCCTTCATAAGTGATGTTATTGTACTCAATTACTGTGTTTGCATAAGGATTACTTTCAGGTACATAAATAACTCCATAGTAGTTGTAACCTTTTATATCCATATTTTGAACAGTTACTTTGGTAGTATTACTTGATGTTACATTAATGGTGTTTGAGGCACTTAAGTTCTTATATCTTCATAAGTGTATCTTACATCTTGATATGTTCCATCAATTATTATATTTGTTTTTGTACTTGCTATTTTTATGCCAGATGCAAGAGTTATATTTGCCCCGAAATAAATGTGCGTATAACTATTATTTTGTTCTAAAACTGTTTTTAATTTTTCACTTGTAAATATTACCACAGTTGCATCATTAAGTATGGTAATATTTGTTCACCTTATAAAATATATTTAAAAAAAATTATAAAAATGTATACTTTTAAAGAGAAATTTGATAAACTATAATTATGAAAGAGAGTGCGAGTTGTGTGGAAAAATTTTTGAAAAATAAAAAGATTTTAATTATATGTGCATCAATAATTATTATTTTGTTGATTGTTGGTGGAATTTTCTTTTTTAAGAAAGATAAAACTAGTGATAAAGAGGAAAAAGTTTTAAAAGAACAAAATTATACTATGTATGTTAGTATAAATCCTTTGGTAAAATTTGTTTTTAAAGAAAGTTATTATGAATGTAAAGGTGATAATGGTAATAAAACTATTTGTAGTGAAGTAAGTAATGAAGTATTAGATTATACTTTAATAAATGATGATGCAAAAGAATTTTATAAAGATTTAAATTTTAAAGGTAAAACATATATTGATACTTTGATAATGTTGTGTGATGTTGCTAGGGATAATAATGTTTCTTTTGAGTCAATAGATTTAGTAACAGATTATAATAAAATATCTTATGATAAAGTTTTAGAAGAAGTAAAGAATAATTCTAGATATGATTATGAATTTAATATTTTTATTGATGTTAAAGAAAAACTAGTGGAAGAAGAAATAATTGAAAATATAGAAAAAGAAAGTAAAGTATTCACTGTTAAATTTGATACAAATGGTGGTAGTAATATAGATGATAGATTAGTTAAAGAAAATACTATTTTAGGTAATATTGTAATTCCTAAGAAAGATGGATATAAATTTGTTGAATGGCAAGTTGATGGTAAAAAATATGATGAAAATACATTAGTAACTGGTGATATTATTTTAAAAGCAAAATGGGAAAAGGTTAGTAAAGAAGAACCTATTAAAGAACCTAATAAAGAAGATACAAATGTAAGTGAAGAAGTAATTACAAAGACAATAAATATTAAAAATCCAAAAATAAAAGCTATTAATTTATATTCAGATGGTAAAATAAAAGTAGTAGAACCTTATTTTTATGGTAATGATTCTGTTATAAATGTAAAAGTTGAAGGAAAAAAGAGTTTGGTTGATAAAATTGATGCTTCAAATATTTCTTTAGGTGTTGATATGAGTAAATATAAGAAAGAAACTTCAATAGTTGAAGATAGTATTATAGTTATAAATAAAGTTGATGGTGTTAAATATGAAGTATTAAATCCAAAAGTGAACATGAATGTTAGTACTACTAAAATTATATCTTCAACAATAGATAAAATAAATTTAAATGATAATATCTTAGTTGTAGAATGGTATGCTGTTAATTCTCTTTGTGGAAGTTCTTATATTGCTTCTAATTATAAAGATGTATTTAAAGATTATTTAACTGGAAATACATTGGCTATAGTTTCTGATGATTATGAATATGATACTGATAAAGAGATTAAAGAAACAATTTTTAATAATTTACTTCCAAGTTTAGTAGTTGATAATGCTAAGGTTAAAGATATAACAACTAAATTAGAAAATATAAAGAATGGAAAATATAGAAATATTGCTAATTTTGAATATAAAATTGATGCTTCAAGTGGGGAATATTCTTATAATTTTAATCGTTTGATTGTTGTTGACCATTCAATAGATAAATTATCAGATGAATTTGAGAAGTATCCGATACTTGATAATATACAAAATGATACTTCGGTTTTCACAACATTTCGTATGTGCGGGGATATGTATGATGAAAGTGAAGCTACTATACTTAATGAAACTTTGTGTTCTAAATATAATTTAACTTGTAGTAGATGGTAAAACACTATTAATTTAGTGTTTTATCTTTTTTAATTAATAGGTGTTGTAAATTTAAAGATATTCAGACATCATTAAACAAAAATATCACTTATTACCATAAGTTTCATAATATATCTTAGGTGATATACATGGATGAAAGAGCTTTAAAAAAGGTGGTTTTAGATAGTGGACACGGTGGTACGGATAGTGGAACTGTTGCTAATGGAATAGTGGAAAAAGACTATAATTTAAAAATTAGTGAATATATTCATAAGAGATTAGATGAAATGGGTGTGCCTAATAAAATGACGAGGACAAGTGATGTTACTTTAACACCAAGTGAAAGACCTAAGAAAGTGCAAAGTTTTTATGGTAATGGTAGTGATGTTATTGTTGTTTCAAATCACATAAATGCAGGAGGTGGTGATGGTGCAGAAGTAATATATGCACTAAGAAATAATGATACTTTTGCTAAAAAAATTGCTAAAGAATTTGAAAATGCTGGTCAAAATGTTAGAAAGTATTATCAAAGGAGACTTCCGAGTAACCCAGCGAAAGATTATTACTATATAATGCGTGATACTCCGAATAATGAAACAGTTATTGTGGAATATGGTTTTGCAGATTCTGATGGTGATGATGTTTCACAACTTAAAAACAATTGGGAAAACTTGGCTGAAGCTGTAACTAAAGCAATTGTGGAATATGCCGGAGGTAAATATGTTGCTCCATTGGATTCAAATTACTATACTGTTAAAAGTGGGGATAGTTTATGGAGTATTTCTAGAAAATTTGGGGTATCTGTTTCTGAATTAAAAGAAGCAAATAACTTATCAAGTAACTTGTTAAGTATAGGTCAAAATTTAATAATTCCTGGTAAAGTACCTGAAAAAGAAAGTGATGATTATGTTGTTCAAAAAGGAGATACTTTATATAGTATAGCTAGAAAATTTAATACTACTGTTGATAACTTAAAATCATTAAATAATATTACAACTGATTCACTTGCTATTGGTCAAATACTTAAAATACCTGGTGAAGAAAGTATAAAAGAAAATACATATACTGTTAAAAAAGGCGATAGTTTGTATAGTATTGCTAGAGCTAATAATACAACTGTTGATAAGTTAAAAAATATTAACAATTTAACATCAAATAATCTAAGTATAGGTCAAGTGCTTAAATTACCAAGTGGTGATACTACTAAAGATAATGTAGTATACACAGTTAAAAAAGGCGATAGCTTATATAGTATTGCTCATGAATATGGAACTACTGTTGATGCTTTAAAGAAATTAAATAATATTACATCTAATACATTAAGTATAGGTCAAAAACTATTGTTACCATAACAGTAGTTTTTTTTGTAAATAATCCTTGATTTTCACCAGAAAATATCGTTTTATAGTATTTTCTGGTGAAAATGTGTTAAAAAAAGTCCATAATTATTGTGTAATTTTGGATTTCTTTTTTAGTTTTAAAGCTTTTTCTTTTAAACTTTTTGTAAGATTTGGAAATGATTCAATGATTCTTTCATAAACATAGATATCATTTTTTATGAATTTTTTTATAGCATTTTTAATATCTAGAGTGGAATCTTTTTTAATATTTTTAGATACAAATTTTAATTTAAAGACAATTGTTAGTGAAATAATAACATCAATTATAAATAAAGTTATTAAAATAATAGATATAATTAAAATTGTTTTTTCTGATAATTTGTTTATGTTTGTTATAAAAAATGGTGTTGCATATTTTATAGCAAGTACGCCGAGTATAGAAAATGGGGTCATTGTTTCTAAACAAATTCTTCCATTTATATTAAATTTCATTTGAGAGTAATCCCACCATCTAAGTTTAAATATTTTTTCCATTAGAAAACTTGTGATATATTCAAGTGATGAGCAAGTAAACATTGTTAAAATAAATAAAACTAAAATATTATTTGTGTAGTTATGTAGTAATAAATTTAATAAAATACATCCACATCCATATATTGGACAGCAAGGACCAAGTAGAAAACCTCGATTTACAAATTTTTTGTCTGTTATTAATGTTAACGTTACTTCCATTATCCAACCTAAAAATGAATAAATAAAAAATAATATACAATAGGAATAAAACATAGAAATCTCTCCTTATTCATTATTATACATTATTTCTTAGATTATGCCAAGATTAATGAATTTTTGTACATACTCCAGGGTCTGGAATATAAAAACAATGGCTTTTATAACTTCCTGCTAGGTCTTGATTGTACCAAGTTTGTTTACATGAAGCTTTTTTTGTTGGTGAGTAAAACCATAAAGCATTAGTAGCAGGATGATAATATTCGCCGCGGACAATTCTTTGGGCAAGTTGTTTTTCTAGTGTTGTTGCTGAGGCATTAAATAGTGATGAATTAACTCCGGTGAATTGATTTGGTTGATAAATAGCATCATAAATACTATCAATGTTTTTAAATGTTAAGCAATCTGCTAAAACTCTATTGGCAACAACATTACCTACCATTAACATTCCAAGGTTACCTTCTCCGAGGGCTTCAGCTCGCATTATTCTTGCAAGCAAATCTAGTTCTCTATCTGTATAATTAAAAAGCATAATATCACCTTAATATAGTGTATGTTTTTATAATTATTCTGTTATTACTTCATCAATTTTATAGTCATATTTGTCATTATCAATTTTTTCTATCATACATTCTTTATAGCATAAACCAATAGTTTTTATTTTATTTTTACTTAAAAATCTATCATAATATCCTTTTCCATAACCAATACGATAATTTTCTTTATCATAGCATATACCTGGTACAATACATATTGCATTGTCAAAATCAGTAACTATGTTTTCATTTGTTGGTTCAGGTATATTATATTTCCCTGATGTTAACTCATTTAGATTTGTAACGTAACAAAAAAACATGTCATTATCTATTATTTTTGGAACGGCAATATTTTTAGTATTTAAAAAATAATTGATTATTTTTATTGTATCAACTTCACTATTAATCGAAATGTAAATTAATAAAGTTTTAGAAGATAATATATCTTTGTTGTTAATAACTTTTTGATAAATTAAATTATCTTTAGTAACTTTGTTTTTGATATTATCTCTTTTTTCTTTATATTTTTTTCTTAAAAATTCTTTTTTCATATGTCTATTATAACAGATTGTTACATATATTTGTTGAAAATGCTAGTATTTTGTTAATTAATGTGTTATAATTTATCTGTTCTTGTAATTAGGGGCATGGTATAATGGTAGCATAGGAGTCTCCAAAACTTTTGATGGGAGTTCGATTCTCTCTGCCCCTGCCAAGCATTTGTTCGCTTTTAGCGATTTATATATAGCTAGCAAAATTGCTAGCTTTTTTCTATAGAAATTCTTTTAAAATTTCTTCTAAATATTTGTTATTTAACCAAAAACAATGTTTAGTATAATTAGTTGCTCCGGTTAAGTTATCTTTAACTGGTAATTTTAATGTATCATCAGAATTTTGGGCATGAGGTCTTACATGACTAATTTTATTATCACTAATTTTAGGAAAGTTTGTTATTCTTCGCCCTCTTTTATCAATGTGATTAACAATATTTCCAGATTTTATTACTTCGTTAGTTTTGCTCCATACTTCTTTAATGTCTTTATCTACTATAGATTGAGGCATATTCCATAGTTTTATACCTTGAAAAACATAATCGTTTTTATCTTTTTTGAAAAGAAAAAACATATATTTGGTATTTTCAAATTCTTCTTTAATTTGAGATGTTTCCCAGGTTTCATTAGCAATACTTTCAAAACTAAAGTATGGAAATGGCATTGATTCTTTTATTCTCCCATTTTCTTCAATACGTATTGTTCGAGGAATAATATTGGCTTTTTGAAATTCATCGGTGTTTCTAAGATTTGATTTAACATTGAACATTCTTGAAATAATCATACTATTTAAGCTTTTTGAAGTTGATTTAATATGTAATTCTTCCATTAATTCTTTTTGAGTTTTTCCTTTATATTTATTTATAACATTTTCTATGAATTCATTAAATGTAACATTGTTGTTTTTTAGTACTTTTTCAACATCTTCACAATTACCTATATATTTTCTAACCAATATTGTCATATAAGATTGTCTTAGAGAAAATGCTCTTTGTCTTGCTTTGATGTTTGAAAATGGTTGTTCTTTTAATGGTGTATTTTTATTTCCTTTAGTGCATGCTCCGAGATACATAGTATCAGATTCTGATAATTCATGAGCTTTTCCTTCTTTTATTTTGTTTATTATATATTCATAATCTTTTTTAATTATTTCCAAATCTTCTTCTGGATAAGTATATAAAATTTCATGAGTTATAATTTGGTCTTCTTTAGGAATACTGTTTTCTGCTAGATACCAAATTATTTGGAGGCATTTATTCTTTTTCCAAAAAGAACTAGTTTCAAATGTATTTTTATATTCTTCTTTAAAATTAATATGATTTAAAGATAATCTTTCTTTTGCACTGAGGGTGCCATTTTTGTTTCTGATATAAGGAGTTACTTTTAGTTCAATTCCAGCTTCTTTAAAGTCTGCTTCAGCATTTGAATTTATTTCATAACCATAAAGGTCTGTTTCAAGAAGTTGACCAAATCTGCCTTTGTTGGAAGTTTTTTCATTAGAATTTTCTGTTCTTCTTTTTAATTCTTTGAATGTTTTACCAATAGCACTTTTTGCTAAAGCTTGTATTTCTTCTTTGGTATAAATTTTTTTCATGAATCCTCCTTTTGATCTTGTTTTTTTTGTAAATTTGTTATAAAATTAATAGGTAAGTACTTGATCTTTGCACTTATTTACATTATAATATAAATGTTTCTAAATAACAATTGCTTGGAGGTAGTTTATGGAAAAAACAGTTGTAGAATTATTTGCTGGTGTAGGTGGATTTAGATGTGGCTTAAATAATGTTTCATTAGTTAATAATAAAACTGTTGAAGATGGCAATTGGAATTTTGTGTGGGCTAATCAGTGGGAACCGGCTACAAAATCACAAGAAGCTTTTTTCTGTTATACAAAAAGGTTTGGTGAAAATGATGCAAGTAATGTTGATATATTTAAAGTTAATAAAAGAGAAATTCCTAATCATACTCTTTTAGTTGGGGGCTTTCCTTGTCAAGATTATTCTGTTGCTCAGACTCTTGCAAATAGTAAGGGGATTGAAGGTAAAAAGGGTGTTTTATGGTGGGCAATAAATGACATTTTAAAGATTAAAAAGCCACCATTTGTGTTTTTGGAAAATGTTGATAGATTGTTGTTATCACCAGCTAAACAAAGAGGAAGGGATTTTGGAATAATTTTAAGAAGCTTTTTTGATAATGGCTACGGAGTAGAATGGCGTGTTATAAATGCTGCGGATTATGGAATGCCTCAGAAAAGAAGAAGAGTTTATATTATTGCTTTTCATAAAAGTACTAAATACTATAAAAAAATGAAAAAGAAAGATATAAAAGATATTATAAATAAGGATGGAATTTTTGCTAAAAGTTTTAAGATAAAAGATAGTGATAGTGAAATAGTATCTACTGATGTAAGAAAAGATACTTATGAAAATTTAATTGATGTAAATAATAATTTTAAAATGGAATTTTTAAATGCTGGAGTTATGATTGATGGTAATATATTTACAACTAAAGTTGAAAGTGATTGTAATAAGTTGTATCCTTTAAAAAATATTAGAGAAAAAGATGATGTTTTAGAAAAGTATTTTTTAACTGATGAAAAAATAGAAAAATTTAAATATTTAAAAGGAAGTAAAAGAATACCTAGAGTTAAACCAAATGGGGATGCGTATTTATATTCTGAAGGTTCGATGCCTTTTCCTGATAATTTGGATAGTCCAGCTAGAACAATGTTAACATCAGAATCTGGTATTAGTCGTTCAACTCATGTTATAGAAGATTATAAAACAAATAAATTAAGATTTTTAACTCCGGTAGAATGTGAAAGAATTAATGGTTTTCCAGATAATTGGACAAATACAGGAATGAGTGATAAGAAAAGATACTTTATGATGGGAAATGCGTTAGTAGTAGAAATTGTTAAAAGAGTTGGTAATGTTTTAGAACAAATTGTCGAAGAAGAGTAAATTAGCTTTACATCTTCTTTTTTTGGTGTTATAATAGGTTTCCCTCGGAAGGAATGGTATTATGAGAGATATAATAAGTTGTTATATTAATTTATCTAATAATGATTTATCACTAGTTTTACATTGTAGATTAAGAGAATTTTATGCATATAAAAAGGCTTGTGAAATAGCAATAGAATATTTATATGCAAATAATTATAAAGGTTTAATAGAAATATCTTTAGATAAAAGTAGAGAAAGTATAAGTAAATTAATTACTTTAGCTAATATTAGAATGATTAAACCTGATGTAACTGAAGATAGTGTTGATATAAATGTTGATAATGTAATTTTTGTTTTAAGAGAAATTATGTATAATTATATTGGTAGAATAAAAGATTTAGGACATGATTTATATAGTGATACACCAGTTTTAGAAAGAGAAGTTGAAATAAATAATTTAAAAGAAAAAGAAGAAGAATTAATATTAAAAAGAGAAAAGATTTCCAATTAGGAAATTTTTTTCTTTTAATTAGAGAAAAATAATGCTATAATTAATTTAAGATAGAGGTGTGATATGAAAAAGGTTATTATATTAATAATGTTGTTAATTATATTAGGGGGATGTAAGAAAAATACTAATGAACTTATAATGGTTACAGAAGCTGGATTTGCTCCATATGAATATTATGATGGAGGAGAAATTGTTGGAGTAGATGTTGATATAGCTAAAGAAATTGCTAAATATTTAGGTAAAACTTTAGTAGTTAAAGACATTGCTTTTGATTCAATTATTAATGAAGTTAAAGCTGGTAAAGCTGATTTTGGTGCTGCTGGTATTAGTTATAGTGATGATAGAGCTAAAAATGTGGATTTTTCTATTAATTATTCTGTAAGTAAACAAGTAGTTATTGTAAGTAATAATAGTAATATTAATAATGTAAATAATATAAGTAATAAAAAAATAGCTGTTCAACTTGGAAGTATTGCAGATACTTTTGTTACTGAAAATTTTAAGAATGCAAGTATTGTAAGACAAAAGAAATATTTAGCAGCGATTGAAGATTTAAAAGCAGGTAAGGTAGATTGTGTAGTTATGGATGAACTTCCTGCTAAAGAAATTGTTGCAAGTAATAGTGGTATTAAAATACTTGATGGAAGTCTAACTAATGATTCATATGGAATGGTTGTTAAAAAAGGTAATAAAGAATTATTAGATGCAATTAATACTGTTTTAGAAAAGTTAAAAAATGAAGGTAAAATTGATGAATATATAATTAATCATACTGAAAAATAGGTGAATTATGGTAGAGAAATTTTATGATAGTTTTATTTATGATGGAAGATATAAATATATTTTTGAAGGGTTATTTAATACTTTAATTATTGCTTTATTTGCTTGTTTAATTGGGGTTTTTATAGGAATTCTTATAGCAATTGTTAGACACAATCATGATACAAATGGTAAATTAAAGATATTAAATAAATTAGTTACATGGTATGTAAATGTTGTAAGAGGAACACCGGTGTTGTTACAATTAATGATTATTTATTATGTTATATTCAAGTCTGTTGATATTAGTATAGTTATTGTGGGGATTTTAGCTTTTGGACTTAATTCTGGAGCTTATGTTTCGGAAATTATTAGGTCTGGTATTAATTCAATTGATAAAGGTCAAATGGAAGCTGGATTATCTTTAGGACTTAATTATCGAAAGGTTATGAGATATATTATTATGCCTCAAGGGATTAGAAATGTTATGCCTGCTTTAGGAAACGAATTTATTACATTAATTAAAGAAACTTCAGCGGGGGCTTATATAGGTATTATGGAACTTACAAAAGCAAGTGATATTATTGCATCAAGAACTTATGATTATTTCTTTCCTTTGATAATTATTGCATTAATATATTTGGTTATTACTTTGGGATTAACTAAATTCGTTAATAAAATGGAGGTAGGACTAAATGCTAAGTGTTAAACATTTGAAAAAGAATTTTGGTAAAAATACAGTTTTAAAAGATATTAGTTTTGATGTTAGTGTTGGAGATATTATAGCAATTGTTGGTCCTTCAGGAAGTGGAAAAAGTACATTGCTAAGATGTCTTAATATGATTGAAGTACCTAGTAGTGGTAAAATAATTTTTGAAGGAACTAATTTGGTAGATAAAAATACTAATTTGCCTTTAACTCGTGAAAAAATTGGAATGGTTTTTCAACAATTTAATTTGTTTAATCATTTAAGTGTTTTAGATAATTTAATGCTTGCTCCAGTTAAACTTAAAGTTATGGGTGAAGGTAGTGCTAAGAGAAAAGCAATGAATCTTTTAGAGAAAATTGGTTTAAAAAATAAGGCATTGAGTTATCCATCAAGTTTATCTGGTGGTCAAAAACAAAGAGTAGCAATAGTTAGAACTTTAATGATGGACCCGGATATTATTTTGTTTGATGAACCAACAAGCGCGCTAGATCCTGAGATGGTTGGAGAAGTACTTGATTTAATTAAAATGGTTGCTGAAGAAAATAAAACAATGATTATAGTTTCTCATGAAATGAATTTTGTAAAAAGTATTGCAACAAGAATATTATTTTTAGATAATGGTAAAATATTATTTGATGGAAGTAATAAAGAGTTTTTTAATAATAAAAATGAACGAATAAAAATGTTTTTGCAAAAAGTTGAAAAATAAAATTGCAATTGATTATATTGTTTGGTATAATTTAATAGAGAATAAGGAGAGGATTTTAGATGAATGCAATTAATGTTAGAAGTGAAATTGGTCCACTTAAAAAAGTGCTTTTGCATAGACCTGGAAATGAACTTTTAAATTTAACACCAGATTCATTAAGTAGATTATTATTTGATGATATTCCTTTTTTACCTGATGCTCAAGCTGAACATGATGAGTTTGCTAGAGCTTTAAAAGAAAATGGTATTGAAGTTGTTTATTTAGAAGATTTAATGGCTAGTGTACTTGAAATAAGTGATGAAATTGAAGATAAATTTATTAGACAATTTATCTATGAAGCTGGTATAACAACACCAAAATATAAAAATTTAGTTTTTGATTATTTAAAGAGTTTTAATAATAAAAAAGAACTTGTATTAAAAACTATGGAAGGTATAAAAATTGAAGAAATAAGTAGAGCAAAAAGGAATGTTGAAAAATCTTTAGTTGACTTAGTTAGTGAAGAATCTGAGTTTTTAGCTGACCCAATGCCAAATCTTTATTTTACAAGAGATCCATTTGCTAGTGCAGGTAATGGGGTAATTTTAAATAAAATGTATTCTGTTACAAGAAATAGAGAAACAATTTATGCAGAATATATATTTAATTATCATCCTGATTTTAAAGATAAATTAGATAAATATTATGATAGATATTTACCATATCATATTGAAGGTGGGGATGTTCTTAATTTAAATAGTCATACTCTTGCTGTTGGTATTTCACAAAGAACTGAAGCTGCAGCGATTGATGAACTAGCTAAAAATTGTTTTAAAGACCCAAATTGTAAGATTGATACAATTTTAGCTTTTAATATACCTGAATCTCGTGCTTTCATGCACTTAGATACAGTATTTACTCAAATTGATTATGATAAATTTACATATCATCCAGGTATTATGGATACACTTCAAGTTTTTGAAATAACTGAAGGAGATATTCCAGATTCTGATGAAGACTTAAATGTTGTGGAAGTAAATGGTTCATTAGAAAGTATTTTAGAAAAATATTTAGGTAGAGATATAACTTTAATTCCATGTGCCGGTGGAGAAAAGATTTCTTCAGAAAGAGAACAATGGAATGATGGAACTAATACATTATGTATTGCTCCAGGTGTAGTTGTTGTTTATGATAGAAATAATATTACTAATAATATTTTAAGAGAACATGGTATTCATGTAATTGAAGTAAGTAGTGCAGAATTATCTCGTGGTAGAGGTGGCCCTAGATGTATGAGTATGCCACTTGTTCGTGAAGATATTGAAGAAGTAACTGTAGAAAAGAATGAAAGTATACCTACAATAAAAATAGAAGATTTTATTAAAATAGAAAATGTTAATAAAGTAGATTTAAGAGGTAGAAATTTCTTAACATTACTAGATTATACACCAGAAGAAATTAGATATTTATTAGATTTATCTAAAGATTTAAAAGATAAAAAGAGAAATGGTGTAGAACATAGATATTTAAAAGGTAAAAATATTGTATTATTATTTGAAAAGACTTCAACTAGAACTAGATGTGCATTTGAAGTTGCTGGAATGGATTTAGGTATGGGTGTTACTTACTTAGACCCAGGATCTTCACAAATGGGTAAAAAGGAATCTATTAGTGATACAGCAAAAGTATTGGGTAGAATGTATGATGGTATTGAATATCGTGGATTTGACCAAAAGATTGTTGAAGAACTTGCAGAAAATGCTGGTGTTCCAGTTTGGAATGGTTTAACTACAGAATTCCATCCAACTCAAATGCTTGCAGATGTCTTAACTGTTGAAGAAAACTTTGGACATTTAAAAGGTATCAAACTTGTATTTATGGGTGATGCTAGAAATAATGTTGCTAATTCATTAATGGTTGTATGTGCTAAAATGGGAATGCATTTTGTAGCATGCGGACCAAAGAGTTTATGGCCAAATGAAGAATTAGTAAGTAAATGTATGGAAATTGCTAAAGAAAATGGTGGTTCTATATCTATGAATGAAAATGTTATGGAAGCAACAAGAGATGCAGATGTTATTTATACAGATGTATGGGTTTCTATGGGTGAACCAGATGAAGTATGGAATGAAAGAATTAATTTACTTAAACCTTATCAAGTTAATATGGATGTTATGAATAATGCAAGGCCAGATGCAATATTCTTACATTGCTTACCTTCATTCCATGATTTAAATACAACAATTGGAAAAGATATATATAGTAAGTTTGGTTTAAAAGAAATGGAAGTTACTGATGAAGTGTTTAACTCATCAAAATCTAAAGTATTTGATCAAGCTGAAAATAGATTACATACAATAAAAGCTGTAGTTTATGCAACTATGAGGGAAGATAATGAGTAAAATAGTAATTGCCTTAGGTGGTAATGCTTTAGGTAAAAATCCAGAAGAACAAATGAATTTACTAAAAAATGTGGCAAAGATTATTGTTAGTCTTGTTAAAAATGGTGAAGAAATTGTTCTTACTCATGGGAATGGTCCTCAAGTTGGACAAATAGCTTTAGCAATGGAGTATTCTTCTAAAGGAGAAGCTAATACTCCATTCATGCCATTTCCTGAGTGTGGGAGTATGAGTCAAGGTTATATTGGTTACGGATTACAACAATGTATTCAAAATGAATTAAAAAAAGAAGGTATTGTTAAATCATGCGTAACTTTAATAACACAAGTTCTAGTTGATGCAAAAGATAGTGCTTTTTCTAATCCAACTAAACCTATTGGAATGTTTTATAGTAAGGAAGAGGCTTTAAAACAAGAACAGGAAAAAGGTTATACTTTTGTAGAAGATGCAGGACGTGGGTATCGTAGGGTTGTACCATCTCCGATGCCAATAGATATTGTTGAAGCGGAAACTATAAAGAATTTAATTCAACAAAGTTCACTTGTAATTGCTGCAGGTGGTGGAGGTATTCCTGTTATTAATGATGGGAATAACTTAAAAGGAGTTGAAGCTGTTATTGATAAAGATAGAACAGCATCTCTTCTTGGTAAATTAATCGGGGCAGATAAGTTATTAATCTTGACTGCTGTTGATAAAGTTTCAATTCATTATAATACTGATTTTCAAATTGATTTGGATGAATTAAGTGTTGATGATGCGTTAACTTATATTAAAAAGGGAGAATTTGCAAAAGGTAGTATGTTACCAAAAGTTGAAGCATGCTTGGATTTTGTGAAAAACTCTAATCGTGTAGCAATAATAAGTTCTTTAGAAAAAGCTGAAGATGCAATATTAGGAAAAACAGGTACAGTAATAAAGGAGGAAAATTAAAATGGCAAATGCTAAGAAAAAGGCTAAAACAATGTTATCGTCTTTTTCAATTATTCTAATACTTATATTTGGTCTTGGAATATTATCACATTTACTTCCGAATGCTAAGTTTGTAGGAGATACATTAGTTGATGGAAGTGGTACTGTTGGAGCAACATTATCTCAAGTATTAATGGCTCCGATTAAAGGTTTTGAAGATGCTATTGATGTTAGTATTTTCATAATGATGCTAGGTGGTATGCTTGCAGTTATTAATAAAACTGGAGCATTAGAAACTGGTATTAAAGTGTTGGTTCATAAACTTAAAGGGAAAGAAATTTGGTTAATTCCAATTCTTATGACAATCTTTTCAGTTTGTGGAACAACATATGGTATGCTTGAAGAAACTGTAGGTTTCTATGTATTATTATCAGCTACAATGATGGCTGCTGGAATGGATCCATTAGTTGGTTCTGCGGTTGTTCTTCTTGGAGCAGGTAGTGGATGCTTAGGTTCTACGATAAATCCATTTGCAACAGGTGTTGCACTAAGTGCTCTTCCAGAAAATATCGCAGCTGATCATGGATTTGTAATATTAATTGCAACATTCTTATGGTTAACAACTTTAATTGTTTCAATTCTATTTGTTATGAATTATGCTAAAAAGGTTCAAAAAGATAAAGGTTCAACTTTCTTGTCTTTAAGAGAACAAAAAAATGCTGAAAAATCATATGGTAGATTTGAAGATAAAAAGGAAGAAGTTAAGTTATCAACTACACAAAAAATTACATTAATATTATTTGGATTAACATTCCTTGTAATGGTTATAGGTTTCATTCCTTGGGGTAAATTCAATATTACAATATTTAATAAATTTACTGGTTGGTTAACTGGTGCTCCATTAGGTGACTGGTGGTTCTACGAAGCAGCTTTATGGTTCTTAATCATGTCAATCATTATTGCAATTATTAATAAACTTGGTGAAAAAGGGTTTGTTGATACATTTGTTGATGGTGCTGATGATATGATTGGTGTTATTCTAGTTATTGCAATAGCTAGAGGTGCTAGTGTACTTATGGCAGAAACTCATTTAGATAATTATATTATCTTTAATGCCGCAGATTTCTTAAGTAAAGTGCCTGAATTATTATTCGTTCCACTTAACTATTTATTACATGTAGTATTATCATTCTTAGTTCCATCTAGTAGTGGTCTTGCTACATTATCTACACCAATTATTGCTCCACTTGCTGCACAACTTGGTTATAGTGTTGAAGTTTCAATTATGACTATGGTTGCTGCAAATGGTTTAGTTAATTTAATTTCTCCAACTTGTGGTGCTATAATGGGTGGTCTTGCTTTAGCTAAGGTTGAATATTCAACTTGGTTTAGATGGGCTATCAAATTAGTAATTCTAATTGGTATTCTAAATATGTTTGTTTTAAGTGTATTTAGTTTAATAGTTTAAAATTTAGGCTCTTCGAAAAGTAGTGAGAGCTAAAATAACTCCCCACCAGATTTCGATGAGGAGTTATTTTTACTCCCCATCAGATTTCGAAGAACCGTTATATCAATTTTTAATTTATAAAAACTGTCCGTAGGTAAGAATATTGGAAGATTAAAAAAGTAGATTTTTGTTAAATCTACTTTTTATCTCCTAGAATACGTTTTAGGATTGTGCTTGCTTTTTGTTGTTCTTGACTTGAGTATGGTGTTGATGATAAAGTCTTCTTTAAGTCCTTGTCATTCATTGGGGTAACAGTTGTTATTATTTGTTCTATTGTATCATTATCTAGTAATTGTTCTCCCATTTCTTTTAATCTTTGATATAAGTAATCTAAATCTTCTATAAAAGGTAATTGCATGTAAGAAAATATTTTTCTTGCTTTTTTAAATGCTAAATTTTTGTTAATGTCTACGAATGGAAACTCTTGATATAAATCATATGAAATGAAAAATCTATAATATGAACAACCTAAGTTTGGTGTTATGTTTGATTTAGCTTTTTCATTTTTTTCAATATTCATTGGTACAAGAAAATGTCTTATATATTGTTGATAAGTTGTATCTTTTTCATTTTGTTTTGAGTCCCAGGTTGGGTCAATTGCAAAAATACCATGAATATTATATTTATCATCATTTAAATAAACTGCGATGGAATCATGTCCTGCTTTTTTTTCATTTTTAGGTGTCCATAATATCTTTTCAACAGGAATATCTAAAACTCCACATAAACCAAAAAGATAATTTGCAAAACCTGCACAAACTATTTTATCACATTTTAATATTTCTGCTAAACTTCTACTTATTGTTTCATCTTCATGACTTTCTTCTTTTTTATAAATTCTTGATTTAACAATATTATAAGCATAAAATAAGCTTTCAGTTGGTGAATAATTTTTGTCTTTAACTTCTTCTATAATAGATAGTAATTTGTTATACATTTCTATTAAATCTTTTAAAGACATTTCTTTTCCTTCATTGTATTTATCATAAAAAGTTACGTTTTCATGAATATATGGACTTCTAAGTATTTCTAGTGTATCTTGTAGTGATAAGTCTATCATATTTAAATAGATTTTTCTTTTAGTAAGAAGTACTTTGGTTGGTAAATCATTTATTGTTTCTAATTCAAATGTTGGTGTTGTTGATTTAATTAATTCATAAAGTTTAGAATAAGATAATATAGTTTGTACCTTGTCTGGTATTAATTTTAAATTTATTTCATTAAAATCCATTGATGTAAGTATTGGATTGTTTAAAAAGTTTATATAATCTTCTTCTGATTTAAAAGTCAATCTTAAAACATTACTATTTTCATAGTAATCTGCTACTTTATCATTTTTGTAAAGTTCGTTTTTAGATATAATAATATCAATTTTTAACATACAAAACCCCTTCTTTGTAGAGAGTATATTATCATTTTTACACTTGTTTGTCAATAAATTTAGGGTATTAAATTGAATAATCAAATATTTTAGTTTAAAATAATAATGGGTGAGTAATTGTGAAAACAATAGAAGATATAGATTTAAAAAATAAAAAAGTTGTTATTAGAGTAGATTATAATGTACCAGTTGAAAACGGTGTTATTAAAGATAATTCTAAGATAGAAAAAAGTTTAAAGAGTATTAATTATTTACTTGAAAATAATTGTAGAGTTGTAATACTTAGTCATTTTGGAAGAATTAAAAGTGAAGAAGATAAAACTAAGAATAGTTTAAAGATAGTTGCCAAAGAACTTGCTAATTTGTTAGGTAGAAATGTTAAATTTTTAGATAATTGTTATGGTGATAAAGTAAAAAGTATTGTTAATAATTGTAGTTTAGGTGAAGTAATATTACTTGAAAATACTAGGTTTATGGACATTCCAGAAAAAAAAGAAAGTGGAAATGATTTAGCTTTAGCAGAATTCTGGGCAAGTTTAGGTGAAGTATATATTAATGATGCTTTTGGCTCTATGCATAGAGCTCATGCTTCAACTGCTGGTATTGCTAAGTTTATACCTCATGCTATTGGTTTTTTAGTTATGGATGAACTTGAACATTTAAATATTTTGATTTCTGGTACTCCACATCCTTTTACAGTGTTTATGGGTGGTGCTAAAGTTGATGATAAACTACCTATTATTAAATCATTAATAGATAGATGTGATTATTTATTAGTTGGTGGTGGTATTGCTAATTCATTTTTAAAAGCTAAAGGTGCTGATGTTGGAAATAGTATTGCCACTAGTGATGAAGAAATTTTAAATGAATTAAAAAAATTAATGGATGAAAATAAAGGTAAAATTGTCTTACCAGTTGATTTTACTATTGATGATGGTGTTATATATGATGTTGGAAGTAAAAGTATTGAGGTTTATAAAAAATATATAGATAATAGTAAAATTGTCTTTGTAAATGGTACTTGTGGTAAGTTTGAAGATGAAAGATTTATGGAAGGTACAAGCAATTTATTTAAGGTTTTAAGTGAAGCGAGATGTAAGGTAATCGTTGGAGGCGGAGATACAGCATCGGCATGTAAGAAGTTTAGTTCTGAGGATAAATATTATTTTATATCTAGTGGTGGTGGTGCTACACTTGAGTATATTGCTGATGGTACATTAAAAGCTTTAGAATGGATGGAGTAAAATGAAGTATTTAGTTTGTAATTTTAAAAATAAATTACTTAAAGATGATATTTTAAAATATAATAGAAATTTGGGAGAAATAGAAACTAAAGTTAAATTAGTATTATGTCCTCCTTCTATATATTTGTCCTTATTTGATAAAAATGGTTATGATTTAGGTGTTCAAGATATTAGTTCTTTTATGGATAGAACAATTACTGGAGAAATAGAAGCTAATCAAATAAAAAGTTTGGGAGCAACATATGTTATTGTTGGGCATAGTGAAAGAAGAATATATAAGCATGAAATAAATATAGACTTTATTAATAAGATAAATAATGCTTTAGAAAATAATTTAAATGTTATATATTGTGTTGGTGAAACATTAAGAGATAAAGAAAATGGAAGTACATTTGAAATTCTTGAAAAACAAATTAGTGAAGTTTTAAATAATGTAGAAATTAAAAATATTATGATTGCTTATGAACCGGTTTGGGCGATAGGCACTGGTAATGTTCCAAGTATTAAAGAAATAAAAGAAAATATAGAATTTATTAGTGATTTGCTGTATGAAAAATATGAATGTAAGTTAGATATTTTATATGGTGGTAGTGTAAATGATGAAAATATTGGGGAATTATGTAGCATTAAAGGTTTGAGTGGTTTTTTAGTAGGGGGAGCATCTTTAGATGTTAATAAAGTTAAAGGTATGATTTTGGAAATGGAGAAGTAGAAATACTTCTTTTTGTATGTATAAAAGTAGATGTTAAAAGCATAATATTAGTAATCGTAAAAAAATTACGGAAAGTATTGACATATTAAAAAGGAGATTATATAATGAATGTAAGGAGTGATATTATGCTTTGCAAATTTAAAGTTAAAGGTTATAAAGGATTTGATAATGAAATAGTTTTAGATTTTGAAAAACATAAAGATTATCAATTTAATAAAAACTTAATTAAAGATGATGTTATTAATAAAGCTATTATTTATGGTAAAAATGGTTCTGGTAAAACTAATATTGGTTTGGCTTTATTTGATATTACTTTTCATTTAACAGATAAAAATAAAAATATGGAACCTAAAATTATAGAGAATTATTTAAATATAGATACTAATCATAAGTATGCAGAATTTTATTATGAATTTAAGTTTGATAATGATAGAATTATTTATAAATATAGAAAAATAAATCTATATAGAATTTTAAAAGAAGAATTATATTATAATGATAAAAAAATAATAGAATATGATTTTGTAAATCCTAAAAATAATGTTATTGATATTGAAGAGGCTCAAACCTTAAACTGGAAATATAATGATGATGATTTGTCTGTAGTTAAGTATATTTGCAATAATACGATATTTACAAAAAATGTTGCTTTACCTAAGTTAATGGAATTTGTAAATTCAATGTTATGGTTTAGAAGCGTAGAAGCTAATGGTTTTATTGGTCTTAGAAATAATACTAATAAATTAGATAATATTATTATTGAAAATGGAAAAACTAAAGCATTTGCTAAGTTTTTAGCTGAAAATGGTATTAACTATGATTTAGTGGAAATTGAAGTCCCAAATGGTAAAGTTTTAGGGGTTAAAAAGAATGGCAGAATTACTACTTTTGAAAGTATTGCATCTTCTGGAACAAAAGCTTTATGGCTATATTATTGTTGGGAAATATATTTTGAAAAAGTTAAGTTTTTGTTTATAGATGAATTTGATGCAACATATCATTTTGAACTTGCTGCTAAGATTGTTGAAAGATTAAATGCTCATGATGGATTTCAATCTGTGCTTACAAGTCATAACACTTACTTGATGTCTAATAGATTATCAAGACCTGATGCAACATTTATTTTAACTAAGGAATATGTTAAATCTTTGGCATTTTGTACACAGAAAGAACTTAGAGAAGCACATAACATTGAAAAAATGTATCGAGAAGGAGGGTTTGTTGATTAATGGATAAAATATTATTTATTTGTGAGGGTGAAGAGACAGAAAGAAAGTTTTGTAATCTCATAATAGATAGATATTTTATCGATAATAAGAAACCTAAAGAATATGTTGCTTTTGGTGCTAATATTTATAGCTTGTATGATGAGATGTCTAAAGATAGAGACTTGGATATAATTGAATTAATAAGAGAAAAAGCTAAATTAAAAAAGGATATGGCAACATATGAAAAACTTACGATGGGTGGTTTTGATGAAGTATATTTAATATTTGATTATGATTTTCATGCTCCACAATATAGTTTTGAAAAAATTTTAGAAATGGCAGAATTTTTTGATAATGAAACAGAAAATGGAAAACTTTATATTAATTATCCAATGATGGAATCTTTTAAACATTTTAAATCTATTCCAGATGAGGATTTTAATAATTATAAAATAAGTAAAGAAGAATGCTTAAAGTATAAAAAAATAGTTGGTGATGTTAGTTGTATTAAGCATTTTAATGATATAACATTACCTATACTTGGTATTATGATTAAACAAGTGTTAGATAAATATGGGTTTATATCAAAGAAAAAGTTAAATAATTATGAAACGTACTTAAATGAATTTTCTCAATCTAATTTACTTCATTTGCAAAATAAAAGTTTAAGCAAAGATGGTAAAATATTTGTTTTAAATACAAGTATATTATGGGGATTAGATTATTTTGGAAAAGATAAGTTTGATGAATATAATAAGATAGAGTTTGACTAGCTTTATCTTTTTTTGTGAAAACTTTGTGATTTTTTACATAAAACGTCATTAGTTTACGAGAATTGACAGTATTCGACAAAAGTTTTTGTAGCTTTTTAATATTTAGTGACTTATAATGGAGATGTAGGGAGAAAGAAATATATTTTTGAAAGGAAAATGAAACACATGAAAAAACAGGTTAAGGTAGTTGTCGTAGATGATAACGAGGCAGTGATAAGGAGTGTTAAAGATTACTTTAAAGATAGTGAAATTATTTCAGTTATCGGGGGTTTTACTAACGGAAAGGACGCTTTAAATTATTTATTACAGTATCCAGATCAATATGATCTATTAATGTTAGATTTAATTCTAACACAATTCGATGGAATTAGAATTATCGAAGAACTTAAAAATCATAATATAAATAAGAAAATAATGGTTTTATCAAGTTTTAAAGATGATTTTACAATCAGAAGAGTTCAAGCTTTGGGAGCAAGTTATTTTATGCTTAAACCAGTTGATATGGAAATAGTTAATAGTAGAATAATGGATTTAGTTACTCACAAAGATGAAATGCAATTTGTTAAAGCCAATAAGATAGAAGTTGAAGTTAGTACTTTATTACATGATTTAGGAATACCTAGTCATGTAAGGGGTTATGAGTATATAAGAGAGGGTGTTTTATTACTTTTTGCAAATGATGGTGTTGCTTCTTTAGTAACAAAAGAAATTTATCCGAAGATTGCTAATAAGTATCAAACTACTTCTTCAAGAGTTGAAAGAGCTATTAGACATGCTATTGAAATTAGTTGGACTAGAGGAGATATTAAACTCATGGAAGATTTGTTTGGTAATAGTATTGATTTTGATAGAAGTAGACCAACAAATTCTGAATTTTTATCAACAATTGCTGATAGATTTAGATTAAATGCTAGAGAATTAATTGCTTAAGTTCTGTATGGTACAGAACTTTTTTGTTGAATTTTATTTTTTGTTGTGCTATCATTTTATTGAAGGTGAAACATGAAAAAGATATTAACTATTATATTAGATGGTTTTGGAATTCGTGAGGAAGAAAAAGGAAATGCTATTAAAGAAGCACATATGAATACATTTAATTCATTGTGGGATAAGTATCCTCATGCTCTTTTAGGTGCTAGTGAATCATCTGTTGGTCTTGCACCTGGTCAAGCTGGTAATAGTGAAGTTGGACATATGACTATTGGGGCTGGAAGACTTCTTAAACAAAATGAGATACTTGTTAATGATTTTTTATCATCTCCAGATATGGAAAATAAAAATGTTATTAAATTACTTGAAAATAAAGATAAAGATATTCATATAATGGGACTTTGCAGTGATGGTAATATTCATGCTGGTGTTGATGATTTTGTTAATATGTATAAATTTTTAGTTAATAATGGTTTTAGTAAGATACATTTTCATTTAATAACTGATGGTAGAGATACTGGTGTTCATGATGCAATGAAGTATGTTAATATGATTAAAGATGTAATTAAAGAATATGGTGTTGGGGAAATTGCTAGTGTATGTGGCAGATTTTATGCTATGGATAGAGATGAAAATTGGGATAGAACTAAAACTTATTATGATTTAGTAACTATGGGAAAAGGAATAAGTTCTATAAATATAGAAAAATCTATTGAAAGTAGTTATGGAAAAGGAATAACAGATGAATTTATAAAACCAATTGTATGTAGTAGAAATAATATTAAAAATGGTGATATTATTATGTGGATGAATTATAGAGCTGACAGAGCTAAACAAATATTATCATCAATTGTTAATTGGAGTTCTTTTGAAGGTTTTAGTGTTTCTAATATGAAAGATACTTTAGTATTTAGTTTTTTACCTGTTGATAAAAAAATTAAAACATATAATTTGATAGAACCAACAACTGTTAAAAATTCACTAGGGTTGTATTTAAGTGAACTTGATTTTACTCAAGCTAGAATTGCTGAAAGTGAAAAGTTTCCTCATGTTACTTACTTTTTTGATGGCGGTGTTGATGGCAAGATTAAAGGATGTGATAAGTTTCATATTCCTTCACCAAGTGTTGCGACTTATGATTTAAAACCTGAAATGAGTTGTATTGATGTTACTAAAAGAGTAATATTATCAATGCGTAATGATTATGATTTTATTTTAGTTAATTTTGCTAATCCTGATATGGTTGGTCATACGGGAGTTATGGAAGCTGCAGTTAATGCTTGTAGTGCTGTTGATATTTGTTTGAGTAAAATAATTGAAAAAGCTGAAGAAAATTTTTATAAAGTTATTATTCTAGCAGACCATGGTAATGCTGATACAATGATTAATGAAGATGGTAGTATTTGTACTACTCATACAACTAGTAAAGTTCCATTTATTATTTGTGATGATAAAGTTAAATTGAAAAGTGAGGGAACTCTTGTTAATGTTGCTCCAACAATTCTTGATTATATGGATATAGCAATACCAAAAGAAATGGAAGGCACAGAATCATTAATAATAAAAGATTAGGAGGTTTTTATGTATTATTATATAGTTGATGGAAATGAAATTTTGAAGTATGAAGTTAGTTTTGATTTAGAAAAAGTAAAAGAATTACAAAAAAAATTATTTAGAGATTGTAGTATCGAAAGAGCTGGAAGTTATTTATGTTATGGAATTCCTAGACGTAATCCTTTGACAATTTATAATAAGTTTGAATATAAACAAGTCGGTGTTCAAGATGATTTTTATGGGGATAGAGATATATATCAAGTTGATTATGTTGAAATTGTAAAACCAAAATTATATAACTTAATTGATGAAATAATTGCTGGTAATGTAGAAGCTTTAAAAGATGTTGTAATGTATGTTGCTAAAAAGCCTGATGATGAAAATACTAGAGATATAAATTACTATTACTATACTCTTCAAAGAATGTTTAAAATGAGACTTGTTGAAACTTTAGATGTTTCTATATATAATAAGGTTAGAGAATTTTTGGGTGGAGAAATATTAAAAAATAATGATTTAAAATTAGTTCTTAACAAAAAAAATAATTAAGAACTTTTTTTGTTTATGAAAAAGTTTCGAAAATTGCACGTTTTTGCTTGATTTTTCATAGAATTTAATGTTATAATGGAATACGTATGGCTGCGTAGATGTGCGAGGTTACCGATACACTAGGATTAGTTGGTAGTAAAAATAGTGGAAACGGAGAACTTGTACGGAGTATGTCTATACTAGATATAGGCGAAAGGAGGACATGAAAGAATGTCAAAAGATAAAGTTAGAATTAATTTGAAAGCATATGATCATCAATTACTTGATGTTGCTGCTGGAAAAATTGTTGAAACTGTTAAAAGAACTGGCGGCGAAATTTCTGGACCTGTTCCACTACCAACAGAAATTGAAAAAGTTACGGTACTAAGAGCAGTTCACAAATATAAAGATGCGAGGGAACAATTCGAAAGAAGAACTCATAAGAGACTTATCGATATTAAAAACCCAAGCAAAGAAACTATTGATGCATTACAACACTTAGACATACCTAGTGGTGTTGATGTAAATATCAAATTATAAGAAAAGGAAGGAAAGAAATTATGAAAGGAATCTTAGGACGCAAAGTTGGAATGACTCAAGTATTTACTAAGGAAGGTAAGTTAATTCCTGTTACAGTTATTGAAACTGAACCTAACGTAGTAATGCAAGTTAAAACTGCCAGCAAAAATGGTTATAACGCAATTCAACTTGGTGTATTCGAAAAGAAAGAAAAACAAGCAACTAGACCAGAAATGGGAAATGCTAAAAAAGCAAATACTACTCCTAAGCGCTACTTAAAAGAAATAAGAGATGTAGAATCAACTTATAATATTGGTGATACAATTTCTGCTTCAGTATTTAGCGTTGGAGAAATTGTTGATGTAACAGGTACAACAAAAGGGAAAGGTTTCCAAGGTGTTATTAAACGTCATAACCAATCTCGTGGACCAATGACTCATGGTTCTCATTACCATAGAAGACCAGGTTCACTTGGTACTATGTTACCAAAAAGAGTTTTGAAAGGTAAAAAATTAGCTGGACACATGGGTGTTGATACAGTTACTATTCAAAACTTAGAAATCATCGAAGTAAACGATGCAGAAAACTATATTTTAGTTAGTGGAAATGTTCCAGGTGCAAAAAATTCTTTAGTATTAATTAAAACTGCTGTTAAAAATAGCAGAAAGGAAGATCCAAAAGAAATTCTTACTTACGTAGATGAAACTGTTGTTGATGAAGTTGTTGAAGCTCCAGAAGTAACAGAAGAAGTTACTGAAACAGTAGAAGAAGTAACAGATACTAAAGAAGAGGCTAAGGAAGAAGAAAGTAAGTAATACTTGCTTAGAAAGGAATTAAAATGACAAAGATAAGTGTTAAGAACCTAAGTGGTGAAAAAGTAAAAGATTTAACATTAAATGATAGTATCTTTAAAATTGAAGTAAATGATGATGCACTTAAGAAAATGATTCGTTTACAATTAGATGCTACTCGTCAAGGAACAAGAAAAACTAAAAATAGAAGTGAAGTTTCTGGCGGAGGAAGAAAACCATGGAAACAAAAAGGAACTGGTAGAGCTCGTCAAGGTAGTATAAGAGCTACTCAATGGGTTGGTGGCGGAGTACCATTTGGTGTTGGTAACCGTGACTTTAGTTTCAAAATTAATAAGAAAGAAAGAGTACTTGCATTAAAGAGTGCTTTATCTCTAAAAGTATTAGAAAAAGCTTTAGTAGTTGTTGATAATTTCAATATGGAAAGTACTAAAACTAAAGATGCATTAAAAATGTTAGATGCATTAAAATTAGAAGATAAAGTATTATTTGTTACAAGTGATGATGCTGCAAATCTTTATTTAGCAATAAGAAATTTACCAAATTGTTTAGTTATATATGCTGAAGAAGTAAATGTATATGATTTAGTAAATGCTGATGTTGTTGTTATGGATGAAGTTGCAGTAAACAAATTAGAGGAGGTGCTTAAATAATGAGACATTATTCTGATATTATTATTGCACCAGTTATTACTGAAAAATCTATGGCTGAAAGACAAAATGGTGTTTATACATTTAAAGTAGCTAAAGATGCTCAAAAATTAGAAATTAAGAAAGCTATCGAAGAAGCTTTTAAAGTTAGTGTAGTTAATGTTAATACATTAAATACAAAATCTAAAAGAAGAAGAGTTGGAAAATATGCTGGAAGAACTAAGACTTATAAAAAAGCTATTGTTACTTTAGCTGAAGGCTCTGTAGTAGAAATATAGTAGGGAGGAAAAAATTATGGCTATAAAACATTATAAACCAACGACTAATGGTCGTCGTGGAATGAGTACACTAGCAAATGAAGAAATTACAACTTCAACTCCTACTAAATCACTTTTAGCTAGTAAGAGTAAAACTGGTGGAAGAAATAATCAAGGTAAAATGACAGTTCGTCACATAGGTGGTGGAGCTAAAAGAAAATACCGTGTTATTGATTATAAAAGAAATAAAGTTGGTGTTACTGGACGTGTTGCAACAGTTGAATATGATCCAAATAGAAATGCTAACATTGCTCTAATTAATTATAAAGATGGAGAAAAAAGATATATTATTGCACCAAATGGATTAAAAGTTGGTATGATTATTGAAAACGGAGAATCTGCTGATATCAAAGTTGGTAATGCATTACCTTTAAAAAATATTCCAGTTGGTACTATGGTTCATTGTATTGAATTACAACCTGGTAAAGGTGCTGAAATTTGTAGAAGTGCTGGAGCTGGAGCTCAAATACTTGGACGTGAAGGTAAATATGTAATGCTTCGTTTACAATCTGGTGAAACAAGACTTGTTCTAGGAACTTGTATTGCAACTATCGGTGTTGTTGGAAATGAAGATTACAAACTAGTTAACTTAGGTAAAGCTGGTAGAAAACGTCATATGGGTATTAGACCTACAAACCGTGGTTCTGTTATGAACCCTAACGATCACCCTCATGGTGGTGGAGAAGGTCGTGCACCTATCGGACGTAAGAGCCCAATGACACCTTGGGGTAAACCTGCACTTGGTGTTAAGACTCGTAAGAGTAAAAAGAAAAGCGAAAAGCTAATAGTTAGTAGAAAGGCTAAGAAATAGGAGGAAAAATGGCAAGAAGTTTAAAAAAAGGACCTTATGTTGAAAAATCACTTATGAAAAAGGTTCAAGAAATGAATAAAGGAACTAAAAAAACAGTTATTAAAACTTGGTCAAGAAGATCTACTATTTTTCCTGACTTTGTTGGTCATACTATAGCTGTTCATAATGGAAAAGATTTTATTCCAGTTTATATAACTGAAGACATGGTTGGACATAAATTAGGAGAATTTTCACAAACTCGTAAATTTACAGGCCATGCAGGTAATAAGTAGGAGGTAACATGGAAGCATACGCAATTCATAAAAATGCTTTAATTAAGCCAAGACTTGCTAGAATGACAATGGACTTAATTAGAGGAAAAGATGTTGAAACTGCTAGAGGAATATTAGAAAATACTAATACTAAAGCTAGTAGATTAATTCTTAAAGTTTTAAATTCAGCTGTTGCAAATGCTGTTAATAATAACGGTGCAAATGAATCTGAACTTAGAATTAGTGAATGTTACATTAATCCAGGACCTGTTTATAAAAGAATTAAATTTGCAAGTCGTGGAAATGTAGATCGCCATGATAAGAGAAGTAGTCATATTACTGTTAAAGTAACTGATGAAGCGAAGGGAGTTAAGTAATAATGGGACAAAAAGTAAATCCTATAGGATACAGACTTGGTGTTAATAAAACTTGGCAAAGTAAATGGTATTCTAAAGATAATTATCAAGAATATTTAATTAATGATATTAAAATCAGAGAATATTTAGAAAAGAATCTTAAAGAAGCTGCTATTGCAAGTGTTATTATCGAAAGAAGAAAAAATAAATGTGAAGTTAGTATCTATACTGCTAAACCTGGTGTTATCATCGGTCGTGGTGGAGAAGATATTGAAAAACTAAGAAAGAAATTATCTAAATTAGTTGGAGAAGAAATTTTTGTTAATATAGTTGAAGAAAAGAATCCAGATTTAAATGCTTCACTTGTTGCTCAAAATATTGCTAGTCAAATAGCTGCTAGAGCACCATTTAGATCAGCTCAAAAAAGAGCTATTAGAAATGTAATGAAAGCTGGAGCTAAAGGATGTAAAACTTCAGTTTCAGGTAGACTTGGCGGAGCTGAAATGGCTAGAACTGAAGGATATACTGAAGGAACTGTGCCTCTACATACTATAAGAGCTGATGTTGATTATGCTATCGCTGAAGCTGATACAACTTATGGTAAGATTGGTGTTAAAGTTTGGATTTATAAAGATGAAATTCTTCCTGCAAAGAAAAATCTGAAGGGAGCTGATAAACATGTTGATGCCAAAAAGAACTAAATATCGTAAAAGTCATAGAGTAAGTTATGATGGAAAAGCTAAAGGTAATACAGAACTTCATTTTGGAGAATATGGACTTCAAGCTTTAGAAGGCGGATGGATTAGTGCTCGTCAAATTGAAGCAGCTCGTATTGCAATGACACGTTATATGAAACGTGGTGGTAAAGTATTTATTAACATATTCCCACATATGCCTAGAACTAAAAAACCTCTAGAAACTAGACAAGGTAAAGGTAAAGGTTCAGTAGATGAATGGGTAGCAGTTGTTAAAAATGGTAAGATTATGTTTGAGGTAAGTGGTGTTTCTGAAGAAATAGCTCGTGAAGCATTAAGACTTGCATCACATAAATTATCTGTTAAAACAAAATTTGTAAAAAAAGAAGAAGTAAAGGATGGTGATTCTCTTGGAAATTAAGGAACTAAGAATGTTATCTACAGAAGATTTAGTTAAAAAAATCAAAGATACAAAGGAAGAATTATTTACAAAGAGAATGCAACATGCAAATGGTACACTTGAAAAACCGGTAGAACTTAAAATATTAAGAAGAGATGTTGCAAGAATGAAAACTATTCTTAAAGAAAGAGAAATTGATGGAGGTAATAAATAATGACAGAAAAGAAACAAGAATTAATTGGTAAAGTTGTTAGTGCATCTAATAACAAAACAATAACTGTTAATGTTGAAACATCAAAAAGTCATCCTTTGTATAAGAAAAATGTTAAATATTCAAAGAAATATGCTGCTCATGATGAATTAAATCAAGCAAAAGTAGGAGATACAGTAAAGATTAGAATGACTAGACCATTATCTAAAACTAAAAGATATGAACTAGTAGAAGTTTTAACTAAAGCTGTTATCCTTTAGGAGGTATTATTATGGTAATGCAAGAAAGTAGACTTAAAGTTGCTGATAACTCAGGAGCTAGAGAACTTTTAGTTATTAGAGTTCTTGGTGGATCTAAAGTTAAATATGGTAATATCGGGGATGTTGTTGTTGGAACAGTTAAAAAAGCTATTCCTAACAGTCCAGTTAAAAAAGGTAAAGTTGTTAAAGCCGTAATCGTTAGAAGCGTTGAAGGCGTTAGAAGAAGCGATGGTTCTTATATCAAATTTGATGATAATGCATGTGTACTTATTAAAGATGATAAATCACCAATTGGTACTCGTGTTTTAGGACCTGTTGCTAGAGAGTTAAGAGAAAAAGATTATATGAAGATTGTTTCTCTTGCTTCAGAAGTATTATAGGAGGCAAAAATGAAAGTAAAAGTTGGAGATACTGTTAAAGTAATTGCTGGTGCTGATAAAGGTAAAACCGGTAAAGTTATTAAAACATTAAAGACTGAGGCTAGAGTTGTTGTTGAAGGTGTACATATTGTTAAAAAACATAGTAAACCAACAAGTATGAATGACAAAGGTGGAATATTTGAAATTGAAGCTCCTATACATGTTTCTAATGTAAAGGTTATTGATGAAAAAGAAGCTAAAGCTTCTAAAAAAAGCGAAAAAGTAGAAGAAAAAGCTGAAAAGAAAGCTAAAACTTCTAAGAAAGTGAGTAAGTAGTTATGAGTAATTTTAGAAAATTATATGATGAAAAAATTGTTCCTGAATTAATGAAAGAACATAATTATACTACTATTATGGCTGTTCCAAAACTTGAAAAGATTGTTATCAATATGGGTGTTGGAGAAGGTAGTAAAGATGAAAAATTTATTACTGCAGCTGTTAAAGATCTAGAAGCTATTAGTGGTCAAAAGTGCGTTGTAACAAAAGCTCGTAAATCAATTGCTGGTTTCAAATTAAGAGAAGGTCAACCTGTTGGTGTTAAAGTAACACTTAGAGGTGAAAATATGTATAATTTCTTTGAAAAATTAGTTAAAATTGGGCTTCCTCGTGTTAGAGATTTTCGTGGAGTTTCAGGACATGCTTTTGATGGAAAAGGAAATTATACAATTGGAATTAAAGAACAATTAATATTCCCTGAAATTGAATATGATGAAGTGTTAAAGGTGCGTGGAATGGATATTATATTCGTTACTACTGCAAAGAGCAATGAAGAAGCTAAAAGTTTATTAAAAGGCTTTGGAATGCCTTTCAAGAATTAAGGAGGCACTATGGCAAAGAAAAGTATGATTGTTAAAAATCAAAGAGCACCTAAATTTTCAACTCGTGCTTACACAAGATGTAATCGTTGTGGAAGACCTCACGGAGTACTTAGAAAATATGGAATTTGCAGAATTTGTTTTAGAGAACTTGCAAATGAAGGTAAATTACCAGGTGTTAAGAAATCTAGTTGGTAGAAGGAGGAAAATTATGTTTGTACAAGATAAAATAGCAGATATGTTAACTCGTATTCGTAATGCTAATCAAATGAGATATGCAACTGTTGAAGTTATAGGTACTAAAATGACTTTAGGTATTGCTGAAATACTTAAGAGTGAAGGTTATATCGCTGATTATGTATATGAAAAAAATACAAATGGTGATAAATTAACTTTAACATTAAAATATGGTCCTAAAAAAGAAAGGGTTATTGTTGGACTTAAAAGAATTAGTAAATCTGGTTTAAGAGTTTATGCTAAAGTGGATGAAATTCCTCGAGTTCTAAACGGACTAGGTATTGCTATAATCTCAACTTCTGAAGGTTTAATGACTGATAAAGAAGCTAGAGCTAAAGGGTTAGGAGGCGAAGTTCTTGCCTATATATGGTAAGTTATTATGAGTAGAATAGGTGAAAGAAAATTAGTTATTCCTGACGGCGTAACAGTTAGTGTTAACGGAAACGTTGTAGATGTTAAGGGACCTAAGGGTGAACTTAATTTAGAATTTAGTAAACTTGTTAGTGTTGTAGTAGAAGATGGTGTTGTTTTAACTAAACAAATTAAACCAAGTAAAGATGCTAATGTAATGCAAGGTACTACAAATTCATTAATTAGTAATATGATAACAGGTGTTTCTAAAGGATATGAGAAAGGGTTAGAAGCAGTTGGTGTTGGATATAGATTCCAAGTTAGTGGTAATAAAATTACTATTAATGCTGGTTATTCTCATCCAGTTGTAATGGAAGCACCAGTTGGTTTAACAGTTACTAGTGAAAGTAATACAGAAATTACTATTCATGGTATTGATAAACAAAAAGTATCTGAATTTGCGGCTAATGTTCGTAAGGTAAGAGAACCAGAACCTTATAAAGGTAAAGGTATTCGTTACAAAGATGAACAAGTACGTCGTAAAGAAGGAAAGAAAGCGGCATAGGGAGGAGTTAAAGTATGATTAAAAAAGAAGCAAATAATAAGGCTCGTGTAAGACGTCATGCAAGAGTTCGTAAAACTATTAGTGGTACAAAAGAAGTGCCAAGATTAAATGTATTTAGATCTAATAAAGGTATTTATGCTCAAGTTATTGATGATGTAACTAAGACTACCCTTGCTAGTTCTTCAAATTTAGAATTAAAAATTGCTAATGGAGGTAATATTGAAGCAGCTAAAGCTGTTGGAAAAGATGTTGCTGAAAAATGCAAAAAATTAAAAATTAAAAAAGTCGTATTTGACCGTGGTGGATATCAATATCATGGTAGAGTAGAAGCTTTAGCAGATGCTGCTAGAGAAGCTGGACTAGAATTTTAAGGAGGGTAGCATGAGAAAAGACGATAAAAGACAAGAAAAGAAAAATTTATTAGAAGAAAAAGTTATTTCTATTACTAGAGTAACAAAAGTTACTTCAGGTGGTAGACATTTCCGTTTCTGTGCTACTGTTGCAGTTGGTAACCGTAAAGGTTTAGTTGGTATTGGTAGTGGAAAAGCTAATGAAGTACCAGAAGCTATCAAAAAAGCTTTACAAGCTGCTAATAAAAATGTATGTAAAGTTGCACTTAGTCAAGGAAGAACTATTCCTCATGAAGCAGAAGCTAAAGTAGGTAGAGCTGTAGTTTTAGTTAAACCTGCTAAAGAAGGACGTGGAATCATTGCTGGTGGTGCTGCTCGTGCAGTATTAGAACTAGCTGGTATTAAGGATATAGTTGCTAAGTCTCTAGGAGCAAATACTCAAGTTAATGTTGCTAAAGCTACTTTAGAAGCATTAAAGAGTCAAAGAACTCCAGAACATATAGCTGAACTTCGTGGCAAGAAAGTTGAGGAATTATAATATGAGATTAGAAAATTTACCAAAGACTAAAGAAATGAAAGCCTCTAAAAGAGTAGGTAGAGGTCCAGGATCTGGAATGGGTAAAACATCTACTCGTGGAGAAAATGGTCAAAAATCAAGAAGTGGTGCATCAATCAAAGCTTGGTTCCAAGGTGGTCAAACTCCATTATATAGAAGAATTCCTATTAGAGGTTTTAATAACAAACAATTTGAAACTAAATATGCTGTTATTAATTTAAGTGATTTAGATAAATTCTTTAATGATGGAGATGTTGTTACTCCAGAAGTATTAAAGGAAAGAAAAATAATAAAGAAACAACTTAGTGGTGTTAAAGTGTTAGGTAATGGTGAACTTACTAAAAAGTTAATTGTTAAAGCCAATAGATTCTCTACTAAAGCTGTTACAAAAATTGAAAATATTGGTGGCAAAGCTGAGGTGATTTAGATGTTCCGAGGCTTTTCACAAATTTTTAATAAAGCTAATAAGGATTTAAGAAAAAGAATATATATTACATTATTTTGTTTAGGTTTGTTTGCTCTAGGGTCTTCAGTTACAATTCCTTGGGCAACACAAATTTATCAAGACTTAGGTTTCTTAGAAATCTTTAATATTATGAGTGGTGGTGGACTTAGAAGTTTTTCTATATTTGCACTAGGAGTTTCTCCTTATATTACAGCATCAATCATTACTCAATTATTACAAATGGATATTGTTCCATATTTTAAAGATTTAAAAGACCAAGGATATACTGGAAGACAAAAAATTAATAAGATTAACCGTTACATGGGTATTATTATTGGTTTTTTCCAAGCTTATGTATTATGTATTGCTTATATGGGTAGTGCTAGTGTATTTGTTCAACTTAAAACTGCTTTAGTTATGACTGCAGGTACAGCATTCTGTTTATGGATGGGTGACCAAATTACTAATAAAGGTATTGGTAATGGACAATCAATGTTAATTATGGCAGGTATTATCCTTAGTATGCCAAGTATATTTACTGGTGCTTATTATGGATTTGTAACAAGCGGAACATATGAACCAGCATTAGGTATATTCTTCTTTAGTTTATTTATCCTTGTATATATCTTAATTATTGTAGGTATTATATGGATACAACTGGCTGAACGAAGAATACCAATTCAATATGCTAATAAATCAACAAGTGCATATGGAGCCCAAAATAGTTTCTTACCAATTAAGTTAAATTCAGCTGGTGTTATGCCTGTAATATTTGCATCAATTCTTACAACTATACCAGCAACAATTGTTGCACTAACTAAGAATCAAAATGCAATAGATTTTGTAAATAAATATATAGTTTATAATAGTCCAACCGGATTTATATTATATATAATATTAATATTATTCTTTGGATATTTCTATACATTTATGGTTATGAACCCAGATGAAATGAGTAAGAACTTAAATGAACGTGGAGGTTACATCCCTGGTATAAGACCTGGTGAAGATACTAGCAAATATATTAGTAATTCAATGGGTAAACTTACACTAGTAGGTAGTATATTCCTTGTAATACTTGCAGCTATTCCAATTATCTTCTCATTAATATTTGGCTTATCAAGTCAAGTTACAATTGGAGGAACAGGAATGTTAATCGTTGTTGGTGTTGCAATTGAAACATATAAACAAATGGAAAGTAGTTTAGTAAGTAGAAGCTATACTGCTAAAAGAAAGAGATTAAGATAATATGAAAAATATAATATTTATAGCTCCTCCCGCAGCGGGTAAAGGAACTCAAAGTACAATGTTAAAAGAAAATTATGGTTATAATCACTTATCAACTGGTGATATGCTAAGAGAAGTAGTTTCTTCAGGTACAGAATTTGGGTTACAAGTTAAAAATATTATTGATCGTGGAGAATTAGTTAGTGATGATATAATTATTAGTTTAATTAATGATAAACTTGCTAAAATAGATGGAAAACCATTTATATTAGATGGTTTTCCTCGAACTCTTAATCAAGCTAAATCTTTAGATAATATGTTAGATAAAGATTATGAGGTAATATATTTAGATTTAAGTGAAGAAGAAGCAATAGAAAGAATTCTTGGAAGGCTTACATGTAGTTGTGGAAAGTCATATAATCTAAATGTAGATAATTTAAAACCTAAAGTTGAAGGTATTTGTGATGGATGTGGAAAAGAGTTAGTTAAAAGAAATGATGATAATGTTGATTCTTTTAAAGTAAGATATAAAACATTTTTAGATAATACAAAACCTTTGATGGAATATTATGAAGATAAAAATAAACTTCATAAAATAAATGTTAATAGAAATGTAGAAGATATCTTTAAAGATATTGTGGATGTTTGTGATGATTAGTATTAAGAGTGATAGAGAAATAGAATTAATGAGGATTGCTGGTAAGTATTTGAGTGATACGTTTAAATATATTGAAAAATATATAAAAACGGGCGTTACTACCAAGAGATTAGATACATTAATTCATGATTATATTATTAGTATTGGATGTGTTCCATCTTGTTTAGGTTATGAAGGATATCCGGCAACTGCATGTATATCAATTAATGATGAAGTAGTTCATGGAATACCTAAAGGACGTAAAATAAAGAATGGAGACATAGTTTCAATAGATTTAGTTTTAAGTTATAAAGGCTATCATGCTGATGCTACGAGAACTTATATTATTGGTAATGTAAGTGATGAGGTTAGAAATTTGGTTAATGATACTAAAGATGCTTTCTATGCTGGTGTAAAAAAAGTAAAAGAAGGTGCTAGAGTGATGGATATAAGTTGTGCAATTGAAGAATATGCTCATGCTCATGGTTTATCAGTGGTTGAAGAATTATGTGGTCATGGTATTGGACTTGAAATGCACGAAGACCCAGATGTACCAAATTTTAATGATAATAATCGAACAAGACTTAAAGCAGGTATGGTTATAGCAATAGAACCAATGCTTAATTTAGGAAGTAGTGAAGTAGCATTATTAGATGATGATTGGACCGTTGTAACAATGGATGGTAAACCATCTTGTCACTATGAAAATACAGTTCTAGTTACAAAAGATGGATATGAAATATTAACAGGAGATTAAAATATGGGAAAAAAAGATAAAATTGAAGTAGAAGGAAAAGTTACTGAAGTATTAAAGGGTAGTGACTACCTTGTTGAACTAAGTAATGGACACACTGTAAAAGCCTACGTTTCTGGTAAAATGCGTATGAATATGATTCGTATCTTACCAGGTGATAAAGTTACAGTGGAACTTTCACCATACGATTTAACACGTGGGATTATAAAATGGAATAATAGATAAGGAGTGAAATTATGAAAGTTAGACCATCAGTTAAAAAGATTTGCAAAAAATGTAAAATCATAAGAAGAAAAGGAAAAGTTAGGGTTATTTGTGAAAACCCTAAACATAAACAAGTACAAGGTTAAGGAGGATAATAAATGGCAAGAATTAAGAATATTGAATTACCAGGAGAAAAACATACTTGTATAGGACTTACTGCAATTTATGGTATTGGTAGAAATTTAGCAAAAACTATTTGTGAAAACGTAGAAGTTGATCCAGCTAAGAAAATTAAAGATTTAACTGAAGAAGAAATTGCAAAACTTCGTCGTGAAATCGATAATTATACTGTTGAAGGTGACCTTAGACGTGATGTTCAAATGAGTATCAAAAACAAAATGGAAATAAATTGCTATGAAGGTATTAGACACAAAAAAGGATTACCTGTAAGAGGACAAAGAACTAGTAGAAATGCTAAGACTCGTAAAGGTAGAGGAAAAGTTGTAGCTAATAAGAAAAAGGTCGGAAAGTAGGGTGTTAATATATGGCATATAATAGAAGAAAAAGAAAAGTAAAGAAGAATATTCCTGAAGCTGTTGCTCACATTCATTCAACTTATAATAATACAATTGTTACTATAAGTGATAAAGAAGGTAACGCTATTAGTTGGTCATCAGCTGGTAGAATTGGTTATAAAGGAAGTAAAAAGAAAACTCCATTTGCTGCTGGTTTAACTAGTGAAGCTGCTGCAGCTGCTGCAGTTGATGCTGGAGTTAAAAAAGTTGATGTATTTGTTAAAGGTCTAGGACCAGGAAGAGAAAACGCAATTAGATCACTTCAAACTGCAGGGCTTGAAATTTCAAGTATTACTGATGAAACACCAATTCCTCATAACGGATGTCGTCCACCAAAAAGACCAAGAAACTAATAAGGGAAAGGAACGTGTACTATGATAAAATTTGAAAAACCAGACTATAAAATTATTGAATATCAAGAAAATAATCATTATGCTAAATTTGAAATTGAACCTTTAGAAAGAGGTTTTGGAACAACTATTGGTAATGCTATGAGAAGAGTACTTTTATCAAGCTTACCAGGAAGTGCTGTTACATCAATTAGAATTGATGGTGTACTTCATGAATTCCAAAAAATTGAAGGTGTTGTAGAAGATGTTACTACTATCGTTTTAAATATTAAAAACTTAGTTGTTAAAAATCATTCTAATGGACCAAAAGTTATTAGATTAACTAAATCAACTGAAGGACCTGTTTTAGCAGCAGATATTGAAAAAGATGCTGATATTGAAATTATGAATCCTAATTTAGTTATTTGTAACTTAGTTGGAGCTGGAAAAATTAATATTGAAATGACTGTTAAAAATGGTCGTGGATTTACTCCAGCTGCTGTTAATAAAGCAAACTTAGAACAAATAGTAACTGGTGTTATTGCAATAGATTCAAATTATTCACCAATTGAAGTTGTTAAGTATGAAGTACTTGATACTCGTGTTGGTCAAGATGAATCTTATGATAAGTTAGTTATGGAAGTAACTACTGATGGTTCAATGACTCCAGAAGAAGCTATGGCTCTTGGGGCTAAGATATTAATTGAACATTTCTCAATAATCTCAGATTTAAATTCAATTAGTAATATTGCAAATATTATGCAAGAAAAGAAAATTGATACAATGACTAAGACTTTGGAAACTCCAATTGAAGAAGTTGAATTTTCAGTAAGAGCTTATAATTGTTTAAAAAGAGCTGGTATTCATACCGTTCAAGATTTAGTTAACAAAAAAGAAGTAGAAGTTACTAAGATTAGAAACTTAGGAAAGAAATCTTTAAAAGAAGTTCTTGATAAAGTTGCTGAATTAGGACTTACATTTAAGGAGTAGAATATGAAATATAGAAAATTAGGAAGAGAAACTAGAATTAGAAGAAGTATTTTAGCTGGACTTACTAAAGATGTTATTATGAATGGATATGTTGTTACTACTGAAGCTAGAGCTAAAGAAGTAAGAAAATTTGTTGATAAAATGATTACTTATGGTAAAGATGGTTCACTTGTAGCTCGTAGAAAAGCACTTGCATTCTTACATAATGATAAAGAAGTTACATCAAAAGTATTTAATGAACTTGCTAAAACTTATGAAACTAGAAATGGTGGATATACTAGAATAATTAAACTTAAAGAACGTCGTGGTGACGATGCTCTAGAAGTAAGATTAGAATTAGTTTAATTAATAAACAACTAGTCATTTGATTAGTTGTTTTTTTTGAATTAATTGTATAAAATAATAAAATATTCTCATAATATAGATGGAGGATATTTATATATGAAAGAAATAGAATGTAATTGTTGTGAAGATGCTAAATTTGGGGTAGCTTATATTGACCCTGAATCTGGTCTATTATGTAGTAAAATTGATACAGGTATGAAATTACCTAAAGGTAAGAAAGTTTTAGCTCCAAGAATTTGTACTAAATGTGGAAATACTGAGTGGAAAACTATTGATAATTAATGGCACATTATGTGCTTTTAATTTTGCAATGAATACTTAATTTGACACGTTATAGTTTCTGTGTTACAATTTAGTCATTAGAAGAGGTCACAACGACATTTCGTTAAGGCTTCTTCTTTTATATATTTTTTTTGTATAATAATAGTCGGAGTAGCAAAATTTAAACTAAATATATGCCTTACATCCGATTTGACACATTATAGCTTTTGTGCTATAATGTATTCATTAAGGAATTGATTTAGTTGGACTTACCGACGCTTTCAATTTCTTTTCTTTTCTTTTCTTTTAAAATATATCAAATACTTTTCTTTTCCTAACAAAATAACTTCTTTGTAGATAGAATTATATTTTTTTTATTCATTGTTAATGATACAATAAGAATGTACAAAAAGAAGGATATAACAATGTCCAATTATATATTGACATTAAAATTATCATTAACATATTGAACATTTTTTTTGCTTTTATGAGTATAATATTAATGGTTAGAGTAGCAGAATTCGATTTAAATAATGTGCTTTAATCCGATTTGACACATTGTGGTTTTTGTGTTATAATGTATTCATTAGGAGTGGTCCCACCGTTAATCGGAGGGGTCACTTCTTTTTGGTTATCATTATAAGATTTTTGCCTCTCTTAATTATTATTTTGTCTAACCATTGCAATTTTGGCAATTTATATAATGAGTTTATTCTATTGTCAATATCAGAATCAGTTAAAATTGAATTTGAAACATCAAATAAGAAATTATGCGCTTGTTTTTCATGCTTTTCAACAGCATGAAAAAAAACATTCTTACCGTTGCCATTAATTTTTTTTAAATCCCAATATTCATTTTTAAATTAATAATCAGCTGTTTGAACGCCTTCTGGTTTATTTACTCTAGGAACCATGTAAATTTTTCCACCAAAAATGCTTTCTAACCACTCTGCAACTTCTTTTTCTTTTTTGGAATAATCTAAAATTACATTTATCCCATCTACTATGTATTTATTTTTCTTAAAAACAAAATATTTTGCATCTAAAACTTTATGACTATTTGGATTAGTATTTTTTAACCATTCCGTTGTAACATCGTTGTAAGATAAAGAAGTATTGTTTTTTTCTATCCAACTTTTTCTTTGAGCAAACATTTGAATATTTAAAGAAAAATATATTTCTTTTAATTTACTTGCTTTTTTTAACATAAAAAACACTTTCTAAGCATTATATAATTAAGGCACCTTTAGTGTCTTTATAATACTGTAAAGTGTTTCTAAAATACTGTATACATAGACTATAACATAATATTTAAAACTTTACAATATTATTAGCACTTTTTGTACTTTTTTTAGAGTAGAATATATTAATATAATTACCTATATAAACGTGACAACGTTAAATTAAAATGAGATATAACTTATTTGACACATTATAATTTTTGAACTATAATACTATTAATAAATGTGATCGTGCTGAATTACCAGCACGATCACATTTATTTAATTATTTAATTACAATTTATTGCTCTAATTTACATCTTTTTTATAAGATTATTGTTTTTCTATTTACATGATAATTAATTTTTGTTACAATAATGAAGAAAGGTGTGGCTAAGTATGTCAGCAAGAACAGAATTTGTTTTATTAAATAAAATGAAAGAGAAAGGTAAATTATCTTTCGAAGATATTAAACGTATTATTGATAGAAGTGTTAATAAAACAAATGAATTTATTAATAGTATGATTGAAAGAGGATTAATTGAAAAAGTTAATTCTAATGAATATATTTTAAAATCAAAATAATAAAACTTATACAAATTCGGAATTCAATTCCGAATTTGTATAAATTAATAAAAAATATCCAAAATTCACATTTGGGTATTTATTTTGACAATTTTTTTATCTTTTATTTGTTATTATATAAATATAGAATTATTTTCTAAAAAATAATTCTATATTAACATTCATTGCATCTGCTATTCTTCCAAGAATAGCTATAGTAATATGTTTGTTTCTATTTTCATTTTCTATATCAGTTACATACTGACGAGATATTCCAGCAAGGTCTGCAAGGTCTTGTTGAGTAAGATTTTTTTCTTTTCTATACTTTTTAATATTATCTCTAATTATATCGTAATAATACTCGTCAGTATGTATATAAACTGTCTCTATCATAGGGGATCACCAGCCTCTATAAATATTTTCTATAAAAAATTTGTAATTTTATATAGTCTAGGGGTGGCATTTGTGATATAATTAATAAAAATAGGGAAGGAGTGTTATATTGAATAAGAAAAAATTGTTGTTTTTTTCAGGTTTCATTGTTATTATACTAGTTTTTATATTAATTGTATATAAAAATAGTTATAAAAATGAAATTTATACTGAAAAAAATGATGAAAATGTTAAAAATAATGAAAAAATTAATAAAATACCTGGTATGGTTAGTTTAATGTTGGAGACAAAAGCTGGTTCTGGAGAATATAAAGCATCAACAAGTAAAACATGGCCAACTAATGGTTATGAACTTAATACTGAAAAATCTGGTTGTGAAAATGGTGGAACCATTTCTTATAATGAAACTACCAAAAAAGTAATAGTTAAAACAAATATAAGTGATAAGTGTTATGCTTATTTTGATGTTATACCACCAGATGTTACACTAGCTATAACTAATAGACCAACAACATATGGTAAATTAGGAAGTATTAATTGTACAGGAAGTAGCGCAACATATAATCAACAATATAATAGAGTTGAAATATCATCAATAGATAAGAAATATACTTCTTGTACATTAAATTATACGGATAGTACATCAAAAGTTAACTTAGCTACTTATATTACGGGCCTTGCAGGAACAACACAAGGAACAGGACAAGTAGTAAATGAAAATGGGTATAGATATGAGGGAAAGAATCCAAATAACTATATATGGTTTAATAATGAATATTGGAGAATAATCGGAGTATTTGATAGTGCATCACATGGTCAATCAAATAAAAATTTAGTTAAAATAATTCGAGATGATGTTTTGGATGGGCTAGCATGGAACAAGTCCAATACTAATGATTGGGAAACATCAAGCTTAAAGTCATTACTTAATGGAGCGTATTATAACGCTCAAGATGGAACAGCTTCTGGATATTGTTATGGATATAGTACAACAGCAACATCCAATTGTAATTATACAAAAAGAGGCATTCAATCTGGTTATAGAGGAATGATAGCAAATGTAACATGGTACCTAGGAGGATATTCAACTAGTGATGCAACAGCCGATGCTTTTTATGGATATGAAAGAGGAACAACTGTATTTAATGGAAGACCAACAAGTACAACGGGATATATAGGACTAATGTATCCAAGTGATTATGGATATAGTGTATTGTCAAGTAGTTGTGCAAGAACAACAAATTTAGGTAGTAGTGCAACATGTGCCGGAGCGAGGTGGTTGTATGGAAAAGGATGGGAATGGACATTGACACCCATTTCTAAATTCCGCACTAACACGTTCTGTTTGAGCTCCTTCGGATACCTGAGTGGTAACCAAGACGCGGATAGCGGTTATGGCTTTCGTCCAGTTTTGTATCTAGATGCTTCTGTATATAAAATAGATGGTAATGGGAGCGTAGGTTCACCATATATTATTGGAATGTAGGTGATAAAGTGCAAAAAAGAATTAAAATAGTAAGTTTTAGTATAATATTAGTAATATTATTAATTGGAATTATTGTAATGAACAATAATTCCAATAATAAATATTCATTTACACAAGATGGAATAAAATATGCTTTAACTTTAGATGGAAATAAAGTTACCTCATTTCCATCTAAAGGAATGTATAAAGCACAAGTAACATGTGTTGGTGCAGATGGAAGATGGCTATATGATGATTGGAAGCTTGCTATAGAAAACATAACTGGTGATGATGTTACTTGTGATATTAAATTTGAAACAATTCCAAAAACATATTTAAATGATTATATAATTAGTTTATCTGGAACAACACAAGGAACAGGACAAGTAGTAAATGAAAATGGGTATAGATATGAGGGAAAGAATCCAAATAACTATATATGGTTTAATAATGAATATTGGAGAATAATCGGAGTATTTGATAGTGCATCACATGGTCAATCAAATAAGAATTTAGTTAAAATAATTCGAGATGATGTTTTAGATGTACTAGCATGGGATAAATCAAATACAAATAATTGGAATACGTCAAGTTTAAAATCACTTTTAAATGGAGCATATTATAATGCTCAAGATGGGACAAGTTCAGGATATTGTTATGGATATAGTACAATAGCAACAGCCAATTGTGATTATACAAAAAGAGGAATACAATCTGGTTATAGAGAAATGATAGCAAATGTAACATGGTATTTGGGAGGGTATTCGACTAGTGATGATGCAACAGCAGAAGAATTTTATGGATATGAAAGAGGAACTACTGTGCCTAGTGGAAAGCCAACAAGTACAACAGGATATATAGGACTAATGTATCCAAGTGATTATGGATATAGTGTATTATCAAGTAGTTGTGCAAGAACAACAAATTTAGGTTCTTATAGTACTGCAACATGTGCAGGAAAAAGTTGGTTATATGGAAAAGGACATGAATGGACATTAACGCCTTATTCTTCGAACAGCAGTAATGTGTTCTATTTGCACTACAACGGCAACCTGTACAACAGCTTTGCAATCTATGGCTGTGGCTCTCGTCCGGTCTTGTATCTAGATGCTTCAGTGTATAAAATAGATGGTGATGGTAGCCTAAAAAATCCTTATATTGTAGGGATGTGATATGCTTAGTTAGCGTGGATGGCGGGAGTATCCGCCCCCCGCGGGGTTGATAACTTTCGTTGTGAAAGTTATTTTTGCTCAAATGAAAAATTAAAATTGACCAAAACAAAAAAATATTGTAAAATAAGAAAACTAAATGAGTAAATGGGCCAAAAATAGTATATAAAATTAATTATATACTATTAAAAAGTGGTAAAATAAGTTTTTCATATAAATGTTATTATAGAAACTGATAGAAATGTCAAAGTTAAAAGTTGATAGTTTTCTGTCAGTTTTTTGTATTTTTGATATACTTATATTATCTCATAATAGATAAGGAGTTGGTATAAGTATGAGAAAAGATATTACATTTAAAAAACTAATGTTAGGAGGTGAAATTATAAAGTTATTAAGGTAGAAGAAAGAAAGGAAGGTAAAGTAATAACTAAGTTTATATATGTATAAACAACATCAAAAAAATGCAGATGTCCAAAATGCGGTAAACGTACAAAAAGTGTTCATGATAAGTTAAAACCAATAACATTAAAATATGTAAAAGCATTTGAGTTTATAACTTATGTCGTGCTTATAAAAAGAAGATTAGTTGTAAATATAAATTTACGGGACAAGTTACAATTCAAAGAGAAAATAAAAATATATCTAATAAAATAGAACAGAAAGTGTTGAAAGATTTAAAACAGTATAACCTAAGCTTAAAATATATAGCAGAAGAAAATAATATAAGTGATAACACAGAACATACGAAAGATTATCCGAAAAATATTATAAATCTTCCAAGAGTTATATCATTTGATAAATTTAAAGCAGATATAAGAGAAGGAAAATATGCATTTGTATTAAATGACCCAATACATAAAGAAACGTTGGATGTACTTTCAAATAGAAAAAAAGAATACCTAATACAATATTTTACATATTGTGAATCATATCTGCAAGTACAAAAAATCATGTTCCCGTATGCCAAGTACGTAGTAGACCGATTTCATTATATCAGATATATAATGGATGGATGAACTTCTTTGTGTCATTGAAGAATTAAAAGAATCATATCAGTTAAAAGAAATGTTTGAAAAAAATATGTAACTCATTTATAAATTTGAATTTTTAAAAATGGTACATTAAATTTCTTAAAAATGGTACATTAATGTTGACTTTGTTATTTGTTTAGTGAATAAATTATAATACTTTAATTGTTTAATTTTTGATTTTGTTCTGTGAAAATGATAGACAAGTAATTAATAATTTGATAAAATAAAGTAGTACGAAAAAGTTGTATAGAATGGAAGTGCTCGTTATGGCTAAAATTATATCACTTGTTAATCAAAAGGGTGGAGTTGGTAAAACTACCACTAGTATAAACTTGAGTGCTGCATTAGGAAAAATGGGTAAACGTGTACTATTAATTGATATGGACCCACAAAGTAATGCCACTACTGGGCTAGGTTTAAATAGTAATGATTTTAAGAATGATATATATGAACTTATTACTGGAAAATGTGAAGTAAAGAAAGCTATTAAGAAGACTAAATTTCATAATTTAAGTATTATACCCTCTACAATTAATTTAGCTGGTGTAGATGTAGAATTTGTTAAAAGAATGCTTGAAGATAAAGAATTTAGTCAAAATATGCAATTAAAATTAAGACTTGATGAAATAAGAGATAATTATGATTATATAATAATAGATTGTCAACCATCTTTAGGTTTAGGTACTATGAATGCATTAGTTGCTAGTGATAGTGTAATAATACCTGTTCAATGTGAATTTTTTGCTTTGGAAGGAATTACACAATTATTAAATAGTATAATAATGGTTCAAGGAAGTATGAATCCTGGGTTAAGAATTGAAGGAGTTCTTTTAACCATGTTAGATGGTAGAACAAATATAGGGCTTGAAGTAATTGAAGAAATAAGAAAATACTTTAAAGATAAAGTATTTAATACAATAATACCTAGATTAGTAAGATTAGTAGAAGCACCTAGTCATGGAAAACCTATCAATGAATATGATCCATTAAGTAGAGCTACGGAAGCTTATGCTAATTTAGCAAAGGAAGTGGTAAGTAGAGATGGAAACTAAGAAAAAAGCACTAGGTAAAGGACTAGAACAATTATTTTCTAATAATGTAATAGACTTTGATAATTTTGAAGATACTGTTATTGAAGAAAATAAAAAAGATGTAACTGAAATAAGTTTGGATGAAATAAGAAGTAATCCATATCAACCAAGAAAGACGTTTGATACTGCTAGTTTAAATGAACTTGCTAAAAGTATTGAAGAATATGGGGTAGTTCAACCAATTATTGTTAAGAAAAGCATTAAAGGTTATGAACTTGTTGCAGGTGAAAGAAGAACTAAAGCTGCAAAACTAGCTGGTTTAAAAAGTATTCCTGCCATAATTAAAGATTTTGATGATCAAGAAATGATGGAAATTGCTTTAATTGAAAATATTCAAAGAGAAGATTTAAATCCAATTGATGAAGCTAGTAGTATTAGTAATATAATTAAACTACGTGGATATACTCAAGAAGAATTTGCAAGTAAGTTTGGTAAGAGTAGGACATATGTAACTAATATGTTAGGTTTATTAAAACTACCTGATGAAGTAAAGAAAATGGTTGAAAAAAATAGCTTAAGTATGTCTCATGCTAGAGTTTTAAGTAAGATGGATGATGATGAAAAAGTTATTGATTTAGCTAAAAGAATTATTACTGATGGAATGAGTGTTAGAGACTTAGAAAGAGTTAGTCAAGATGTAAAAGAAGAAAATATTATTAAGAGTAGTTCTAGAAGTAATAAAGGATATGACCATAAATATAGAATGTATGAAAATATAATTATGGATAGTTTAAATACTAAGGTTAGAGTTAGTAAGAAAAAGATTGAGATATATTTTGATGGGGTAAGTGAATTAGAAGAGATACTTTCGAAAATGAATGTTAAAGTTGAGGAAGAATAATGAATAAAGATTTTAATTTAAATGATGAAGTTATCATGAAGAAACAACATGCTTGTGGTACTAATTTATGGATTATTACAAGAAATGGTGCAGATGTTAAAATTAAATGTAAGAATTGTGGTAGAGAAATCATGATGGATAGATTAGAATTTATGAAAAAATTAAAAAAGGTGATTGTAAATGAAAAAACTTCGAACTAAAGAGAAAATTGGACTACATCCAGTAATGATGCTTTTAGTCTTAAGTTTTGCAACAATTATTATTAGTGGATTATTAAGACTATTTAATGTTCAATCAACATTTAATCAAATATCAAGTGTTACTGGAGATTTTCAAGTTACTACAGAAGCTGTAAATTCTTTATTTAGTTTAAGAGGACTTAAATATATATTTACTAGTACTGTTAGTAATTTTGCAAACTATGCAGTTCTTACACATTTAATTATTATACTTTTAGGTATTGGTATAATGGTTAAGAGTGGATTTTTAAAAACCATTATTACATTAATGACTAAAAAAGCTAAGAAAACAACTGTTACCTTTGTGTTAGTGTTAATTTCGATACTTGCAAGTTTAGTTGGAGATTTATCTTATATTATATTAGTTCCTTTAGGAGCATTATTATTTTTGTATGGTAAAAGAAATCCAATGATTGGAATTATAACAACATTTGCAAGTCTTACTTGTGGTAGTGCTTTAAGTTTATTTTTAACTAGTTATGATTCTAGTTTAATAAGTGTTACTTTAGATAATGTTCATGTTATTAATAGTGGTTATACTATATCAAGTTGGGGATTTTTATTTTCTAATATTATATTAATTATTATACTTGCTTTTGTTATTACAAATGTAACAGAAAATTATTTAGTTAAAAAATTACCTAGGTATGAATTTTCTGAAGAAGAAGTTGAAGAAGAATTAGTGTTAACAAGAAAACAAATGAGAGGTTTATTATTTTCATTATTTGCTGGTTTAATTTATATGTTAATATTTATTTATAATATTATTCCAGGACTTCCTTTTTCAGGTAATTTACTTGATTATAGTCAAAGTTTATATATTGATAAATTGTTTAGTTATAATTCATTTTTTAGTAATGGATTTGTGTTTGTTGTAGCGGTATTCTTTGTAATATTAGGCTTAGCTTATGGAATTGGTGCTAAAACAATAAAGAATAATAAAGAATTTGTTGATGCTTTAGGGCATTCCTTAAATGGGGTTGGTAAAATACTTGTTATGATATTTGCAGCATCAACATTTATAAATATATTTAAACAATCAAATATTGGTAATGTTGTAGCTGGAGCTTTAACAAATGTGATGCAAAATAGTGAATTTGCTGGGCTTCCTTTGATATTAGTTTTATTTATATTTGCAGGTGTTATTGCCTTATTTCAACCAACAATATTATTTAGTTATAATATTGCTAGTGGAGTTATTATTAAATTAATGAATGCAGGTATTTCTCCGGAATTTACACAACTTGTATTTAGACTTGGAAGTAGTGTTACACTAGGTCTTACACCAGTGTTTGCATATTTTGTTGTTTATCTTGCATATTTAGAAAATTATAATCAAAGTAATAAACCAATAACTATTGGGGAAGCTATAAAATATCAATTGCCATATGCTGCAGTTACATGTATAGTTTATTTATTATTTATAATTGTATGGTATTTAGTTAAGTTTCCAATAGGAATTGGAGCTGGCGTAGGATTGGGGGCATAAAAATGAGTTTAAAAGCAGGAATTGTGGGATTACCTAATGTTGGTAAATCAACTTTGTTTAATGCAATTACAAAACAAAATATATTAGCGGCGAATTATCCATTTGCTACGATAGAACCAAATGTTGGTATTGTATTTGTTCCAGATAAGAGAGTGGATTATTTAGCTAATATGTATAAACCCAAAAGTGTTGTACCAACAACTTTTGAGTTTACTGATATTGCAGGACTAGTAAGCGGTGCATCCCGAGGTGAAGGTCTCGGCAATAAATTTCTATCGCATATAAGGGAATGTGATGCAATATGTGAAGTTGTAAGGTGTTTTAATGATCCTAATGTTACTCATGTAACTGGTAAAGTTGATCCAATAAGTGATATTGAAGTAATAAATATTGAGTTAGTACTTGCTGATTTAGAAGTAATAAATAATAGAATTGAAAAGATAGAAAAAAAAGCAATAACTACGAAAGATAAAGAAGCTTTAGCAGAAGTCGAAGTATTAAAAAAATGTAGGGTTGCTTTAGAAGCAAATACACCACTTAGAAGAATTAGTTTTGATAAAGATGAAAAGAAATTATTAAAAAACTTTAGTTTCTTAACAATAAAACCAATTATATATGTAGCAAATGTAAATGAAGATGATGTTGCTGTTGGTGATAATGAATATTCTTTGATGGTTAAGAATTATGCAGAAGCTGAAGGTTCTGGAGTTATAGTTATGTGTTCTAAGTTAGAGGCTGATTTGGCAGGACTTGAGGATGAAGAAAAAGAATTATTCTTACAAGAAGTAGGTATAAGAAATAGTGGTCTTGATAAATTAATATTTGCAACATATAATTTATTAGGACTAGCAACATTCTTTACTGCTGGTACAGATGAAGTAAGAGCTTGGACTTTTAAAGTTGGGATGAAAGCTCCAGAATGTGCTGGTATTATACATAGTGATTTTGAAAAAGGTTTTATTAGAGCAGAAGTAACTAGTTTTAGTGATTTAGAGAAGTATGGTGATGAAAAACTAGTTAAAGAAGCTGGTAAACTTCGTGTTGAAGGTAAAGAATATGAAATGCAAGATGGAGATATTTGTTATTTTCGATTTAATGTATAGAAAAGGAGGAATGTTTAATGGAAGATAATAAGTTATTAAGTAAATCATTTTTATGGATGTGTATTGGACTTTTAGTAACATTTGTTACTGGTTATGGCGTATCTATGAATGAAAGAATGTTAGAAAATATTTTTGCTGGAAGTGCTTTTTGGATACTTTTAGTACTAGAACTTATTTTAGTTATTGTGTTATCCGCAAGAGTTATGAAAATGAGCCCAACAGCTGCAAAGATATGTTTTATTCTATATGCTTTTGTTAGTGGATTAACATTTTCAAGTATATTTGTTGCATATGAATTAACAAGTGTAATGATGGTATTCTTAGTTAGTGCCGTTATATTTGGAGTTATGGCATATATTGGATACAAGACTAATGTAGACTTGTCTAAGGTTGGATTTTACTTACTTATGGCTTTAATTGGAGTTATAGTTATTTCTTTAATAAATATTTTTATTGGTAATGGAACATTAGAAATAATTTTATGTATTGTTTGTTTATTATTGTTCTTAGGTATTACTGCATATGATGTTCAAAAGATTAAAGCTTTAGAAACATCTGGATTACCTGAAGATAATTTAGCTATTTATGGGGCATTAGAACTATACTTAGACTTTATAAATATATTCTTACAAATATTAGAATTATTTGCTAAAAATAAGGATTAATTATGGATACAAGTTTAAAAAGAATAATTGCTTTTGTAATTGATATAGTTATTGTTTCTTTAGTAGTTAGTTTAATTAATTTACTTCCTTTGGACCCATACAAAGATAAATATAAAGATGCTTATGAAAAATATAATGAAGTTGTACAAAAAAGCACTGAAGATGAAAAAAATGATTATAAAGATGAAATAATAGAATTAAATTATGAAGTTTATAAATATAGAACTTATAGTAGTATGTTTTCTGCAACAGCATTAATACTTTATTTTGGGGTTTTACCACTTGTTATGAATGGTCAAACATTAGGTAAAAAAATAATGAAGTTAAGAGTTGTTAGTAATAATGAAAAGAAACTTAACTTTTGGAAATATTTAATTAGAATTGTTATTTTAAATAATATTTGGTTAAGTTTAATAAATGTTGGAGCAGTATATGTTGTAAGTGGAGTTAAATTCTATTATGTAACTTATGTAATTAGTATGTTATCAAGTTTAATATATATGTTAAATTTAATAATGGTTATGTTTAGAAAAGATAATCGTGGTCTTCATGATATGGTTGCTGGTACTAAAGTTATTCTAGTAAGTAATGATGTTGTAGTAGAAAGTGTTGAAGAAGTGAAGAAAGATGGTATTAAAGAAAAAGTAGATAAAGTAAGTAAGAAAAAGAGTTCCAAGTAAAGGAACTTTTTTTTGACATGAATTATTGGTATGGTAAAATATATTTTTGCAAAAAGATAGCTTATGTATAAATTCGAATATAGAAAGGAGGACTTTTTGAGTTTTAATTCAAACAAGTAAAAAATGCTTATGGTGTATTGTGGAAAAGATAGTTTTTCCTTTTATACTTAAATTTAATTAAATTTAAGTATAAAAGGACTGTTGAAATATGACTTTTGTGCACATTTTTCTTGTATTTTACTCATATATTTGTTATAATACTTGCGAGTAAAAGAAATTACTCCTTGCTTCTAAGGAAGCCGAGAAGACCGTGAGGAGGTGGATATTGATGACTAAGTATGAAATTATGTTTATAGTTAAATCAACATTAGATGAAGAAACTATTAAAAAGACTAGTGAAGATTTACAAAAACTAATAAACAAGAAACCATCTAAAGTTATCGAATTCAAAGAAATGGGTAGAAAAAAATTAGCTTATCCAATTAAAAAAGAAGTTAGTGGATACTACTATGTTATGACTGTTGAAGTAACACATGAAACCCTTCAAGAATTTGATAGAAAAGTTTCTATTAATGAAAATGTTTTAAGACATTTAATTATCAAAGTTGAAGGAGAATAATAATGAACAAAGTAATATTAACAGGGAGACTTACTCGTGACCCTGAATCTAGAATGACTCAAAGTAATATGGAAATTTCAAGATTTTCACTAGCTTGCCAAAGTGATTTTGTAAATCGTGATGGACAAAGAGATACTGAATTTATTAACTGTGTAGCTTTTAATAGAAGTGCTCAAACTATTAATAGATATTGCCGTAAAGGACAAATGATTTTAGTTCAAGGAAGAATTAGAAATAGTAGTTATGATGCTCAAGATGGTACTAAGAGATATACAACTGAAATTGTTGTTGATAATTTTGAATTCTTAGGAAGTAGAAATGATGGTGGAAGTGCTAACCAAAATTATAGTGCTCCAGCTAGCAACAATAGTACAGCTTATAGTCCAGAAGCACCTGTTGCTCCAAGTGCTGTTGAAACAACAGACATTAGTGAAGATCCTTATAAAGACTTTGGAGATGAATTTACTTTAAGTAGTGATGATTTACCATTTTAAGTAAAGGAGGATAAGTAAAGTGGCAGAATTTTATCGTAAGAAAAAGAAAATATGTCAAATGTGTGCTGGAAAAAGCGTAGATTATAAAGATGTTATGATTATCAATAAATATATTAATGATAAAGGCAAGATTTTACCAAGAAGAATGACTGGTGCTTGTGCTAAACATCAAAGACATATTGCTCAACAAATTAAATATGCAAGATTTATGGCTTTAATACCATTTGTTAAATAATTTGGCTCACCTTTGGGTGAGTTTTTCTATACTTAAATTATTAATTGTGATAAAATATTTGTAGGTGAAGATGATGCAAAAAGATAAAAAATTAGTTATAGCATTTTTAGTTATTTTATTCGGTATTTGTTTATGTATTCCATGTAAGTTTGTACTTGTTAAAATTGGTGTTATGAGTATGAATATGGATAATTTCTTAGAATATAAAGAAAAAGATGTTAATAATGTTGTTGATAAAATAAATAATGTTATAGGAAGAATAGAAAATAGCGTAGAAAACAAAGTAACGAATTATTTTCCTTTTTATAATGTAATAAATAGTTTGTATGACAAAGTTGATTTTACAAGCAATAAGATACTGTTTAAGGATGTGCCAATTAAGAAAAATAGTGATGGTGAGTATATATTTTATGATAAAGTAAATGAGTTTTATTATTTAACTAATAAATATACAAGTAAAGAATTAGATGAAAGATTAGATAGTCAAGTAATGTTTTTTAATAATTTAAATAAAAAGGGAATAGATGTAAATATTTATATACCTACGAGATATGAATTTACTACATTAAAAAAAGATAATTTAAGTAATTATGTAGGTGAGTTTGTAAGTAAGTTAGATAGTAATATTAATGTAAGAGTAATGGATGTAAAAAGTATAGATGAGTATAAAGAATATTTTTATAAAACTGACCATCATTGGACAATAAAAGGAGCACTAGATGGCTATAAAGATATTTGTGATATGCTTAATATTGATGCAATAAATAATTTAAATATTGTAAAGCATAAAGAAAGAATGTATTATGGTTCTTTAGCTAAGACTGCTTTAAATGATAATATAAATGATTATATTAGTGATGTTGATATAAAACTAGATTATGATGTTTATGTAAATGGTAAAAAAGCTGATAGTTTGTTTAAACCTAGAGAAATTAGATTAGATAGAAGTTATAAATATTATGATTATTATGTTCAATATTTTAATGGACAATATGGAAATGTAGTTTATGATTATCATAATAGTGATAAAGAAAACTTACTTATTATCGGAGATTCTTATTCTTGGCAAATAGATTATTTAATAGCTAGTTCTTTTAATAAAACACATGTTATTAACTTAAGATATGATGAATATAAAAATAAAAAATTTAATTTAAGCAAGTATGTTAGTGATAATAATATTTCTAAAGTATTATTCTTATATGAAGGTGGTTCAAGTATGTTTGACCAATATGATTATGATTTTGAAGGGAGAGTAAAATAATGGTATTTTCTAGTTTGATTTTCTTATTTTGTTTCTTTCCAATATTCTTAATCTGTTACTTTGTACCCAAAAAAAGAAAGACAAGAAATATAGTTTTGCTTATATTTTCATTAATGTTTTACGGGTATGGGGAACCAATTTATGTCATTCTAATGATTTTATCTATTTTAGTTAATTATTATATTGCCTTAGTAATGGATAAAAGTAGTAGTAAAAAGAAATGGTTAATAATTGATTTAGTATTTAATCTAGGATTACTTTTTATATTTAAATATACTAACTTTTTCTTGGATAATATAAATAATTTATTTAATTTAAATATTAAATTTTTAAGTATAAGTTTACCAATAGGTATTAGTTTTTATACATTTCAAATACTTACTTATGTTATTGATGTTTATAAAGGTAAAGTAGATGTTCAAAAAAGTATTATTAATTTAGGTTGTTATATTAGTGCTTTTCCTCAGCTTATTGCAGGACCTATTGTTAGATATGAAACTGTAAATAGGGAACTTGATGATAGATGCGAAAATGTTGAAAATTTTGCAACAGGTATAAGAAGATTTATTATCGGGTTATTTAAAAAGGTTGTAATTGCTAATGAAATGGCTTATGTTGCTGATACTTTATTTGGTTCTAGTATTGCCGAGTTAGGTGTTATTGGAATGGTTGTTGGTGGTATAGCATTTACTTTCCAAATTTATTTTGATTTTAGTGGATATAGTGATATGGCAATTGGTTTAGGTAAAATGCTTGGATTTAATTATTTAGAAAATTTTAACTATCCATATATTGCTCGCAGTATAACTTCATTTTGGAGAAGATGGCATATTTCATTATCTACATTCTTTAGAGATTATGTTTATATTCCCTTAGGTGGAAATAGATGTAAAGGTGCGCGTCATATATTTAATTTATTTGTAGTGTGGGCCTTGACTGGTTTATGGCATGGTGCTAGTTGGAACTTTGTTTTTTGGGGACTTTTCTATTTTGTTTTATTAGTGTTAGAAAAATTTGTATTTAAAAATATTGATAAACTTCCAAAAATTTTAGGACATATTTATACATTTAGTTTAGTAACTTTTGGTTTTATAATATTTTATTTTACGGATACAAGTGCTTTAATAGAAGCTATTAAAACATTGTTTGGCGCGCATGGATTTGGTAATTTAAGTGTATTTAGTCATTATCAAATAATTAGAGTAAGAACAATACTAGTATTTATTTTAGCAATATTTGCATGTACGCCGATTTTTAAAAATATGTTAGATAAGAAAAATAAAATGAGTGATATAATAATACTTGTATTATTTATTCTTAGTATAGTGGGTATTTTAGCATCTAGCTATAATCCATTTATATATTTTAGATTTTAATTTTCAAAGTACAACAACAGATATTCAAAGTGCAAAATTTGTACTTTAGAATTGTTCTTTGAATTAAAAAATGTTATAATATTATTTACTTAAAGGAGGTTATTTAGATGAAAGTAATTTTATTAAGTGATGTAAAAGGAAAAGGTAAAAAAGATAGTGTAATTAATGTAAGTGATGGTTATGCTAATAATTATTTAATTAAGAATAATTTAGCTGTTCCTTATACAAAAAGAAGTAGTGAAATATTAAATGAAGAATTAGATGAAAGACAAAAAAATGAAGATGCTTTAGTGGAAAGTTTAAATGAAATAAAGAAAAAGTTAGATGGAAAAACAATTATATTTAAAGTTAAAACTGGAGCAGATGATAAAGTATTTGGTACAATATCTAATAAACAAATATCTGAAAAGTTAAAAGATATGGGTTATAAAATAGATAAAAAATGTATTAAAAGTGAGATTGCAATAAGTAGTTTAGGTGTTACTAAAGTAAGTATTGAGCTACATAAAAAAGTTAAATTTGACTTGAATGTTGAATTAGTTAAATAGGAGGGTTTATGGCAAGAAGTATGCCTCAGAATAAAGAAGCTGAGATGAGTGTCTTAGGTGTTGCTTTTTTAAATAATAATGAAGTTAGTAAGATAGTTGAAGAAGTAACAAGTGATATGTTCTTTGATGAGAGAAATAGATATATATTTAATGCAATAAAAAGTTTACATGAAAGTAAGACACCGATTGATGTTACAACTCTTAGAAATGAACTAGATAAAGATAAGAAATTTAATGCTGTTGGACTTGATTATATTACTGAAGTAATTGATAGTGTAGTAACAAGTGCTAATTTAGATTTTTATATTAAAATTATCAAAGATTATGCTGTTAGAAGAAATTTAATTGAAACAGCTAGTGATATTATAACTAAGACATATGATGAAGAAGATGTAAATAGTTTACTTGATAATGCTGAAAAAAATATATTAAATGTTGTTAGAGCAAGAAGTGTTGGTGACTTTGTGCCAATTAGTGAAATTTTAAGAAGAGCTCAAGCTAAGCTGGAAGAACTTGCTAAAAATAAGAGAAGTATTACAGGTATTGAAACTGGTTTTCCTGATTTTGATAAAATAACAACTGGATTACAAAGTGGAGAAATGATTATTTTGGCTGCTCGTCCAGGGATGGGAAAAACTGCACTTGCTTTAAATATGGCTGCTTATGCTGCAACACATACAAAAAAAGCTGTTGCTATATTTAACTTAGAAATGTCAGCAGAAATGCTTATTAATCGTATGATTTCTTCGATTGGTCAAATTGATGCGTATAAACTTCAAACTGGTAATATGCAAGAAAAGGATTGGAAAAGATATAATGAAGCATTATCACAACTTGCTGATACAAATATATATATTGAAGATAATGCTGGTGTTACTGCTCAAGAGATACGTGCTAAATGTAGAAGACTTGCTAATAGTGAAGATGGTTTAGGTTTAGTAGTAATCGACTACTTACAATTAGTTAGTTCTGGGTCAAGAAGGGTTGAATCTCGTCAAGTGGAAGTATCAGAAATATCTCGTTCCCTTAAAACTATGGCATTAGAGTTAGGGGTACCAGTTATTGCTTTATCGCAATTATCAAGAAGTGCTGAAAAAAGAGAAAGTAATCAACCAATGCTTGCGGATTTGCGTGAATCTGGGTCTTTGGAACAAGATGCCGATATGGTTTTATTCATAAATCGTAAAGATTATTATGAAAAAGCAAAAGATTTTAATCAAAAAATAGTGCCAGCAGAATTAATAATTGCTAAGCACAGAAAAGGAGGACTTGGAACAGTTAACTTATTATTTGAACTTAATATGAGTAGTTTTAAGAGTCAATTAAAAGCAGCTGGAGATGAAAATGAATAATAAAAGTAAAGTTATAACTGCTATATTATCAATATTAATTATTGTTTTGTATTTTGTAAATGAAAAAAATGATTATAAGTTTGATGAAGCAAGCAAAGCTTATCAAATTTATTTGGATGGAAAAGAAATTGGGTTAATTAAAGATGAAAATGAATTATATAGTTTAATTAATAAAGAACAACAAAATATAAAAGATCAATATGGTGTTGATTATGTTTATCCTCCGGATGGACTTGATATAGTGGAAACAAAAACATTTGATGAAAACTATATGGGGGTAGAGGAAATATATCAAAAAATTGAAAATGCAGATGATTTTACTATAAAAGGTTATATTATTACAATAAAAAGTGATGATAAAGAAAAAGAAAATATTGTTATTAATGTTTTAGATAAAAAAGTATTTGAAGATTCATTAAAAAAATATGTTTTATCATTTGTAACTGAAGAAGAATTAAATGATTATAATAATGGACATAGAAGTATAAATGAAATAGGTTCTATTATTGAAAATATGTATTTTAATGAAACAATAACTATAAAAGAAGGATATGTTAGTGTTAAAAATAAAATTTATACTGATTCTGAATCGTTAAGCCAATATTTGTTATTTGGCCCAGATGTTAAAATGGATACGTATACAGTTAAATCTGGGGATAGTATTGCAAGTATAAGTGAAGATAATAAAATGAACTCTCAGGAATTTTTGATTGCAAATCCTAAATATAAGAGTGAGGATGCGATGCTTGCAGTAGGTAGTGTGGTTAATATTACAATTATTAATCCTATTATTACTTTAACTTATAGTGTTTATGAAATAAATGAAAATATTACACCATATACAACAGCAGACCCAATTGTTGATAATACGAAGGAACCAAGTTATAAAGAACCAACAAGACCTGGTGTTAATGGTATAACATTAATCCATAGTACTTACGAGGTTATTAATGGTGAACGTTCAACTGGTGTTGAAATTAAAGACCGTAAAGTAATTAGAGAAATGGTTCAAGAACAATATACTATTGGTAGAAGAACAAATGGTTATTATTATCCAACTAGTGGATGGGGTTATCCAACTGAATACCCATATGTTATTACTAGTCCTTTCCAATGGCGATGGGGAAAACACCACGATGGTATCGATATTTCTGGTACTGGTTATAGGTCAAGAATATTTGCGGTTGCTCCAGGTACTGTTGTTGAAGTTGGTTATAGAAATACCGATGGTAACTATGTAATAATTGAACATGAAAATAATATTTATACACAATATGCTCATATGTATGGAGCTTTAGTTGTAGAAGGTCAAACCGTTAAGAAAGGAGACCAAATTGGAGAAATGGGAAATACAGGATATGTTGTTCCTGCACCAAGTAAATATAATCCAACTGCTGGTACCCACCTTCATTTCGGGGTATCAATAGGATGGCCATTCCATGGTGCTTACTCTTTCCAAAATCCAACGAGGTATATAAGATTCTAATGAAGGTAGTAGTATTATCTTCTGGCTCTAAAGGAAATGTTACTTATTTAGAAATAAATAATAAAAGATTTTTGTTAGATGCTGGAAGAAATTATAAATATATAAATGAAAATTTAAAAGATATTGGTGTTGATGTAAAAACAATAGATTATGTTGTTATAACTCATAATCATAAAGATCATGTATCAGCATTGAAAACTTTGCTTGATAAAACTAGAGCTGCTTTAATAGTGAGTGAAAAAATGTTTTATTCAATTGAAGATTTAAAAGATTATAAACATATAATTGTACTTGAAGATGAAATAGATTTAGATGGAATTCATATAACATCGTTTAAATCTAGCCATGATGCCCCGGATTCTAGAAATTATGTATTTGAATGTGATGGCAAAAAAATAGCATATGTTACTGATACAGGTTATGTTAATGCTAAAAACTTTAAGTATTTGAAAAATTTAGATATATATTTGTTTGAAAGTAATCATGATTTAGAATTATTAATGAATGGTCCTTATCCAGAATGGTTAAAAAGAAGAGTTTATTCTGATGAAGGCCACTTGTCTAATAAGGCAGCATCCTTTTATCTAACTAAATTAATCGGAGATAAAACTAAGAAAATTGTTTTAATCCATTTAAGTGAAACAAATAATTTAGAAAGTATTGCTATGGAAACCATTAATAATACATTTATGGAATATGGAATTGATTTTCATGATATTATTTGTGCAAGACAAAATGAAAAAACGGAAGTAATTGAAATATGATAAAAATTTTATGTGTAGGAAAGATTAAAGAAAGTTATTTGGATGAACTTATAAATGATTATAAGAAAAGAATTGGAAAGTATATAAAGATAGAAATAATAGAATTAAAAGATGATGTAAATTATGATAAAGAAATAAGTAATTTAATAAAGAATATAAAGACTAGTGATTATAATATTGGTTTAGATTTAAAAGGTAAAATGTATTCAAGTGTAGAATTTGCTGATAAAATAGATAAAATTTTACCTCAGAATAGTAATATAACTTTTATAATTGGAGGTTCTTTAGGATTAAATGATGAGGCTAGAAGTCTTTGTAATGAATTAATTAGTTTTTCACAGATGACTTTTCCTCATGGCTTATTTCGTGGTATTTTACTTGAACAAATTTATAGGGCTTGTAAGATAAATAATCATGAAATGTATCATAAGTGAGGTTGTATGAAAGTAAATGAAATAAGAAATATGAAAGCGGCTTTAACTCATGCTGGCAAGTTTCATGCTGATGATGTTTTCGGGGCTGCTTTTTTAAAAATTATAAATCCAAAGCTGAAAATTATAAGAAGTAATGTTGTACCAGCTGATTTTGATGGATTAGTTTTTGATATAGGAATGGGTGAGTTTGACCATCATATGGCTAATAATGAATGTCGAAGTAATGGTCAATCTTATGCTGCTTTTGGAAAACTATGGAGAGCTTTTGCTAAAGATTTATATGGAAAATACATTTATGAAAGTATTGATAAAAAATTAATTGAAGACTTAGATTTATGTGACAATACAGGTAGTTATAATGCTTTAGCTATAGCTATTGATACTTTTAATAATAAAGATGTAACTGATAATGATGATAATTTTTTTGAAGCAATGGAATTTGCTAAAAAGATATTAGAAAATATGATAAATAAAGGAAAATTACATGAAATTGATATTTTGAAAGTAAAGAAATATTATGAAGATGCTGTTGATAAAAGAATTATTGTTTTAGATGAACCTTTATTTTATAAAGATTATTTGCCATTTACGGATGCAATATATGTAGTATACCCATCAAGCAGAGGAGGTTATGCTGCTCAAGGGGTAACTATAGATAGTAATACAAATAAGTTAAAGAAAGATTTTCCTTTAGAATGGGTAAATAATTTACCATCGTACTTAAGGTTTTGTCACACATCAAGGTTTTTAATTGCATCTGATACTTTTGAAGGTATTATGCATGCAGTTCGGGAGGCTTTAAAATGATAGGAAATGATTGGGATGAAAAATTAAAAGTTGTCTGGGATAGTCCTGGGTTTAAAAACTTTTATAAAAGAATTATGCATGAATATGAGATTAAGGAAATTTATCCTCCGAAAGATTATATATTTAATGCTTTAAAATTAACAAGTTATGAAAATACAAAGGTAGTAATTGTGGGACAAGACCCATATCATGGTAAAGGGGAAGCTCATGGGTTATCATTTTCAGTTCAAAAAGGAGTGAGAGTACCACCTTCTTTACAAAATATTTATAAAGAATTAAATGATGATTTGAAAATTCCTCCGAAGGATAATGGGGATTTAACTGAATGGGCTAAGCAGGGAGTTTTGCTTTTAAATGCTGTATTAACAGTGGAAAAGGATAAGGCTGCAAGTCATAGAAACTTAGGTTGGGAACCTATGACTGATTATATTATTAAACTTCTTAATTTAAAAAATAAACCTGTAGTTTTTATTTTATGGGGAAACTTTGCTAAGGAGAAGGCTAAACTTATAACAAATCATCAGCATTATATTATTATGAGTCCTCATCCTTCACCATTTTCTGCTTATTCAGGATTTTTTGGTAGCAAGCCATTTTCTAAAACTAATGAATTTTTAATAAAAAATGGGCTTGTACCAATTGATTGGTCAAAATAAGACTTGGAAAAACCAAGTCTTATTTCTTAGCTTATTTTAAGTATTAAATAAGCATTGGTAATTACATTGGGTAACGATTGTTATCATAGTTATATTGAAGTTTATTTTGTATATTATTCTATCCAGTAGGACCAGTTGGGCCGGTTGGGCCAGTTGGACCAGTTGGACCTGTTTCACCTTGTAATCCTTGAGGTCCTGTTGGGCCTTGAGGAATTGTTAAGTTTAAAACATAATTAGGTGCTGTTCCAGTTATTGAAGCTGTAGCTTCTGTACCAGGTGCTCCTGTGGTAACGGTTCCAATTGCTAATGTTGGAGTTTCTCCGCTTGGCCCAGTTTCACCTTGTAATCCTTGAGGTCCGGCAGGTCCCGTAGGTCCTTGTTCCCCTTGTATTCCTTGAGCTCCTTGAGGTCCGGCAGGTCCCGTAGGTCCTTGTTCTCCTTGTATTCCTTGAGCTCCTTCAGGTCCGGCAGGTCCCGTGGGTCCAGTTGGACCAACACATGTATATGTTATATTTGGTTTTTCTTTATTAAAGCAATCGATATATTGTTTTGCTTTTTTTATATTATTGTTCATTTTGAACTCCTTTCAATAATATAATATGAAATTATAATGGACATGCTTATGATACTCGTCCATATTTTAACAATTTATATATAATTTTCATATGGTAACAAGGTTATTCAAAAGTTGCAAAATAAAAACAATTACAAATATTTAAAGGTGCTTGAATATAATAAAAATGAAACATTCAATTTTGTAATGTTGAATGTTTCTTGAATTAATTCTTTTAGTTTATTATAATTTAAAATCATCTATAACTGCATCTTGCATGTTTTTACCATCAAAGAATGGTTTAATTTTATATCCATGTATTTTAGCAACAATATTTGTTGGAACTTTTCTTATAAGTTTATTTAATTCACTAGTGTTGTTGTTAAAATATGTTTTACATGAAGTTAATGTTTCATTAATTTTATCTATTTCTTTTAAATCTTTATTAAATTCTTTTGTGTTTAATTCTTCATGGTCATTTTTAACTTCTAAAATTATGTTGTAAGCTTCAGTTAATTTTCTATCTAAATCATAGTTAGTTATTCTTTTATCTTTTAAATCAATGTATTCTTTTAAATAATCTTTTTTTGTTACAACTTTTTTTATGGCAATATTAAGTTTAGCAATAATGTCATATTTTTGCCTTAAAGATTCATCAATTATGCCTTCAGCTTTTTCTATTTTTAATTTATAACTTACTAAATTGTTATATATTGTAGCATAAATGATTGCTAAAATACCTAATATAATAATTAAAAGTAGGATTATTTCAAATAAATTCATTTTAGTATCACCATTAATATTTTATCAAATGTATTCATTAAAGTAAATATAGTTAGAGGAAGTTTACAAGTTTATTTTAGTGCATATATTAAAGTATATTGGGTGATTTTCTTGAATAATTTATGTAATAAATTTTTAGAAAAACAAAAACTTAGAAAAGAAATGATGGATTTAGGCTTGATTTGTACTGTTGTTGGACCAACAGGACTGCTGGAGCTTTAATAAGTGTTGGAACAACAACTACAACTGAAGCTGGAACTGATGCTAGTGTTGTAAATGTTGGTACATCATCAAATGTTATTTTGAATTTCAGTATTCCAACTGGAGTGGCAGGACCACAAGGGTGATGTTGGACCAGAAGGCCCTATTTTTCCTGCAATTGTTGAAGAAATGTTTTATACGAGCTTTGTGGATACTAAAGCAGAATGGTTGCTTACTACATCATCTCCATGGCTAATACCTAACTTATCAAATTATTTTGAGGTGGTTAATGAAAATGAAGTATTAGTTAAACCAGGTATTTATGAAATAACTTTATCTGGTTTAATAAGTAATGCTGATAATACTCATAGAGGACACTTTTATTTACAAGATGAAAATGGTTCAAAAATAAAAGCTACTAAGTTAAGCGTTAATACAATTATCCTTGGTGCTGCAGCATCAAATGTGGAATTTTCTAATGTTAATTTAATGATTAAAAAAATATTATATTAAGGATAATTAAAATATTTATAATTTTAAAGTTTACACCTATAATAAGAATGGGTGTTTTTTCTTGTTAAAAATAAGGGATTGTGGTAAACTAATGATATACAGATAGTGAGGAAAGTGTATGAAATTTATAGATAATGTTGATATAAAAAGATATAGAGAATTTGAAAGCAAACATAAAAAATCACATTTTTTGCAAAGCTATGAATGGGGACAATTTTGTAAGAATGCTAAAGGTCAAATTCCATGTTATGTAGGAATGGAAGATAATGATGGTAATTTGGTAGCAAGTTGTTTAATATTACTTAGACGTACACCATTTGGTTTTAGTTATGGTTATGCTCCGCGTGGATTTGTTTTAGATTATAGTAATAAAGATGTTATAAATGAATTTACTAATTATTTAAAGCAATATATGAAAGATAATAAAATTATATATATTAAATTTGACCCAGATATTAAATATCAAGATATTGATGATGATGGAAATAAAATAGATGGTGGAGAAAATAATTATGAACTTTATAATTATATGTTAAGTTTAGGTTATAAACATACTGGTTTTTATAAGTTATATGAAGGTAATCAACCAAGATATACATTTAGAATTGATTTGAAGAAACCTTGGGAAGAAGTAGAAGCTAAGTTTAATAAATCATTTATGAAAAGTGTTAAAAGAAGTTATAGTTATAACTTAGTTGTGGATAATAAAGTTAGGGTAGAAGATTTTTATAGATTAATTCAAAGTAATAGTAGTAAAGATGATTTTGACCCACATAGTTTAGAATATTATAAAATATTTAGTGAAGAAATGGCTAAAGATAATAATATGAAATATTTTAATATTAGTATTAGACCTAAAGAATTATTAGATAATATAAGTAAAGAAATAGATGAATTAAATAAAGAACTTGAAGTAAATAAGAAAAAAGAAGCTGATATTAAAAATAAGATTGCTAGATTAGAAAAAGAAAAAGATATTTTTAGTGGAATTAATAAAGATGAAGTATGTGTTTGTTCATTAATATGCACTTATACTAAAAATCGGGCATGGAGTTTATATATAGGTAGTGATGATTTAGCTAATTTTACTTTTGCAGTTACTAGAAGTTATTATGAAGCCATTAAGGATGCTTATAATAATGGTTATTTATTCTTTGATTTATTTGGAACACCAGGAGACCCAAATACTAAATATAAGAATTTAGCGAAACTTCATGATTTTAAAAGAAAATTTGGGGATGAGTATATAGAATTTATTGGGGAATTTGATTTAGTTAATAATAAATTGTTATATAAAATGTTACCATTAATGTTAAAAGTTTATAGAAAACTAAGGAGGAAATAATGCTTAAAGTTATTGAAGAAAATGTATTTAGAGAATATGCTATAAAAAGCCCTTATTTTTCAATTTATCAATTACCTGAATGGGGAACTTTAAAAAGTGGTACTGGTTGGGTTAGACATCTGCTAGGGATTTATAAAGATGATAATTTAGTGGGGGTAACAATGTTACTTGAAAAAAGGATGCCTTTAAACCTAAGTTTATATTATTCTCCGCGAGGTTATTTAATTGATGTATATAATTATGAATTGTTAAAAGATTTTAATGATGAAGTAATAAAATATGTTAAGAAAAATCATGGGTTTATGTTGAAAGTGGATCCAAATGTTATTTATGCAACTAGAGATAGCGAAGGTAATTTAAAAGAAAAGTGTGGAGAAGAAGCTTATTTTAATTTTAAAAAGTTAGGTTTTAAGCATTTAGGTTTTAGTCAAAATTTTGAAGATTTGCAACCTAGAGTATTATGTAGAATAGAACTTAAAGATACATATAATGATACATTAGAAACATTTAGCAAAAGCACTAAAAAAAATATTGCTAAAACATATGATATGGGTGTTAGAGTTAAAACTGTTGATACAAGTAAGATGGATGAGTTTGTTAAGTTATTAGAAGATACAGCAATAAATAAAAACTTTATTATTAGACCAGCTTCGTATTATAAAAAAATGGTTGATTTAATGAGTGATTATGTTACACTTTATATTGCTTATATAGATACTAACCTTTATTATGATTATGTTTGGAATACTTTAGAAAATACTAAAAAAGAATTAGAAACTTTAGAAGCACAAATGAAGAAAATAAATATTGGGGATAAGATAAAAAGACATCATGAGGAACTAGAAAGTAAGATAGTTAAATTAAATAAACAATTAGATGATGCAATAGCTTTAAGAAAAACAAATAAAGAAATTAATATTGGGGCTTTAATGAGTGTATTTACAGGAGATGAAGGTATTACATTTATGAGTGGTACTGCTTCAAGTTATAAAGAATTTAATCCTAAGTATGCTTTTTATAGAGAACATATTGAAGACTCAATAAAGAAACATTTAAAGTATGTTAATTTCTATGGAATATCATTAAATATGGATAAGAATGGTCCTTATTATGGAATTTATGAATTAAAAAAAGGATTTAATCCTGAAATAATTGAATTAATAGGGGAATTTGATTATGTTATTAATCCAGTAGTTTATTATGGTTATAAATTGGCATTAAAAGGATATAAATTTGTTAAAAAGTTTAAGAAATAAGAGCTGTGGCTCTTTTTTAGTTTAATTTAAGCGGTTTTGGAAGTTTTTGAGCGATGCTTGGACGATATTGATGATTAAAAGTCCTTTGATTTTCGTGTAAATTTATTCCAAAAGTCATTTGATTTTCGTGTGAATTTATTTGAAAAGTCCTTTGATTTTCGTGATTGATAGTTGACTTTTATGCTAAAATATGCTATATTTTTAATGATGGAGGAAAAGTGCAAAATGAGAAGAAAAATTTATAATAAATTGCTTGAATGGAAAAGCAATGATGAAAATAAAAAACCTTTGATGGTTTTAGGTGTTAGACAATGTGGAAAAACATATGTAATTAAAGATTTTTGTAAGAATGAATTTGAAAATGTTTGTGTAATAAATCTGTTGGAACGAGATGACATAATTGAATTATTTAGTAGACCTATTAATTCTGAAGAAAAATATAATATACTTAAAACAATGTTAAATTATGACATAGAAGATGAAAATACTGTCTTATTTATAGATGAAATTCAGGAAAGTGAAGATTTAATATCACAATTAAAATTTTTTTGTGAAAATCATAATAATGTAAATATTATTTGTGCTGGTTCTTTATTAGGTGTTAAATTAAAAAGATTAAAAAAATCATTTCCTGTAGGAAAAGTATGGATGATAGATATGTTTCCAATGGATTTTGAAGAATTTTTGGTGGCAAATAATAGAGAAAAATTTGTGGATTTATTAAAAGATTGTTTTAATAATAATAAATTTTTAGGTTCACCTTTACATGAAGAATTACTTAGATATTATAGAATTTACTTACTTACTGGAGGGATGCCAGAAGCAATTCAGAATATAGTTGATGCTAATCTCGATTATGTAAAATATGATACTAAGATTTTAAAGAATATCTTGGCTTCTTATTATAAAGATATGAGAAAACATGTTAAAAATGAAGCAGAAGCTTTAAAAATTGAAAGAGTATATAGAACTCTTCCTTCACAATTAATGAATGCTTCTAAAAAATTTCAACTTTCAATTATTGATGTTGATGCAAGAAATAGAGAGTATGAAACTGCTATTGATTGGCTTATGGGAAGTAATATGATAATTAAATGTGAATGTGTATCATTACCTGAAATACCTTTAAAAGGCTTTGTGGATAATGAAACATTTAAATTTTACTTAAGTGATGTTGGTATTTTATGCACTATTTTAGGGTTAAGTGTAAGAGATATAGTAACTGATAATATTTCTTTGTATAAAGGCATTATTGCAGAAAATTTTGTTGCTAACCAATTATTATGTAATGGCTTTGACTTGTTTTATTGGAAAAATACTGCCACAGCTGAAGTTGACTTTTTGCTTTACACTGCAGATGGAGTTATTCCTGTGGAAGTTAAAGCTGGCGAAAACACACAGTCAAAAAGCTTAAAAGTATATATGGAAAAATATAATGCAAAATATGCAATTAGAATAAGTACAAAAGATTTTGGTTATGACCCTAAAACTAAAATTAAATCAGTTCCTTTATATGCAACATTTTTGATTAAAGATAATTTTAATGAATTTTAACATTTTTTTAGTCATAAAAATAGTTTTAATTTTTAAATGTATGAAAAAGATAGAAAAAATTACTTAAAACACATTTTTCTATCTTTTTTCTGAATTAATCCATTTGTAACATTTTTCCAACATTACGTCATAATCTTTATTTGCAAAATCATCTATAGTTAATTTAATGTGGTAATCTAATCCTAAATATTTTGGATTAAAAAAATCATCTGATTTTGTATGTAATTTCTTTTTAGTATATATTCCTTTCATGGTGTTTGTTTTTATATCTTGATACCAATATACTTTTGCAAAATTAAATTTCAAATTAGTGTTAGGGGTTATATCATTGCCAGATGTGTATCCAAAACAGTTAATAGGTGTTCCAATTTCTTCACCAACAATTTTGCTACCAATTTTTTTCATGTCTATTACAGCAAATCTTCCACTTGAAAATACATATCTATCTACTAACGTGGTTAAATTTAATTTTGAATGTTTTAAAAATCTTATGAGTGGTTTAATTAAAGTTGAGTTGCCACCTGTGTTACCACGTAAATCTAGTAATATATTAGTAATATTGTTTTTATTGATTATTTTTTTAATCTCTTTAATATTTGGTACATAAATAGAACTACAACTAGGATATTTAATTATTAACATATTATCTTTAATTTTTAATTGTTCAAATTTATCAATATTAAATATAGAAAAATCTTGAGTATAATCTTTATTTATATCATATTTAATTATTCCTTTTGAAGTTTTATATTCTATAGTATTAGTATTACTATTTATACTAGGCAAAGATAATAAAGTGTTTTTTTCACTTAAACCAAAATCTAATTTTACTAAAAACCAGGAATAAGTTCCATAATTAATACATCTTTCAAGTTCATCAATAATTTTTTCTATTTTTATCCCATTAATTTCTTTTAATTCACTTAAATTGTATTTGGGGTCATTACATTTATGGATATAAATTTTATTATCAATGGTTAAAAAAGAAATAGGGTAATGATTATTGTTGTTCTTCATGGAAATGTTTGTGTGGGCATCTAGTTTTCCACACATAAATTTTATAAGACATTTCATGAAGTAATAAAAATCGTAATCATTATTTATCTTGTGTTCATTTTCATATTTTTTAATAAAATCATTTAATTCTTCTTTACTATGAAGAAAATAAAAATCTAAATGTATTGTTTCATTTGGAAATTTTTTGTCAAGTTTTTTTCCTCTTTTTTGGTTTGCACAATTTAGGAAATAATTTAAATCTTCTAAGTATCTTTGTTTCATTTGAACCTCCATTAATAATTATAAATTTATTATATAATTAATAGTTATTATTAGCAAGTTAATTTATTGCTATTATAAACAAAAAACGTTATGAATTTTATCTTTCATAACATTTTTATTTATCTTCTAGACTGACTTTCTTCAATGCTATTATTTGGTTGATAATCTGAAAGCTCTTGAGGAATTTTTATTCCGCTATTTGAAATAAATTTTCTCAAATCTTCTAAGCTATTTATGTCTTTTGTTTTTTGTCTAAAGTTTTCACGTTCTTCTGGAGACATATCAATTTGTAATCCTATGATAAAGTTTTGCTTCATTAGTTCTGCTGTGACTTCATCTAGTTCATAACTATCTCTAGGAATAGTTGATATATCTTTCATTTTGTGGTCTTCAACTAAGCTTTTTATTCTACTATTTGTCATTAATAATGAAAATAATTCAGCTTTAACAGTGTCTTTTAGTCTTGGTCCCATTATTTCAAAACGATTATCTTTCATATTATGAATAGTACCAGCTGCTGTGTTACTCATAAATCTTTGAAACATATCTTTTTTATCAATTTTATGACCCATTTTAGGTGGTAAATATATTTTATCAGAAGTCATACAACAAGAATATTTGTAATTGTCTGAATGAATAAATTGAAATTCAAATCCTTTGATAGATAAATTTGGTATTTTATCAATACTAAAATCATTTTGTTTTGATAATTGGTCTAAATAAGTAATTATTTGATTTGATGTTTCAGCTGGAATTCCACATGATATGTACATTAAAAATTTATCTGTATAATTATAAGGCGTATAATTATATTGCATTTTTACTATTCCATTAGTTGGCATAAATGAAAGAAGATAAGGTTGTGATTGTATTTTATTAAAATCTATTTTTTCTTCTTTTCCATCTATTGTAGGTAATACTACATAAACCACTAAAGGATTTTTTTCAACAGGTCTTCTAGGTGGAATTTCTTCTCTTTTGGGTTCAGTTTGAGTTTGTAGTTCATATTCATCGCTGTTATCTTTGACAATACGAAAATCTCTATTTTGGTTTTCATTATTATTTCTATATACAGGTGGAATTTCTTCTCTTTTAGGTTCAGTTTGAGTTTGAAGTTTTAATTCTTTTTCTTCGGAATCTTTTTGACTAATAGTGTAACCTTCATTTTGATTAAGTTCAATTTTATTATCTTTAAAACGAAGATAATTTCCTAATATTTCAGGTGCTATTTCTTCAACAACATTTGTTGATAAAGTATAATAATCTATTTTTCTTTCAGTTTTATACCATTTTCCGTTAACAAGTTCAATTATTCCATATGAGTCAACGAATTCACCATTCAATTTACCGGTAAAATCTTTATATTCAATAAAATATACTTCTTCACCATTATTTAATTTTGCTTTGCAAAATCTATAACAATCTACAGTATGTATACTTTTATCTGGATATTCTATTTTCATTTGGACATCACCTCTAAGTAAATTATATCAAAATTATAATGTTAGTAAATAGTTTTGATATAATTTGCAAATATTTGTGTAAAGAAAAATATGTTATTAAACATGAGGAGTTTCTGGCTGAAAAAGTATTTATAAAAATATTAATTTTTACCCATAAATAAATTGACACTTGTGTACAATTTGTGTTAAAATTTATGTATCAAGTGTTGCTTGGGAATAGGAGTGATTTTAAGTGAAAAAGAGATTTAAAAAAATGTTGTTTTTTAGTATCACTTTTTTATTCTTATTTTCATTTAGTTTAAATGTTAATGCGAGTGTTATAGAAAATGATTTTACAAGAAATATTGTGGTAGCTGTTGGAGAAAAATGTCCTGCTTTAGGTGACCCAACTAATTCTCAATATCCTGCTTATTGGTTACAAGAAGCTTTAAATATAATGAGATATATAGCAATTGTGGCATTATTAGTTTTGGTTACAATTGATTTTGTGAAAGCTGTTGCTAGTAATGATAAGGATGCTTTAAAAAAAGCTGGTTCAACTGCAATAAAAAGATTTATTTATTGTGTTTTATTGTTCTTTGTGCCTATAGTTATTAAAATAATTATGACTATGTTTGGGGCATATGGTTCGTGTGGTATAGGGTAAGGTGATTTGGAATGGCTATTATTTATAACGTCTTTTTGTTTATAGATGGCATGTTATATGGTTTAATAGACTCAATGTTTGATGTTTTTAATTTTTTGGCAAAAGTTAATTTGTTTAGTAATGATAATTACTCTGAAATTGTGAAAAGAATATATATAATTTTGGGATTAATAATGTTGTTTGCTTTGTCTTATTCATTATTAAAAGCTGTAATAAATCCTGATGAATTTTCTAAAGGAGAAAATTCTTTTCCTAAACTAATTAAAAATGTTATAGTATCTTTAGTAATAATTGCTATATTACCAACGGTTTTTAGCTTTGCATTCAATGCTCAAAATGCTATTCTTAATCAAAATACAATTCCAAGATTAATTATGGGTGAGTCTTATAACGAAGATAATAATTCAGATTCAGGAAGGATGCTAGCTTATAATATGTTTAGTGCTTTTTTGCATGTAAATGAAGAATATTGTACTAATGATGCTAGTAGTGATGTTGTTAAGTTTGATGAAACAATGGCGAAAACCTGTGCCCAAGATATTAATAGTAATAAATCTAATGCTAAATGGTATACTCCATGGAGATTACTAAACACAAAAGAAACTTTTGAGGATGTTGATTCTGGGGTAAAGTCTGGTGATATAGACTTTGCAAATTATAATAAATTTGGTGAAGCTGTTGCTGAAGGTAAATTAAGTTATATGATTTTAGTTTCTACAATTTGCGGTTTATATGTTTTATGGGTTATTACAAATTTTTGCTTCGATATGGCTGTTCGTGTAATCAAATTAATGTTTTTTCAAATAATTGCACCAATACCAGTAGTGTGTAGAGTAATTCCTGGTGGCAAAATGAAAGATGTTTTTTCTACATGGATGAAAAAGACAATTAGTACATTTGTTGATGTTTTTGTTAGAATAGCAATTTTATATTTGGCGATTTTTATAATTGGATTAATAATAGAAAATTGGCCTAGTTTAAATGTTGATAGATTATCTTATACACAAGGTTTAATTGCAAAAGCTTTAGTTTTAATGGGAACTGTAATATTTATTAGACAAGCTCCTAAATTAATTAGCGAAATGTTCCATTTAGATACTGGTGATATGAAACTGGGACTTATGGATAAACTTGCAATGGGCGGTGGATTAATGGCTGCAGCAGCTACTGGAGGATTAGGCTTAGGAGCTGTTAGAAATTTTGCTAAATCACGTAGAGATGGCAAAGGTGTCCTTTCTTCTGTTGGAAGTGCATTAACTGGTGGTTTGGCAGCTGGAATTGGTGCTGGATATGGTGCAAGAAAAGCTAAAAATTTTAGTGATTTAAAGTCAGCAACTAGTAAAGGATTATCAGGACAAATGGCCCATCGTAATAAAGTTGAAAATTATATTGCAAAAAGAAAGAACGAACCTGGTGGTGTTTCTGGAGCATTATGGAATGATTTTACTGGTTGGTTAACAGGAAAAGGTGTAGAGGACTTAGATAGAATTATAACGGCTTCTGGAGATGTTAATAAAGCTAATGATGCATTTAGAGGAGCTGCAAAAAAACAATGGGATAAGCATTCAACTGATGGAGCAATTGTTTACGATGCGGGAACAGATGCATCTAATAACTTCTTTAAAGGTGCCGGTAGCGATAGAATGTTTGAATTATATAATTCATACCGAGATAGTGATGGAAATATGAGAAGTGCATCTTTTATTAGGGATAGCATTGAACAAAGAAAAGCTGAGATGAGAAATAGAGACTTTAATTATTATTTAAATCAAGAACGTCAAAGATTAGGTGTGACACTAAATGCTCCTAATCGAGAAGATTTTTATAGCTCGATGACTGATAGTAGCGGTAATAGAGTCTTTAATGAAGCTGCTTATAATCAAGCAATGTCAGATTATGGTAGCAAAATGACTGAAGTTCAAAATGTAGCTCAAGCTCGTTACGATAGTGATTTAGCAGATTTATCTTATTTAGATTCTATGTATACACAACTTGAAAAGAAAAGTATTACTGAAATTGGACGTGCTGCTCTTGAAGGACGAGATATTGGAACAATTACGGCAGCAGATTTGTTTGAAACTAAAGAATATGGTGAAACCGCACAAAGAGTAATAAGAGACTCTGGTCTTGAAAAATTTGACCCTGCTAAAAACGAAAAAGTCGAAGTTAAAGATGGCGACTATGCAACATTTATTGATGATATGGCTTCAGCTGCTAGTAAACAAGCTGGTCATGCAGCTCGTGAAAAACAAAATTATTTAGAAAAAAAGAAAAGTTCATAATTTAAGAAAGGAATGAATTGGGGATGAATAATTATTTAATACCTGCAAATTCAAAGAAATCTCAATTGATATTAGGGTTCTTTACTCTAACTGATATTATATTATTTGGATTTGGTTGTGGAATAACAGTATTGTTGCTTATGATAGTGCAAAATGCTAAAGCTTGGCAAATGATTATGATTTTGATGCCAGCTTTAGTTACTGGGTTTTTGGTAACACCAGTTATGCATTATCATAATGTATTACAATTTATTATAAATGTAGTTACTTTTATATTTAATCCACGAAGATATTATTGGAAAGGTTGGTGTGTGAAAGATGAAGAAACTAAATAATTCTGCTCCGTCTGGTGTTAGCTATAGTGAAGATTGGCTACCAGTTAGACAAATAATGAATGGAATGATACAACTTGATGATGGTTCATATGTAACAGGAGTTAAAGTTGCTCCGAAAAATATATTTATTATGGACCAAGGGACACAACAAAATACAATTTATCAACTTAGAAATTTTTATAATAGTATTGATTATGAATTTTGGTTATTAATTGCAGATAGACCGGTTGATATAGATGTGTATTTATCACAATTACAATTAATGTATAATAATGCTCCGAATAATGCAATTAGAAAGTTAATTATGCAAGATATTAATAAAGCTAATTTGTTTACAAGTAGTGAGTATAATGTAGTTGATACAGAATATTATATATTATTTAAAGAAAAAAGATTAGAAATTGTTCAAAAGAAATTACATAATTTAATAAGTGGACTAGCAAGTGCTGGTTTACAATCAACACAAACAAGTAATAATGATTTAAGAATAGTTTTAGATAATTTCTTGAATGGTGGAGAAACTACTAATTTTGGGGCGGTGATGTAATATGGCAAATTTAAAAAGTGAAGTAGCTCCAAAAGGTATGGAGTTTAAACCAACTGAGTTTGTACTGGGTGGAAAATATTCTACAATTCTTACTGTTATTGCTTTTCCAAGAAATATAGCTCCAGGATTTTTATCTGATATAACTAATATTCAAGGTGTTAAAATAGCTATTAAGCATATTCCTATTCAATTTAGTGTTTTACAAAAAATGCTTAATAAAGAAATTGCTGATTTAAAGGTTAGATATCAAAGTGAAAAAGACCAAACAATGCAAGAAAGAATAAGACAAGATTATGAATCTTTGGAACAATTTATTCAAATGCTTGCTGCAACTCAAGCTAGAATATTTGATTTTCAAATGCATTTAATGGTTACTGCTGATAATAAAGAAGAATTAGAACTTAGAAAAATTCAAGTTAGAAGTTATTTAGATGCAATGGGAATGCGTGCTGTTGCTTTAATGTTTGAACAAGAAAAAGCATTAAAATCAATATTGCCAATATTCCCACCTCAAGATATTGAAAATAGAATTGGGACACCAATACCATCAGTTACTGTGGCTGCTATGTATCCATTTGTATTTGATAGTATTAAAGACCCTGGAAATGCTACACTTTTAGGTGTTGATTTCTCTGGTGGTGTTATATTATTTAATCAATTTTTGTATCAAATAAGAAAAGAAAATAATAGAAATAATGCTAATATTATCTTACTTGGTACTAGTGGTAGTGGTAAATCAACTGCTGCAAAAGTATTAGTTAGAACTCATATTAGAAATGGTTTTAAAGTAGTATGTGTTGATCCTGAAGGTGAACTTGGTGATATGTGTTATTCTTTGGGTGGAGATTTCCTTGACTTAGGTAAAGGAGGAGAATTTGGTATGATTAATCCTCTTGAAATTGTTATTGATGCTGATGAAGAAGAAATAGCACAAGGATTAGGTTATACTGTTCTTACTAGAACACTTCAACAAGTAAAAGCATTTATGAAGTACTATTCACCAAGTATTGAAGATGATGTTTTAACAATGTTTAGTGATGTATTACAAGAAACTTATAAAAGATATAAAATAGATTATAATACTGATTTTACTAAATTAACAAGTGCAGATTATCCAACATTTGATGATGTTTATGCAACAATAAAAGGTCATTTAGTTGGTATGACTGATGCAACCCATGAAAGGGATGTATTAGAAAGACTTGAATTAAAAGTAAGACCTTTAGTAAAAGAATTAAGATATTATTTTACTGGTAAGACTACTTTAAATATTGAAAGTGATTTTATAGTATTTAATATAAAAGAACTTATGAATAGTGATGAAAATATTAAAAATGCATTATTCTTTAATATCTTAAAGTATGCATGGGGATTATGTCTTGATAAAGATATAAATACTGTTATGATGGTTGATGAAGCTCATGTGTTATTATCTAGTCATAATGAATTAGGTGCTGAATTTTTAGCCCAAATTCAAAGAAGAAGTAGAAAGTATAATACTGGTACAATAATTATAACTCAACAACCAACAGACTTTGCTGCTCCAAATATTATTACGCATGGTAAAGCAATATTTGATAACGCATCATATTACTTAGTAATGGGACTTAGAAAGCAAGCTGTTGATGATTTATCGAAATTAATAGATTTAAATGATAATGAAAAAGAAGCTATAAAATATTATAATCAAGGGGAAGCACTATTTATATGTGGTAATAAGAGAATGAAAATTCAAGTAGTTATTACTCAAGAAGAACTAGATTCATTTGGTTCAGGTGGAGGTTATTAATTTATCCTCTTTTGAGGTGGTTTTATGCAATCAGATAATATTATAGAAAAAGCTCGACAATTAGGCTTAAATACTGGAAATAGTAGTTCTAGTGCTGACAACTTGAGAACAATTGCTTCTCAAGTTGGTTTGAGTGAGTTTAATTCTATGTATGATTTAAATAAATTAGAAAATATACTTGACCAAAGATTAAGTGAAGCTCGTGATGCTGAAAAAGCTAATATTAGTGATATTGAACAGTTGGATAATGGCGGGCCAATTAGAAATGAAAAATTTGGTCAAAAGGAATATGATAAAGCAAAAAAAGATGGAGTTTATGATTCAAATCATTATAAAGCAAAACAACAAGAATTAGATAAAAAGGCCGAAGAGTTAAATCAAGAACGTCAAAAAAATTGGAAAATGAAAAATGGTGAAAACGGACCTGTTAAAGCTGATGGGTCTAACACTAAAAGAAAAAGTAAAATGGATAGAGTAATGGATAATCTTAATTATGCAAAGGCAAAAAAAGATGCTATTACTAATAAAATAGATGAAGCAAAAGCAAATACTTATAATGCTTTACATCCAGTTGAACATGCTAAAAACTTAGCTAAGAGTAAAGCTAAAAATGCAGTAAATCAAGCTAAAAAACAAGTAGGTAATAAAGCAAAAATGGCTGCTAAGGCAGCTGGTAAAAAAATTGTTGCTTTTATAGCTGCTAATCCTTGGGTATTAATAGTTTTAGGTGTAGTAATATTAATTTTTATAATAATATTAATTGTTGCTGGTGGTAGTACAAGTAATGGATATTATAGTCAAGAATGTAACTTTAATGCTTCAACTGTTAATTTAACTACATGTAATAGTGGAAATGAAGAAGAAGGAATAGAACCTGAAGTAACAACATTAGATCTTAAAGATTATGTTTTAGGTACAACTTATGAACTTGTTAAGGGTAGAGATTTTACTGATGACCAAATTGAAGCTGTAATGATTATTGTCAAAACTAATGCTTTAAGTTATGGTAATTATGATAATTCTTCAAAAGTGTTAGAATTAGATACTTGTACTTATAATTATAATGATTTTAGTGGTAACTCTGAATATGAAAGATATGATGAATTATATACTGAAATAGAAAATTATTTGTATATATCTTCTTCATATAATACATCAATAGATGTGTTAACAAGTGCTAATGCTTTGGAACTTAATAGTAGAACATTAAATGAAATAAGTGAAAGTACTGATAGATTTACTATTATACTTAATAACTTATATGAACCCGATGCTGATGAAGTAAATGAAATTGTTTATACTAATAATTTATTTATTGGTGACTCTAGAATAGAAGAAATGAAAAACTATGGTATTGTTGATAGTAGTAAAGTAATTTATGGTAGAGGATATGGTTATGATTGGTTTATTGGTAATGGTGAATTTAATGCAAGTAATACAAATTCTTTAGATGGTGGTATAAATGGTGCTATTAAAAGAATGAGAAGTAATACTAATTATAATATAATAATTTGGTTAGGTATAAATGATTTAAATTATAGAACTGCAGATGTATACTTTGATGAATATTATAAACTTGCTAAAGAAGAATGGGATAGTTATAATGTTTATATTGTTAAAGTTGGTCCAGTTAGAGATGATTTAGAAGTAGTAACTAATGATAGAATTAATAGTTTTAATGAAAGAATGCAATCATTAATAAATAATAGTAACTTAGGTAATTTAAAATTTGTTGATATAAATTATAATATAAGTAATTATGATGATGCTGGATTACATTATGGAAATAGTGATTATAAAAAAATATATTCTGATATAATGAAATATGTTGGGTTAAATAATTCTATAAGTAGAGAGTATCAATTATATAATTTAGATGATTATTGTGAATTTATTTATGTTGATGGAGAAAATAGTAGTAATGGATGTGAAGAAATGTCTATTAGTTCAACTGTTTTATCTAGAGATGAATTTATTACTAAATTAGATACTTATTATGGAAATAATGCTTCAAGTTATGGTTCAACATTTAAAGAAAATGCTGGAAAAATATATGATTTAGCTACTAGAAATGGTATTAATCCAGAATTAATTGTTGTTAGAGCTGACATTGAAGGATATAGTCCAGTTAGTCAAGGTTTTGGTACTTATTATAATTATTGGGGTATTGGTTGTTATAATAATCAACCTTTAAGTAAGTGTATTTCTTATGATACATTTGATGATGGTGTTTTAGGTTTTATAAATAATGTTTCATCATATGATTCTTTAAGTTCAATGATGAAAAAGTATACATATATTGGAGATTATTGGTATAATCCTGGAGATTCTGGTGCTGGTGGATGTTATTTCTATCCTTATATTAAGAAATATATGTCAGCATCTAGAGCTAATGAAATTGAACCATATTGTGCAAAAGGAAATACTTGTAGTGGTGATGAATGTTTAAAAACTAATGATGAAGACCAATTAGCATATTCTATGTATCAAGTGGAAATAATGGCTAGTAGAAGAAATAGTATCTTTAATATAACATCTGATTTTTGTTCTGGTTATTCACAAAATTGTACATTGTTTGCTCAAGGTGATAGTAGATGGAAGAATATTAAATTAGGTAATTCAAATTCTACAATGGGAGCATCTGGTTGTGCTGTTACAAGTATTGCGATTGGTATATCTTGTTCAGGAACAGAAATTGCTGTTGCAAATTTTGATGCTGGAAAGTTAATTAATACTTTAAATGAAGGGGCATGTTTTACGAGTAGTGGTGCAATTATGTGGGGATGTTCAGCAATTAAGAAAATTGCTCCGAATGTGTCATTATATACTACTGAGTCATTATCTTCAAAAAGTGATAGTTATAAAAAAGATGTAATAAATAGATATAATACATCAGATAAATTTGTGTTAGTACATTTTGAAAATAGTGCTCATCCAAGAGGACATTATGTGGTAGTAACAAGTATTAATGGTAATGAAATAATTGCTAAAGACCCAGCAGGTGGTAAAGTATCTAATGTTAATATAAAATATGTAGACCAAGTGGTTGTATATACTGCAAAATAGGAGGAATAAATGAATAAAAAGGTACCCATTATTATAGCTGTTATACTTTTTGTTATAGGAATTATTTTATACTTTGTTTTTAGAGAAACAAAACAAAAAGAAGTAAAATCAGATATAAATTATTTAGTTATTGGAAATGAAAGTATCTGGGAAAATAAAAATAATTCATGGAAAAAGGTTACTTATGATGATGTAAATAATAAAAAACTTAATGTATTTATTGATAATATGTATAGTGGTAAGTACACACTTAAGTATGGGAAAGTATGGAATTTGTACGATAATAGCGGACTTGTGATGTATGAAGACTTGTTTGTGGCTATGTCAGATGTAAATTGGGATATTGTAAATATTAATATAGATAGTATAAGTAAGGAAGATTTAATATATATTAATAGTGTTTTAAATAGTAAGTATAGTTTAGAAGATATTACATTGAATGAAAAAGTAAATGTTGATTTAAATAATAATGGTATAATAGATACTATAATTAATGTTGGTAATTTAAATCGAGATGGATTAGATAAATATTTTTCATTAGTATATGTAATAATAGATGGTAAAAAAGAAATACTAATTAATGAAGATATTGATGTAAAGGATAATTTAAACTATCCAATTTATAGAATAAATAGTTTATTAAGAAAGAATGGTTTAATAAATATTATTTTACATAAAGGATATTTTTCTGAAGCTGGTACTAATGGAAATAGAATGTATGAAATAATTGATGGAAAATATGAACTTGCTATAGAAGATTAATAGAAATTATAGTATAATAGATTATTGAAAGGAATGTTTAGTTATGAAGTTTAAAGTAGAACCTAAAGATTTTATGTTGTTTGTAATATATTGTGTATTATTGTTATATCTATGTGCTATTGCAGTTTTAAATTTTGCATCATTATCTAGTGATGGAACATTTTATGGATTGTTGCCATTTAAAGCTTTTACCCCACAATATATTGGGGCAACATTAATATTATTTATTATTTCTTTAGTAGCTATATTTTCTAGTGTGTCTTCTTATATTTTTAAAAAAGAAAAAGGAGAAATTGGTATTGGAATAACATTAAAAAAGAAATCTAGTGATGGTTATTCTAGTTGGGCGAAAGATAAAGATATTAAAGAACAATCTGGTGTTGAGTGTGTGCATCCAACTGATGAAGTTGTTAATGCTGCAGGAATACCTTTAATTAATGATGGTAAAAATATTTGGGTTGATAATGGAGAATATCATAACTTAGTAATTGGTTCTACAGGTAGTGGTAAAACTCAAACTGTTGTTAAACCAATGGTTAATTTACTTGCTAAAAAGGGTGAGTCAATGATTATTACTGACCCTAAAGGTGAAATATATAAATATAGTGCAAGTTATTTAAAAGAAAAAGGTTATAGAATTATAGTTCTTAACTTTAGGGAACCTCAAAGAGGTAATAGTTGGAACCCTCTTACACTTCCAAATAAATATTATAGAGCTGGTAATCAAGATAAAGCAATTGAATTATTAAATGACGTTGCATTAAATATTTTGTATGACCCATCTAATAAAAATGAGTCAGATTTCTGGGAAAAATCTGCAGCTGACTATTTTTCGGGGTTAGCTTTAGGTTTATTTCAAGATGCTAAAGAAGAGGAAGTTAACCTAAATAGTATAAATGTTATGAGTACAGTTGGTGAAGAACGTTATGCTATGAGTAATTATATTAAAGAATATTTTGGTATGAAGGGTGAAAAGTCAAATGCTTATATGTTTGCATCAAGTACTATTAATGCTCCGAATGATACAAAAGGTGGATTACTAGCAACATTTAGACAAAAGATTAGAAACTTTTCAACTGGTGAAGCTTTAAGTGAAATGTTATCATATAGTGATTTTGATATGAAAGATATTGGTAATGGTAAGACTGCTGTGTTTATGATTATCCATGATGAAAAGAAAACATATCATCCATTAATGACTATATTTATTAAACAATGTTATGAAACATTAATTGATGTTGCTCAAGAAAATGGCGGAAAATTACCAGTTAGAACTAACTTTATCCTTGATGAATTTGCTAATATGCCCCCATTAAAGGACGTAGATGCTATGGTATCTGCAGCTAGAAGTAGAGATATTAGATTTACATTTATTATTCAAAACTTTGCTCAACTTAATGATGTTTATGGAGAAAATGTTGCAGAAATTATTAAAGGTAACTGTGGTAATTTGGTTTATTTAATTAGTACAGAAATGAAAGCTTTAGAAGAAATAAGTAAGATGTGTGGTGAAGTAAAAGTTACTGATGAAAAAGATAAAAATGCTACAAGACCACTGATTACAATTACAGATTTACAAAAAATGAAGTTATTTGAAGCTATTATTATTAGACTTAGAACTAGTCCATTTAGAACTAAATTAGAACCTGATTTTAAAATGGAATGGGGTATTGAAAGAAAAGAAGAAGAATATCCAACAAGAATTAAACATGAGGTAGAAATATTTGATTTGAAGAAGTTTGTAATGGATGAAAGAAATAAGAAAATGGCCCAAGATAGTGGAATTATTAAAGATAATAATCCATTTAAACCAATGGATATGGGGATGTCTTCTTATAATCCTTTTGGACCAATGCCTAATATGAATAAACCAAGTGGTATTGGTAATATGGATATTGATAGTATTATGAAGGATTTAGATGAAAAGTTTAAAGAATTAGACCGTCAAGAAGCTTTAAAAAATAAAGCAAATGATGTAAATAATGATGAATTACCTAAGATAAAAGAAGAAGTAAAGAGTGAACCTTTAGTAGAAATTAAAGAAGAAGAAAATCCAAAGATAAGTGTTGATACAGAAAGTAAAGTTATTGCTGATAATGTTGTATCTGATGATGAATTCTTTGATGATTTCTTTGATACTGAATAGAAAGTTTAGGCTTTCTATTCTTTTTGGGATAATGTAATTGGTGTTATAAATTATACTTCATATAATAAAGTGTGATATGTATGAAAAGAATTTCGTTTAATGATTTTAATCCTAGTATGGGAATACTTATTGATGTTCAACATCCAGTTGATTATAAGTTAAATCCTACACCGGAAGCTATAAATATTTATGCTGATAAATTACTAATGGATAGTAAACAATATTTAACTTATAATAAAAAATACTATATTATATGTAATAAAGGTTTTTTAAGTAGAAGAGTGACATCAATGCTTGAATATTTAGGTTATGATGTAACACAAGTGTTAAGATAGTATGTAATTTTTAAAAAATGTGGTATACTATTGATGTGGTATATTATGAGTGAATTATTTAATAGTTTTTATATATTTATTATGAATACAATAGATGCTTTAGGTGTTTATGGTCCATTACTTGGGTCACTCTTTATTATACTTGAAAGTATAATACCACCGTTACCGTTGTTTGTATTCATTACCATTAATTTTGTGGCTTTTGGTAAAGTTTTGGGTTTTATAATTTCATGGATATGTACTTGTATTGGTTGTACTTTGTCATATTATTTTGTTAAAAAATTATTTAGAAACTGGGTTGTTAATAAAATAAAAGATGTTAATTTATTAACTAAATGTATGAATTATGTTGAAAATTTAAGTTTAACTCAAGTAACTATGATTTTATCTATTCCTTTTACTCCAGCATTTATGGTTAATATTGCTGCAGGATTATGTAATATGAATTTTAAAAAGTTTTTAACTGCAATATTAATTAGTAAAATTTTTTTAGTTTATTTCTGGGGAGTTGTTGGTACTGGTTTACTTGAAAGTTTTCATAATCCAACTAGTTTAATTACTGTTGTAGTTATGATAGTAATTGCTTATATATTAAGTATTGTAATTAAAAAAGTATTTAAGATTGATTAAATACTTTTCTTATTAATAATAATTCTTTTTTTGGAGCATGATTATATTTTAATGTTTCTTTTATTTTTTCACTGAATATTCTTCTTATAAGTTCATAGTTTTCTTTGGCGTTTTCTATGTTATTATCACTGATATATCTGCGAATTGTTTCTATTAAAATAGTTATATCTATACTGGGTGGTTCAATATAATTAGTAGATGTATCAATATTTATTTTATATTCAGGAATACTTGATGTAAATTCTATACTTATGTTAGCACTTTTGTAATGTTTAATAGTGTTTGGGTTAAAAATAATTAAGGTGTTAACAGAAAAGGTTAGAAGTTTTTCTATATCTTTTTGAGATAGTTCTTTTAATTTTGATAAATTAATGTATATTCCATCATAGTATTGTGATAATTTTTCAAAATCTATCCAGTTGTTAAATGGAAATTCTTGTTTTAAAAAGTTTAAATCTTCTAAAGAAGAAATGTTAAATATGTTAGCATTTTCTTTTAATGTTATTAGAGATGCTGGTAGTAAAAATGGATAGTCACTTTTATAATAAAGGATATGAGGATTACGACATAGATAATCTACCCATTCATTGTAATTTGGAAAATTTGGGTTTTGAGGAGTTGCCCAAATGCCACCGTAAGGCTTAGAAGATGCTGTATTTTCGATGTTTTGAAATAAATCACTCGATAAATAATCGGTTCCAACACTTAGAAATTCCATAGTAACCCTCCTTTTTGTAAGTGATATTATAACAAAATAATTTATAAATTGCAAATTATAGTTTTGTATAGTATAATGTTTGTAAGGTGAATGTATGAAGGATTTTTTAGATAAATATTTAGATAAATGTATAAGTATTATCCTAATTATAGTAATTAGTGTTGTTTTAAATAAAATAATTGATAAGTTAATAGATGGAACTATTAGAAGAAAAAGAAAGAAAAATGTAACAACATTATTAATGTTTATTAAAAAAGTTAAGAAATTAATAATTTATTCTTTAATGGTTTTAATGATTATGGGTCAATTTGAAGCTTTTCATAAGTTTTCTATAACATTACTTTCCGGATTGGGAATTGGTTCAGTTGTTTTAGGGTTAGCTGCTCAGGAAAGTTTGAAGAACTTTTTTGGTAGTTTTGCTTTAGTTATTGGTGATGTTTTTGAAGTTGGTGACTTTATTGAATGTGTTGATAGTGGGGTAAGTGGTACTGTTGAAGATATTACAATGAGACATACTGTTATTAGAACTATCAATAATAGAAGAGTTATTATTCCAAATAGTCAAATGAATTCTTATACGATTGAAAACTTTAATTATATTGATAATGAAAATGTTAAGTTGGTTGATTTTTCTATATCTTATGAATCTGATGTTGATAAAGCAATGAAAATTATAAAAGATGAAATGAAAAAGTTATATAAACCAAATGAAAAAGGTAAAAATAAAGATGTTGAGTATCCAAAGGTTAGAGTTGCTTCATGGGATGAGTCTGGAATTAGCCTTAGAGCTTGGGTTTGGGGTAAAGATAATGGTGAAGTATTTGAAAATATGTATAAATTAAATTATGTTATTAAGAAAAGATTTGAAAGCGAAGGAATTGAAATTCCTTATCCTCATGTAGAGATTATTAAAAAATAGTTTACAAAATAAATGTAAATTATTTTTTTGGTTGTACTCTTTTTAGTAATTTGATGTTATAATAATATGTAGAGTAAGGAGAATTGAAATGAAAGCGTGTGCAATAAAAGGTGTAAAACAATTTGAAATTAAAGAAATAGAAGAACCAGTTGCTGATGGTAGTAAAGTTATTATTGATGTTTTAAAATCAGGTATTTGTGGTTCTGATATTCATTATTGGGTTAACGGAGAACCAAAAGGTTTAGTTATGGGCCATGAGTTTTGCGGTCGTGTTGTTGACCCAGGTGATAGACTTGATTTAGAAGTTGGTGATAGAGTTACTGCTTTACCTATTTCACCATGTGGAAAATGTGAAGCTTGTCGTAAAGGCGATGTGCAATTTTGTAGTGCAACATGGAGTGAAGCTGTTGGTTTATCAATTGATAATCCAGGAGGTCTTACAAGTCGCATTGCTGTTAGAAGTGATATGGTTATTAAAGTTCCTGAAGATATGAAAGATGAAGAAGTTGCAATGGTTGAACCAACTGCAGTTGGACTTCATGCAGCTCATTTAGGAAGAATTGCTGTTGGTGATGATGTTTTAGTTATTGGTGGAGGTATTATTGGTCTAGTTAGTGCTATGTTTGCTAAACTTGAAGGTGCTAGTAGAGTAGTTGTTACTGAAACTAATGAAGAAAGAGGTAAGAAAAGTGTAAAACTTGGGGTTGCTGATGAATGGTATAATGCCTTGGATAAAGATTTAGTACCTAAGATGATGGAAAAAACTCATGGTGGTTTTGATGTAGTAATTGAATGTGTTGGTAATAGTGCTGCTGTTAATAATGCAATTACAATGGTTAAACCAGGAGGTATTGTAGTTTTAGTTGGTGTTGCAACTGATGCAGTTCCGACATATACAGTGCTGGCTGTTATGAAAGAATTGGTTTTACAAGGAGCTATTGCTTATACTTATGATGAATTTAAAGCTTGTATAGATTTAATTGCTGATAAAAAACTTAATGTTATGAAGTTTGTTGATGATATTGTGCCTTTAGAAGGGGTTCAAAAAGCTTATGAACGTTTAACTAGTGGTAATGATTCTGCAGTTAAAATAATTGTTGACCCAAATAAATAACCTAACGAACGTTAGGTTTTTAAATTCATAATATATATTGAGGTAAAAAATGGATTTAGATGTAACAGTTTTGGTTAATAAAAAAAATATGTTAGATAGTAGTTATGTTCCTTTAAAAATGTATGTTGTTGATGAAAATGAAGGTAATTTTCATCAATTTAAAGATGCTAGTTTAAAACCAATGCTTAGAAGTGATATAAAAGAATATGTTGATAAATTAATTAATGATGCCCAAGGGCTAGGATTACCTATAATAGTAGATAGTGGTTATAGAAGTTATAATTATCAACAAGTAGTTTTGGATGCTTTAATAAAAGAAAAAGGTGATGAAGCTTTTAAGTTGGTCGCTTTACCTGGAGCTTCTGAACATCAAACTGGTTTAGCAATTGATTTTGCTTATTATGAAAATGGTATTTATAATGATGATGTAAAAGAAAATGATAAGGAAGCTATTTGGCTTAAAAATAATGCGTGGAAGTATGGTTTTATATTAAGATATCCAAAAGGAAAAGAGAATGTAACTGGTTATAATTTTGAACCATGGCATTTTAGATTTGTGGGACTTAAATTAGCGAAATACTTATTTAAAAATGATTTAACCTTAGAAGAATATTATAAAAATTCTAATATTACTTTATAGGAATTTACGAGGTTTTTAAGACTTTCTTTAGCGTTTGCACTGGATGGACTTGGTAAATAAATAATTGGAATATTTAACTTATAATGTTTAATAAACGCATTATAAGCTGTTTTTCCTGTGATAAAAATGGCTTTTATGTTTGCACAATTAAAGATGGAAGATAAATCATTAAATTCATAATTTGAAATGGAAGCGTCACTAGAAGATTTAATATTTACAGATTTAAAAACATCATATAAAGCAATATGGTTTTCATGTAAGAAATCTTCTTTTTCTTTATTATTTGTAAGTTTTGTTTCAAATAAAATTTCTAAGATAGACCAAAATCTGTTGTTGGGATTGGCATAATAAAAATTTAATTCACGTGACTTAATACTAGGCATACTTCCTAATATAAGTACTTTAGAATTATTATCATAAATTGGCTTTAAAGTGTGTATAACTTTCATAAAAAAATACTTCCTTTTTAGAAGTATTTTACAATTATTTCATTAAATCTTCAATAGAAGTATCTAAAATAATAGATAAAAGAACAATCTTTTTTAATGGAATTTTTTTAGTAGAATCATTATCACTTTCAAATCTTTTATAGTGAGTGTGATTATAATCTAATAAAGCAGCAATATTTTCAGTTGTATATGGATTTATTGTGCTATTAGTATAATTCTTTTTGAATTCCTTATATTTTTCCTTTCTTATTCTTTTAATGTTTTTACATATTCTTATGTAAAGATCATCAGTGTTACATTTAGAAATTTTTGCCTGTAACGCTTGAAAATTATAAATTGCCATACATACACCTCAGATATATTATTCCATGAATATACAAAATTGCAAGCCACTTATAAACACATTTTGCTTAAAAGTGTTATTTTCTTTGGAAAAAGTGGCTTTTTTAAGTTTGATATCATATAAATATCAAAATATTATGTATTTTAAATATATAAGAAGTTGTATATATATTGGTTTTGTACTATAATTATAGGGCGGAGAGAAAATAATGAATGATAATAAAGTTTATTTAAAATATAAAGAATTTGCAAAATACTATAAATTATCATATTATGATACAAAGAAGTTATGGAAGATAATTGGTGATATTGCAACTCATGAAGAATTTGCTAAAAGATGTAGTAATCCTTATTTTCATCATGATATAAAAACTCTTGGAGACCACATTTTATGTGATGCAATAGTTACTTATAAGCTAGCTAGTAAATTAAAAAAAAATAATCATACAATGAAAAATGTTAATGTTGATTTAGCAGTGCAAATAGCAATGTTTCACGATTTATATGAGTTGCCATGGCAAAATATGGAAATAAAGAAAATAATGCGAAATAAACATGGTTTTGTGCATCCGATTGAAGCAATAACTAATGCTATTACATGGTATCCCGAATATTTTTCAAATAAAGATAAAGCAATGGTTATAATTGATGGAGTAATGCATCATATGTATCCTTTGGCAGTAAGAAGAATTGATGGAACTGATATGGAACTTAATAATAAAGAAAAGTATGATAAATTACCTCAAAAATATAAAGATATGATTAAGTTATCAACGGACATTGGTAAAATAGGGCATTATTCTTTAAGAAAAACATTTTTTGTAGAAGGTAGAATTATGTCAAAAGCTGATAAAATAGTGGCTTTAAAAAAAGATATTCATTCTGTTAGTGGGTTAGTAGCTCTTTTAAGCGGGAAGAATAAAAATATTAAGATAAAACATAATAAAAATGGTGATAAAAGTGAATATAAACATAAATAAAGTTAAAATAGTAGTAATGGTTCCAAGAAGTAATGCAGATAGTTTAAGAGAAATAATTTGTAATACTGGAGCTGGTGTTATTGGAAATTATACAGATTGTTCTGTATCAACAAAAGTTATTGGAACATTTAAACCAAATAGTAAAGCTAATCCAACAATTGGTAGAAAAGAAAAGTTAGAAAAAGTAAAAGAAATAAAGTTAGAAGTAATTTGTAGAGTTGAAAAAGTAAAAGAAGTTTTAGAAGTAATTAAAAAAAATCATCCATATGAGACACCAGGAATTGATATCATACCATTAATGGATGAGGATTATTTTAATTAATAAATTTTATCAGGTAAGAGGGTATCTAAGTATTTAAGGATATCTTCTTTTTCATATTTATTTGGAAATTTAATATATTCTAAACAAACATTTATAACTGCACTAACATAGAATTTAGATATTATTTCTACAGGTATTTCTGTTTTTAATATCTTATCACTTTTTCTAATATGATTTTCTACATCTCTATAAATGGCATCATTTGCCATATCCATAACAATGCTATTATTATTTTTCTTAAGTATTGAAGAATAAACATTAATATTGTTACTAATATGGTCAAAAAATATTTCAATCATTTGCATATAATATTCTTTGGCATTACTGTAATTTACATTTTCTTCTAACTTTTCTACCAAATCATTTTCCAAATCATTAATCAATGAATCTAATAATTCATATTTATCTGAAAAATGGTCATAGAATGTAGAACGATTAGTTAAAGCTTTATTGCATATATCAGATACTTTTATTTCTTCAAAAGTTCTTTCTTTCATTAAGTTTAATAAGCCTTCATATAGGTTCTTTTTTGTTTTTATTATTCTTAAATCAACTTTTTTTGCCATTATAACCACCTACCTCCATTATACAGCAAAAACTACTTTTGTAAAGATAAACAACACAAGTTAGGATAAATATAGCACAATAAACAACAATATGTTGGATATTATACAAAAATAATGTTTTGTTTTTGAAGTTTTTAGTTATTTAGCATAGTATATATATCGTGGTGAGAAAAAATGAAAAAATTTGCAAAGTTTATAGCAAACCATAGTGTACTTATATTAGTAATAAGCTTTTTGTTACTAGTACCTGCTATCTATGGTTATGTAAACACGAGGATTAACTACGATATCCTAGTTTATCTTCCAGACTCTGTAGATACCATAAAAGGTGAAAATATCTTAACAGATGATTTTGGTTTAGGTGCTTATGCCTTTGTTATGGTAGATAGTTCTAATAATAAAAAAATGTTAGATTTAGAAAAAGATATTAAAAAAATTGAAGGAGTAAATGCTGTTGTTAGTATTGCAGATGCAACTGATACCCTTATTCCAATTGATATGTTACCAACTCAAGTAACAGAAAAGTTAAATAAAGATAATGAAACAATTATCATGGTAACATTTGATGGTACAACTAGTGAAGACGTAACAATTGATGCTGTAAGAAGTTTACGTGAAGTAGTAGGTGATGCTACAAAAGTAAGTAGTATGACAAGTATGGTAATTGATACAATGGATTTATCAAATAAAGAAATATTTGCTTATGTAACAATTGCTGTTATTCTTTGTTTAGCAGTCTTATTTGTAGCAACTGACTCTTATGTTATACCATTCTTCTTACTGGGAAATATCGGTTTTGCTATTATTTACAACATGGGGTCAAATATTTTCTTAGGACAAATTTCTTATATAACTCAAGCAATAACTGCAGTCTTACAACTTGGGGTTACAATGGACTTCTCAATATTCTTATATCATAAGTATGAACAAGCAAAACTAGATAATCCAAAGATGTCAAAACAAGATGCGATGGCTAGTGCAATTGTGGCAACATTCCAATCAGTACTAGGGTCATCCCTTACAACATTCGCAGGATTTTTAGCATTATGTACAATGGACTTAACTCTTGGTACTGATATCGGTATTGTTATGGCTAAAGGTGTTTTATGGGGCTTAATATGTGTTCTTACTTTATTCCCAGCACTTCTTATGGTTGGTGATAAACTAATTGATAAAACTATGCACAAAGTATTGTTTCCTGAATTTAAAAAGTTACAAGAATTTTCAACTAAACATTATAAAGGTATAATCATAGCATTCTTAATTTTATTAATACCAGCATATTATGGTAATAAAAATTATGATGTATATTACAAACTTGATGAATCTTTACCTAAAGATTTAGCATTCAATGTTGCAAATTCTGATTTGGCAGAAAAATTTAATATTGTTTCTCCAGAAATAATATTGCTTGACAAAGATGTTAAGACAAATGATGTCAAAGAACTTGTAGGCAAACTAGAAAATATTGAAGGTATTGATTTGGTTTTAGCTCCATCAACATTTATGGACCCTGCAATGGCGATGTTACTTCCAAGTGATTTAAATAAAATGATGGATAATGATAAATATCAACTTATAATTGTAAATTCAACATATGAAATAGCATCAGATGAACTGGCAAGTCAAATTGAAAAAATAAACAATTTAGTTAAATCATATGATAAAACTAGTATTATTGCTGGTGAAGGACCACTAATGAATGACTTAGTTACAATTGCTGATCATGACTTTAGAATGGTTAACTACACATCAATACTTGTAATATTTATAATAATGATTTTAGTATTAAAACAAATTAATTTACCAATTATTTTAATACTTACAATAGAATTTGCCATATTCTGTAATATGTCTGTAGCATTCTACACAAATACAACTCTTCCATTTATAGCCTCAATCGTTGTAGGTACTATTCAACTTGGAGCAACAATTGACTATGCAATATTGATGTCAACAAAATATATGGAAGAAAGACAAATAATTAAAGATAAAAAAGAAGCAATGCTTAAAACATTAAGTTTAACAGTTCCATCAATTATAACATCAGCATTATGCTTCTTTGCTGCAACATTCGGAGTAGCTTTTTACACTAAAATAGATATGATAGGTAGTATATGTGAACTTCTATCTCGTGGAGCCATCATATCTAGTATAGTTGTTATATTAATATTACCATCTCTATTAATGGTATGTGATAAGTTTATTGTTAAAAATAAGAAAGAAGGAAATAAAATGAAAAATTTAAAAACAGTTGTCTCTGTTCTTACAATTAGTGCTTTATCATTAATGCCTTTTAGTGTTAATGCTTCAAAAACTGAAAATGTTTACACCAATATGGATTATACAGGAACTGTAAAAAAGACTACTGTAAGTAATCATTTAGAAAATGATAAAGATGGAGAAATTAAAGATAATTCTATCTTAACAAATATTTTAAATGTAAATGGTAGTGAAGGCTTTACATTAGATAACGATATTGTTACATGGTATGCAAAAGGAAAAGATATATTTTACACAGGAACAACTAAAAAAGCTCAACCTATAAATGTTGTTACTAAGTATTATTTAAACGGAAAAGTTACTAAAGCTACTGATATGATTGGTAAAAGTGGTAAAATAAAAATTGAAATATCACTTCTTAACAATTCTTTACTTCGTACTGATAATACATTTACACCATATGTTGTAGCTCTTGGTGCAATGATGGATAGTGATACAAATACAGATATAAGTATTACAAATGGTAAAGTAACTGATACTGGTACTCGTAGTGTTCTACTTGCAATTAGTGCCCCAGGTCTTTATGAATATACAAATATTAATGAATTTAAAAGTCTAAATAAAGTTACAATTACTTATAATACAACAGATTTTGAAATAAATGATATTTATATGGTGGCTTCTCCAAAAATTTTATCAGAATTAGATTTAGGAATATTTGATAAATTGGATATTTTAACATCATCAATTTCTACTCTAGGTGAAAAAATGGATGAATTGGAAGCTGGAACAAAAGATTTAGCAAATGGAACAAGTAAATTATTTACAAATTCAAGTATTTTTAATGAAAAATTAGCAACTGCATCTGCATCTTTAGAAAAAATAGCAAATGGTACAATTAAATTAGTAGATGGTGTTGATGAAATGCTTACAACTTTAACTGATGCTAAAACTATGATGGAAGATAAAGATATTGATGGTTCACTTGCAAATTTAAAAGTTTTACAAGCTAAAAATGAAGCAACTATTACTAAACTAACTAAGCCTCTAGTTGAAGCTGCATATAAAGTTAAAAAAATGAGCCCAACAGAAACTGAAACAGAAATGATTGCAAGAATTAAAAAACTTAATCCAAATCTAACTGTAGCAGAAGAACAAGAATTAAAAAATTTTAAATCAACTTATGAATTAAAATTATTACTTGTTGCTAATAATGATGCTGTAAAAGAAATGATTACAAATCTAGAAGATTTAAATAGCTTACTTGATACTTTAACAACAAAATTAGAAGATGTTAAAGAAATGCAAGGAAAAGTTACATTATTAAATGCAAGTTTAAATGAATTAAGTGTTGGTTTAAATAAATTATCTCAAGCATCAACTGAAATAAATAAGGGTATTAGTACCTTAAATAATGGGGCAACAAAAATATCTTTAGGAACAACACAATTAAATAATCAAGGTATTAAAACATTAGTTAATTACTCAAATAGAATAATTACTTATAGTGAAAAGATTGAAAATTTAGTTAACTTATCAAAATCTTATAAAGGTTTTGCATCAAATAATGCTGATAGTACATTGTTTGTATATAAATTAAGTAAATAAAATAGAAAAATCCGACTTATCTCGGATTTTTTTGTAGTAATAATTATTACTCATATCTTATATATTCAACAATATCATTTATCTCACACTTAAAATATATGCACAGTCTTGCAAGCACAATAATATCAATCCTAACAAGTTCACCAGTCATTAATCTTTTAATAACTTTAAAGTCTGTGTTAGTATCTCTAATTAATTTATTAATGCTAATGTTATTATCTTTAAGTAATTTACCTAACTTAAATAAATAATATCCATTGTCGATTTCAACTTTTATAGCATCTTTCATATTTTATACCTCGGTTTAATTCTAACAATGATTAAGGATACTTGACTATTGGTTATATAACCAGTATAATAGAATAAGAATAGAGGTAAAATGGCATGAATAAGAAAAAAGTTACAATAATTTTAATGGTTTTTATAGCTATTTTTTCAACAATTATGTTAGTAGTAAATAGGGATAATGTTGAGATAACAAATGAAGTTGGTAATAAGTCTAAGAAAAGTAACAATTTGTTAACAATGAATTTAGAACAAACAGCAGGAGCTGGTGATTATAAAACTGTTACTCAAAGTGAATGGCCAACAGAAGGATATAAGTTTAATACAGAATTATCTAGATGTGAAAACGGAAGTGAATTAAGTTGGGATGATGTAAACAAAAAAATTTTAATGAGTGGTGTATCTGCTGATAAATGTTATGTGTATTTTGATATTGCTAGGTTTGATAAATTATGTAATACTAGTACATTGGCATGTCATGTTGCAAAATTATATACTGGAACACAAGGGGAAAATGGAATATATTATCATAATACAAGTTTAACAAATGGGGCCGGAGACAATAATTATAGATATGCTGGAGCAAATCCAAATAACTATATTTGTTTAGGTTCGGATGCTACAACATGTCCTGATGATAATTTATTTAGAATAATTGGTGTATTTGGAGATAAAGTTAAAGTAATTAAGGATAAATCTGTAGTAAAAATGTATTGGGATACCTTAAATTATAATACGTGGTCAATATCAAGTTTAAATACATATTTAAATGGAACATATTTAACCAGTATAGGAACGTTATCAGATAAGATAGATGTGGCGACATGGAAAGTTGGAGGAAATACCTGGGATAATATATCAGTATCAACAGCAAAAGAAGTTTATGATTATGAAATAAAAAACCCATCAACAACAGCATCTACAGGAGAAACTGAATATAGTGCAAAGATAGGATTAATGTATGTAAGTGATTACATGTTTGCAGTTTTACAAGACAACTGGACTTTAGTGGCATATAATTCAAATGATGCTACTAAAGATTATAGAGCGATAAAAGCAGAAAATTGGTTATATTTAGGAAGTGATGAATATACAATTACTCGTAGTTCTAAAAATTCAGCTGACGTTTTTGCAATTTATTCATCAGGTGAAGTTTATAGCTATTCTGTATCCTGTAATAGTGATGAACCTCTTCCTTGTAGTGTATATGCAAAATATGCACGCCCATCATTTTATCTTATCTCTTCTGTTGAATATTCGGGAGGAACTGGTACTTCTTCTGACCCAATTCGTATAAATTAATTTAGATGTATATAACTTAATTCTTCTTTTATTTGAAAAGGTGCCCCAGTGGGGCACCTTTTTCAAATTGCGACACAGCGTGGCGCAATTTATCATGAACCTTGTAAAAATATCTATTAAAGATGTGAATAAGATAAATTGTTATTATAAAAAAAACTAATGTTAGTAAGACAATGGGATTGATAATTACAAAAGAACAAAATAAATTAATTGCTAACTTTGTTAAAAGTGAAAACTTAATACCATTAACATATAAGTTGGTTTAAATTCTAGGTTTTATCCTCTAAAGTTCTTGATAAATGTGGGGCTTGTTGATATAATAATTATATTGGATGTGATAATATGAAAAAAATTATATTAACTGGAGATAGACCAACTGGAAGACTACATATTGGGCATTATGTTGGTTCTTTAAAAAATAGAGTAAGATTACAAAATAGTGGAGAATTTGATGAAATATATATTATGATAGCTGATGCTCAAGCTTTAACAGATAATTTTGATAATCCAAGTAAAGTTAGAAATAATGTAATTGAAGTGGCTTTAGATTATTTATCTGTAGGACTTGATCCAAGTAAGACTAATATTTTGATACAATCTGAAGTTAGTGAATTAACTGAGTTAACATTTTATTATATGAATTTAGTAACATTAAGTAGATTACAAAGAAATCCTACTGTTAAAAATGAAATTAAGTTACGTGGATTTGAAACAAGTATACCAGTTGGATTTTTAAATTATCCGATTAGTCAAGCTGCTGATATAACTGCTTTTGAAGCAACATGTGTTCCTGTTGGAGATGACCAACTTCCAATGCTAGAACAAGCTAGAGAAATAGTTAAATCATTTAATAATATTTATGGTGAAACTTTAGTTATGCCAGAGGTATATTTACCTGAAAATGAACTTGAAAGGAGACTTCCTGGAACTGATGGAAAAGCTAAGATGAGTAAATCTTTAGGTAATACAATATATCTTGCTGATACACCGGAAGAAGTAAAAAGAAAAGTAATGAGTATGTATACTGACCCAAATCATATAAGAGTAGAAGACCCAGGTAATGTTGAAGGTAATGTAGTGTTTACATACTTAGATGTATTTGCGAAAGATGAACATTTTGTAAAATATTTACCTGAATATAAGAATTTAGATGAATTAAAGAAGAAGTATCAAGCTGGTGGACTTGGTGATGTAGTAATTAAGAAATTCTTAAATAATATATTACAAGAAGTATTACAACCAATTAGAGAAAGAAGAAAGTATTATGAAAATCATTTAGATGAAGTGGTTAAAATACTTGAAGATGGTACTAGAAAAGCAAGAGAAAAAGCTAGTAAGACACTTGAAAAGGTAAAAAGTTCTATGAAAATAGATTATTTTAAGAATGATGAATTTTTAAATGAAGCAATAGATAAATATAAATAATAAAAAAAGAAGGGTTGTTATGGCTAAATTAGATACATGTTTTATACCAGATTTTAGTAAATCAATAAGTAATGAACGAGTTGTTTTTAGAGGAACTAATTATAGAATTAGTGTTTTAAGTGAACGTTTAATTAGGATGGAATATAGTGTTGATGGGCATTTTTCAGATAATTTAACAACACTTGTTGCTAATAGAAATTTTAAAGTTCCAATGTTTAAAGTACAACAAGATGATAAATATATAGTAATAACAACTAATTATTTTACTTTTCAATATTTAAAAAATAAACCTTTTGTGGGACCTAGATTTGCTCCAGATAATAATTTGCGTGTTACCCTTAATAATACAGATAAAGTTTGGTATTATGGTCAAGTTGAAGCAAGAAATTTCAAAGGCGGTTCTGTTAGTTTAGATAACTATAAGGGGAAAATTAATTTAGATAAAGGGCTTTATTCAACTGATGGTTTTGTTAGTATTGATGACTCTAATAACTTAGAAATTGATGCAAGTGGGCATTTAGTAGAACCTAATCCTAATAAAGTTGATATATATTTATTTATGTATAAAAGAGATTTTGGTTTATGTTTAAAAGATTATTATACCTTAACAGGTTATCCACCGTTAATTCCTAAATATGCTTTAGGCTTATGGTGGAATAAAGAAAGAATATATAATTTTAATGATACTAAAGATTTAGTTAAGTCTTTTAAAAGAAATGGTATACCATTATCAGTTCTTTTACTTAGTGAATTTTGGCATATAAAAGATAAAAATAATTATAATTTATATAAAAGTGGATATAGTTTTAATAAAGAATTGTTTCCAGATCCAAAAGAGTTTACTAATTGTATGCATGATTTAGGTGTTAGAGTCGGTCTAAATATTGACCCAAGTGAAGGGGTTAGAAAAGAAGAAGAAAAATATTTAAGTTTTGCTAATGCTTTTAATGTAACTGATGATTCTACAATACCTTTTAATACAATAGATAAAACATTTATGGAAGTATTTGTTAAAGAAGTAATAGATTATTTATTAAATTTAGGTGTTGATATATTTTGGATTGATTATAAAAAAGATATGTTAGGTATTAATGCCTTAAGTTATTATATAAATAAAGATATAAGTAAAGTTAAAGAAAATAGACCATTAGTTTTAACAAGAAGTCCTTTGGTGGCACCACATAAAGCTGGTATTTTATATTCTGGGGAAACTTATGTTTCTTGGGATACCTTGAAGTTCTTGCCTTTTTATAATAGTATGGCATCAAATAAAGGAATTGCTTGGTGGAGCCATGATGTTGGTGGTTATAAAGGTGGAGTTGAAGATTCTGAGTTATATTTAAGATATGTGCAATTTTCATGTTTTAATCCAATATTTAGATTAAGTGCTGAACGTGGTGTTTATTATAAGCGTGAACCTTGGGCATGGGATGTAAAAACATATACAATAGCTCGCGAATATGCAATTTTACGTCAAAGATTAATTCCTTATATATATACAGAAGCTTGTAATTATAGTAAATTAGGGCGACCTTTGATACAACCAATTTATTATGGAAATCCTGAAATATATGATGAACCTGATTATAAAAATGAATATTATTTTGGAAAAGAATTGTTTATTGCTCCGATTACAAAGAAAAAAGATGTAACAATGAATAGGTCAATAGAAAGAATTTATTTACCAAAAGGTATATGGTATGATTTTAAATTTGGTAAAAAGTTTATTGGTGATAAAAGATATGTAGCTTTTTATAAGGAAGATGAATATCCAGTGTTTGTAGGTGCTGGTGGTATTATTCCAATGAGTGTTTTGGAAGATGATATAAATAATTTAGAAAATCCTAAAGAAATGGAAATAAATATTTTTCCAGGGAAAAGTAATTCATATAAGTTGTATGAAGATGATGGTATAAGTAAAAAATATGAAGATGGTTATTATGTTGTAACAAGTATAGATTATAATTATATGCCAAATAATTATTCTGTTACAATTAGACCAGTTGATGGAAAAACAGATATTATTCCAAGTAAAAGAAATTATAAAATTAAGTTTAGAAATACTAAGATACCTGATGAAGTTAATGTATTAATTAATAAAGAAAAATATGAAAAAGATGTAATAGGTTATGAAGAAGATAATAATTTTGTTGTAGAAGTAAAAAATGTTGATACTACAAAAGAATTAAATATTAATTTAAAAGGTAGAGATATAGAAATTAATGCAGTTAGAATTATAAATGAAGATATTAATTCTATTATTACAGATTTACCTATTGAAACTGTTACTAAAGAAAAGATAGCAAATATTATATTTAGTGATTTAGATGTTAAGAAAAAAAGGATACAAATTAGAAAAATTAAGAAATTAGATAGAAGATTTGTAAGAATGTTTATAAAATTACTTGAATATATTGCAGAAATTTAATATAATACATATATGCAGTTGAAGAAAGAGTAGTAAATTATATTACTTTTAGAGAAAGTTAGTGGTTGATGAAAACTAATAAAGTAAATAATTGAACTTGCTTTTGGATGTAAATGGGGTAATTTCCGTATCAATTATTAAGAAGCAATTAAGGTGGTACCACGTGTAGAAACGTCCTTTTGGTATTGCCTTTTTTATTGGAGGTATTTATGGGTGAGGCATTAATTTGGGGCTTATTTGTATTTATAGTAGTATTTCTCATTAATTTCTTGTGGATTTTTAAAAGAGGTTATGAAAATATAAAGAAACAAAAGAGCAAAAAGAAAAATAAAAAATTAGAAGAGTTTGTGGGATTATCTTATTTAATTCCTAAGTTTAAATTAGATATTAATAAAATGAATTTAAATTATGTATTCTTTATGGTATCTTTAATTGATGCATTTATAATTTCATTTGTATTTGTGGTAATAACTATTATTCCATGGGATATGGGATTTAGTATGTTACTAGGATTTGTGTTACTGTTTGGTCTTATTTATGCGTTATATGAGATATTAGGAAGAGTTTTAGTTAAGAAAGGATGGAGTAAAAATGAATCATAAAGAAATAGAAAAAAAATGGCAAAAATATTGGGAAGAAAAAGGGTGCTTTAAAGCAATAACTGGCGGTGATAAGAAACCTTATTATATATTAGTAGAGTTTCCTTATCCATCTGGAAATGGATTACATGTTGGACATGTTAGAAGTTATACTGCTCAAGATGCGATAGCTAGAATGATGAGAATGCAAGGATATAATGTTTTGTATCCAATGGGTTGGGATGCTTTTGGGGCTCCAGCTGAACAATATGCAATAAAAAATCATATACATCCTAAAGAGGCTGTTAAAGAAAATATTCAAAATTTTAAAAGACAAATGATGGATTTAGGTTTTTCATTTGATTGGAATAGAGAGTTTAGTACAACTGACCCTGAATATTATAAATGGACACAATGGCAGTTCTTACAATTTTATAAACATGGTATGGCTTATAAAGATACGGTTCCAGTAAATTGGTGTCCAACTTGTAAAAGTGTTTTGTCAAATGAAGATGCTGCAGGTGGTGTATGTGAGCGATGTGGTACTCAAGTTGTTCAAAAAGAAAAGAGTCAATGGATGCTTAGAATGAGTGATTATTCTGAAGATTTACTTGAAGGACTTAAAGATACTAATTTTGCCGAAAAAGTTAAGCTAGGACAAATTAATTGGATTGGTAAATCTATCGGAGCAAATGTAAACTTTAAAATTAAAGATACTGATAAATCATTTACGGTGTTTACGACAAGATGTGATACATTATTCGGAGCAACTTATTGTGTTATGGCTCCGGAACATGAATTAGTAAGTGTTATTACTACGGATGAACAAAGAGAAGATGTAAATAAATATATAGATGCTTGTAAACTAAAAAATGATATGGAAAGAACTGAACTTAATAAGGATAAAACTGGTGTATTTACTGGGGCATATGCTATAAATCCCGTTAATGGTTGTGAAATTCCTATTTGGATAAGTGATTATGTTTTAGCATCTTATGGTACTGGGGCAATTATGGCTGTACCTGCTCATGATACTAGAGACTTTGAATTTGCAACTAAATTTGGTCTAAAAATTATTCCTGTATTACAAGGACCAACTGAAGAACTTCCTTATGTTGGTGATGGAGTTCATATTAATTCTGAATTTTTAAATGGTCTTGGTAAAGAAGAAGCTATAAGTAAAATGGTTAAGTGGCTTGAAGAAAATAAATGTGGTGAAGCTCAAATTAACTACAAAATGAGAGATTGGATTTTCTCAAGACAAAGATTCTGGGGAGAACCTATCCCTATGGTACATTGTGATGCTTGCGGTTGGGTACCTTTAAATGAAAGTGATTTACCTTTAGTTTTACCAGATGTTGCAGAATATGAACCAACTGATGATGGTGAAAGTCCACTTGCTAATATAACTGATTGGGTTAATACAACTTGTCCAAAATGTGGAGGTCCTGCTCGTCGTGAAACTGATACAATGCCTAACTGGGCTGGTTCAAGTTGGTATTTCTTAAGGTTTATGGATGCTCACAATGATCATGAGTTTGCAAGTATGGATGCAATGAAATATTGGAATAGAGTTGATTGGTATAATGGTGGTATGGAACATACTGCAAGACACTTACTTTATGCAAGATTTTGGGTACAATTCTTATATAATATAGGTCTTGTTCCTCATAAAGAAATGATTTGGACTCGTGTAAGTCACGGTATGGTGTTAGGTTCAAATAATGAAAAAATGAGTAAGAGTAAAGGAAATGTTATTAATCCGGATGATATAGTTAATGAATATGGTGCAGATACTCTAAGAGTTTATGAAATGTTTATGGGTGATTATGAACAAGATGCTCCATGGTCAACTGACTCATTAAAAGGTTGTAAGAGGTTCCTTGATAGAATTGTTCGTTTGAAAGATAGAGTAGCCAGCGGTGATGAATATTCTAAAAACTTAGAAACTATTATTCATCAAAGTATTAAAAAAGTTACTTATGATTTAAGTCATATTGCTTATAATACTGCTGTTTCAACATTAATGATATTACTTAATAAATATGAAGAATGTGAACATATTACTAAAAAAGATTATACATTATTATTAACATTGCTTAACCCAATGGCACCACATATTACGGAAGAATTAAATGAATCTTTTGGACAAAAACCAATTTGTGAAGGTACTTGGCCAGAATATGATGAAGCAAAAACTATTTTAAATGAAAAAGAAATTGGGGTTCAAGTTAATGGTAAGTTACGTGGTTCAATTGTTGTTAGTATCGATGATTCTGAAGATGTTATAAAAGATAAAGCATTAAATAATGATAATGTAAAAAGACATATTGAAGGATTAGAAATTGTTAAAGTAATAGTTATAAAAGGAAGAATTGTTAATATTGTTGTTAAATAACAATTCTTTTTTCATGGTTTGACAAATTATTTAAGTTAATTGTTGTAAAATATAATTGGTGGGATATATGAAAGTTAAGGTATTTGATGAAGGACATGAAAAAGATTTAGAAAGTGCTGTAAATGGCTTTCTAAATTCTGGAGATTTTGATATAATAGATATCAAGTATCAAGTGGCAATTGCTGTTTGTGGAGAAGAACAGTTATATTGTTTTAGTGCGATGATTATTTATAATTAAAGCATATACATGTTGCCAGATACATCAATGTTATCGTCGACGAAAGTAGTATTTAGGCTTTCAAGTTTATTAACACGTGCATTAAGACGATTAATTTGACGTTCTATTTTGGCAAGTCTGTTTTCTATTGAATCAGAATTGTCTACGTATGGCATACCAACATTAGGTTGCACTTGATAAGGATTGTAATTAGCATTTGCGTAAGGCATTGCTTGAGGTATGGCACCTTGTGCTTGAAAATTTGAATAATTCATATTTGATTCTGTAAAAAATGAGTTTCTATTTTTTCTCATGAGTAGCCTCCTTACAAATAGTATATGTAAATTAGAAAGAAGTTGATAATATGAGAATGAGAAATCCAAAAGATAAAGATGAAGTTTTAAATAGTTGCGATTATTATTATGAAGGAAGTTTTGATAATGATAATCCAATATGTTTAGAAATAGGAATGGGAAAAGGACAATTTATTTTGAATATGGCAATAAACAATCCAAACATTAATTATATTGGAGTAGAAAAATATAGTAGTGTTTCAAGTGTTGCTATAAAGAAAATTAATGAATATAAACCAAGGAATTTAAAAATATTAATTGGGGATATAGCAAGTATTGAAGCGTTGTTAGATAAGAAAATTGATACAATATATCTTAATTTTTCTGACCCATGGCCTAAAGATAGACATTCTAAAAGAAGATTAACATCTATTAATTATTTGCAAGTGTATGATAAATTATTTAAATGTAAACCTCATATAATTCAAAAAACTGATAATGATTTATTATTTCAATTTAGTTTAGATGAATATCAAAAATATGGGTATCATATAAATAGAATAAGTTATGATTTACATAATGAAGATATACCTAATGTAATGACTGAATATGAAGAAAAGTTTAGTAGTATGGGTATTAAAATTAAATATGTGGATGTAAGTAAATAAAAAATCTCAAATGTTACTTTGAGATTTAAGTGTTATATCCTAAATAGAGAGAAAGGAGTACGGATATAACTTGTTGTTACCTGTTTAAAAGTTAAGAGGGTGTAATGGAACAAAAACGTTATAAATTCAGGTAACAGTGAGTTATTATACACATATTTTTTTAGATTGCAAGCGTTTCGACATTGTTCGACATATGTTTTAAAAAATACTAATGTAAAGTTAACAAAAATGGACAAAATTAATAAATGAAGTTTACAAAAAGTTTCACTTTATTAGTTTGTTTTTTTTTGGTATAATTAAATGTAAGAGGTTTATTAAGTATGAAAAAAATAATATTAATCATTATAATATTAGTTTTCACTGCAGGTTGTACTAATATTAATAAATTAAGTTATGATGATATAGTAAATAATATAACAACAATATCTACGAAAGATAATATTTATCGAACGGGATATAGTTATTACTTACCTAGAGGTATGAAAGTTGCGGATAGTACTTTATATAATGAAGTAATTGAAGATGCAAATAGTAAATATTATTTATATGTTGATGTAGTAAGTTTTTATAAAAAAATAACTAAAGAATATGAAATAAATAATAATGCAATATACTCAAGTAAGATAAATTATAATGATAAATTTGGGTATGTTGAAGTAAATTTATTAAAAAATGATAAATATTTAGTTGAAATTATGTATAATTATGCTAAAATAGAAGTGATAGTAGATAAAAGCAAATGTAAGGAAGCTATGTTATCTATTATAAACATATTAAAAAGTGTTGAGTATAATGATAGTATAATTGCTAATTTAATGGGTGATGATATTCTTAATTTCAATGAAGAAGAGTTCAATATATTTAATACTAAGGGTAGTGAAAGTAATTATTTAACAGTAGATAATGATTACAAGGAAGAAGAAAAAAAATTTTTTGACCCGGATTTAATAAACTAGGAAGGTGGATATTATGGGATTATTAAATAAAATTAAAGGTATATTATTTGAAGAAGTAGAAGAGGATGAAGTAGTAAATACTCCGAAAGCTGAAGAGAAAAAACCAATAGCTGAGAAGATTGAACCTCAAAAAAAGGTTGAAGAAGTGGAAACTCCAAAAGTAAATGTAGTAAAACCAAAGGCTGAAGTAGAACAATTAAATGAAAGAGAATTATTTAAATCTGATAATACATCACCATTTTTTGATTTTGATGAAGAAGAATTTTCTAATATGAGTAGAGTTCAAAAACCAAAACCTAGCACAAATGTATTGGAATATGAAAGAAAAAAGAAAATGGAAAAAAGATACGATATGGGAAGTTTTACAAAGGTTGAAAGAACTGAAGTTGTAGAAAAGAAGAAGTTTAAACCATCTCCGATTATATCACCTGTTTATGGTATATTAAATGAAGATTATAGACCTGAAGATATTAAAAATAAATCTGAAGTTAGTACAAATAATACTTTAGATTTTAACAGTGTTAGAAAGAAAGCTTTTGGAGAAGAAGTAAAAGAAGAACCAAAAACTACTTATTATGAAGAAACAGTTACTGTTAAATTAAAAGAAAATGATGAAGAAAAAAAGCAAAAAGTAAAAACAATTGATGAATTACTTGAAAATACATCTGATGTAACTATTGATGTTGAAGAACCAAAGGTAGAAGAAAAGCATGATGCTATTATTGAAGACCCTGAAGTTAATGATTATGAAAAAATTGATGAAGATTTAGAAGAATTAACACCGAAAAAAGATGTAGAAAAGACAGAATATGAAAAAGTAGAAGATGATGATACATTAGAAAATGATTTATTTGATTTGATAGATTCAATGTATGATAATAGAGAGGATGGTGATATTTAATGGAATTTTGGTTAAGTTTTTTACCAATAGTTATTTATTTACTTTTAATAGCTTTGTTAACTATAGGAATAATTCTTGGAATTAAGACTATAATAACTATGAATAAGTTAGAAAAAGTAGTTGATAATGTTAACGAAAAAGTTGAGTCATTAAATTCAATATTTAGTATAATTGATTTTACAACTGATAAGATTGCTTCTTTTACTGATAAAGTTGTAGAAGTTGCAGGTAATTTATTTAGTAAAGTATTATTTAGAAAAAAAAGAAAGGATGAAAGTGAAGAATAATATGAAAAAAGGTGGATTAGGAAAATTTTTATGCGGAGCAGCTGTTGGAGCAGGTTTAGGTTTGTTATTTGCACCTAAAACTGGAAAAGAAACAAGAGCTGATTTAAAGAAAAAGTTTGATGAAGTATTAGAACAAGTTAAATCTATTAAAGCAGAAGATGTAAAAGAAAGTATTGTTAAGAAAGTTAATGAACTTCAAAAAGAATTAAAAGATTTAGATAAGGAAAAGGCTTTAAAAATAGCTAAACAAAAAGCTACTAAGATTCAAAAGAAAGCTGATGAATTATATAAATTAGCTGTTGAAAAAGGAACACCAGTTATTGAAAAAAGTGTTGCTGAATTAAAACAAGCTACTGCAGATGCTTTAAAGAAAATTGTTGCTAAACTTGAAACAGAAAGTAAATAATTAAATAAACTTCCGATTTGGAAGTTTATTTTTTTAGTACTGATTTTGAGTAAGGTCTTTTTTCATCGGTTCTACCTAAAAGATAATCAACTGAAACATTATAATAATCAGCCAATTTGCAAATATAGTGAATTGGTATTAATCTTTTACCAATTTCATATTCACTATATTGTTGTCTTTTAATTCCTATTGCTTCTGCAACATCTCTTTGCAATAAATCTCTGTCTAATCTTATTTCTTTTAATCTATCTATATTCATTGTTACACCTCATAATAACATTGTTGCATATTATTGATAATCTTGCTTGACAATGCAAAATATATGTTGCATAATATTGTTATAAGCAAAATATATTTTGCACAATGGAGTGATAAGTGTGAATAAGAAAAAAATATTAACAATAATTTTAATAATATTATTTATTGGTTTTGTAGCTGAAAGAATAAATACAAATAAAAGTAATGTTTATGAGGAACAAAATAAAAACTCAATTAAGAAAAATAAAAATTTGTTATCAATGAATTTAGAACAAACAGCAGGTGCAGGAGATTATAAAACAGTAACACAAAGTAAATGGCCAACAGAAGGATATAAGTTTAATACAGAACTATCTAGATGCGAAAATGGAAGTGAAATTAGTTGGGATGATACAAAGAAAGCAGTAATAATGCAAGGAAATGTGTCAGATAAGTGTTATGTTTATTTTGACATTTATCAACCAACATTAGCTGAATATATAAAATCTCAATATACAGGAACCCAAGGGGATAATGCACTATATTATCATAACTCCACTTTAACAAATGGAGCTGGAGATAATTCATACAGATATGCAGGAGCAAGTGATAGTGTAAATAATTATATTTGTTTAGGTTCAGATGCTGCCACATGTCCAGATGCAAACTTGTTTAGAATAATAGGAGTATTTGGAGACAAAACAAAAGTAATAAGAGCAAACTCAGTTGGTGACCTAAAATGGCATACATCATCATCAAATACATGGTCAAGTTCAAGTTTAAATACATACCTAAATGGAACATATTTGACAAGGTTGGGAACAATAGCAGACAAAATAGCCACAACAACATGGAAAGTTGGAGGAGGTTCATGGTCTAATATAGCAACTTCAGTACCTAAAACAGCATATCAAAATGAAGTAGGAAGTAATGCATCAACAACAACAGTAGATAAAAAAATAGGATTAATGTATGTGTCAGATTATTATTATGGTGCAAGTCCAAGTGCATGGACACTAGTTGGATTTAATTCAAGTGATGCAACAAAAGACTATAGAGCAGCAACAAGTACAAATTGGTTATATTTAGGTTCTTATGAATGGACTATTTCGCGCATTTCCGACCGTACGAATGATGCGTTCGGTGTGAGTAGCACTGGCAATGTCTACCACTACATTGTGACTAATAGCTATGCGGTGCGTCCGTCCTTCAATCTTGAGTCTTCCATAACCTATATCTCTGGAGATGGAACTATTGAAAAACCTATAAGAATTAATTGATATACAGTAGATATACTATAAAAGTAGCATTTGCTACTTTTTCTTTTTTTTGCTATAATTTTGTTAAGTGAGTTGATTGATATGAGATTTAATAACATTTTTGAAGAAGAATATTATTTTCCTTGTGAAGGATTAACTTTAGATGAAGGTAGAGAGTTTAGATATCTTATGAATAATACATTTGATTTTTTAGAGGGTGATATTATTCAAATGCAATTAATTAAAAATGGTGAAGTAATTAATGCAAATGGTATGTATGGAAGTAATAGTGGTAATAAGACTTTTGTTGGTGAAATAATAAAAAGTAAAGATGGTTATGTAATTAGAAATACCATAAGTAATTTAGATAATGGAGAAAGTAAACCCATAATAAGTGAAACTATTTTTATATATGAAGGAGATAATATAAAAGTAATAAGTGGGGGAAAATCAAGAGTAATTGAAAAAATAAGTAAAGAAGAATTTTTAAATAGATAATTTTTCATATGTTTTTCACAAATAAAAATTATAATAATTGGTGGGTGGTAAAATGCGTGTTTTAGTAGTAGATGATGAAAAATTAATTAGAGATGTAATTAAAGAATATTTGTTATTAGAAAATATTGAAGTAGAAGAAGCAAGTAATGGTGAAGAAGCATTAAATAAAGTAAAGCAAGAAGATTTTGATATAATAATAATGGATATAATGATGCCAAAGATGGATGGATATACTGCATGTAGAGAAATTAAAAAGATAAAAGATATACCTTTTATAATGCTTTCTGCTCGTGGTGAAGAATATGATAAACTAATTGGTTTTGATTTAGGAATTGATGATTATGTAACAAAACCATTTAGTCCAAAAGAATTGGTAGCAAGAATAAAAGCTGTAACTAAAAGAAGAGAAGTAACAAGTAATATTTATGAAATTAAGGGTATTAAACTTGATAATTTAGCTCATGATGTATTTGTTGATAATAAAAAAATATATTTAACACCGAAAGAATATGAGTTGCTTAAATATTTTATTGATAATAAAAATATTGCTTTATCTAGAGAAAACTTACTTTCTCATATCTGGGGTTATGATTTTTATGGTGATGATAGAACTGTTGATACTCATGTTAAAACTTTAAGAAAAAACTTAGGTAAATATAAAGATATGATAGTTACAGTAAGAGGACTGGGATATAAATTTGTTTATGAAGACGAAAAAGAAAACTAGTATACAAGCTAAAACCTTGTTCTTTTTATTAACTTATAATATTGTTATTATCCTATTACTTTGGGTTTGTCAAATAAAAATATTGGATATTTATTATGAAAAAAAACAAGTTGATAATATGAATAGTATAGTTAAATCATTAAATTCAACTGATAGTAGTAATTTAACTTCAACATTACAAGATATTGCTTATGAAAATGATGTTTGTATTGTTTTATCTGATGATATAAGTGTTGTTGGTGCTTATAATATAAATATGAATGGATGTATTTTAAAAAATAATAATTCTAAAGTAAGGGAATTAATGTATAACTTTGTTAATTCTGATGAAACATTTAAATCATATAAGTTTATTAATGAAGATAAACATATTTCAGCATTATTATATGGCATTAAATTAGATAATAAAACAGCTTTTATTTATTCTAATTTGGAAGATATATCTGATTTTACTATTTTGATTAAACAACAATTAATGTATGTATGTATTATTGGTATATTTATAGCAATTATAATATCTATTTTCTTATCAAGTAAAATAACTGAACCAATAACTAAGATAACTAAGAAAGCTAAGAAGTTGGGAAGTGGAGATACAGAAGTTACATTTGAAGAGTCTGGTATTAAAGAGATTGATGAATTAAGTGAAGCATTAACTCAAGCTCAAATGGAAATGGTTAAAACTGATGAGTTAAGAAGGGATTTAATGGCAAATGTTTCTCATGATTTAAAAACCCCACTTACTATGATAAAAGCATATGCCGAAATGATAAGAGATATTTCTTATAAAGACCATGATAAGATGAATGAACATTTAGGAATTATTGTGGATGAAACTGATAGATTAACAGTTTTAGTAAATGATATTTTAGATTTATCAAGAATGCAATCAAATGCTGATACTTTAAGTATTGAAACCTTTGATTTAGCAGATAATATTAAAACTATTGTAAATAGATATCAAATTATTAAAGAAACTGAAAAATATATAATAAATGTTGAAATGCCAGAAAGAATTAAAATTAAAGCTGATAAAAAGAAAATAAATCAAGTAATATATAATTTAATAAATAATGCTATTAATTATACTGGGGAAGATAAAACTGTAACTGTCAGGGTTACAAAACATAAAAAATATTATCTGGTAGAAATTATAGATACCGGAAAAGGTATTAAAGAAAGTGAAATTCCTTATATATGGAATAAATATTATAAAAATGATAAGAACCATCAAAGAAATGTTGTTTCAACTGGATTAGGTTTATCAATTGTTAAAGAAATACTGGAACTTCATGGTTATGAATATGGGGTTAAAAGTGTGTTAAAAAAGGGTTCAACATTTTATTTCAAAATCAAAATATAAAACTTTCATAATTTCAACATAAATATTTCATATTTCTTTGTTATCATTAATATGTAACAAGGAGGGATGTTATATAAGATAAAAAACTGGGTTTATAAATTAGAATATAAACTATACACAATTAACATAAAAACTCAAAACTCACACTTTTAAAAGAGGCTGGATAGCCTCTTTATTTTGCTAAAAAAAATAACTCAACTAAAAGTTGAATCTAGTTCAACTTTTAAGTTATAGAAAATTTAAGTTAAAAATGATAGTATGATGTTGGAGGTAAGAAAATGAAAAAATATGTTAAAATGTTAATTGCTGTAATAGCTGGAATAATTATAGGGGGGGGAAGTGCTTTTTTAATATGTCAAAGAAATAACGATAATATTGAACTACTTCCAAAGCAAGAAAAGTCGGAAGGACTAAGGGGTGTTTATGATATTGATAAAAATATCAACGAAAAAACTATAGATAACTATCTTGGTAGACCTGATGTTGTTTATAGAGATGTTAGAATGTTAGAAGATTCTGCTACATGGGAAAATAAAGGTGGAGAAAGAGATTTAACTGGATTTGTAGATGGGTTTGAAGTAATTCCGTATGCTTATTTAACCGAGTTTCCTAAAGAATATGTTGATCAAAAGAAAAGTGAAAATATAACAGGTCTTTATAAAGGAAAAACTTTGTTTAGGTTAGAAGATGGTAAATATGTTGCTAATTATAAAGAATCTATGGAAATATTAGAATATATTTTTCCTAAAGATAAAATTATATTTATTATGTGTGGTGCAGGTGGTTATGCTAATTTTACTAAGCAAATGCTTGTATCTCTTGGATGGGATAAAAGTAAAATTTATAATGTTGGTGGTTATTGGAATTATGAAGGTAAGAATGCTATAAGTACAAAAATAGATGGTTCAGATAAATGTGATTTTTCTAAAGTTTTATATCATAATATTGATTTTGATAGACTAACGGAGTTAAAATAATGTTAAAAAAGATATTATTATTTGTTGCATGTATGTGTTTATTAACTAGTTGTTCTGGCAATAAAAAAATTTATTTAAGTAATGAGTTTTACAGTGAAGGTAATTTTAAAGAAATTAATAATGATTCAATAAATCAGTATAATAATAAAACATATCTTTTGTTTACTTATAATAATTATTGTAGTTTACCTATTCCTTGTGATAAAATTTTTCTGGAAGTTGCGAAAAAAAATAATATTAGTATTTTATCTATGCCATTTTCTGAATTTAAAAAAACAGTATTTTATGATACTGTTAAGTATGCTCCATCAATAATAATTGTTGATGAAGGTAAAGTAATTAAATATTTAGATGCTAACAAAGATGAAGATTTAGAAAAATATCAAGATGTTGATAAATTTGAGAAATGGCTAAATGAAAATATTTATTTGAAAAAATAAAACAACCACAAAGTGTGGCTGTTTTTTAATCTATAAAAACTCCCCAACCATTTACAACTGTTCTTCCCTTTGGTATTGGAATACCTAAAGCATTCTTTGGTGAGTTTAAAAGTTCTCCGTTTACAACTAATTGTGTACTTGCACCACCATCTAGGTTTGCCGCAGTTGTGGCACCATATTTTTCTAATACATCAATTCCTTCATTAAAGGTTATTCCTGAATAAGATAATCCATCCGTTACAAGGAATAAAATGATGCCGTCATCTCGTTGTGCTATCATGTTTCTTGCAGCTTTAGTTGGTTTTAAATTAGTTTGTCTTTTACCATTAATGATTAGAAAAGGTCCAAATTCTAAACCGTCACGCATTCCCATTTCAACAGCTTTTTCTCCGGTAGCATGAACAAGCATTAATTTATTATCATTGCTCATGCCAATAATATCTGACTCTCTACTATGAGATTTATAAATAACTTTTCCATTTTCTATAATGTAACCGAAAGGAATATCTTTACTAACTTTTCCATCATCGTAAAAACCTCCGCCATTTACACCAATTGTGGCACCATATCTTTTAGTCATATCGATTATATTTTCTTTTCCATCATTATTCGGGGTTTTAAAAGCTCTAGATTTCATAATATGAACATCACTTGGGTCATATACAACAACTAACCAACCTTTATTATTAGCAACTGTTAAATCAATTATTTTATAATCATTATTTTCTCCACGATTTTGAATTTCTGCTTCATATTTATTATCATAAACTTTTTCTTCATTTGTATCAATTATCAAACTGTTGTTAAAAGTTATTTTTTGATAATCATTGCTACTTTCATATTCGTTATTTTGAAACCTTTTTTGTATCATATAATTTTTAATGTTGTCTTGAAATGCAAAAGTAAGTAGTAAAACTATAGCAAAAAACAAATCTATTGTAAGTATTATTTTATTTCTTTTCATTTGGCACCATCCCCATAAATATATGTATCATTTTCTTTAATTAAATTTTTAATTATATCTTTTGATAAAGTAATTGTATATCTTGTTTCATGTTCTTTTTTTGTATCTCCATAAATAATTGGATTATTATAGATTAAAGCAAATGTATTTATTTTATTTGGTAAGTAATAATTAGTTACTTCATTATCAAATTTTATATCTAATATGTTAGGAATACCAATCTTTTTAATAATCTTTTCTTTTGTTAAATCATTTTCTTTGTTATTGTAGTCTTTAGTATAAAGGGTAGTATCTTGTAATAAGTCTTTATAATCTAATTTTTCAAAAAATTCATTATTTAAATAATCTAAAACATTTTCTATAAGTAAATTATTTAAAGTTTTAGTACTCATTAATTTTATGTTATCTTTTAAATCATAAACGATGTAAGTATCATTTCCCAGCTTTACCTTGCTACCAATTGATAATGTATCCTCATTAATAATATATGGACTATCAATATTTCCATTACCACTTTTATATGTTGTATCTGGTTTTAATGTAACTACTGGTCTTATTTCATAAAAATTATTTTCATTTGATGTGCTAATATTATTGCCATTTGTATGATTTAAATTGTTGTATAGCCACATTATTTCATTATCTTTGGTAATAAAAGTTTTTTCATCATCTAAAGAATTTATGTAGTCGTATACACTAAGCAGAGTGATGTAATTATCTTTATTAGTTTTATTACATGTTATTTCATTGTTAGTGTAAGTATCAATACATACTTTAGTTTTTGTTAAATAATTAGTATCTAAGTTATTTTCTAGATTTTTAAAAAATGTATTAACTAAGTTTTTAGGTAACATATTGATATAGTCATCTAGGATTAAAGTAATTGAACTATCATTATTTATTTTAATTATTCTCCATGTAAGATTATTAAATTTAACATAATTATTAGTGACATTTCCTTTGCAAATATAAGTGTTATTATCATTATATAATTCATTATTTTTTATAATATATTCTGATAATAAATTAATGCTTTTAGTGGAATTATAAATTTTAAATATGTTAAATAAAATTAAAATTATAATAATAATTAATATAATACATAGTAAAGTAAATATAAAATCTTTTTTCTTTTTCATAGTAACCTCAGAACAATAATAACATATAATTAATGTATTTGCAAAATAAATATTTTGTTTTATAATATATATAGTGATGTTTATGAAGAAAGTATTGGGTATTATAGTTGTTATTTTATTGTGTTTAATAAGTTTTTTTCTATATAAAGAATATTTTGATAATAAAGATATTATAACTAGTGTTTTTAAAGCTCAGGATAATAAAGATAAAATATTATATAATAATTGTTTAAATAGTTCTTATAAATATGATGGAATTGATGATGATTTTAATGAGTTAGTTAGTGTTTATAAAAATAATGTTGCTATTTATTTTAAAGATATTAATAATGATTATGTGTTAGAGTATAATAGTAATAAAATATTTTATTCTGCTAGTACATCAAAGGTTTTTATGGTTATTTATTTGATTGAACAATATAGAAATAATAATTTAGATTTGGAAACAAAATTAGTTTATAAACCAAGCGATGCTATGCAGGGTAGTATTGGAATGAAAAAGCATAAATATTATGATGAAGTACAAATAAGTGAACTTATTAGTCATATGTTAGAATATAGTGATAATACAGCTTATTTTATGTTGATAAAATATGTTGGTTTAGATACTTTGAAAGAATATTTTAAAGAATATAATTTAGTTATGGAAAGTTATGACCCTTTTATTAGAAATTATAGTGCATCTTTAGCAAATAAATCATTAGAAAGGTTATATAATCTTTTATTAGTGGATGATAATTATTCTAAATTAATTAAAGATGCAATGAATAATAAAAATATGAATTATTTAAGATTTGATGATAAAGTAATATATCATAAATATGGGTATTATGATGTTAGTTATCATGATATTGGTATGTATTTAGATACTGATTATCCTTATTTTATATCAGTTTTAACTTTATATGGTAATGGTAATTATAGTGAAGTAGTTAATAATATAAGTAAAAAAGTTTACGAAATATATGCTAAAAATTTAAAATTAAAAGAAGAACATTGTAAAAGTTTAATTGAAGAATAATGTCTTAAAAGTAGTGTATAATTGTCAATTTGTGTATAGTTGACAGTTTCTTTCTTGTAACCTTTTGTCGAGCGGTGTCGAAACGCTTGCAATGTGAAAAAATCTGTGTATAATAACGTCCTTGAAAGGAGGAAACCTTAATGCACGGAGTAAAGACTGAGGAACTAATTATGAAAGATACTACAATTAAGAAACTATTTACTTCCACAGAAGAAGGCAGAGAATATCTTGCTACAATAGTTTTCAAAATTTTAGATTTACCACCGGAAAATTTTACATTTGAAATGATACATCCTGAGATTGGTGTGAATGAAAATGTTGTAAATAGTGAAGTTGATATAGCTTTAGAAAGTAATGAAATAGTTGTTAATGTAGAAATCAATAGTCAAAAGAGACATAGTTATGAGAGAAAAAATGTATTTTATGTTTGTCAACTTTTATTAAGACAAATAAAATCATCTGATGACTATAAAAAGAAATTAAAGAAAATTTATCAAATCAATTTAAACTCTTTTAATATCTCTGGTGATGATAGATTTGTTGTAGTAAGTAAAATGTTAGATGTTGAAACAAAACAAGAGTTACATCCAATATTTGAAATCTTTGATGTTAATCTTGCAAAAATCTTTGATAAGGATTATACTATTATTAAGGAAGACAAAGAGTCTTTAATGAATTTGCTTTATATATTAGTATGCAATAAAGAAGCGGATTTATGGGATATGTATAGTGGAGATGATCTTATGGCAAAAATTGTTGAAGTGACAAAGTCAATAACAGATGATTTTGATAGAAAACTTTATTATGACAAAGAAACTCTTGATAAAGCAGATTATGAAGAAGGCATGGCTGATGCTAAGTTAGATGTTGCAAAAGCTATGTTAGAAGAAAATTGCAATATTGAGTTTATTGCCAAAATGACTAAACTTTCATATGAAGATGTCGAAAAACTAAAAGAAGAACTGAAATAAAGTTCTTCTTTTTGATTACATTCTAATATACATATAATAATGCTTTATTTCATAATCTTTTATAGGGGATTTTAATGAAAAAAATATTACTATTAATTATGCTTTTAATACCATTTAATGTTGTTGCTATGAGTGCTTCAAGTATGGTAGCAGTTGATTTAGATAATGATTATGTATATTTTGATGCAAATAAAGATGACAAAAGATTGATTGCAAGTATTACAAAAATAATGACAACGATAGTTACAATAGAAAATATTGATATTGATAAAGAAATAACTGTAGGAAAAGAAGTTTTAAAAGCATATGGTAGTGCTATATATATTAATGTTGGGGAAAAAATAACAATTAGAGATTTACTTTATGGTCTTATTATGCGAAGTGGTAACGATGCAGCGATTGTTTTAGCTAAGAATGTTGCAGGTTCTATGGAAGGATTTGCTCACCTTATGAATGAACTGGCAAGTAATATAGGAATGAAAAATAGTAATTTTGTAAATGCTCATGGTTTAGAGGAAAATGATGGTAGTGCTAATTATTCTACTGCTTATGATATGGCTTTAATAACAAAGTATGCTATGAATAATAAAACTTTTAGAGAAATATTTGGTACTAAAAATTATGTTGCTAAGTCAAGTGATAAAACTTATAGATGGACAAATAAAAATAAATTGTTACATAGTGAAGATTATATTACAGGGGGTAAAACAGGATTTACCAAAAAAGCAAGAAGAACACTGGTAACAACTGCTTCTAGAAACAATATAAATGTTGTGGTGGTAACATTAAATGATGGAAATGACTTTTTAGACCATAAAAATATGTATGAAGAAATATTTAGAAATTATGAAGCAGTTAAAGTACTTAGTAAAGATAATATAAAGATAAAAGATGAAAAAGTTTATAAAAATGATACATTGTATTTAGATGAAGATATATATGTAAGTGTAAAAAATAAAAATAAAGATAAAATTGATGTAAATTATGATTTGTTTGATGAAGAAAAATATTCTTCTGGAGATGTAGTGGGTTATGTAAGTGTTAGTTTAAATGGCAATGTTATTAGAAAAGAAAATATTTATGTTAAAAAAGAAGAAGTAAAAGAACATGTTAGTTGGTGGACAAAGTTCTTGAGGTGGCTAGGATGGTAAGTTATATTTGGTTTTTCTTAATAATTATTGGTATTGTTTATTCCTTATTAACTGGTAATGTTACAAATATAAATGAAAGTATTTTAACTAATGGGGCAGAGGCTTTGGAGCTTATGTTATCTATATTTCCTGTTATAGTTTTATGGAGTGGCATTATGAAAATTGCTGAAGATGCTGGGTTACTTGTTAAATTTGCAAAGTTTTTAGAGCCAATTTTATCAAAACTTTTTCCAAGTGTTCCAAAAGATAACCCTGCTTTAGGTTATATTGCTTCAAATATTGCTGCTAATATGATGGGACTTGGAAGTGCTGCAACACCATTTGGATTAAAAGCAATGAGTGAACTGCAAAAAATAAATAATAAAAAAGATACTGCTAGTGTACCGATGATTACATTTTTAGTTTTAAATACAGCAGGAGTAACAATTGTACCAACAACTGTGCTTGCTTTAAGAATATCGTATGGGTCAGTTAATCCTTCAGAAATAATTGTGCCTGGTGCTATTGCAACATTTTGTTCATGTATTGGAGCTGTGTTAATAGATTATTTTATAAGAAAGCGAGGTAAAAATTGAACACTTTATCTAAGATAGTTATACCTCTTTTTGTCTTTTTTGTTGTTTTTTATGGTTTTATAAAGAAAGTTAATTTATATGATTCTTTTTTAGAAGGGGCTAAAGAAGGGTTACAGATATCTGTTAATATATTTCCAAATGTTTTAGCGATGGTTTTTGCAATAAATATTTTTCTTGATAGTAATTTTGTTTATGAAATATTAAGAGTTTTTGAAGGATTTTTAATGAAATTTAACATTCCTTTAGATATTTTACCAATGGCTATTTTAAGACCGATATCAGGTACTGCTACTTTAGCTATAATGAATGATATATTTATGAATTATGGACCTGATTCTTATGCTGGAAGACTTGCAAGTGTTCTTCAGGGGTGTACTGATACAACAATTTATGTTTTAGCTTTGTATTTTGGTTCAATTGGAGTAAAAAAAATAAGGTATTCTTTGGTAGTGGGGTTAATTGCGGACTTAATTGGTATTACAATTGCTTTTATTTTAACGGCGATATTTTTCTAATATTGTTTTAATTTATTTAAAATCATGTTATAATTTAATTGAAGGAGACCAATATGGAAAGATTACAAAAAGTTATAGCATCATATGGTTATGCATCAAGAAGAAAAGCAGAAGATTTAATTAGGCATGGTAAAGTGTTAGTAAATGGTAAAGTAATAACTGAGCTAGGTACTAAAGTTCTAGCTAATGATATAATAAGTATTGATGGTGTTATTATAAATAAGGATGTAAAACATGAATATTATTTACTTAATAAACCGAGACAAGTAATAAGTAGTGTGGAAGATAAATTGGGAAGAATAACAGTTAGGGATTTAATAAATACTGAAGCTAGAATATATCCAGTTGGAAGACTTGATTATGATACAACAGGTTTAATTATTTTAACTAATGATGGAGATTTTGCTAATATGCTTATGCATCCAAGTTATGAAATAGAAAAAACGTATGTTGCTAAAATAAATAAAGTACTTGATAAGGATGATATAAATAAATTAAAAAAAGGTATTGTTATTGATAATAGAAAAGTTGATATAAAAAGATTTAAAGTAAGAAAAAAGGATGTAGAAAAGAACACATCAATTGTGGAACTTACAATTGTTGAAGGAAGAAATCATATTGTTAAAAAAATATTTGAAAATATGAGAATTGATGTTATTAAATTGAGTAGGGTAAGTTATGCCTTTTTAAATTTGGATGGACTTAAATCTGGTGAATATAGGAAACTTAGTATTAAAGAAATTAAAAAATTATATGCATTAAAAAAATGTTAAGTTTAGAGACTTAGCATTTTAATTTTCTTCTTCAATGATTTCGATAGCTGCAGTTGGACAAGAACTTATAGCATTTTCTAGGTCCTTACTATCTAAATTATCACTATTTGTAGCTTGTGATAGACCATCAACTATTTCAAAATGTTCGGGGTCAATAGCAGCACACATTCCACAGCCGATGCAATTTTCATTAACATTTAGTTTCTTCATTATGCCCTCCTTTTTTTATTATAGTGGATAGTTTTAAAAAAATCAATTATTTATGCTTTAAAAATATTCTTAAATATGTTATTATGAGTATAGAGGTTTTGAAAATGGAAACAAGAATTGATAAATATAATGAATCTAGAAGTATGTCAAGGGTTGCTAAAAATAGTGATTTATATAAAGAAATAAATGATAGCGCCTTGGATAATTTTAGTGTGCGTAGTAATGCCACAGTTATTGGTAATCAAGAAAAAGAAATAGATGTTGAACAAATTAAAAAAATTCTTGATAAAAGATATAATAGTGCTCCGAAAAGAAAAAGTATTAGAATAGAACCTCAAGAAGAAGTAAGTAGAATAAGTGTTGATGATACAAAAGAATATGATTTAACTAAAGTTTTGGAAAAAGCTAAAGATGAAAAAGTTGAAACATATGAAGAAATTAGAGCTAAGAAGTTAAGAAATACACAATATGATATATTAAATAATTTGAATTTAGATGTAAAAGAGGATACAGAAGAAAAAAAGATTGACCCAGAAGAAAATTTAATGAATTTAATAAATACTATTACAATAAATGAAGCTAAGAAAAAGGAAAGTGTTAAAGAAGATATTGACCCGTTAGATATATTAACAGATTTAAAGGGTGAAGATAATACACAAGTTTATGATAGTATTACTAGTGTAACTACAATTACAGAAGTAAAAGAAAAAGAAAAAGAAAATAAGGATAAAGAAGAAGTAATAGATAATTCTTTTTATACAGATAATTTATTTAAGAAGAAAGATTTTGAAGATGATAGTAATGATTTTGTAGATGAAGAAAAGTTAGGAATAGGAATTAAAATATTAATAGCATTAGTTATAATAGTGTTTGTAGTGGGATTAGTTTTATTTATAAAATCTGTTATATAATCATATTATTTAATATGAAAAAGTTTAAGAAAAGAAAAATAGTTAAAATATCGAAGGTTTATTTAGGAGTAGTAACTTTGATATTTTTTTTGACAATTTTACTTTTTAATATATATAGTAGAGTTGCTAGTGATAATTTAATAGAAGTATCTTTTATTAAATTAAATGAGTTTATGGAGAGTTTTTTAAGTAATAATATTAATTATGATTTGTTAAAAGATGATGTAATGAAAGATATTATAGTTATTAATAAAAATAAAGATGGTGAAATACTTTATGTAACATATGATATGGACCAAGCATATTTTGCTTTAGAGGTTGTTACGCAAGAACTTGAAAGTGCAATTAGTGAATTAGAACATGGTGAAAATAATATTAATCTTAAAAATATAATTAGTGGAAAAAATGGTATTGCTCTAAAAATGCCAATGTTTATAAATAGTAAAGATATGTTTTTATCTAATTTAGGTCCAAGTATTTATGTTCCAATTAATTTTGTGGGTTCAGTTTTAACTAATATTAAAACTAAAATTACTGATTATGGAATTAATAATGCTTTGGTAGAAATATATGTTACTGTTGTGCTTGATACAAATTTAATAAGTCCAGTGGTGGAAAAGAGTAGTAAAATTGATTATGATGTTTTAGTGGCATCAACTGTTGTTAATGGTCGAGTTCCTGAAGTTTATGGTGGTTTAATTCAAAGTAAAAGTAATAGTTTGGTAAAACAAATTGAATAATTTGTGTTAAGTACAGGTAAAAGTAGTGATATTCTTGTTTGCAAGTAGTAAAATGTGTGGTATAATTTTGTGTAAGGTGAAGAATAGTGGATAAAGTATTTATTAATAATGCATTTACTAAAGCTTGTGATTGTTACTTAGATAGTAATGATAATGTAAAAGGAGTTATGTATAACTCTTTCTTAGTAGTGGTTATTAGAATGCTTGTTAGTATATACAGTGAACTTGATATAATAAATCCTAAAGTAATGGGGGATGAAGATTTATTAAAAGAAAACTTATGTAAATTTGGATATAGTAAAATGGATGTAGAAGTATTTTTATCAAATTTGGAATTGTTTTATGAGTTTGAGAATGCTAATAATAATGATAAATTTAGAAAAAGAAATCCATATTTTATAATAATACAAAAAGAATTAATAGATATGTTTATAAAAAAGAAATTAAATTTTTATATAACTAATGATGAAGTAAGAGAGTTTTATGATTTATTATATACTCCTTATGCAACTAATCCTTTGAGGGTATCATTTAATTATTTACATGCTAAAGATATTTTGAAAATAGATAGATATTTTAGGATAGAAATGAAAGAAAATGTTAAAATAATATTACCAAAAGAAAAACATTTATTAAATGCGTTAGCATATGAAATGATTAATTATAATTATGATTATGTTAAGAATTTAGATAGTAGTGAAATAGATAAGATTAATTCACAAGTATATGATTATTTTAAGATAAGAGAAAATGCTATTAATAAAGAGTATTTGTTAGAAAAAGAAATAGAGAGAATAGTAAAAGAAAATAATAAAGTAACTAGTGGTAATGGGTATGTAGATATATTATTAGTTTTAAGTGTTATTTGTACAGTATTAATGTTGTTAGGTATAGTATTATTTATTTTAGTTTAGGAGGGTTTATGGAAATTGTTGTTATAGATGATAAAAAATATGAAGTAATGGAAAATGTTAAAGATGCTTTAAATATAGAAGATTTAGAGGGTAAGATTACAGAATATTATGATGGTTTTGATTATATTTTAGGAGATTATGCATATGGTAAAGTAAGACTTAAAGGGTTTAATGATAAAGATAATAAGTATTTTAAAGCAATTAATGATATAAGTAAAGTAAAAGAATATATTGAAAATTGTTGTGCTTATGGATGTAAATATTTTATATTGAAAAAGATAAAATAATTTGTTATAATTAAAGAGAATAAAAAAGAAGGGATTTGAATAGTATGGAAAAATTAAAGATAAATACTGTATCTGGAAATGTTTTGGAAAAACCAATTGTTACTGCTTTTAAAAGTAATGGTGGAGAGTATGTTGTTTTAGATAATGAAATGAATGGTACAATGGGATTACCAATTATTTTAGTTTCTAAATTAGAAAATGGAAGTTTAGTTATTGTTCCTGATAGTGAATGGAATGCTGTTAAGGAAGCTTTAAGATTAATTATTTCTGGTAATCAAATGGAATATGTTAATGTTGGAAATGTTTTAAGTAGTGAAGATACTTTCTTTAAACAATTAACTTTACCAGTTGCTTCATTTGAAGCTTTAAAGAATAGTTATAAACCTGTTGTTCATGAAGAAGTTACTTTAGAAACTCCAAAAGTAAATGTTGAACCAGTTGTTCAAGCTACTCCAGTTCAAACACCAGAAGTTGTGGAAAGTCCAATTGTAATGAATGATGCTCCAGTTGCTCCACAAATGCCAGAAGCAAGTGTTGCTCCAGTGGCCCCAATTATGCCTGAAGCACCAGTAGAAGCTCAAAGCGTTGCAGAAGTTCCAGCTTATACAGAAAAAGTTGCTCCAATGCCAAGTGTGGAAGAAATTCCAGAAGAACATGATGATGTACCAGTTGATTTTACTGCTGATAAAGAAGCTTTCTTAAAAGCTTGTGAAAACATGTTTGATGCATTAGTTGCTAAATTTAATAAATAAAAAAATAAAACTTCGTATCTTAAAATGATATGAAGTTTTTTATTGTTTCTCTTTTATTATTATTTCTAAGTTATAGGTGTTTGCTATTTTTATGATTTCATCAATGAAATAATGGCATCTGCCAATTTCATTTGATGCTTGCCAATCTCTGGATTTATCAATGTTTTTAGCAAACTCTTTTTGTGTTAAATTTGTATTTTCGCGAATAAATCTAAGTATGTCTTTACCAGCATACTTGTTAGCCTTTATTTCCATTTGTTCATACTAATCATATTATAACAAATTTATTTTACTTAAACAATAGACATAAAAGTCTATTTCTTTTAATATTATGTAATATGAAAGAAACATTGGAATATTACTATAATTTAGATATAGATACAATTGAAGAACTTGATGGGAAATATCATGTAAAAGTAGAAAATCAAGATTTCTTTTTTGTGTTCTATAATCGTGGTATAGAAGAATTAGAAGATATAATAAATGTATGTAACGAAATGATTTTAAAAGGAATTAATGTTCATGAAGTAATAAGAAATAGAAATAATAGTTATTTAACCAAAGTAAATGAATATGACTATATACTTTTTAAAGTAAGTAATATGATGGAAGAATATGATATTTTTGATATAGTAAATATAAGTAATAAGTTAGCATTAAATAATAATAAGTCTAATCTTTATAGAAATAATTGGGGGACATTATGGAGTGAAAAAGTTGATTATTTTGAATATCAAATAAGAGAGTTAGGTATAGAAAAAAGTGTTGTTAATAGTTCTTTTAGTTATTATATTGGTCTTTCTGAAAATGCCATTAGTTATGTAAATAATGCTAATTTAAAATATGGGGGAATAAGTAATGGTAGAATAGTTTTATCCCATAGAAGAGTGTTTTTTCCAAACTATAAGTTAAATTATATGAACCCACTTTCTTTTATATTTGATTTAGAAGTTAGAGATGTAGCAGAATATTTAAAAGCAATGTTTTTTAAAAAAGATATGGAATATTGTTTAGATGAATTAAGAAGTTATTTAAGTATTAGAAGATTAAATATATATGAATATCATATGTTTTATGCTAGAATGTTATATCCAACATATTATTTTGATTTATATGAAGCTGTTATGAATAAGAATGTAAGTGAGGAAGAATTAGTTAAGATAGTTAAAAGAAGTAATGAATTTGAAGAGTTCTTAAAAAAAACATATTTAGAAATATCTAAATATGTTAAGTTAGATAAAATAGATTGGATTATAGAGGGACATTAATTACTCCTTCAAGTTCAGGTATTTGAGCTTGGAAAAAGCTTAGTACACCTTCATTTAATGTGTTATCTTGAAACATACAGCTTTGACATGCTCCAGTTAAGCGAACATAAAGATAATTATCTTCATATTTTATAAATTCTATGTCTCCGCCATCCATGTTTAAGTATGGTCTTAGTTCATCAACCATTGTTTTTATTTTATCTATTAATTCATTTTTATCCATTTTTAAATCACCTAGGGGTATTATATAATGAAATCCTTGCTTTTGTCTAGTATTTTTTGTTATACTTAAGATATAAGAAGGTGAAGTATGTTAAATGTTGGCGATATTGTACTTGCTAAAGTAACAGGAATATCTGATTTTGGTTTCTTTGTTAGTGTAGGTGAGTATTCTGGTTTGTGTCATATATCTGAAGTATCAAATGATTTTGTAGATGATATTAAAAAATTTGTTGCTGTTGGGGATGAAGTCTATGTTTTAATTTTGGATATTGATGATGAGGAAAAAAAATTAAAAGTTTCAATAAAAGATATTTATTATTTAAGTTGCGATGATGAAAATAAAATTGTTGAAACTAGAAGAGGTTTTTTACCTTTGAAGGATATGTTACCAGTGTGGATAAAAGAAAAAATGAATGAATATGAAAAGAAAAAGAATAGTTAGTTATTATTTTTTTCCTTTTTCTATTGGTGTAAATAGTTCTGCAATGTCTGTTTCTAAGGCATCTGCAATTCTTCCAAGTATTACTATTGTAAAACCTCTTTTCATTTTTTTTCCTTTCTCTTTCAAATATAATATTTGAAAGGGGGAGTACATATGGCATTAATAAAATGTTGTGAATGCGGAAGTGAAATAAGTGATAAAGCTTTAGTTTATATGAATTGTAAAAAGCCAATTAAATGTAATAACAATAATACAAAAAAGATAGTATTGAAAAATATGATATTATTAGTTTATGTGGTTTTAAAATTGGGGCAATAGCTATTTTTATTGATTTTTTGGGAATAATTGCTATACTTGGTTTAGTTTTATCTATTATTGGTTTTAACCTTGTTACAAATAATAATTATAAAATATTTGCAACAATTGGTATAGTTTTAAGTAGTATTAGTTTATTAATAAGAATTGTTTTAATATTTCTATGGGGAGACTTATTAGGACATTTATAAAAAAGTAGAAAATGTTATTTTCCTGCTTTTTGGTTACCAATTTTACTTTTTGAGACATATAGTACAAAAACACTCAGATATATTTTTTTAGATATTAAGTGACTAGTGCCCAAAAAAGTACCAAGATTGATAAAATATTATGTGCTTTTTGGTTATTTCGTGATACTTTGATATTTTTGCTTAAAGAATTTTTTATAACAAAAAACCCTTGAAAGCCTTATGTTTTCAGGGGTTTACGAATTTCTCAATGGCGCCCGATGTAGGACTCGGACCTACGACCTAACGGTTAACAGCCGTGCGCTCTACCGACTGAGCTAATCGGGCGTTTTAAAAGCCTATCACAGGCTTGTTTTGATTTTCATGGTGGCTCCAGCGGGAATTGAACCAGCGACACAAGGATTTTCAGTCCTCTGCTCTACCGACTGAGCTATGAAGCCAAATGGCGGTTCCAACGGGATTTGAACCCGTGATCTCTTGCGTGACAGGCAAGCGTGATAGGCCGCTACACTATGGAACCATTGGTTGCGGGAGAAGGATTTGAACCTACGACCTTCGGGTTATGAGCCCGACGAGCTACCAGACTGCTACCATCCCGCGATAACATATATTTTAAATTGGCGGAGGAAAAGGGATTCGAACCCCTGCGCCGCTTTCACGACCTGTCGGTTTTCAAGACCGATCCCTTCAACCGAACTTGGGTATTCCTCCATGCATTTTTTCTGAATGCATTTTGATTATAACAAATTAAAACCCCGGTTGTCAACTATATTTTATGAAAAAATTAAAGAAAATAGAATAAATTATCTAAAATTTGAATAAATTTCAAAAAAGTACTTGAAATTGCTGGATTTTTATTATATACTTAAGAAGTCTTATTCATTAAGACAGTGCCTTGCCCAAGTGGCGGAATAGGTAGACGCACAGGACTTAAGGCCTCTTACTAATTAATTGGAAGGCCTTGAGCACTAATCTGAGAAATCGATTATGTGAATTTGCTCAAATTCGGGGAAACCTTACAGATAACGCTGATGGCAATCCCGAGCCAAGACTTATTTTTATAAGTAAGGTGTAGAGACTTTACGGGCAATACCTAAGTCAACAGATATGGTAGAGAGAAAGTCCAGACTACAAACAAAAATGTTTGGTAACGAAAGTTATAGTGGTACGAAAATCCTGCGGGTGTTAAAGCCCGTGCCGGTTCAAGTCCGGCCTTGGGCACCAATTAATAAATTAAGTTCTTGTTATAAGAACTTTTTTTGTTAAAAAAATAATGATATTTCTGTTATTTTATGATAATATTATTATATGGAGAAATTAATATGTATATAGAAAAATTAAGGAATTATCAAAAAGAAATATTTGATTTACAACATTGTATTAATGTTATTGGGTGGGATTTAAGAATATCATGCCCCAAAGATGAAAAAGATGAAGTAATAAAATTAATTGGTAGTTTAGAAGATAAATTATTTAAGTTACAAACTAGTAGTGAATATGAGAATATTTTAAAAAATGCAATAGATAGTGATGAATTTAAGGCTTTAGAAGATAATGAACAACTATATGTAAAGGCTTTGTTAAAAAAGTTTGAAAAGAGAGTAAATATTCCTAGTGAATTTTATGTAAAGTATACAGAATTTGTTCACAAGAGCACAACTGTCTGGGAAGAAGCTAAAAAGAATAATGACTATGCATCTTTTAAACCATATTTAGAATATATGATAGAATTAACTAAAGAATACTATAAATATATTGATAATGAACATGATTTGTATGATGTTATGTTGGAAGATTATGAGGCTGGCTTAACAAGTGATGTAATTGATAAATTGTTTACAGAATTAAAAGAGGCATTGTTACCAATTATACCTAAAACTGGTGGAAAAGTTCCTTTTGTTAAAATCAATGCTAGTGAAAATGATATTATGAAATGTGCAGAATTTTTACTTACTTATATTGGCTTTGATATGAATAAAGGTGCTTTAGGAATATATCCTCATGGTTTTACTGAAAAAATTGGCAATAACGATATTAGAATTGCTTTTAAAAGAAATGATAATGCTTTAGATTTTGTAAGTACTATAATACATGAAGGTGGACATGGTATTTTAGAACAAAATGTAAGTAGTAATTTATCTAAATATGAATGTTTAACATGTGATGGAATAAATGCTTTACATGAAAGTCAATCTAGGTTCTTTGAAAATATTTTGGGAAGAAATATTAATTTTTGGTTACCAATATATGATAAAGTTAAAAGTATGCTTGGTTTGGAAGTTGATGTATATGAATTTGTGGATGGTCTTAATAAAGCAATACCAAGTTTAGTTAGAACTGAAGCTGATGAGTTAACATATTGTATGCATATAATATTAAGATATGAGATTGAAAGAGATTTATTTAGTGGTAAAATAAATGTAAATGATTTACCTGATATTTGGAATAAAAAAATGAAAGAATATTTAGGTGTTGAAGTAACCAGTGATAAAGATGGTATTTTACAAGATGTTCACTGGGCTGAAGGTGATTTTGGTTATTTTCCTTCTTACTTAATTGGTTCTATTTATGATGGAATATTTTTAGAAATTATAGAAAAACAATTAGGAAGTATTAATGAGATTTTAAGTAGTGGAAATATTAAAGTAATGACAAAATTTTTAATAGATAATGTTTATGTAAATGGTGGCGCTTATACGGGAAGAGCGGTCTTGAAAGCCCTTGGTGTTGATGAAATAAGTATAGGGCCTGTGGTGAATTATTTTTATGGTAAGTATGGAAATAATCATGGGTTAAGAAAATAGTTTTGAGGGTGTTATGAAAAGTAGTGAGAAAGTATATTATTTATTTTGGATATTTATAATTGGTTGTGTAGTTGGTTATGTTGTTGAAGGAATATTTTCTTTAATTAAATGGAAAGAATTTATTAATCATTCTGCAGTTGTTATTGGACCTTTTAATGCTGCATATGGGTTAGGGGCTTTGATGCTTAGTGCTTTATTATATAAATTTAAAGATGATAAAGTGTGGAAAATATTTATAATTGGTTTTATAGGTGGTTCTATCTTAGAATATATTATGAGTTTAGGTATGGAATTGGTATTAGGTTTTACTGCTTGGGATTATTCAAGAAAGCCTTTTAATATAAATGGAAGAATTTGTGTTAGATATTCATTATTTTGGGGTGTTTTAGGAGTTATTTGGATTAAATTTATTTATCCAGAGTTAATTAAATTTATTGATAAAATTGATAAAAAACTAGGTAAAAAGATTGCTATTGGTTTGAGTATATTTTTAGTTTTTGATGGAATACTTACTGGTGTTGCTATAAATAGAGCTAGAGAAAAGGAAAAAGGTGTACCAGCAAAATATAAATATGAAGAAATACTTGATAAAACATTTAATAAAGAATATTTAAAAAATATGTATAATGATAGTTGGAGTGATTAGATGAAGATTGTAGTATTTACATGTAATACTGGAGGAGGACATAATAGTTGTGCTAGATATATAAGTGAAGAATTTAATAAATCTGGTATAGATTGTGATGTTTTTGATTATATGAAACTTTTTTCTGAGAGCGCAAGTAAAAAAGCAGAAAAGTTGTATTTAAATTCTACTTTAGGTAAAGGTAATATATTTAAAACAGTTTATAAACTTGGTGAACTTTATAATAAAATAGGAATTAAAAGTCCAGTTTATGGTTTTAATAAGATGGCTGTTAAAAAGTTAGATAGTTTTTTAGAAGAAAATGGATATGATTTAGCAATTTGTACTCATGTATTTCCAGCGTTAGCTTTAAGCGCATTAAAGAAAAAAAGAGAAATTAAATTTATAAATGTTGCTACAGATTATGAATGTATTCCTTTTTGGAATGAAACTAACCCTGATTTATTTGTTATTCCTAGTGAACTTTTAATAAATAATTTTGTAGAAAAAGGAATAAATAAAGATATATTGTTACCAATTGGGATACCTGTTTCAAGTAAGTTTTTTGAAGTTGAAAAGTTAAATTTAGCACATGATAAAGATGTTGTGCTTTTAACATCTGGTAGCATGGGTTTTGGTGAAGTATATGATGTTGTAGTAGAAATACTTAATAATATTGATTGCTATTTATATGTTGTTTGTGGTAGTAATGAAAAATTAAAAGAAAAATTAGATTTAATTGATATTAGTAATTTAAAAGTGTTAGGGTTTATTAATAATATGAATGCTTATATGAAGGAAAGTGATGTAGTCATTGCTAAACCAGGAGGACTTACATCAACTGAAGTTACTATGATGCGTAAGCCTTTAGTGTTAATGATGCCAATACCTGGGGTTGAAAATCATAATGCTAGTTTTTTTGAAGAAAATGGTATGTGTTTAAAAGCATCGAATGTTTTAGAAGTGGTAAATAATACAAAAAAATTGTTGGAAGATAAAACTTTACAACAAAATTTAGTAGAAATGCAAAAAAAGTATATAAATGATAAATCTGCAGGAGATTTAGTAGATTATGTTATTAAAAATTGGTATAATAAATAGTGTAAGGGTGATATAAATGAATGAAGAAAAAATAAGTATGTTAGAGCGTTACGGAATTGATTTAACTTTAGAAGAATATATAACTGACCCAGCGATTGCCAGAGATGAAGAAATTAAACAAGTTATACTTACTTTGTTAACTCCAGAAAAAAGTGCTTTGTTAGTTGGTAAACCAGGTATTGGGAAAACTGCTATTGTAGAAGGCCTTGCTTATAGAATACAAAAAGGTATGGTTCCAGATGCTTTAAAAAATTATAGTTTAATTAAAATAAATATTACAAGTTTAATTGGTGAAACTGTTAGTGAAGGTAATGTTGAAAATAGAATTGATTTGTTAGTTAGAGAATTAAGTGATAGACTTAATACAATTATATTTATTGATGAAACACATTTACTTGTTAATAAAGCTGGTGGTATGGATTTTGCTAATATGTTAAAAGCTGGTTTAGATAGAGGTCAAATTAAAATGATTGGTGCTACTACTACAGAAGAATATGAACAATATATTTTAAGAGATAGAGCTTTTCTTAGAAGATTTCAAAAAATTGATGTTTTAGAAGCTGATAAACCAACTGTTGTTAAAATATTAATGGGAACATTACCAAAACTTGAAAAAAAGATTGGAGTTAAAATTAATTATCAACCATTTGTAACTGAAAAGATTATGGCTTTTATTGTAGAAATGACTGATGAATATAAAAGAGTTTATGAAATTGCTAGTAGATATCCTGATATATGTTTAACTATTGTTGCTAATGCTTTGACATTTACTTTATATGATAATAGAAAAATAGTGTCAATATTAGATTTTTATAAAGCTATAAAAAATACTAAAAATATTTATGAAGATGTAAAGATAAAAGAAATAGTTAATTTTAAAGAAACTTTTAAGGAATTATTTGAAATGGAGGGAATTGATATTAATACATTAGACTAGTTGGAAGTAAAATAATCTTCCCACGGGTCTTTTTTCTTTAATCTTTTAAATACATTATTAATTGTTATTTCATTTGGTTTTATTTTATCAAGTTCTTGCCATGATATTGGCATTGAAATGGGAGCATTTTTCTTAAGTCTTATAGAATATGGTGCTACAGATGTGGCACTTTTTTGGTTTCTTAAGTAATCTATAAATATTTTGTTATGACGATTTTCTTTTCTAATATTAGTTGTAAAAATATCAGGATATGTATTTACTAAAATATTTGCTATATCTTCAGATATTTTATAAAATTTTTTCCAAGTTATTTGGGTTCTAAAAGGAATTACAACATGATATCCTTTTCCACCGCTGGTTTTTAAAAATGATTTTAAATTTAAGTTATCAAGTATTTCTTTTAAATATTTTATTCCACGTCGTAAAGTTTTTAAAGGTAGTTTTTCATCGGGGTCAAAGTCAAATACCATCATGTTTGGATAATTATTTTTAGAAGCATTTGAGCCCCAGATGTGGAATTCATAACTATTCATTTGAACTTCACTTAAAAGAGCAATTGTATCTAATATATAATAATAGTTACCTAATTTTTCTAAAAAACCGTGAGAATTTTCTAAATGTTTTTTATAAAATACATCTTTTGTTGTTCCGTAAGGAGCACGGATTGTGCTAATTAATCTATTTTCTAAATAAGGCATCATTCGTGGTGCTATTTTTTCATAATAAGAATATATTTGTTGTTTAGTAATGTTACCAATTATTTTTTTTGATGGGTTTGTTATGGTAATAGTTTTTTTCTTTTCATTATTTGTAATTTCTTGCATAGTTCTGTTAGTTTTAATACTTCTTTTGTATTTTTTGATATCAATATAGTTTTTAAAATAATCTTTATCTTTAATAAGAAGCCAGTTGGTGTTGTTAAAATGAGTTAGTGTCCACATTCCTTTTAGCCGATGACCATGAAATATCGCTTTAATTAAATTTTTTTCATATTTTATTATTTCATATGTTCCAATATCAAAAAGCATTACAGTTCCACCGCCGTATTCACCCTTAGGTATGGTACCTTCGAAAGTTTTATATGATAAGGGATGGTCTTCAACTTTTATGGCAAGGCGTTTGTCATTTGGGTTGTATGATGGACCTTTAGGTATAGCCCAGGATGGCATAGTTTTATTATGTTCAAGTCTTAAATCATAATGGTCTTTTCTTGCTAAATGATGTTGGATGCAGAATGTTAATTTTTTTCTTTTTTTAGATAATTTACCAATTGGTTCTTTAGTTTTATTAAAGTTTCTTTTACTATTATATTTAGTTAATTTATTCATGAAAATCACCATTTATAGTGTGGTTTAAATTGATTATTATATGTATTTAATATATAATGAGAAAGGTGATATTGTGAAAGTATTAAGTATTAGAGAACCTTATGCAAGTTTGATAAAGATGAAAATAAAAACTATTGAAACAAGAAGTTTCAAAACTAATTATCGTGGGGAGTTATATATTCATGCTAGTTTAAGTAAAAGTAATGTGGATGATGAATTAAGTAAATTGGTTACGCCGATGTATGGTAAAATTATTTGTAAATGTAAGTTAGTTGATTGTGTTTTGATGACTGAAAATTATGTGAAAGAAATTAAAGAAAAAATGCCAATGGAATATAAATGTGGTTTATATGAAGTGGGGCGTTATGCCTGGATTTTGGAAAGTGTTGAAGAAATTGATGCAATTAAAGCTAAAGGAAAGCTTGGAATTTGGAATTTTTGACATATTTTCATTTAGGTATTGCTTTTTTTTAGATTATTTGATAAGATATTTATCGAGTGACATGGTGCAATTGGTGAAGTGGTTAACACGCCGGATTGTGGCTCCGGTATGCAAGGGTTCGATTCCCTTATTGTGCCCCATTTATGTTAATTAAGGCTTTAAAAAGCCTTTTTTTAATGTGATTTTTGTGATATTATTATAGTAGGGTGATAAAAATGAATGAAGTAACAAAAGTATTGTGTGAAAGAAGAAGTATTAGAAAATTTAAAAATGATCAAATACCTAGAGATATATTAGATGAAATATTAAAGTGTGGAACGTTTGCTCCATCAGGAAAAAATATGCAAAGTGCTAAGATAGTTGTGGTGCAAAATAAAGAATTGATTGGAGAAATTGCCAAAGTAAATGGTAGTTTTGTTAACAAACCAGGTCTTAATCCATTTTATGATGCACCGACATTAATTATTGTTTTTGCTGATAAATTTGTTTCAACATATATTGAAGATGGTAGTGCTGTAATATCTAATATTATAAATGCTGCATTTAGTTTAGATGTTGATAGTTGTTGGGTTCATCGAGCTAAAGAAACATTTTTAACTGAATTTGGTAAAGAATTAATGAAAAAATGGGGACTTGGTGATAATTATGTTGGTGTTGGTAATGTTGTTTTAGGTTATAGAGATATGATTTTACCTCCAGCTAGTCCTAGAAAAGAAGATTATATTATATTTGATTAGAGGTTAAAATGAAAGAAGAAAGAAAAATGGTTGTTACTAGTTTATTTATTAATGCGTTAGTAATCTTTGCTAAAATATTTAGTGGTTTAGTGTTTGGTTCATATACATTAATAGTTGGTGGGTATTATACGTTATGTAATTTTACTAGTGACTTTTTAGGTTTTAGTAGTTCTTTAGTTAGAGGAAGAAAAGCAAGTAAGAAAGAACCTTTTGGATATGGAAAATTACCAATGTATGCAATGAGCTCTTATGGCTTAATTATTGTATTGGTGGGTTTATTTGTGTTAATAAAGGCTTTTTTCTTAAAATATGATTATATTGATTTAAGAATTATTTTACCAATTATGGTTATTGTTTTTTCATTATTTGTTTTTGCTAAGATATTGTTTAAAAAAGGTAAAGATGTACAAAGTGAAATGTTAATGGATATAACTCATGATACATATTTTGATGGAATAATTAGTGTTATAGGAATATTTTTTATAGTTTTAGGTAGTTTTATGCCAATATTTGATTTACTTGGAGTTATATTTGTATCATTATTAATAATTAATAAAGGAATTAAAATTATTGTTGATAACATTTTATTAGTAAAAGGTCAAAATGATTTAAGTAAGAAAATTATTAAAGCTGTTGAAAGTTCCATGAAAGAATGTGATGGAATTTATTATTCTAATTGTAATTTAATTAATGTAAGAAATTATTATAAAGCTGTTGTTGAAGTATTAGTTGATGATGAAGTAATTTTAAGTGATTTAATTATGTGGGAAGAATATGTAAAGGGTAAAATTAAAAGCTTAAAATTTGGGATAAAAATGGTAGATTTTTTAATATATAAGAATTTTTAGTAAAGTTTAACTTGATTATTTTTTCATTTACCTTTATAATAAAATTGTAGAGATATAAATGTATTAAAATATATTCTATAGAAAAATTGGAGGATTTAAATGGAAAACATTCTTTTTGCCATTTTATCCCTTATTGTTGGAATTGTTATTGGGTGTGGATTATTTTATTTGTTTTTAGCAGATAGAACATCTAAATCCATGAAAAATGCTAATAAATTAATTGAAGATGCAAAGAAAGAAGCAGATAAAAATAAGAGAGATGCATTACTTGAATTAAAACAAGAATCTTATAGATTGCGTCAAGAAACTGATGCAGAAATAAAATCACGTAAAGCAGAAATATTACAATCTGAAGATAGATTATTAACGAGAGAAAATAACCTTGATAAAAGAGAAGAAATGTTACAAAATCGTGATAATGCATTACAAGAAAAAGAAAATGATTTATTAGCAAAACAAAAGAATTTACAAGAAAAAGAGGACAAAATGGATGTGTTATTGAAAGAAGAAATAGCACAACTTGAAAAAATTGCTGGATATAGCAAGGAAAAAGCACGTAAATTAATTATGGAACGTGTAGAAAGTGATATGGAATTAGAAATAACTAACTATATCAAAGAAGAAGAAGCAAAAGCTAGACTTGAAGCTCATGAAGTTGCTAAACAACTTATTGTTAGTAGTATGGAAAGATATGCTGATGATGTTGTTGGTAATCAAACTGTTAGTACAATTGATTTACCAAATGATGATATGAAAGGTAGATTAATTGGTAGAGAAGGAAGAAATATTAGAACTATTGAATCTGTTACTGGTGTGGATTTAATTATTGATGATACTCCAGAAGCAATTAGTTTATCTTCTTTTGACCCTTTAAGAAGGGAAATTGCTAGAATTACTATTGAAACATTAATTAAAGATGGAAGAATTCATCCGGGTAGAATTGAAGAAGTTTATGACAAAACAGTTAAAGATGTAAATGCTAGAATTATTCAAATTGGTAATCAAACAATTAATGATTTAGGTATAACTAAGATGGACCCTGAGTTGGTTACACTAATTGGTAAACTAAATTTTAGAACTAGTTATGGTCAAAATGCTTTAAAACATTCAATTGAAGTTGCAAATCTTTGTGGTTTGATGGCTGCAGAACTTGGTGAAAATGTTACACTTGCTAAAAGAGCTGGGTTACTTCATGATATTGGTAAAGCAATAGATTTTGAAGTTGAAGGTAGTCATGTGGAAATTGGTTTAGAATTTGCTAAAAGACATCATGAACCTGAAGTTGTACTTGATGCTATTGCATCTCATCATGGTGATACTGAAGCTAAATCAACAATTGCGGTTTTAGTTGCAATTGCAGATACATTATCAGCGGCAAGACCTGGTGCTAGAAATGATTCATTAGAAAACTACATTAAGAGACTTGAACAACTTGAAGAAATAGGAAATTCTTATGAAGGTGTTGAAAAAACATTTGCAATGCAAGCTGGTAGAGAACTTCGTGTTATTGTTAAACCTCAAGAAGTTGATGATGCTAAAAGTTATAAAATTGCTAGAGATATTAAAGAACAAATTGAAAATGAAATGCAATATCCTGGTACAATAAAGGTAACAGTTATAAGAGAAACTAGAGTACAAGAAGAAGCTAAATAAGTTTCTTCTTTTTTGGTTAAAAATGCTTTATTAAATCGACAAATTATGATATTATAATTACATAAGAAAAAATATAAGGAGTAAGAAATAAAATGAAAAAAGCGTTGAATGTTATTGGTAAAATATTTTCTTTCTTAGGAGTTACTTTAGGAATGATTTTTATTGCTTTAGTTTTAACTATAACTTTGATTTGTCACGGTCCAAGTGAAAGTGCAAAAGAATTATTTGCAACAACTATACTTGAAACTGGACAATTGAAGTTTTTAGCAAATGTTTTTTTGAGTAAGGAAGAATTACAAGAAATTGTGGATAAAAATTCATTACAAGATATGGATGCTGAAGTTGATGAAAATTTAATTAATACTGATGGTAATAAGGAAAAAGAATTAATTGAAATTCATAATGTAAGTGGTGATGGTTTTGAAGGAACTATGATGGTTGTAAATGATCCAGCAAAGATTAGTTTAGCAACAACATATCCTTGGAGTGAGTATGGTAAAGAACTTGGAGTAATTGTAGATGAAGCTGGTGCAATTGCTGGAGTTAATGGTGGTATTTATTATTCTAGTGGTAATAAAGGTGGAAGACCATATGGAGTTACTGTAAGTAATGGGGAAATTCAAGATATTACTTTAGGTTGGTCAGGTTTATATTTGATTGGCTTTGATGAAAATAATTTACTTCGTATTATAAGTTTAGAAGGAATGAATAAAAGTGCTGTAGAAAAGATGGTTAAAGAAGAAAAGATTAGAGATGCAATTTCATTTCAAGAAGAATCATCTGATGCTAATAACCATTTTGTTAAATTAATAATAAATGGTGAAAAAAGAGAACTTAGTGGTAAAGGTAGTGGACAAAATCCTAGAACAGCGATAGGTCAAAGAAAAGATGGAAGTGTACTTATTTTAGTAACTGATGGTCGTGGAAAAAATGGACATCTTGGAGCAACTGCATCTGATTTAATTGAAATAATGGCTGAATATGGAGCTGTAAATGCAGCTAATATTGATGGAGGAAGTTCATCATCACTATATTATAATAAAAAATATTTAAGAACTAGTGTAACATTTTATTATACAAATTCATCATGGAGATTACCAACAGCATTTGTAGTAAAGGATAATTAATATGGCAAGAAAAAATAAATCATTATTTAAAAAGAGTTTAATAATATATTCGGGTATTGCAGCAATATTAGTTGTAGTTTTCTTAGTATATATATTTTTAACATTAAAATCTTATGAAGATGAACAAACTACTAATGTAATTAAAAATACTATTTTATCTTTAGATGATAATACATTAAAGGGTTATTTAAAAGATAATAATCAAAGTGAAGATTTATTGGATGAATATAAAAAACAAATAAATGATAAAGATGTAAAAGTTATTAAAAAAGATAAAGATAATTATGAAGTAGTGTTAAATAGTAGAGTTTTATTTGGGATAGCTACTAAATTTATTAGTACTGAAACTAAATTAGGGATGTTTAGTTATGAAAAAAGAGAAATAACAAATATTAAACCTAATTTAGAAAGAGGATTAATATTTTATAATGTAACTGTACCAAGTACTTATAAAGTTTATGCTGATAATAAATTAATAGAAGAAGCAACAACTAAAGAAAAATATAAGAATTTAGATTATATGTATCAAAATAATTCAATGCCTTATATGGTTACATATGAAATAAATGGTTTAACTAAAGAAGAAAGTATTAAAGTTGTAAATGAATATGATGAAGAAGTAAAATTAAAACAAGATAAATATTCTTATACATTAGAAAAGAATTATATAAATGTTGATAGTTATGATGAAGCCAAGAAATATTTAAGTAGTGAAGTTGATGTCTGGGATTTTGCTCATAATTGGAGTTTATTTTTAACAAATGACTTAAGTGGTCTTGCTCATGGTTATAATACAATTAAACAATATTTTATTGAAGGAACTTCAATAAGTAAACAAGCATATAATTGGGCTCATGGAATTGATATTAATTTTACAAGTAGACATAAATTAAAAAATCCACCATTTACAAATGAAAAGTTAAGTAATTTTACTATATATAGTAAAGATGCGTTTTCTTGTGAAATATATTCTGAAAAGAATATGATTGTAAATGGAAAAGACCAATTAGATGTTATGCATGATTATATTTATTATATAAAAGATAATGGAGTATGGAAAGTTGTAAATATTAAAGCGGGGGAATAAGATGAATAAAGATGTTGTAGTTTTAATACCGGTGTATAATCCGAATGAAGAAATAATGCAAGAATTTTTGGGTAAATTAACTAAAAAGTTTACCAATATTGTATTTATAAATGATGGATGTAGTAAAAAACATGATAAGTTTATGAATAATTTAGCTAAAAGTTATCCGGTTGTGAAACATAGTGTTAATTTAGGTAAGGGTAGAGGTTTAAAAAATGGTATTAATTATATTTTAGAAAATTTTTCTAAAGCTAAAGTAATTGTAACTGCTGATTGTGATGGGCAACATAGTGTAGAAGATATTAAAAAATGTAGTGATATTGCTAAAAAGAATATGGATGCTTTAGTTCTTGGTGTTAGAGATTTCAGTGATAATTTAGTACCTAGAAGGTCTAAGTTTGGAAATGTTATAACAAGAAATGTTTTATATTCTTTTGTAGGTGTAAAGGTTAGTGATACACAGACTGGTTTAAGAGCAATGAGTTTAAATATAGCAAAAAAACTAATTGATGTTGATGGAGAAAGATATGAATATGAAACTAATTGTTTAATTGAAACAAAGAGTAGAAATATACCAATTAAAGAAGTAGTTATTGAAACTATTTATATTAATAATAATGAAACTAGTCATTTTAATCCAGTCAAAGATTCAATTAGAGTTTATAAATTATTTGCATCTTATTTACTTTTTACTTTACTAGCTTATATAATTGAAACTGTTATATTTGCTAAAACATTTAATGTAAATCATGCTATTTATGTTATGCCATTATTTTTGCTTTTTAGTAAAATAGTTTCTAGTATTATAAAAATAATTTTTAATAACCATATAAATTATAAATATATAATAGTTAATTATATTATTAGTGCACTTATATTATCTTTTATATCTAGTAAGGTAGTTTTAATTAAGATATTAATTGATATTATAATGTTTATATTAAGTTTGTTTTTAATAAAGTTTAAAACTAAAAAAGAAGCATAAGAAAACCACACGATTGTGTGGTTTTACTATGCTTGATTTACTTCCATTATAACTGGTAAAATAATTGGTTTTCTTCCTGTTAAATTGTTTATGAATGGAAGTAGTTCTAAAATAATTTGATTTTTTAAATCTGTGTAGCTATATGGTGCTTTTTGTAAAGAGGCATTAACAACTTCACTGATTTTTCTTTCTATTTTTTGCATTAATTCTTGATTTTCATTTACTAAAACGAAACCTCTGGCTGTAACATTTGGTTTTAATAATAATTTTCTACTTAGAGTATTGATATTTAAAATAGTAATTAATATACCATCTTGGCTCATTAACTTTCTATCTTTAATAACTATTGAACCAATGTCACCGATGCGTGAACCATCAACATAAACATCTCCGGCTTGAACTGTGCCACCACGTTTTACTTCACCATTAAGTAATTCAATGACATCACCATTTGTGCAAATAAATGTATTTTCTGGTGCAACTCCACACATGATACCAATTTCAGTATGTTTTTTTAACATGCGGTATTCACCGTGCATTGGCATAAAATATTTTGGTTTAATAATTCTAAGCATCCACTTTAATTCTTCTTCTTTAGCATGTCCAGATGTGTGAACATCACTAAATTCGGAATTAGTAAATACACGAACTCCTTTTAAATATAATTTGTTAATGATTTTATTGATACTTTCAGCATTACCTGGGATTGGACTTGATGAGAAAATTACTAAATCATCACCAAGTAGTGATATTTGTTTATGTTGTCCATTAGCAATACGAGATAATGCAGCGAGAGGTTCACCTTGGGAACCAGTACATAAAATACATATTTCATTTCTTTTTAAACTCTTAGCATCATTTGCATCAATAAACATTGATTTATCATTAATAAGACCATTGTTTAAAGCTAGTTCAATACTATTATCCATACTTCTACCGAAAACAATAATTTTTCTTCCATATTTTTTGCAACTTTCAACAATATGTTTAATACGATAAATGTTTGAAGCAAATGTTGCAATAATAACTCTGCCATGATGTTTACTAATCATATCATTAAGGGTTCCATCAACAGCGCTTTCACTTTTAGAGTATCCACTAGTTAAGGCATTTGTTGAGTCACTAAGAAGTAGAGTAACACCTTCTGAACCAATTTTTGCCATTTTATGAATATCAGCCATTGGTCCAACTGGAGTTAAGTCAAATTTAAAGTCTCCGGTTTCAAAAATTGTTCCATTCGGAGTTTTAATAACAATTGCAAAACTATCTGGAATAGAGTGAGTAGTATTAATAAATGATATATCAAAATATTTTGTCTTAACATTAAAGTCAGGAGTAATAATTTGATAATTATCATACTTTATATTTCTTTCTACAAGTTTCTTTTCAATTAAATCTTTAGCAATTTTTGGAGTATAAATAACTGGTATATTAATTGCTTGAAGTAAAAATGGTATACCACCGATATGGTCTTCATGTCCATGAGTTATAAATAATCCTTTAATTTTGTTTGCATTTTTCTTTAAATATGTAACATCTTGAATAACATAATCAACACCGAGTAAATTATCTTCTGGAAACATTACTCCGGCATCTATAATTAATATTTCATCATTATGTTCGACAATATACATGTTTTTTCCAACTTCACCTAAGCCACCTAAAGCAATAACTTTTGTGGCAATATTATTTTTATTTTCCACTTAAAAATTCCTTCTTTCTTTAAAATAAAATTAATTCATAAAGTTACTGAACTGAAAATATTATATCAAAAAAATGTTATTTTGTCTATTGTTTTTGAAACACTCCACATTTTTCTATAAATTGCAATATGATTTAATTTTTGATATAATACTTATTATGGAGGTTAATCATGGGATTATTTGATAAATTAAAAAATATAATAACTAGAAAAGAAGTTGAAGTAAAAAAAGATGAAACTGTAAAAAAATATGATGAAGGACTAGAAAAGTCAAGAAATGAGTTTGTGTCTAAATTAAGTATGTTAGGTATAAAATATACAAAAATAAATGATGAATATTTTGATGAATTAGAAAATATTTTGATTATGGCTGATATAGGTGTTAATACTGTAATGGATTTTATGGATAGATTAAGAAAAAGAGTAAAATCTGAAAATATTACAGATACTAAATATTTAAATGAAGTTATTGTTGATGAATTATTCATTATATATGTTAATAATGAATCTATTACTGATAAAATTAATATGGCTGAAGATGGTCCAACTGTTATTTTGATGGTTGGTGTTAATGGAGTGGGTAAGACTACTACAATTGCTAAACTTGCTTATAAGTATAAAAATGAAGGTAAAAAAGTAATGCTTGTTGCTGGAGATACTTTTAGAGCTGGTGCTGTTGAACAATTGAAAATATGGGCGGACAGAACAGATACATTATTTTATGGAAAAGAAAATATTGACCCAGCTGGTGTAATTTTTGATGGTCTTACAAAAGCTAAAGAAGAAAATGCTGATATTGTTTTAATTGATACAGCAGGAAGACTTCATAATAAAGTTAATTTAATGAAAGAACTGGAAAAAATAAATAAAGTAATTGGAAAAATAATTCCTAATGCTCCTCATGAAACATTATTAGTAATTGATGCTACAACTGGTCAAAATGGAATTATGCAAGCTAAAGCTTTTAAAGAAATTACTAATATAACTGGTATTGTTTTAACTAAATTAGATGGTACTGCCAAGGGAGGAATTGTTCTTGCTATAAAAGAAGAAGTAAATATTCCTGTTAAATTTGTTGGACTTGGGGAAAAAATGACTGATTTAATTGCATTTGATATAGAAAATTATATCTATGGCTTATTTAAGGATTTGATGTAATGGAAGAATTTTTATATAATGGTGAATTGTTTGATATTTATGGAGCTTTGTTAAATGAATCTAATAAAAAGTTTTATAAATTATATTATGAAGAAAATTTAACATTACAAGAAATAGCTGATTTAGAAAACGTTTCTAAAAGTTATGTTGGTAATATTATAAAGAAAACAAGTGAGAAATTAAAAGAATACGAAAGTGTTTTACATGTGTATGAAAATAAAAAGTTATTATCTGATGCGTTATTAGTTAATGATTTAGATAAGATAAAACAAATGATAAAAAAAGCTTTATAATTGAAAATGTATTACAAACATGCTAAAATATAAATAGAGGTATGAATTATGAAGAAATATATTTTAGTAGGTTTGTTTTTTGTTGCAATTTTATTTAATGTAACAAAAGTTGAGGCACAGCAAGGGTGTTGTTCTCATCATGGGGGAGTTTATGGTTGTAATGAAAATGGTAGAACTATTTGTAAAGATGGAACTTTAAGTCCATCTTGTACGTGTGTACCAACCGTGATAAAAGGAGAAAAGCCAAAAATAATTTATGGATGTACTGATAATACTGCTAAAAATTATAATAAAAATGCTAATCAAAATGATGGAAGTTGTATTTATTATAAAAAAGGATGTACTGATGTAAATTCAATAAATTATGATGAAAATGCTGAAGTTGATGATGGAAATTGTATAAAAAAAGTTATTGGTTGTATGGATAATACTTCTAAAAATTATAATCCAAATGCAAATGTAAATGAGAATTGTGTATATGAAGAAAAAGAAATTGATATTGAAGAAGATAAAGAAAGTAATGGATTGGTTGCAACATTATTGACTTTGGGTACAGTGGGTACAAGTGTAGTTTTAATAAAAAAAAGACATTAGAAATGTTCTAATAAAAATTAATAATCATAATAATTAATAAGGTGTGTATATGAAAAAGATTTTATTAATTATTATGAGTTTTTTTGTTTTAAATCTAAGTGTTTTAGCTGAGGAAGATTTTGCTCCGAGTGCTAAAAGTGCCATTTTGGTGGATAATTTATCTGGAAAAGTATTGTATGAAAAAAATGCTGATGAAAAATTAGCTCCGGCATCAATGACAAAGTTAGCTAGTATGTTAATTGTGATGGAAGCAATAGATAATGGTAATTTAAAATTAGAAGATAAAGTAACTATTAGTGAAGAAGCTGCCAATATGGGAGGTAGTCAAGTATTTTTACAAGCTGGAGAAGTCTATACTGTTCATGATTTACTTAAGAGTGTAGCTATAGCTAGTGGTAATGATGCAGTTGTTGCTTTAGCAGAAAAAGTTGGTGGTTCTGTAAGTGGTTTTGTTGATATGATTAATAAAAGACTTAAAGAACTTGGAGCAACTAATACTAATTTTGTTAATCCCCATGGACTTGATGCAGAAGGACATTATTCTACCGCTAGAGATATGTCAATTATAGCTAGAGAACTTTTGAGGCACGAGAAAATTTTAGAATATACAAGTATTTATGAAGAATATTTAGAAAAAAATGATGGGTCAAGAATTTGGTTAGTTAATACTAATCGTTTAGTTAGATTTTATGATGGCGTTGATGGATTAAAAACTGGATTTACTAAAACAGCTGGTTATTGTTTAACTGCTACTGCTAAGAAAAATAATTTTAGACTTATATCTGTTGTAATGGGAGAAGATACTACTGAAAATAGAAGTAGTGATACTGTTAAAATGTTAAATTATGGTTTTAATACCTTTAAAATTAATATTATAAAGAAAAAGGGGGAATCTTTAGGTAAAGTAAGAGTTGAGAAAGGTAAGCAAGATTTTGCTAATATTGTTTTACTTAATGATGCAACAGAAATATTAAAAAATACTGACCCTGTTTCAGAATATAAATTTAATTTAAAAGTTGATAAAATTAAAGCTCCTTTAAAAATTGGTGATATAGTTGGTAGTGCAGAAATTATTGATAATGATGGAAATATTGTTGATGAAGTTGATGTAACTATTGATAAAGAAATTAAAAAAGCAAATATTTTGGATTATATGCTTAAAAATTTAAGAACTATTGGAGCAGGTAAAAGTTTATTAAAACAAAATTAAAAGCACATTTGAGTGCTTTTAATTTTGATAATCTTCAATTTCTGTTTTAGATTTATGAGGTTCATCAAATAATAAACCAGTATAATTTCTTTGTCTTAAAGCTTCATATAACATTATTGCTACAGTATTTGATAAATTTAAAGACCTTACATTAGCAGTCATTGGCATTCTCATGCAATTATTAATGTGAGGTTTTAATATTTCTTTTGGAATTCCTGTTGATTCTTTACCAAATACAAAATAAATATTTTCATTAATATTTGAATAATCAAAACTTGAATGAGGTTTATGTCCATATCTTGTTAGAAAATAAAATGTTCCATTAGAATTTTTATCTAAAAAGTCTTGCCAATTTTCATAAACATACCATGTAAGTTTATCTATATAATTTACTCCACATCTTTTTAAGGTTGCATCATCAACTTTAAAACCAAGTGGTTTTATTAAGTGAAGGGTAGCTCCAACTGCTACACATGTTCTCATAATATTACCAGTATTTTGTGGTATTTCTGGTTCAAATAAAACAACATTTAACATAATTTTACTCCTTTTAAAAAAGGTCTTTATTGACCTTCATATCCATAAATGTCTAATAATTTTTGGAAATCACTAGCATTTATTGTGTTATTATCATATCTAGTTACAGTATCAACTATTTTACCATCTTTATAATATAAAATAATTGGTACTTTTTTTATTTTGTCAGTATTGAAAGCATTATTTAATCTATTTAAATAATTGTTTTCGTCCATAATATCAGAAACATTTAAATAGTAAAATGAATCATTTAATTTGTATTTATCTATTATTCTTTTAAGTCCGTTTTCTAAACTATAAGTACTTTTGTTGTTTGTGTAACTAATTAAAACAAAATACTCAGTAGGAGATTCTGCTAGAATTTGGTTAACTTCATCTAGATTTTTAATTTCTAGGCTAACTGTTCCAGATTCTAGAAGATAACTTTTGCTTAATTTTTCTGTTTCTTTTACTTTATTAACCCTGTATCCGTAAAAGATTACAAGTATTAAACCTAAGATGATGGCACAAATAATTAAAATATTTTTTTGAGAAAATATATGTTTTGCACCTTCAACTTCTTTTACTTCTTCTTTGCTAATTTTTGGATTTGTATTCTTTTTTGTGTTTGCCATATTACACCATACCTTTCATATTTATCTTATCATAAAAATTTACTTTTTTAAATCTTTTTCTTATTCTTCGACATCGTTTTTCTCTAACTTTACTAAAACTTCACGTGGTTTAGAACCATTTTGTGGTCCAACTATACCTCTAGCTTCTAGTAAATCCATCATTCTAGCAGCACGATTATAACCAAATCTAAATCTTCTTTGAATTAAGGATGCACTAATCTTACCAGTTTGTATTGCAAATTCTACAACATCATTATAAGCATCATCATCATCTCCACCGACAGCAGAGTTACCTGAACCACTTGAGGTATTTTGGCTAACGCTTTCAAATGTGGAATCATATTTAGCTGTTGCTTGATTTTTACAGTAATCAATTAATCTTTTAATTTCATTATCATTTACGAAACAACCTTGAACTCTGGTTGGAGAACTTTCACCCATTGGGAAGTATAACATATCACCTTTACCTAGTAATCGTTCTGCACCTCTTTGGTCAAGTATTGTACGTGAGTCAATTTGTGATGCAACTGCAAAGGCAATACGTGATGGGATATTATTTTTAATTAATCCAGTGATAACATCTGTTGAAGGTCTTTGCGTTGCAACAATTAAGTGAATTCCGGCTGCACGAGCAAGTTGGGTAATACGAGTTATTGAATCTTCAACTTCTTTAGATGCAACAAGCATTAAATCTGCAAGTTCATCAATGATTACTACGATATAAGGCATTTTTGATTGTGGACTTTCAGGATGTTTTTTATTGTATTTTTCAATCATGTCATTATATCCAGTAATATTTTTAACTTCTTTATCACTAAATGTTTGAAATCTGTTATCCATTTCTGTAACAACTCTTTGTAGGGTAAGACTTGCTTTTTTAGGGTCACTTACTACTGGACATAGTAGGTGAGGTATACCATTATAATTTGTAAGTTCAACTTTTTTAGGGTCAACTAGAACAAGTTTTACTTCGGTTGGTTTATAACGCATTAGAATTGATGCAATAATTCCATTGATACATACTGATTTACCTGAACCAGTAGAACCAGCAACTAAAAGGTGTGGCATCTTTGTTAAGTCAAATACTTTTGGTGTACCCATTATATCTTTACCTAAAGCTGCACATATTTTAGCATCACTTTTTAAATTTTGTGGACTTTCAAGTACTTCTCTTAAAGTAACACTTGATATTGTAGGGTTTGGTATTTCTATACCAATAGTGCTTTTTCCTGGAATAGGAGCTTGAATTATAACATCTTTTGCAGCTAAAGCTAGAGCAATTTCTTTATCAATATTTAAAATTCTACTAACCTTTGTTGCTGGTGGAACAGTAAGTTCATACTCTGTAACTGCTGGTCCAATATGAATTTCTACAACTTTTGCAGCTATTCCAAAGTCTTTTAAAACTCTTTCAAGTATTTCTTTGTTACTTTGAGTAAATGAAGTGTTATTTGTTTTCTTAGGTTTTAATGGGTCAAATATTTCACTAAATTTTGGTAAACGATAAAATCCTTCACTTTCAGCTTCTTCTTGTTTAGTGTTTTTTTCTAATGATTCTTCAACGATTGGTTTAGTTTTTAATTCTTCCATAGATGTAATAATTATTTTTTCTTTTTCTTCAGGTTTATTAGTTGGTATTTCTTTTATATCATCACTATTACTAATTGGTATTGCATCAATATTTTCTTGTTCATTTTTACTTTTTCTTTTAATCTTTATTAAACTGAATAACTTTTTAAATATGTTTGATAAATTAACATTGAATGTTAAAACTGATGCAAAGATTCCAAGTAAAACTAAAATTACAATTGTTCCAGTTTTGCCAAATAAACCATAAAGTGCTGCAGTAAATAAGGCTCCGATAAAACCTCCACCAATTACAATTGTTGTAACTCCTGATGTATTTAAAGCATTTGTGGCTGTTATAGTTGAAATTCTTTCCATATAATTATTGTATGTTTCCATTAATATTTCTTTAGGATTTTCGGTGATACTTAAAAATTCAAAATGACTTGCTACTAAAAGTATAATAAAGAAAACGTATAATCCAATTAGTTTTTGGTCACTAAATTTAGGCATTTTTCTTTTGTATAACATGTAGACACCAAGTATTATTAAAGTAATAAGAATAATTATCCACCATGATCCTGCTAAAAACATAGCAAACTTTTTTAGTATAGAACCAATAAAACCAAAACCAAATCCAATTACTCCTATTAATATAAGGATAAGACCAGTAAGTTCTACACTATATGAATTGCTGTTATTACTATCTTTAGTTTTTTTCTTCTTTGCCATATTTTTATCACCTTAATTAATTATACCTTATATTGCAAAAATATTCAAATATTTATTCGATAAAAAATAATAATTTAAAAAAATAAATAAAATATCATTGTATACTTGATAAATATACAATTTTCTGTTATAGTAATTCCTATGGAACATTTAGTGTTCTGGGTGTCTACCTCTTTTTGGGGGCTTTTGGCTTTTGAAGGGAGGAATGCATATGAAGAAGAGAATTTATGTTATTAAATTGCTCAACCGAGTGTGTATTATTCTATTTTTAATAGCAATAATGCTTTTATTAATAAAATTAGACATCTGCCGTTAGGCAAATGTCTTTCATGAAATATGGGTAGACATTCAGATACTGAATGTTCCTCTTTTTATTATATGAAGAATTCTCTTCATGTATTCATTTTATCAAATAATGGGAAAAACTTCAAGTGTTTTAAATGTAAAAAAATTAAAAAGAACATCTGCCAATAGGCAAATGTCTTTCTTGAAATCTAGGTAGACATTCAGATACTGAATGTTCCTCATTAAATTTAAGAAGAGAGTTTATATTATTAAATTACTTAACAGAGTATGCGTTATTCTATAATTATCTCTTCTAAAAATATTGTAGCAAATAATTTAAAATAATTCAATAAAACTAAATAAAAAAGTCATCCAAATTTTGCAAAATAAAACCTTGATATATGGGCGAACATATGATATAATTTAATCATCCAAGGGGGATGGTTTAATGAATACTTATAAGGCATATAAATTAAGAATTTATCCTACTGATTCACAAAGAGAATTAATTGAAAAAACTTTTGGATGTACTAGATATATTTATAATAATTTTCTAGCAGAAAGAAAAAATAAATATGAAGAAAGTAAAACAAAAGTGCATGTTTATGAACAATTAAAAGAGCTAACAGATTTAAAAAGAGAAAAAGAATGGTTAAGAGAAATAGATTCATGTGCCTTACAAGCATGTGTATATAATTTAGATGATGCATTTCAAGGATTTTTTCATGGTAAGGGTTATCCAAGATTTAGGGCAAAAGGTGTACATGAAAGTTTTAGAACTAATAATACATTAAGTACTTATAAAAATAAAAAGTATGAAACTATCAGAGTAGATTTTAATAAAAGAATAATAACATTACCAAAATTAAAAGAAGTAAAGTTTCGAGGATATAGAACAACTAAAGAAATTGTAGGTAAAATAAAATCAGCAACAATTAGCAAAGATGCTAACAAATACTTTGTAAGCATTCTTGTTGAAGTGCCATTTATTAAGTATTCAATAAATCCAACATCAATCGTGGGATTAGATTTAGGAATTAAGGATTTTATAGTAACATCAAATGGAGTGAAACTAAAAAATGAAGTAAAGATAAATGAGAAGAGATTAAAAGGATTACAAAAGTGGTTATCAAGATGTAAACCAGGAAGTAAGAATAGATATAAAGTAAAATTAAAAATACAAAGATTGTATTTAAAGATTAGAAATGCCAGAAAACATATGATATATAAACTTGCAAATAATATCTTAAAGGAAAATGACGTTGTAGCTGTTGAAAGCTTAGATGTTAAAAGTATGTATCAAGTCCATAAAATAGCAAAACACTTAAAAAACATACCAATCAGAGAATTTATACGAGTCTTAAAATATAAATCAAATTGGTTAGGTAAAAAAGTAATTGAAATAAATAAATATTACCCAAGTAGTCAATGTTGTAATAGATGTGATTATAAAAATGAAGAATTAAAAGATTTAAGTGTAAGAAAATGGGCATGTCCAAAATGTGGAATGATACATGATAGAGATATAAATGCAAGTATAAATATAATGTTTGAGGGATTGAAAATATATATGAAAAGTTATTTAATATAAATAAGAACAAAATAAATAAAAATAAGTAGGGTGGCGACCATCCGAAGTTGGTCTGTGGAGAAACCAAAGGTTTCTGTGAAACAGAAAAGTGTTACCGTGAGGTAACACAGATACTTGAATTTCGTTAGAAATTTAAGTTATGTTCTTTATATCCTTTATCCTTATAATAATTATATAGTTCTTGAAAACGATTAAAGTGAACAATTTCTCTTTGACGTAAGAATAAAAGTGGTTCAATTACTTTAGGGTCAGTTGCCAAATCAATTAAATGTTCATAAGCAACTCTAGCTTTTTGTTCTGCAGCCATATCTTCAACTAAATCTGCAAGTGGGTTGCCAGTAACTGCAAATGTTGATGCATCAAAAGCAACTCCATCAGCACTCATTGGGAAAACTCCTTTTCCATGTTCTGTATAAAAACTTTCAAGTCCCGCTTCTTTAATTTCATCAATTGTAGCATTAGCAATTAATTGTGAAACTATTGTAGCAACCATTTCTAAGTGACCTAATTCTTCAGTTGCTATATCATTAAGTAATGCTTTTCCTTTTTCATCTGGCATTGTAAACTTTTGATGAAAATATCTTAAAGCTGCTCCAAGTTCTCCAGCATAGCCACCAACTTGTGTAATAATTAGTTTAGCCATCTTTAAATCTTTTTTAGTTACACTAACTGGATAAGATAAATGTTTTACATATTTAAACATATTTTGTACCTCCAGTATTTTCCCAAGGCCATGGGTTATTTATCCATTCAAATTTGGATAATGATTCACTATCCATTACTTCAAGTGGACCATAGCATTTTACATATTCCATTTCTTTAGAATATGCTTTTTCAGTTAAATCTTTGAATTTTCTTAGCATACTTTCATCAGTTGGATGTAAATCTAAATAAAGATTTAAATCATTTATTGCAAAAGATAATACCATAATTTCTAGTAATAATTCTTCTTGCTTATTGTTAGCTGTTAACTCTTGATAACGATAGTTTTTGTATGGGTCATATAAATCATTGAACATATTTCCTTTAGCAAAACCATCTTTAACACTAGCTAAATTTGAATTTGTTTCAAGTTTCATATTACTAGGTATAGTAAATCCGAAAAATCCTAGATTGTCATCAAATAACATATTTTTTTCCTCCCTAATTTATAGTATGTTTTGCCTAAAATGTGGGATAGGTAAAAGACTTAGTTTTTGAAAATTGATTGTAAATATTTTGTGATAATAATTATATAAGTATAAATTGTTTGTTTTTCTAAATAATAATAGTATATTTTATTATTTGGATATTTATATTTGAAAAATTTGTATATGAAATATTTATAAACTAATTGACTTTATTATAATTTTATTTTAAAATATAAATTAGGATAGGTAAGAGGCATATGGATAGATTACGCGTAAAATTGAAAAAAATCCTAAATAAGGACGTAACGTCTCTTTTAAATAAATATAAAATTCCACTAGTTAGTATTGCAGTAGTGGTAGTTTTGGCATGTATTGGATTAATTGTGACATATGCTTTTTATCAAGTGGTAGATACTAAACCAATTATTGGAGGATCTACAACAGAAATATCAGACTTAGATGTAAGAATAATGGCTGAAGAACGAGATGTAAATGGTAATGGTTTAGGTAGTTATGGACTTTATCCATATATTCCTAAGGCTGGTTATAAATATAATTCTACAAAAAGTTATTGTACAAATGGTTCAGTAATAAATTATGATGCCAATAATTATGATGCAGATATAACAGCATATGGACATGATGTATGTTATTTGTATTTTGATTCTACTGCACAACTTGATATAACATTAAACGTTTATGCAGAAAATGTAGATTCTGATGGTAATGGAAATGGAGAATATACAAAACTAGAAACAACAGCATTACCAACGATTGGATATGAATTAAATACAACAAGGAGTTCATGTAAAAAGGGTTCAACAGTATCATATATAACAAGTGAAAATTTATTTTCAGTAGAATCAAGTGAAAAAGATGTTTGTGATATATATATGGATGCAATGGATGTGGATATAGCATTAAAGATATATGTACAAGCAAAGAAGAATTCAACATTATATTATGAAGCAAAGAGTATACCAACAAATAATTTCTATGCATTAGGAACAAAATCAGCATGTACAGGTACATCAACAATGTCAATAAAAAATCAAAAAGTAGTAGTATCAGCAACAGGAAGAACAAATTGTGTAGCATATTTAGATGTGTCAAGTGGACCAATACCTGAAAGTATGCAAAATACAGTAAATGGTCAAAATGTAACAATAACTTTTGGAAATAGCAATTTAGGAACAACACCGACAACATATTATTATTCAAGTGATAATGGTGCAACATATGTATCGAGTACATCAAATACTTATACTTTTACAGGATTAACACCATTAACAGAATTTGTTTTTAAAGCATATTCGGTGGATGCAGCGGGAAATACCTCTGGGATTTTGACAACTACAGCAACAACAGATTATGTATTAGACAAGCCTTTTGAATATCAAAATTCGACACAACAATTTAATGTAATTGTTTCTGGTTATTATAAAATGAGAGTATGGGGTGCTCAAGGCGGTTATAGAACTACTGGAGGAAATTCCGGCCGTGGTGGTTATGCTGAAGGTACTGTATATTTAAATGCTGGCGATGTTATTTATGTTCATACAGGTGGTGCCGGCGGCAACGGTTCATCTGGTTGTGGTTCAACTATTTGTGCTGGTGGATATAATGGTGGAGGCTATCGTTATAAATATTATGGCGGTGGAGGTGGAACCGATATCCGTATTAATTCTGACTCATTACTTGCGCGAGTAATCGTTGCTGGTGGAGGAGGTTCAGATGGTGCTACTGGTAAGAAAGGTATGTACGGTGGTGGTACAACTGGTGGTTCTAGTACAGAAAGCTATTCTTCCGTTGGTAATTATGGTGGAAAAGGTGGAACTCAAACATACTCAGGTTATTCAGCATCATACACTGTAACAACTCAAGCAACAACTGGCTTAAATTCAAATACATTGGCAAATTATGGTGGAGGCTTTGGCTTTGGTGGCGGAGGTGTTTACCTAAGTAGTGGTTATGGTGGCGCCGGCGGTGGTGGCTGGTATGGTGGTTCAGGTAATGTACCAGATGGTTCCGGAGATGATGATCGTGGTGGCGGTGGAGGCTCAGGATATATTTACACTTCTAGTACTGCATCAAATTATCCATCAGGTTGTTTATTAAATAGCTCATATTATTTAACAAGTGCTACTTTGAAAGCTGGAAACGAATCAATAACGTCACCAACTGGTGCTACTGAAACTGGTCACGCAGGAAATGGATATGCCTATTTAACTTATATTGGAAAGGTACTTAGTTAATGAAGTGTAGTAGGTGTGGTAGTCCACTTCCAAGTGATGGAATTGTTTGTAAATTTTGTGGAGCTTTAATGGATCAAAAACAAATAGCTTATCAAAATAAAATGAAAGATAAAAATAGTGAAAGAATTGTTCTTTTAAGTGAAAAGTATGGACATGAAAATAAAATTGAATATCGTGAGACTAAAGAAAATAAAACTTTAGGTCTCGCGATAATAATAATTGTACTTGTATTTTTAATAGTTTTAACCATACTAATAAACAGATAGGTGATTATTATGTTGTTATTATGTATTAAAATATTTTTTGCAAGAATTATTGATGTAACTTTGGGAACAATGAGAACTGTTTTAGTTGTTCGCGGAAAGAAGTTTACACCAGCAATTATAGCATTTTTTGAAGTTCTTATTTGGTTTTTAGTAGCTAGAGAGGCATTGACAACTGATATAAAATCAATATTAATTCCAATTTGTTATGCTGCTGGATATGCAACAGGAACATTTATTGGAGGTTATATTTCAAATAACTTTGTAGAAGGTTTAATTGGTGTTCAAGTAACTACAAAAACGAGAGGAGTAACCAAGATGATTGATGAAATAAGGGATGCTGGTTTCGGTGTATCTGTTATTGATTTGAAAAATCCTCAAGATAATGAAGATAAAACATTGTTAATGATACAATTAAATAAATCTAAATTAAAAACATTAACTCATATAATAAGAACTAATGATAAAGATGCGTTTGTTGTTATAAATGATACTAAATATACCCAAAATGGGATTATTAAATAAAAATAATATGTCAAAACGTATTATTTTTTCTTTTATTTGAAATAATAATGTGATAGAATATTGTTAAGGTGATATAATTTGAAGAAGATTAATTGGGAAAAAGTAAATAAGTTTATTAAAAATAAAAATTTTATAATTGCACTTTGTGTATTTGGTTTAACTATGGCATCAATTGGGTTTAGTTATGCATCATTCTTCTCAGTTAAAACTAATACCACTAATCAAAGTATAACAACAGGAACTTTACAAGTTTCTTATGGGAGTAATTCATCTTCAATACAAAGAACTGGAATGGGTTCAATGTCTGATGAAATGGGACTTGCTCAAAGTGAAGCTAGTGTAATATATGTTCAAAATACAGGAACATTAAATTCAACATATGTTATGAATATTGGTTATGATATGACTAATTTTAAAGCAAGAACTAGTTATAAAACCACTGATGAATTAACACCTTTAGATTATGTTATGGTTGCTGTTTATGAATATAATGGTGCTGGTAGTACTGATACTTTAGTGGCTGGACCAATAAGTGTTGCTGAACTTCCAATATATAAATTAGATAGTAGTGATGCTAGAAATAATAGATATTCAATTTTATTTAATACTGTTGGTAGTACTTCAAGTTCTACATCAACTAAAACATATAAGATTAAAACTTGGTTAAGTGATAAAGCTATTCCTGCTGCTAGTTATACATATTTTTATATAAATACGGAGATTGTAGCTGAAGTTGTAAATGCTAAGATGTCTTATAATTTAAGTGGTACTATTACTGATGGAACTAATAATTTAAGTGGTGCTACAATAAGCTTACAAAATGGTTCTTTAACTAGTACAACTTCTTCAAGTGGAGCTTTTAGTTTATCAGGTATTTATCCTGGGGTTTATAATGTTGATATAACATATAATAATGTTACTTATAAAGGTAATTTAACAGTAGTTGAAGGTACAAGTGTAGCATTATCTAGTATGGGTTCAACTTTTAGTGGTTCAAATATTTATACTGTTGCAAATACTTATGGAACAACTTTAGCTAAGATTATATCTAAAAATAATATTGATACCTATAGTAGTGCTGCAAGTATTTCAAGTGGAAGTTTGTATCCAACTTATAAATTAACTGGGGCTGCTTCAGTTTCAATTAGTGGAATCAAAATAGCTTTAAATACCACTAATAATACATATACAATGAGTAAGTAAATCTTAATTTTACTTACTCATTTTGGTAATAAAATTGTATGTGAAAAAAAAGTGAAAAATTTTTTTGAAAATTATCAATTTAGGGTTGATTTTTGTTCTATAAAATGTTAATATTAAAATAGAGGAGGAGAAAAGTAGAGATGGAAAATAAAAAAAATACTATCTTATTAACAGTTATCGCAGTTGCAACATTATTAGTTGCTGTAGTAGGTGCAACATTCGCATATTTCACAGCAACAGGAGGAGCAGCAGCTTCTAAACAAGTTAATGTTATAACTGGTACAGCTGCAAGTTCATCTTTTGCAATTGATGGAGCAATTAACATTTATGCTGATGCTACAAACTTTGCTTCAGGACAACCAAGTAGAACTGGTTCTTCAAATGGTACTGTAACATTTACAGCTCCAACACAACCAGAAGGTTCAACTCTTGAAGCAAAAGATTTACAATTCTGCTATAGTGTATCTTTAAACATTACTGGAAATGATTTTGTATATACTACTGAAGCTGAAACACCTGAGTTAACTTTAGACGTAACTAAAGGCAGTGATTCTGTTGTTACTGCTATGGATATTACTACTAAAAAGGAAAATATTCGAATTCCAACAGAAGCTGGCAAAGAAACTTATATACATAAAATTACAGCTACACCTGGACAAACAATTACTGAAAAGTGGAATACTACTGTTACATTAGTTAACTTAGATAGTGACCAAAATAAAAATACTGGTAAAAACTTAGCTGGTGTTTTACAATTTACTCATGTTGATTGTACAACTGGCACAGAAATTAAATAATAAAAATGGACTTCGGTCCTTTTTATTTTGCATAATTTTATATTGAATGTTTGTTGGGTTGGTGATAAAATAAATAGTCAAGAAAGGAGAATTTTCTTGAAATATAATTTTTATTTTGATGAATCATTTAATACTAGGCTAATCTCTAAAGAAAGTTTGAAAAGTAATAATTATTTTAACTCTTATGTTAGTACTGGCATAGGGATTATTAAATCTGATACCCATAAAACTTTTTGTTGTTATAAAAAGTTTGAAAAAATATATAAAGAAAAATATAAAACAGCGGAATTAAAAGCGACTATTATAAATAAAGAACATTATAGATATGGAATAAAGAAATTTAATAAAGTTGAAATTGATATGTATTCAGATTTTTTTGATTTTTTGCTTAAAAACAATGTTGTTTACTATATATCAATATGCGATAAGTTAGAATATTTGTTAACTCAATGTAAATTTTCTGATTCACGTGATTATAAATATTTTATTTATTGTTTAACAAAACTTATAAATGTGTATAGACCTAGTAAGGTAATAAATGATTTAACAAATAATAATACAAACTTGTTTTTAGATTTATATGAATTTTTATTGAATTTAAGAAATGATAATAAAAACTTTAAATTGAAAACAAGAGAAAATGAAACTATTGATTTTATTTTGAAAAATTTAAATTATATTAATCCTTCACTTATAAATTATTATTTTAGTTATGATTTTACATATATTGGTTTTAGAGAACTAGTTAATGAACTTAGTTCTGAAGATGTTAGTGTAATTATTGATAAGGAAGGAACAGGTAGAATAAAAGAAAGTGCTAAAAAACAGGGATTTTTAAAAGTTAGACAAATGAATTCTTTAAATTCACCTGGTGTTCGAATTTCGGATATGTTTTGTGGTTTTATTTCTAGAATGCTGAGAGCAATTTATGATGATTTAAAACATGATACAACTGTTCCTTATAGTACTCCACATTATTTGAATGATGAATGGTTTAATATTAATGAAAAACAGTTTTTATTATATAAATCAGTTGCTAAATATCTAAAAAAGTATTCTACAATATATAATACATTTTATATTGAAATTTATTTTGATTTATTTTATGTATTTGTTTTACTAGTAAATTACTTTGATCAATTTAAAAATTTTAATGATTATAATAATATATTATATACTAATCATTATAGAAATTGTAATACTTATATATTACAAAATTTTGAGATTAAATTAAATGAAACTTTTTCTTATTATATTTATTAATAAATACTTTTGTGCTAAAATTAAATTAAGAAAAGATGTTTGATTATGATTAATAAAAATTATATTTATTTTAAAAATGAAGAAAGTAATTTTGCTAAGCTGCTTCCTGATGAGTATATTGTAATAAGTGAAGAGAAGGTTTTATTTCATGCAAAGGGTTTAAATGATGTTATTGATTATATTAGGGGGCTTAAAGCAGAAACATATATAATACAAAAGTGTGGAAACAATGAAATTAATAATGTTCAAATGTTTCACACTAAAGTAACTTTTTAGTGAAAAATTTTATGGTATTTATAAAAAATGAGCGGAAGATTGTATGGATATTGTCATGGAGGGGACAAAATAAAAATAATAAAAAAAGAATTAGAAAAAATAGGTGTGTGAATGAGTTCAATAATATTATTGGACTTTTTTATATAAATCATTAGATATTTCAAATGTTGATATGAATATTTATCATACTAATATTTAGTTTTTTATTTTGAATATATTTATTAAATGGTAGTTAAATGTGAAACTTTTGTGAAAGTTAGCACTTATACTTGACAAGTGCTAATTATAGTAATATAATTATAGTGTTAATTGATGAGATTAACAAATAAAAAACATTTTCAAGTAATAATAAAGATTTGAAAATATGAAAGGAAGATGATATTTATGTTACCAAGCAGAATGTTTTTTGATGATATGTTAAATGATTTAGAAAAAGAAAATAAGATGAAATGCGATATCTTTGAAAAAGATAATAAAGTGTTTATTGAAATGGATGTTCCAGGATATGACAAAAAAGATATTAAAGTTGAATGTAATAAAGGAAATATAGTTGTTAAAGCTGAACATCATGAAAAACATGAAGATAATAAAAAATACTTACATAGAGAAAGAAAAATGTATGGCAGACTTGAAAGAAGTTTCCATCTAGAAGATATTGATGAAAAAACTATGGAAGCTGAATTTAAAGATGGTATCTTAACTATTAGTGTTTCTAAAGTTGATGAAGATAAAAATAAAAGATATATTGAAGTTAAATAGAAAATACACCAGAGCGGTGTATTTTTTTGTTGCTAAAAATTTGTAAGTTTTGATTTACATTTTCTTTAATAAACCAAATGTTTGAAATTCACGATATAAACCTTTAAAAAATCTTAGATAAAGAATATACTATAGTTAGAGAAGACAAAGAGTTTTTAAAAAGATTACTTTATTTATTAATTTGTAGTGATAAAGAAAAAATGAATGAAGTATATGATGGAGCTGAATTTATGGCAAAGATAATTCGTGAAATAAATACACAAGAAGATGATTTTGATAAACTATTATTTTATAATAGTGAAGTATTAAAAGAAGATAATCATTTTGAAGAATCTATAGAAGAAACCAGAAAAGAAGCTTTAGCCGAAGGTCGAGAACAAAGTAAATTAAATATTGCAAAAGCTATGTTAGAAAAAATATGATAAAGATTATAGCAAAATTTAAAAAATTTTTGTTTACAAAAACTAAATTAGATGTTAAAATATTTTTTGCCAAATGGGGGTTATTATGGAGAAAATATATTCATTTACAAATGAGTTTGTTAGAGCTTATCCAGAAATGTATGATTTTAATGATGCAAAAGTATTATCTGTGTTAGGTAGTGGTGACCAATATTTTACAGCAATTTTAAGTGGTGCTAAGGAAGTTGAAGTAATTGATGTAAATATAGTTAGTTGGTATCATTTTGTTTTAAAATATACAGCGATAAGATTGTTAAGCTATGAAGAATTTTGTAATTATTTTATAACTAATAGATTAAATGATACCAAGATATATGCTCATATAAGGAATTATTTACCCGACGATGTGAGAAAATTCTTTGATAATTTAATCAGGTTAAGGATTAAATTTTCTAATATAAGACTTAGAAGTAATATATTTAGTTTGTTTACATTAAGTGATTATGTAAGATATATTCCTTATTTAGAGAAAGAAAATTATTATAAATTACAAAGTATGTTAAATAAAAGAGAGTTACCAACGTTTTATCTTAAAAGTTTTGTTGATTTAGAAAAGTCTAGTTATGATGTTATGCTTTTATCAAATATATATCATTGGATAGATATAACACCAGAAGAGTTTAAAAATTTAATTGGTGGCTTTGATGCAAGTGAAGTTCAAGCATTATATACTTGGAAGATTAGTTATGATTTTGAAAAATTTAGAAATTTAGGTTTTGATATAACTTGTGTGCCTCCAGTTAATAGAAGTGAATTTAGTCAAGAAAATTATGTATTAACATATAAAAGAAGCAAGTAATATTGCTTTTTTTTTGCGTTTTTAATATAATTAAGTAGGTGAGATAAAATATGTATGAAAATAAAAAAATATTAATTTTAGGTGCTGCTAAAAGTGGTATTGCAGTAGCAAAGTTATTAGCTAATAAAAATAATGATATAATACTAACTGATTTAAATGAGTTAAATAAAGATATAGAAAAAGAATTAAATGATTTAGGAGTAAAAATAGTTGTTACTAAAAATCAAATTGATTTAATTGATAGTAGCTTGGATTTAGTTATTAAAAATCCAGCTATTATGTCAACAAGTCCTTTGATTAAACGTTGCGAAGAATTAAATTTAAGGGTAGAAAATGAAATAGAGGTTGCATATCATTTTTTACCAGATAATATAAAAATAATTGGTGTAACTGGTTCTAATGGTAAAACTACAACTACAACAATTATTTATAATATGTTAAAATGCCTAGGTAAAAGTGTTGTTATGGGAGGAAATATTGGAACACCATTAACAGATTTATTACCAAATATTAAAAGTGGAGATATTTTACTTTTAGAAATTAGTGACCATCAACTTTGTGATATTCATGATTTTAAAACAGATATTAGTGTTCTTACTAATATTTGTCCAACGCATTTGGATTATCATGGTACTTATGAACATTATAAGATGACTAAAAAGAAGATATTTAATAAACATACTTATAGTGATTTAGCTATTATTAATTATGAAAATAGTGATGCTATTGATGTAAGTGGAGATATTTTATCTAAGAAAGTGTATTTTAGTTCAAATGGTAATACAAGTTGTAAGGCATATTTGTTGGACGATGGTATTTATTTAAATAATGGGTTAGTATTACAAAAAGAAGATATTAAATTACAAGGCGTTCATAATTATGAAAATATTATGGCTGCTTTATTGGTTGTAGAAAACTTTGGTTTAGATATTGATAAAATAAAGAAGTTTTTGAAAACTTTTGGAGGTGTTGAACATCGTTTGGAATTTGTAAGAAATTATAATGGAGTTGATTTTTATAATGACTCTAAGTCTACAAATCCCACTGCAACAATAACTGCTTTAAAAACATTTGATAAACCAATTCATCTTATTTTAGGGGGCTTAAATCGTAATCAAGATTTTCATGAATTAGATGAATTTATGAAAAATGTTAAATATATATATGCAATTGGGGAAGTTACAGATATCGTTTATGACTATGCTTGTAGTATGAATATTCCTTGTTTTAAAGGTAAAACTTTAGAAAATGCTATGGAATTTTTAAAGAAAAATATTAGTGATGGTGAAGTTGTATTATTATCTCCAGCATCATCAAGTCAAGACCAATACCCACATTTTGAAAATCGTGGTAATGAATTTAAAAATATAGTTGAAAAATTCTAAATAAAAATGTATAATAGTATTATAGTATAAAAGGGGCTGATAAAATGAATGGACAAAATCCAAACAATTTAAATAATAGCGAAAATAATTTTGGAGCAATGACTTTAGGAAATACTGGAGGTAATACAACTTCTGGGCGACCTAATGAAGTTGAAACTTTAAATCCTACACCAATGCCAAATGTTGGTGGGGAAAATGTTACACCATCACAATTACCTAATGATGCTGGAGTTGTAACACCACAACCTACAGCAATTGATAATTTAATGGATGATGTAGGTCCTGATACACCGGTAGAAAATGCTGTACCAACTGAACCAGTTGCAAGACCAATTCCAGGTACTGAAGGACTTCCAAATAATGATATGAATAATTTAATGGGAGGAACTGTTGGTGTTGGAACTACTAATTTTGGTACTCCAAATATGGTAAATCCAACTAAAGTGGAAAATATTGGCGTTGTACCACCAGCAAATGAAAAGAAAAAGAAACCAATGAATAAATTCTTATTTATTTTACTTATTGTTGTTTTAATTGCTGGAGTTGCTTTTGGTGTATATTATTTTCTTAATATTAGTAAAAATAATGTCAAGTTAACAACTAAAGAAATTACAATTGGTATTGGTGAGGCTGTTCCTGATGATGTTAAAAGTTATACTACAAGTATAAGTGGAAATACTAATCTTTGTAGTGTAAATATCAGAAATGTTAATTCTCTTGTAATTGGAGAATATCCAGTTACAATTACATGTAATAATAAAACTTATGAAACAAAGGTAATTGTTGGAGATAAAACAGCACCAAAAGTTGAATTAAATACAGTATTTAGAAAAATTGGTACATCTGTTAAGGTTGAAGATTTTGTAAAAAGTTGTACAGACCCATCAAATTGTAAAACTAGTTTCTTAAATACTGAAGAAGTAAATAATTATTTACAAACAGCAGGTGGACCAAAAAAAGTAGAAATAGTTGCTGAAGATGATAATGGAAATAAAGAAACTTATGCAACTGAACTTTATGTAACTAGTGATGATATTTTCTTATTCTTAGGTTGTACAAGTAATGAAGAAGAAGTTTTAAATTATAATGCTAAAAAGGTTACATCAGATATTTTTGCAATAAGTCGAAATGAATTTGCTTTCTTAAATGTAGCAAGAAGAGATTATATCTATACATTTAGTGATGAAGCTGAATATAAACAAGTAATTGGTAATAAAAATGTTACAATAACATTTGATAATGTAACTGGTAATGCGTTATATGATGATGAAAATAAACAATTAACTATTGCAACTGATTTATCAATGGATACTTTAAATAGTGAAAATAATAATGCTTTTCCAACTAATTATTCTGAAATTCAAGAATTATACAAGAATAAAGGTTATCCAGGAATACAAATATTAAATAATTATCATGAAACTGAAAAAGTATCAAATACAGAAACCGAAAAAAGTGAGTAAAACTCATTTTTTTCTTTTATACTGGTGAAATTTATGATACAATTAATGTAACGGTGATAGTATGAAAAATGAAAAGGAAAATAAATTCTTGTTTTTTATCGCAGTAGTGTTACTAGCGGTATTAGTTTTAATGATTATGGTAAAGATATTTATCTTTGATAAAAATAAAGAAAAATTACCTGAGGTACCTGATAGTGTAATAAATGAGTTAAATTCTTATTTAGATATTAAAAATGTTAATAATGATGTAACATTTTATATGGACCAATATATTGATAGTAAGAATTTAGGTTATGTGGCAATTGGTAATGTTGCATATAATTATATAAAAAGGTATGATAATTTAAAAATTGAAGTTGTTAGTGAAGATGATAAAAAGGTATTTAATAAAGAAGGGGTGTTGGATACTAAAATAAAGCTAGAAGATTTTAAGAAAGTAATTGCTTATTTATTTAATGAAACATTTGATTATGATTATACAGAATTTAGTATTGATGAAGAAACTAGTGCGTGTTTAAATGGAGACTATATATTCATTTATAAATTAAATGAACCAAAAGTAAGTAATAATGCTTATTATCATGGAATGCTTAGTTATACTATGATGGATAATAATAATACAATTAAAATTACGGAGTATTATCTTGGTTGTGATAAAAAAACAAAGTATTGTTATAATAATCAAAGTTATGATAAAAATATGTTAAAGAAAAATAATTATGTTCTTTATGATGATATGTTAGATGTATCTACAATTACAGAAAAGTTAAAAAAATATGTTCATACATTTAAAAAGGTTGATGAACATTATAAATGGTTTAGTGTAGAACCAGTTGAATAATTAATTTTGGGGGATATTATGGAAAATTTTAGGGATATTTATGCCTATGCATATGATGCATTTAATATATTTTTAGAAAATTTAACAATGCTTCATGTGGGTAAGAGAGAAAAAGTAATTGATGATGTATTAGATTTTTTAACTAATAAAACTAGAGTATATGATAATGATTTTAGAAATATTACAACAACAGATTTTAATGATTTAGATACTGTTAAAAGAGTAATTATGCTTATTATTGTAAGTAAAGCATATATGAGTAATTATTACGATTTTATTCATGATATTAATGCTTTTGAGAATAATTTAGTGTTAGTTGAATTAGAAAATATGTCTATAGAAGATATTGTAAGTGGTTTTTATAATAGAGATGATTTTATAAAAGATATGATAGAAGATTATTTTTCTTATATAAATAGACCTTATATATTTCAAAGTAAGTGTAAGTCTTTAATAATAAAAAATGAAAAGATACCAGTGTTATTAAAATTAAATCCATTTGAAGTATTAGATTTATATGAGTTTATTGAAGATGATAAATATACTAGTTCTGAAGAAGTTATTCAGACATTTATGGATATATATGAACAAAGTTTAGTTTGTTTATATAATGATGAATTTGGAGAAAGTGATAATTATTCTTGTAAAGATGAGTTTTTAGTAAGTATTATATTTTCTAAATTAATGGAAAAATATGGTAGTAAAGAAAAGTTTATTGAAGTAATAAAGTATATTTTATCTAATGTTTATGAAACTGTTGTTACAGAATTAAATGGACATAATAATGATTATAGAGTGTATATTAATATAGTTCGTCTTATAGAAAGTTCTAGTATAGAAGAAGTAATAGAAAGATTTGTTAATAATTATGAATTTACTATTGAAGTAATTGATGCTTTTTTAGAAGGTAATGATTATTTAGTTGAAGGAGATTTAATTGGTAAGAGAGATGTATTTAAAAGAGTAGGTAATGTTAAGTTACTTAGAAAACTTAATCCATATTATCAAGAAGAAGAAATTGTTTATAAGAAAATAAAAGAGACTAGTGAAATCTAGTCTTTTATTAATACTGCATGAACTACATATTTGTTATATTCATCTGCACAGGTTGATAAAGTAAGTATTTTGTCATCTTCATTTAAATCAATATTAAAATTATAAATGCTTCTATCTTTAACTATGTTAAACATTTTCATTTTAGTATCCTTGTCTGGAAATATTACTTGTAAATAATCTAGAGTTGTTTCAATTTTATATAAAGAAAATATTTTATAATGTAATTCTTCATATAATGTTTTTAAGGTAATAATTTGATTGTCTGGATTACTATACCAATTATATCTCATCATATTTTGAAGGTGACCAAACATAATACCATTATAATATCTATTGTGGGCATAAAGAATGATGTTATCACTTAGGTTTAGGGCATCACTACGAAAATCCATGAATACCCAGCCATTTTTATCACTTTTACGATATATGTTATGATTTAAGTAATACTCATTATCAACACCTTGAACAACAGGATAATCTATATTAGTATTTGGAACATTTATCCATCCAACAGTTTCTGGATTTATTAAATAAACGCTAGCAACATCCTTATTAATAACTAACTTATCATTATTGCCTTTATTTTCATTTAATTTATCAATAATTGTTTCTGTTTCATTTAAAGATATCTTTTCTTTTAATTCTTCATTTATTTTGTTAACTTTTGTCATTGATGTATAATTATCATAGAAGATGTAACCAAAAGTAAAAGCTATAATACTAATAATTATGTAACCACATGTTTTTAAAATACTATTGTTAGTTTGTTTTAAGATATTATTTTTTAAATAATCATTGCTGTAAACTAACCTAAAATATATTTTATATCTTTTACTTTTCTTTTTATTAAAGTTTTTTAAGTAATTAATTGTTTCTTCATTATCAATATTGTCATGAATGTAAATTTTAATGTTTTTCTTATTATTCTTTCTTAATATTTTAACAATGTATTCTAAGTCATTTTTGTTTACATAGTTTACATTTATGGTTTTTAAATATTTGTTGATAGAGCAAAATGCTTCGAAGTCTTCTTCATCTTGTTCTTTTAGGGGTAAATCCATTTGTAAAGTCATTTTATAAAACATACTAGAAAATATACTTAAATTGTTTTGTAACATAAAATTAGATAAATAAAGAGTTTCATTTCGTGACTCAACAATTATTTTGTATTTATCTAAATATTCTATCATAAATGGTTGTAAGTTATAGCAATTTATGTTTTTTATATTAGTTTTAACAACTATTTCACATAGTTTAAAAGTTATTTGAGTATCATCTTTTAATATTAAATTAACTATATTTTTGTTATTTGTTAGTAAATTTAGTATAAGTTGGGCATAGTCATTTTTTTCTATTACTAAAGTATTTATATTGTAGTTGTTTGTTAATTCATTTAAAAAGTTAGAAACTATTTTGGCGTTTTCCATTAAATATTCATCAGAAAACATTAGTTCATCAGAACTAATTACATTGGTATTTAATAAATTCTTGTAACTTGTAGATAGTTTTACCTTTTCTTTAACTATAAGAGTGCTATCTTTAATTTTAAATAATAATTTTTTCATATACTCAAATCCTTATATTACTATATTATAATAACACAAATTTACACTTTTTAGTAGTTTTTTGTAAAAAATATGTTGTTTTTTGTATTTTTATGATATAATTTAGACATAATAAAGATAGGAGAGATGATAGTGGTGAAAAAATTAACAGGATTAGTTGCTTTAATAGTAGCGTTATTAGTTATGCCAACAATGGTTAGTGCAACTTCATTAAAAACAACTTGTGATAAGAGTTGTCCAACAGAAGATGGAAAATGTACTGCAACTTGTACAATTAAAATTGAAGAAAATACTACTTCAATGACTACATTTACAGGAGACCTTGAAATAGTTGGAGATGGTGTTACAGTTACTAGCTTTACTGCTGGAGAAGGATGGACTAAGGTATCACCAACTGATGCTGAACTTAGTGGTAAAACATTACCAATTAGTTTAATGTCAACAGCTGGAGTAAGTGATGCTAATTTTACACTTGCAACAATTACTTTAGAACTTGAAAGTAAAGCTGCAGATTGTAGTTTAAAATTAAAAAATCCATCAGCTGGTAGTGAAGTTACTGTAGAAATAACTACAACTACTGAAACTAAAACTGGGGCATCATTACCAATTGCCATCATTGCCGTTGGTGTTGTAGGTGCTACAGTTATTTATGCAACTACTAAGAAAAACAAAAAATTATACAAAATATAGGAAATTTTTAACAATCTTGTTTGCAAGATTGTTTTTTTATGGTAAAATAAACGCAGGTGGTGCGTTTATGAACGAATTTAGTGAACAAGAATTAGTTAGAAGAGAAAAACTAAATGAAATAAGAAATTATTGTAATCCTTATCCAGAAAATTTTGAAAGAACTCATACTTTAAAGGAAGTAAGAGAATTAGAAGATGGAGTGAAGGATGTTAAAATTGCAGGTCGTATTGTTTTTATGCGTAAGATGGGTAAATTAAGTTTTGCTCGTATTCGTGATTTAGAAGCAAGTATGCAACTTGAAGTTAAAATAGATACAATTGGAGAAGAAAATTATAATTTCTTTAAAAAGTTAATTGATATTGGAGACTTTATTGGTGCTGAAGGAGAAATATTTACTACTCAAACTGGTGAAAAAACTTTAAGAGTACATAAGCTTACTTTCTTAGGTAAAGCTTTAAGACCACTTCCTGAAAAGTTCCATGGTTTAACTGATATTGACCAAAAATATCGTCAAAGATATGTTGATATTATTATGAATGAAGATTCACGAAGAATATTCTTAGGAAGAAGTAAATTATATGCATTTTTACATAAATATCTTGGTGAAAATGGTTTCTTAGAAGTGGAAACTCCGATAGTTCAAACTGCTGTTGGTGGTGCTAGTGCAAGACCTTTTTATACTCATCATAATGCTTTGGATATTGATTGTAATTTAAGAATTGCTCCAGAACTTTATTTAAAGGAATGTATTGTTGCTGGTTTTGATAGAGTTTATGAACTTGCAAAATGTTTTAGAAATGAAGGTATGGATACTCAACATTTACAAGAATTTACACAAGTTGAATGGTATGTTGCTTACTGGAGATATGAAGATAATATTAAATTCTTTACAAACTTTATTAAGAATTTATTAACTGAACTTCTTGGTACTCAAGTTATAACTTATCAAGGACATGAACTTGATTTTAGTAAAGAAAATTGGGATAGAATAGATTATTGTGAAGAACTTGAAAAAGTTTTAGGATTTAATGCCTTAGAAATTGAAGACCCACAAGAATTAAAGAAAAAAATTGTGGAAGCTAATCTTTTTACTTATGGTGATTTAGAAGAATATAAATCTTTAAGTCAAATAATTGACTTTGTTTATAAAAAGAAAATAAGAGAAGGTATTATTCAACCAACAATTATATTTAATTATCCAGCAGTGTTAAAACCTTTAGCTAGAAGATGTGATAATGATGCAAAACGTGTAGATGTTTTTCAAATTGTTGTGTGTGGAACAGAAATTTGTAATGCATATTCTGAACTTGTTAATCCACTTGAACAAAGAGCTGCTTTTCTAGACCAATTAAAAGCTAAAGACCAAGGGGATGAAGAAACTATGGATATGGACGAAGATTATTTATCTGCTATGGAACAAGGTATGCCTCCGATTTCAGGTTTAGGATTTGGTATTGATAGAATTTTAATGTTAATTTATGATGCTCCATCCATTAGGGATGTTGTATTATTCCCAATGATGAAACCAGAAAATAAATAAACTAAAGAAACTAAATAGAGAAATTTAATTTTTCTCTATTTTTTGTTAAAAGTGATTGTAAAAGTTATGATGTTTTGATACAATTAAATTGATGAAAATGCAAGGGGGACAAGTATGAATAATAAATTAATTGGAACTGAAAAAAATATTATATTTTATAATGATGAAGAAGGAAATACAAAAATTGAAGTATTACTTGAAAATGAAGATGTTTGGCTAAATACTGAAGCTATTGCATCACTTTTTAATGTTGATAGAAGTGGTATTGGCAGGCATATTAATAACATTTATAAAGAGCAAGAACTTAATGAAGATACCACATGTGCAAAGATTGCACATGTGGCTAAAAGCACTGGGCAAAAATACGAAACCAAATATTATAATCTTGATATGATAATATCTATTGGTTTTAGAGTAAATTCTAAAAAAGCTATTAAATTTAGAACGTGGGCAAATAAGATAATTAAAGATTATATTGTTCAAGGTTTTGCTTTAAATGATGATAGATTTATGAAAGCTAGAAAAGCTGATGAAAAATATTTTGAAAGATTATTAGAAAGAATTAAATTAATACGTACTAGTGAAAGAATGTTTTATCAAAAAATAACTGATATTTTTGCTGAATGTTCAATTGATTATAAGAAAGATAGTAATGAAGCAAAAACATTTTATAAAACAATTCAAAATAAATTCCATTATGCGATTACAGGAAAAACTGCAGCTGAAATTGTATATAATAGAGTTGATGCTAATAAAGATAATATGGGATTAACTAATTGGGAAAAATCACCGGATGGTAAGATATTAAAATCAGATGTAATAATTGCTAAAAATTATTTAGATGAAAAAGAAATTAAAAATTTAAATAATTTAGTAAACTTATTTTTAGATATTGCAGAAAATAATGCAGAAAGAAATATTCCAATGTATATGAATGATTGGAAAAAAGAAGTGGAAAATGCTTTAACATTATTTCATTATGAAGTTTTAAATGATAAAGGTAAAATTTCTCATAAAGATGCTGTTCAAAAAGCTTTAAGTGAATATGAAAAATATAGAATAATTCAAGATAAAAATTATGTTTCAGACTTTGATAAATTATTGCTTGAAGCAAAAGAAGTAAGTCCTAAATAGAATTGACTTTTAGGTAATTTTTTGCTAGAATAAATCTTACTTTAGGGGGAATTTATGATGGATGAATCATTTATAAACATAGTTAATTTATTAGAAAGAGCAACTGATGCTATTTACCAAGCATATGAGTTGTTATATGAATTAGAAGTTGATGGAGAGAAAAATACTAGTAAGTATGTAATGACTTTAAATTTGTTGCATGAAGCAATATGCGTTGAAAATGATGCATTAAATAGATTAAGTGAAACTTCTATGGTTGAAGATGCTTTAGTTTATTTTGGAGAAAAGTTTAATAGAGAAGTGGCATTTATAATTAATGCTAGTCCCAAAAAAAAAGATATTCCTAAGATTAGAATTATGAATAATTTGTATTTTAAATTATTAGAAAAGAATAATCATGATGAACATTGTTTAATTAGTGCATCAATATTTAAGCTAAATGTTTTTGTAGATTATTTACAACTTGCATTAAGTATAGTTCAAGAAAATGAAAATGATAATGTTAAAAATGATTTGTTAAGAATGAAATATGTTTTATCAATGTCTAATTCAAAACTTGAAAATATTTTAATAAGAAGAGGTTTTGATATAGAAACGCATCCATATATAACTTTTGGTATGCTTTATATAACACTAGAAGATAAAATAGAGGGAACACGTTTAGCAAATGAAAATATGTTAGCAATACTAGCTACAAATATTAAAGTAGTGTTATCTAAAGAAAGTGGATTTAAAAAGAGTAATAAAGCTTATTCAGACTTTTTGTTTATTTATTCTTCTTTAAGGGCTTCATTAGTTTTAATGGATGAAGATACAAGAGATTTTATAAAAAATATTATTTTGTTAACTATAACATCTACAATAGAAAATGAAGAAATAAGTGTTAATATACCTAATAATATAAATATAAATAAAAACTTAATTGTTCAATTTATAAACTCTATATCTGATGCAATAAATAAAAGTCCAAATAAAGAATATAATGTAATGGTTTTAAAGAGAGCTTTAGAGAACATAGAAATTGATAAAAGAATACCTCGTTATGTAAGAATTGGTAGATAAATATGTGAAAAAAGTATGAAAATACTTTTTTTTCTTTGTTCTGCGTGATATAATTTTATTTAAGGAGGTAGAGATGAAAAAAATATTTGAAAAGCATGGTGTAGTAAATTGCGTTGGTGCTTTAATGGATGTAATTGCATTTATACTTTTTATAGTTGCAGCATTTGTTGATGGAGCTACTGATGATATGGTTCTTAAAGTAGTTGGATTAGTTTTATTTGTTGTAGCTGGTATGATGATGTCTATTTCAAGTAAAGAACATAGCTTAGCTAAAAGTATATTTGTATTAGTCCTTGCTGGAGTTATAGCTTCATGGATGTTCCCTGGAGGACAATTTCAAGGTGCAGATTTTGCAGAAGGAAAATTTGCTCGTATAGGATTAGCTGATTTTGGTTTCATGTTTTACTATTCAGTTTATTTCTTATTAGATAAAATTCCTTTCTTAGTTGTTTTAACTGGATTTTATGGTGTTTTATCAAAGATTAGTGGATATCAAAAACTTGTTGGAAGTCTAGCTGATAAATTAAGTAAACATCCAATTGTAACATCTGTAGTAATGAGTGTAATACTATTTGTACTTACTTCATTAATTTCACAAACTTTTGTAGTTTTAGTGTTTATCCCATTCTTTATTTCTATTTTAGTTAAAATGGGAATGGATAAATTAACTGCATTTGCTATTACTTTTGGTTCTGCTCTTGTAGGTATTTTAGGATGTACATATGGAACAGATACTTTAGCAATATTTAATTCAACATTAAATCAAGATATAAAAGTTGGTTTAAGTTATCGTTTTATTATTGCTGCAGTTTCATTGGTTTTATATAATTTCTTTATTGTAATGCGTGTTCGTAAGATTGATAAAGATATGAAGAAAAATACTAAAAATAATACAATTGAAAATGACCCATTTGCAGTAGAAAAAGTTAGTGGCAAAGAAAAAACAAAGATGTTACCTGCTATAATTGTTTTAGCTTTAACAGCAATCATTGTTATTCTTGGATACATTAATTGGAATACAAACTTTGGTATTAAAGTATTTGATGAGTTCCATGAATGGATAGTTGGTCTTGAAGCTGGAAAAGATTTTAACTTAATAAGTTATATCTTAGGTGCTAATGCTAGTGCACTTGGAAACTTTAAATATGTATTTATATTTATTATTCTTTTAGTACTTGTAAGTGCATTACTTGCTTTCTTATATAAGATGAGCTTTAATGAATATATTGAAAGTTTCTATGAAGGAACTAAGAAAATGTTTAAACCATTACTATGTTTACTTGGAGTGAATTTAGTATTTACTACAAGTTACATAGCTGGTCAACCTATTGCTTCAATTTATAACTGGATACTTAATCTTGTTGAAGGATTTAATCCATTTATAACTTCAATAGTAGCATTCATATCTTCATTATTCCAAGTTGATTTTGGATATGTTGCTTATACAGTTGGAAGTTTTGCAACAACTGTTTTTGCGGATAATTTTGCAATAGCACATACAATATTTACATCTATGTATGGTATTGTTCAAATATTCATGCCAACAAGTATGATTCTTGTAACTGGACTTGCCTTAACTAAAGTTAGTTATAAAGAATGGTTCAAATACATTTGGTTATTTGTTGTAGGTATGATCATTATACTACTAGTATTATTTACAGTAGTTACTTATATCTAAAAGAGTTTTAAAAGAACTCTTTTTTTAATCCATAAATTATGATAGAATGTTTTTAGAGGTAAGTTATGGATGAATTAAAAAAATATGGGGATAATATAGTTATTAATGATTATGAAAAAAATGTTTTAATTAAATGTAATATTGATGTAAGTAAATGTAAAGCTATGCAAGAAGTATTGCTTCTTATTGATAGGTATTTAGATGATGCAGATTTAGAAGATGAAGAATATGATGAAATAGATTATGTTGCAAATAATTTAAATGAAAGATTATATTATATGGGGAATAAGTAATATGAAAAAGAATAAAAAGAGATTGTTAATTGGCACTTTAATTTTATTTGTGGTATGGAGTTGTGTAACTGTTTTTATTATATTTAAAGATAATAAAAATATAGTTATAAATAAAGAATTAGGTATTCTAAGTGTTAGTACTATTGATAATATTAATATAAAAATTGGAAATGATTTTTATATTAAAGATGAAGGTAAAAAGCTAGTGGTTTATGATTTTAATAATAATGTAATTAGTGAATATTTAGAAGAATTTACTAATTATGAGTTGTTTTTAGAAAAATATATTGTTATTACTAATAAAAATTTTAAAAAGATAATTGATAAATATGGAAATGTTTTAGCTAAAGGTAGTCAAGTTAAGAAAGCTCGTGATGATAAATATATTTTAGTTGATAACGCTTTATATGATAAAGATATGAATAGAATATATACTTTAGATTTTACTGGAAATTTTGAATTTACTGCAGATATTAGTAATGATTTATTGATTGTTGAAGCTTATCAAAAGGGAAGTAAAAGTATAATTGTTGATATTAAAGAAGAAAAAGTGTTATATAGAGGTTTTGAAAATTCAACATATTATGTAGATAATAATAAATTAACTTATTTTAGATTTACTAAAGATAATAAAGGTTATTTATTTGATACTAGAACTAAAGAAATATTATATGAAGATATAACTTATGATAATGAAAGTTATGTTGGTTATAATACATTTATGTATAAAGATAATATTTATTATATAGATGATGATGTAATATATGGAGATACTAGTAAAATAGATAAAAAATATGTAATGAGTAAAGATACATGTGATATTGGTTATAAACTTAAAAATAAAGATGGAAAAGTAGTAATTGATAAATGTATGTATGCTTATAAAGTATTGTTTGATAATGCTATTTTAGGTATAAATAATGAAGAAAATATATTGTTTTATAAAGATAAAGAAATTAGTGGGGGATTAATTACTTTAGAAGGAGATTATATTAAGGTAGCAGATGCTGTTGATTTACTAGGGGATGGTACAACATATAAATATTATGATAAAACATTAAAGCAACTTGATATAGATGAAAATACAGATATTAGTTATGTAACAAAAGGAGTATATCAAAGTTATAATTATTTTAATTATGAATATTATTTCTTAGATAAAGATTTAAAGAAATATAGTGATAAATTATTTAGTATTGATTGTAATAATAATGGTTATTGTAATGTTTATAAAAATAATAATGAACATTATTTATATAAAGATGGTAAAAAAGTAAGTGATGATGTATTTGTAAGTATAAATATAAGTGATAAGAAAATAATTTTAGAAAGTTTATATAAGACATATGTTTTAACTTTAGGAGAAAATAAAGTTAAAAAGTTAGATTTTAATGCTCAATTTAATATTAATTTAGATGATATAATAAAGAAATATGATTTAAAAGATATTGAATTTAAAATAAATAAGAATGAAGAATTATTTAAAAAGTTTGCTTTTATAGTAGAAAATAATAATATGTTACTTGGTTATAAAAAAGAAGTTTATGATTTATTTGAAATAGTTGTAGATAATAAAAAATATTTAGATGAGTTTTATTTTTTACATAAACTTGGTTATTTAAATATTTTAGATGCTGAAGAATTAGAAAATGGAAAAGCTGCAGGAACATATGAAGATTATGCTACAAGAATTAATTTAGTTAGTGATACAACTAGTGTTTTATATCATGAACTTATTCATTTTGTTGATTTTTCATTTAATAATAAAACAAGTACAACGTTATATAAATGTGGTGATAAGATTGATGTTTATGATGCAGTACCAAATATACCAGATGGTTGTGATTATATAAGTGTTAATTTTACTAATTATATTACTGAAGCTGGAGCAGAAAGTTTTACTACAAAATATTTTACTAAAAGAATTAATGCTTATAATTTTGGAACATATTATCTTGATGCTTTAGAATATATTTATGGAACTGATGAGGTAAATAAATGGTATTTTGATGATGATAATTATTTTATAAAAGTTTTATATGATGAATATGGTGATGAAAAAAAAGTAATGCATATTCTTGATGCTTTAAGTGATACAACTTCTTTAAATATGACATATAAGTATACTGGGGAATTATTAGATATATTAGTTGATTTATATAAGAAAAATAATGGTGAAGATTATTTAAATGATAAAAAGTTTGTTCTTTTACTTAGACCAATGCTTGATTTTATGAATGCTGTTAATTCTAAATATTATAAAGAAATATATAGTTTAGATATTAATTTAGATTTTTTAAATAGTATAAAAGATGAAGTAGATTATGAGTGCTTTAGTAGTTTTGTTGAACCATTTATTATGAATGATAAAATGTATATAAGTTGGTATGTCTGGGATATTTCAGTTAGTAGAAGTGCCGTTATTTATATTGATTATGATTTTAATAAGGAAGAAATAAAAGATTTTAAACTATTGGAAGAATGATAAAAAAGCCCTAAATTGCACATTTGTGCGAATATAGTGCTTTTTTTCTTTTTTTTTCCTGTTAAAATGTATATGTAAAATAAAATATCCGTGTGTGATATTGTTATGGAGATGATGTCAAATGAAGAAAAAATATATTATATTTTCCATAGTTACTTTAGTTTTATTGGTATCATTTTTAAGTTATTCTAAATATTTAAAAACAACTAATGTTTGTAAAGAAGGTGTTAAACCAACTAAAATAACTAAAGGAATATCAATGAATTTTGAACAAACAGCAGGTGCAGGAGACTATAAAACAGTAACACAGAGTAGTTGGCCAACAGAGGGGTATAAGTTTAATGAAGAATTATCTAAATGTGAAAATGGAAGTGAAATAAGTTGGGATGATACAAAGAAAGCGGTGATAGTTTCAGGTAATTTGGCAGATAAATGTTATGTGTATTTTGATATATGGATACCACCATCAATAGCAGATTATTGTTCTAGTGGGATAGATTTAGCGACATGTGTTAAAAATTTTGGAAATCAAGGCCCAGATATTTCTAATATATACATACATAATTCAAGTTTAGACAATGGAGCAGGAGATAATAGCTACAGATATGCAGGAGCAAGTGATAGTGTAAATAATTATATATGCTTAGGTTCAGATGAAGCAACTTGTCCAGATGCAAACTTGTTTAGAATAATAGGAGTATTTGGAGACAAAACAAAAGTAATAAGAGCAAAATCAGTAGGAAAAAAACAATGGCATACATCAGAGTCAAATACGTGGTCAAGTTCAAGTTTAAATACATATTTAAATGGAGAATATTTAACAAGTTTAGGAACACTAGCAGACAAAATAGCCACAACGACATGGAAAGTTGGAGGAGGTTCATGGTCAAAAATAGCAACTTCAGTACCTAAAACAGCATATCAAAATGAAGTAGGAAGTAGTGCATCAACAACAACAGTAAATAAAAAAATAGGATTAATGTATGTAAGTGATTATTATTATAGTGCAAGTCCAAGTGCATGGACATTAGTTGGATATAATGATGATGATGAAACAAAAGACTATAGAGCAGCAACGAGTACAAATTGGTTATATTTAGGTTCTACAGAATGGACAGTTTCGCGCGATTCCGACTATACGAATAGTGCGTGCTATGTGTATAGCACTGGCCGTGTCATCAGCAACTATGTGACTTATGGCTATGCGGTGCGCCCGTCCTTCAATCTTTTGTCTTCGGTAAAATATGTATCAGGGTCAGGAAGTATGAGTGACCCTGTGCGAGTAAACTAAGTTAGGACATATTGTTTGTCTAGCGACGAAGGTGCTAGGCAAACTGGGTAAAAAATTATGCTGATGCAAGAAGGATAGCAGTAAATTATGCTAGAATAATGTCTGTCGCGGCTCGCGGAAGAGTGCGACGCGGGGCAGCTGGCATCAAAAAAGTTATTAACAAAAGTATGTAAAAGCATGGCATTGTCCATGTTTTTTTGATATAATTAAGGAAGAATTGAGGTATATAGTATGAATGAAGAAGTAATAAGAAAAGTAAGTGATAAAATTAATTTGAAAGATTATCAAATTAAGAATGTTATTAGTATGCTTAGTGAAGGAGCAACTATTCCATTTATGGCTCGTTATAGGAAAGAAGTAACTGGTAATTTAAATGAAGATGAGTTAAGATTAATTGAAACTGAATATAACTATATGGTTAATTTAGAAAATAGAAAAGAAGATGTAAAAAGATTAATTGATGAAAAGGGTATGCTCACGGAAGAATTAGTTAAAGCCATTAATGAAGCAACTAAGTTAAGTGAAGTAGAAGATATTTATGCTCCATTTAAAGAAAAGAGAAAAACTAAAGGCACGGAAGCAATTAAGTTAGGATTAGAGCCTTTAGCTAAAATAATTATGACTTTACCAAATAAGACTAGAGATGAAATTGCTAAAGATTTTATTAATGAAAATGTTAAAAGTGTTGATGAAGCAATAACTAATGCGGGATATATAATTGCAGACTGGATAAGTGATAAACCTAAGTATCGTAAATCTATTAGAAATTATTATTGGTATAATGGGCTTGTTAAGGGTAAACTTAAAAAAGGTGCTGTTGATGAAGCTAAAACATATGAAATATATTATGATTTTGAATGTAAGATAACTAATATTAAACCACATCAAGTACTTGCTTTAGCTCGTGCTGATAAAGAAAAAGTTGTTACATATTCACTTAGTTTGGATAAGACTGGTGTTATTAAATATTTAGAAGAACAAGTAATAGGTAATAAAAAATCACCATTAGTTAGTGACATGCAAGTATTTATTGAAGATGCTTGGAAAAGATTATTAGAACCATCTTTAGAGCGAGATATTAAAGCAGAACTTTATGATAAAGCTAGTGAATTTGGAATTGATGAGTTTGGAAATAACTTAGAAAATTTATTACTTACTCCGCCGATTAAAGGTAGTGTAGTGCTTGGATTCGACCCAGCATTTAGAACAGGATGTAAGCTTGCTGTATTAAATGAAAATGGTGATGTATTAGAAATCGGAGTAATTTATCCACATGAACCTAAAAAAGAAGTGGATATGGCTGAAAAGATAATGCTTGCTTTAATACAAAAACATAATGTTAAGATAATTGCTATTGGTAATGGTACAGCTTCTCGAGAAAGTGAAATGTTTGTTGCTAATTTAATTAAAAAATATAATTTGGATGTTAAATATGTAATTGTTAGTGAAGCTGGTGCTAGTGTTTATTCTGCAAGTGGACTTGCAAAAAAAGAATTTCCTGATTATTCTGTTGAACAAAGAAGTGCTGTTTCAATTGGTAGAAGATTACAAGATGCACTGTCAGAACTTGTTAAGATTGACCCAAAGAGTATTGGAGTAGGTTTATATCAACATGATTTGAAACAAAAAGAGTTAGATGATGAGCTTAGTTTTGTTGTAAGTAAAGTTGTTAATGAAGTAGGTGTTAATTTAAATAATGCTAGTGATAGTATACTTAGTCATGTGTCTGGTTTAAATAAAAAAGTAATTGGAAAGATGCAAGAATATAAAAAGAAAAACGGGGGATTTAAATCACGTGAAGAATTAAAGAAAGTTGCAGGTATGGATGATAAAATATTTGAACAATCAGCTGGTTTCTTAAGAATATTTGGAAATAATCCTTTAGATAAAACTAATATCCATCCAGAAGATTATGAAATTGTTAATAAAATACTAAGTGATAATAACATTGATGTAAATTTAGTTGGTACTAAAAAAATGGAAGATAGTTTAAATAATATTAAAGATGTTGTTAGTAGTTATAATATTTCTAATGAATTATGGGATATGATTAAAAATAACTTAGTTAATGGTGTAATAGACCCAAGAGATGAAATAAAACAAATGACATTAAGAAGTGATGTATTAACTATTGATGATTTAGAAGTAGGTATGAGCTTAGAAGGTACAGTTAGAAATGTAACTGCTTTTGGAGCTTTTGTAGATATTGGGCTTCATGATGATGGACTTGTGCATATTTCTAAAATGAGTAAATCATTTGTAAAACATCCAAGTGAAATACTTAAAGTTGGAGATATAATAACAGTGTATGTTTGTGGAATAGATAAAGAAAAGGGTAGAGTTAATTTATCATTAATAGAGGAGTAAGTAAATGAAGTTGTTTAAATTAATTAAGTTATTAATCGTTATAATAGTTGTTGGTGGTTTATTCTTGTTACTTACTAATAAGACTTTTGTTTATGATACATATAAAGGTGATGATGTAAAGGAAGGTATACCTATTAGTAGGTTTATGTATGTAAGAGAGAATAATTTAGATGTAACATTTTATACTTTTGTAAGTGTAGAAAAGTTAGAAAGTGTTAAAGATGAATACTTAAAAACATTAGATGAGTGTTATGGAAAATATTACTATGATAAAGATAATGATATTACAATAACTAATTATGAAATAAAAAGTAATAAATATTATAAAGAAGTAAATATTAGTTATGTAAAGGATAATTATTGTAGCAGTGAATATAAGTTAAGTGATATGTGGGTTTATGAATATAATAGTTTAAGTGCTTATTTAGATGGTGATATAAGTGAAAAAGCTATGAGTAGTTTAATAGATAAAGTTTATAATAGTAAAAGAGTAGAACCTGTTGTAAGTGATTATAAAAATGAATATAGTTTTAAAGTAAATTGTGATAAAAATAAAGAACCATATACCCTAGTATTTGAAGATTTTGGGGATAATCAATTAATTGTAAAAAAAGAAGTAGATGGTAAGTTAATATTTGCTGTTTATGAAATAAATAATGTAAGAAGTTATTTAGGAGGTTTAAGTGAAATTAAGTAAGAAAGATATTAAATTGTTAATACTTTATACAGTTTTATTAGTATTTAGTTTTGTTTATATTAAGTATTTGTATGTTGGTTTAAGATATGTTATTAAGATATTTATGCCATTTATAATAGGTTTAATGATAGCATTTGTTTTAAATGTATTAGTTTGTGTTATTGAGAATAAATGGTTTAAAAGGTTAAAATGGAGTAGTAGTGTTAAACGAGGTATTAGTTTAACTATATCTATATTGTTAGTAATTGGGTTCTTTATATTATTAATGCTTTTAATTATACCTAACTTACAAGATACTATTGTGATATTTGCTGAAAATATACCTGATTATTTAAGTAATTTAAAAGATGTATTAGTTAAGTTTAATATATCTGATAATGTTATTAGTGATATAATGAATACTTTAAATAATTTAGGGGATAGTGCTAGAGATTATGTTATTAATAATAGTGGTAAAGTTATTGAAGTTACTTTTGGTATTGCTAGTAATGTTGTTAATACTTTTGTTAATGTGTTTATTGGAATTGTTTTTGCAATATATTTCTTAGTTGATAAAGAAAAAATCAGTAAGCAAGTAGTTAAAATTATGGATGCTTATTTACCAAAGAAAAGCATAAAAAAAATAAAAGATATTGCTAGTTTATCAAATAAAGTGTTTGCTAATTTTGTTAGTGGTCAATGTTTGGAAGCTATTATTATTGGTGTGTTATGTTTCTTTGGTATGATTATTTTAAGGCTTCCTTATGCTGGTGCTATTTCAGTTTTAGTGGGATTTACAGCATTAATACCAGTTTTTGGAGCATTTATTGGAACAATTTTAGGAGCTTTCTTAATATTTATGATAAATCCTTTAGAAGCAATTATATTTGTTATATTTACTATAGTTTTACAACAACTTGAAGGTAATTTGATTTATCCTCATGTGGTTGGTAAGTCTGTAGGACTTCCTGGTATTTGGGTTTTAGTTGCTGTAACTGTTGGGGCAAGTATTAATGGAGTTTTAGGTATGCTTTTAAGTGTTCCTTTGGCATCAATAATGTATAGTATATTAAAAACAGATGTTAATTTAAAAATAAAAAGTACAAGTGATTAAGTCTTGTACTTTTTTTGAAGAACATCCAAAGGTCATGCTTTTTGGTAAAAATATGAAAAAGGATGTTCTTCTTAATATAATTATATTTTATTATTGATATAATGTCAAATTATATTTGAAAAAATTGTAATTTTTAGTAAAAATATTAACTTATTTTGATATTTATTTAATTTTGTTATATAATATGAGTGTGTTTTCTGGTTAGAAAAATAATAAATAAAAGCTGGACAAGGCTTTTGTTATAATTATGCTTTTCTGATGGGAATAAATTATAGTATAAATAGAAAAGAGGTAAATATATGTATAGAGAAGATTTCCCTATGTTAAAACAAGATATTATATACTTTGATAATGGTGCTACAAGTTTAAAGCCCCAATGTGTTATAAATAAAATGACTGAGTATTATGAAAATTATAGTGCTAATGCTCATCGAGGAGATTATGATATTTCTTTTAAAGTAGATGTTGAATATGAAAATGCTCGTGAAGAAGTAAAAAACTTTATTAATGCTAAATCGAAAGAAGAAGTAGTATTTACAAGTGGTACAACAGATTCTTTGAATATGATTGCTAGTGGCTTTTTTGGAAATTTACTAGATGCTGGAGATGAAATTTTAATTACAACTAGTGAACACGCCTCAAATGTTCTACCTTGGTTTAGATTAAGTAAAGATATAGGTTGTGTTGTCAATTTTATTCCGTTAGATGAGTCACTTCATGTAACCATAGATAATGTTAGAAAAAGTATAACTCCGAATACTAAAGTTATTGCCCTTGCTGGTATTACTAATGTTGTTGGTGATATTAGACCAATTAAAGAAATTACTAAACTTGCTCATGAACATGATATATTTGTGGTTGTTGATGGAGCTCAAATGGTTCCACATTTAAAAACTGATGTTCAAGATTTGGATATTGACTTTTTAGCTTTTTCTGGACATAAAATGCTTGGTCCAACTGGTGTGGGAGTATTATATGGTAAGAAAGAATTACTTGAAGAATTAGAACCTATTAATTTAGGTGGAGGAATGAATGAATCTTTTGATACTGTTGATAGTGTTTATTTGAAAGATTTACCTACAAGACTTGAAGCAGGTACTCCGAATATTGCTGGTGTTATTGGTTTAGGTGAAGCTATTAGATATATTAATAAAATTGGTATGAATAAAATTCATGAAAGAGAATTACATTTAAGAGATTATTTGATTGAAAAATTAATGCCTTTAAGTCATGTTGATATAATTAATTTAGAAGCTGATAGTGGAATTCTAGCATTTAATGTTGATGGAATATTTAGTCAAGATGTTGCTTATTACTTAAATAAATATAATGTTTGTGTAAGAGCAGGTAATCATTGTGCTAAAATACTTAAAAATGCTACAGGGGTTACAAATACTTTACGAGTTAGTTTATTTTTCTATAATACTGAAAAAGAAATTGATGAATTTGTTGATCTATTAAAAAATAAAGAAAAAATAGAAGAGGAAATGATTTAATCTTCTATTTTTTTAGAATTTGATTTTTTTTTAATTGCCTTATGATAAACTTTTAAAACTTCTGATGCAAATACTTCTTTTGAATATTTGTATGTACTGTTTCTTGCATTAGTTGACATATCTTTGTAAAGTTTTTTATCATTCATAAGTTTAAAAATGTAATCTTTAAATTCATTATCATTTTTAAATAAATATCCATTATAATTTGGTTCAATCATAGCTTTAAATGAGTCATCTTCAATGCAAATAGTTGGTTTTGATGCTGCAAGACCTTCAATAATTGTGAGACCTTGGGTTTCAGTTTTAGAAAATGATACAATAACATTAAAAGTGTTGAAATATGCTGGAACTAAATCATAGTTTACTTTGTCTGTAAAAATAACATAATCTTCTAAATGTAGTTTTTTGGTTAATTCTTTTAAATTGTCTAAATCTGGTCCTCCACCGACAAGCATAACTTTTATATTTGTGTTTACTTTAATCATTTCTTTAATGTTGTAAAGTAGTTTGTCAAAGCTTTTTTCAGGAGCAATTCTTCCAACTGAACCAATAATAAAATCGGTATCTTTTATTTTATATTTCTTTTTTATACTTACAATTTCTTTTTTCATGTTTGAAGTGAGTTTAAACTTATCAATGTTTATTCCTGTGGGAATAACATTTATTGGTTGAGAAATATTGTACTTATTTATAAATAAATCTTTTATTTTATCGGTTGGAACTATTAATTCATCACATTTTTTCTCACAATAATATTTTGTTATTTTGATAGCAAGTTTTTTGGCTATATTATTTAAATGTCCATGTGTTACATAGTGTACATAATCTTCATATAATGTGTGGTAGGTGTGAACTATTGGTAGATTTAGTTTTTTAGCAACAATTCTTGAAAAATAACCAATACCAAATTCTGTTTGAGAATGAATTACATCTAGGTGCCAGTTTTTAATTATTTTCATGGCTTTTTTAGAATAGATACCAGTTAATTTTGTTTCATATATTCCTGTTTTTATTCCTGGTAAATATATTATTCTGTTTTTATCATCATATATAAATTTATTATTATCTAAGTTTGCTGTTACTATAAAAACTTCATGATGCATTTTTTCTAATGCTGTTTTTAACATTTTTATGCTTGTTGTTACTCCGGAGATGTGGGGTTCATATGCATCTGTAAATATACCTATTTTCATTTTCTACCTCGTTTTCTATATAATAAGTATAATATATTTTCTATGATTTGTATATAAAATGTTAAAAAATGTTGGTTTTTTAGTAATTTTTTTAAAAGTGATATTTCCCTAAGAATGGGAGTAAAACACGTGATTTTGTCGAATTTTGTCGACTTTTGGCGTACGATTTTTCTTGATTTTTGTTGACATCACCTTTAGAATAAATGGCCATGAAGGAGGCAATTTTATGATATCGCAAGAAACTAAAACATTTTATGCTTTTAATATTGATAAAATGTTTAAAGCTGTGTTTGTTGGAACAGATGAGGTAAGTAAACGTTTACTTTTAGAACTACTTAGTGAGTGCTTAGACACAAAAATTGATAGGATTGTAAGTTTTATACCAATTGAACTAGGTGTTAGAAGTAAACAAGAAAGAAGTAAAAGACTAGATTTAATTGTGGAAGTTGATGGGAGAAAAATTAATGTTGAATTGAATTCATCTTTTGATGAAGTAACTAGAATTAGGAACTTAAATTATTATTTTTCTTTTTGTAGTCAGTATACTATTGAAGGAGATGCTTATGACATTGAGTCTGATTTTATCCATATTTCCCTAAATTATAAAGCTTCAAGTAAAAGTCCTCTTATTGCATGTTACACATTCTATGACAAAGAAAATAAGAAAGAACTAGACCGAAGGTTTAGATATTATGAAATCAATGTTGAAAAATTTGCAAAACTTTGGTATGATAAGGACATGAAAATTGTTAGAGAAAAACCACTTTTAACGATGATTGGGATAAAAGACCCAGAAGAATTAGACAAATATTCTGAAAAGATGGCAATATCTAGCATTAAGGAGAGTGTTGATAAATTGAAAACATTAAACAGTGACAAAAAGTTCGTATATAACATTACACCAGAACAAGATGACATTTTAACTAAGAACACTTTAAAGAAAATATATAAATCTGAAGGACTTGCTGAAGGCGAAGCTAAAGGAAAAGCTGAAGGATTAGTTGAAGGCGAAGCTAAAGCCCAACGTGAAATGACAATAAATCTGTTGAAAAAAAACATTCCAATAAAAACAATAGCTGAAGTAACTGGTTTATCTGAAGAAGAGATAGATAAATTGAAAGTTGAAGAATATGAATAAAATAATAAAAAGAATATTAAAAATTATTGGAATTATAATTGCTATTAGTGCAATTATAATTCTAGGAATAAATGTATATGTAAAATGTAGTGTCAATAAGAAAATAGTTGACGTAAACAATATTAATGGTAATTATGATGCGATTTTGGTATTGGGAGCTGGTTTAAGGAATGGAAAACCTAGTCCGGTTTTAAAAGATAGGCTTGATACTGCTTATGAGTTATATGAATATGGTTATTCTAAGAAAATAATTGTTAGTGGTGACCATGGAAAAAAATATTATGATGAAGTAAATGTTATGAAGAATTATTTACTTGATAAAGGGGTAGAAAGTAATGATATTTTTATGGACCATGCCGGTTTTTCAACATATGATAGTGTTTATAGAGCTAAAGAAATATTTTTAACAAACAATATAATTATTGTAACACAACAATTTCATTTGTATAGAAGTTTATATATTGCAAATAAGTTAGGATTAGATGCTATAGGAGTTTCTGCAACTTTAAGAAACTATAGCGGAAGTGTAAAGTTTGAACTTAGGGAAATCTTAGCTAGAGATAAAGATTTTGTAAAGGTTATGTTTAAACCAGAACCAACATATTTAGGTGATACTATTCCAGTTTTTGGTGATGGAAATGTTACAAATGATTAAAAGTGTTTGTATATAATAATGTTATTTGATATAATTTAGAAGGTGAAGATAAAATGAAATATTTGATTAATGCATTTTGGGGATTTTGTATGGCTTTAGCTGACAGTGTACCAGGAGTAAGTGGTGGAACAATTGCTTTTATTCTGGGATTTTATGATAAATTTATAAATGCTTTGAATGATGTTTTTTATGGAGATTTTAAAAAGAAAAAAAGTGCTTTATGGTTCTTATTTAAATTAGGTACTGGTTGGATTGTTGGTATGGCTTTAGCTACATTAGTTTTAACTAGTTTATTTGAAACAAAAATATATAACGTTAGTTCATTATTTTTAGGATTTATTGTATTTTCTATACCTTTAATAATGAAAGAAGAAAAAGATAATATTAAAGGTAAATATAAAAATATTATATTTGCTATAATTGGAATTTTGATTGTATCTTTAATAACATATTTTAATCCAATTAGTGGAGGAGATAGTGTTAATATTGCTGATTTAAATTTTGGCTTAGCTATGTATATTTTATTAGCTGGTGCTATAGCAATATGTGCAATGGTATTACCAGGCATTTCAGGTTCAACACTTCTTTTGATATTCGGGTTATATATACCTATAATTAATGGAATAAAAGAATTTTTACATATGAATTTTACTTATTTTCCAGCATTATTTATTTTTGGAATTGGAGTCTTACTTGGTATTGCTTTAATAATAAAGTTAATAAAAATTGCATTAGATAAATATAGAAGTGCTACAGTTTATTTAATAATTGGGTTAATGATTGGTTCATTATATGCAATTGTAATGGGACCAACAACATTAGAAGTTCCTAAAGAAGCATTAAGTTTTGATACATTTAGTATTGTTTATTTTTTAATCGGTGGTTTAGTTATAATTGGATTAGATAGAATTAAAATGTTTTTAGAAAAGAAACATATTGAAGGGTAGTTATGAAGAAGTTTAGTATTTTTGTTGTAGTTTTATGTTTAATATTGTTTAGTATTATTTGTTATGGTGTGTTAAGCTATGATAGTTTAGTAATTGATACAAAAGTTTATAGTTTTATAACAAATAATATAATGAATGATGGATTAACTCCGATACTTAAAGCAATTACTGAATTAGGTGGAGTTGCTTTTACAGTACTTGCTGGTGTGTTAATTTTTATGTTTTGTAAGAAAAATAGATGGTTTATAACATTTGATTTAGTTGGAGTAACTTTAGTTAATCAAGTAATTAAACATATCATTAGAAGACCAAGACCAAATGTTTTAAGATTAGTAGAAGAAAGTGGATATAGTTTTCCATCTGGACATTCTATGGTAAGTATGGCATTTTATGGAATAATAATTTATTTAGTTTATAAAAATGTTTCTAATAAATATTTAAAATGGATATTAATTATCTTGTTATCATTATTAATATTATCTATTGGTTTTAGTAGAATTTATGTTGGAGTTCATTATTTTACTGATGTAGCAGGTGGTTTCTTACTGGGACTTGCATATTTAATAATTTATATAAATATTTATAATAAAAGGATTGGTAAAAATGAAGAGTGATAGTTTAATAAGTAGTTTTAAATATGCAATTGAAGGTATAAAAAAGGCTTGTAAAGCTGAAAGAAATTTAAAAGTTCATACATTAGCTATGTTACTTGTAGTAATTCTAGGATTTATACTTAAACTTACGGCTTGGGAATGGGTAGTGTGCATAGTATTATTTGCTTTAGTTATTGGAGCAGAACTATTTAATACATCAATTGAAGAGGTTGTAAATTTGTTATCTCCGGAGATTAGAATTCATGCTAAATATGCTAAAGATATAGCTGCAGGAGCAGTTTTAGTTAATGCTTTTTTTGCAGCAGTGGTTGGTTGTATTATATTTATTCCTAAAATAATAGCATTGTTTTAAAAAAGTATTGCGAGTTTTTGCAATACTTTTTAAATACCTTTTAATTCGAAGTAAATATCTCGAAGTTCCATAGCTTTTTCAAAGTCCATAGCTGCAGCTGCTTCACGCATTTCTTTTTCAAGTTTTTCAAGCATTTCAACTCTTTCTTTCTTGCTAATTTTCTTCTTTTTATCTGTTACTTCATTTGTTACAACTTCTTTTATATCTTTGATAATAGTTTTTGGAGTAATTCCATGAACTTTGTTGTATTCTTCTTGGATTTCTCGCCTTCTTTTAGTTTCTTTAATGGCTTCATTCATGGCATCACTATAGGTATCAGCATACATAATAACTTTACCAAATTCATTTCTAGCTGCACGTCCGATAGTTTGAATTAAACTCCTGTTACTTCTTAAAAATCCTTGCTTGTCAGCATCTAATATACATATTAAACTAACTTCAGGAATATCTAATCCTTCACGAAGGAGATTGATACCTACAATACAATCATAGATACCACTGCGGAGATCATGAATTATTTTTAATCTTTCTAAGGTCTTAATTTCACTATGTAAATAAGCTACTTTAATGTTCATTTCTTTTAAATAATTGGTTAGTTCTTCACTCATTCTGATAGTTAGAGTTGTAATTAAAACACGTTCATTTCTTTTTATTCTTTCATTAATTTCACTGATTATATTATCAATTTGTCCTTCGGTTTTACGAACTTCAATGATTGGGTCAAGTAATCCTGTTGGTCTAATAATTTGTTCAACATATTTATTGTTTGTTTTTTCAAGTTCATAATCTCCAGGAGTTGCTGATACATAAATTGCTTGATTAATTTTAGCTTCAAACTCTTCAAATCTAAGTGGTCTGTTATCTAGGGCACTTGGAAGTCTAAAACCATAATCTACAAGAGTTTGTTTACGCATTCTGTCTCCGTTATACATTCCTCGAACTTGTGGTAATGTTACGTGTGATTCATCAACTACGAGTAAAAAATCTTTAGGAAAGAAATCTATTAAACAAGAAGGTGTTTCTCCAGCATCTCTTAAGGCTAAATGTCTTGAATAGTTTTCAACACCATTACAAAATCCTGTTTCACGAAGCATTTCAAGGTCGTAGTTAGTTCTTTCACGAAGTCTTTGTTCTTCGATTAGTTTGTTTTCATCTTTTAATTCTTGTAAACGTTCTTTTAATTCTTTTTCAATTCTGTTGCAAGCTTCTTCTAATTTTTCTTTACTTGTTACAAAGTGTGATGCTGGTGATATTGTTACAGATTTTTTATTTTGAGTTACAACTCCCGTTAATGGATCAAATACACATATTTCTGAAACTATATCATCTTCTAGAATAATTCTTATGCCACTTACTTTTTCGTTAACAGGTATAATGTCGATGTTGTTTCCACGAACTCGAAATGTTCCACGATGAAAATCTAAATCATTTCTTTCATAAGTCATATCAATTAATCTATTTAGTATTTTATTTCTACTTATTTTGTCTCCGATGGTTAGAATTAACATGTTTTTTTCATATTCGGACTTTTCACCGATACCATAAATACAAGAAACTGATGCTACCACAATGACATCTTTATAATTGATTAAAGCACTAGTGGCAGCATGACGTAGTTCATCAATTTCATCATTGATGCTAGAATCTTTTTCAATGTAAGTATCACTACTTGGAACATAAGCTTCCGGTTGATAATAATCATAGTATGATACAAAGTATTCAACATGGTTATTAGGAAAAAATTCTTTTAATTCAGCGTAAAGTTGCCCAGCAAGAGTTTTGTTGTGTGCTAAAACTAGAGTAGGTTTATTAGTTTCTTTTATAACATTAGCAATTGTAAAAGTTTTACCTGTTCCTGTTGCCCCTAATAAAACTTGTTCTTTTTTTCCTTCGTTTATACCATCCACTAATTCTTTTATAGCTTGTGGTTGGTCTCCACTAGGTTTATATTTACTTACTAATTCAAACATGATTTCCTCCTTTTCATCTAACCTTATATATATTGTCTTCAAATAACATGCTTATTATACTAAACAAAAATATGTTCGTCAATAATTTTCTTGTAAAATATAAAAAAGTGTGGTAAAATTTTTCTATAAATGAGGGTGATTATATGACGACATATATTTTTGGGCATAAGAGTCCAGATACTGATACAGTTTGTTCAAGTATTGCATTATCTTATTTGAAAAATGAACTTGGAGATAAAACTGTTCCTAAAGTACTAGGAAATATTAATAATGAAACAAGATTTGTTTTAAATTATTTTAATGTGCCAGTTCCAAGTTATTTAAATGATGTAAAGGTACGTATTAAAAATGTTAAGTATGATAAAAAAGCATTTATTGAAGAAAATAGAAGTATTGATGAAGCTTTTAAATTAATGGAAAAACATAATATAACTGCAATACCTTTAGTTGATGATAAGAAAGTTTTAACTGGTTATGTAACTTTAAAGGAACTTGCTAGATATTTAATTAATGGTAATAGAGAACAAGTTTATACGACTTTAGATAATATTATTGAAACTTTAAATGCTAAAGTAATTGTAAAGTGTGATGATATAATTAAAGGAAATACTTTGATAGCTGGTTTAAGTTTTAAAGCTTTAGAACAAGCAATTGACTTAAATAGTGAAGATATTTTAATAGTGGGAGATAGATATAAAGTTCTTGATTATGCTATTAAAAGTAAAGTTAAATTGGTTATATTACCTCTTAATATAAATTTGGAAAAGAAAATAATTAAAAAAGCTCAAGAAAATGAGGTTAATATTATTGCATCTGAACTTGATAGTTTTCAAATTGCTACAAGAATAACTTTGAGTAATTATATTAAAAATATAAATATTAATAAAAATCCTGTTACTGTTAATAATGAAGATTATTTTAGTGATTTTAAATCAATGATACATAAGATTAATCATACTAATTATCCAGTTATTAATAATAAAAAGGAATGTTTAGGATTAATTAGACTTACAGGACCAAATGATTATGAAAAACAAAAAGTTATATTAGTTGACCATAATAATTTGGCGCAATCTGTTGATGGTATTGAAGAAGCTAATATTTTGGAAATTATTGATCATCATAATTTAGGTGCTATAGGTACAAATGTGCCAATTAATTTTAGAAGTAGACCTGTTGGTTGTACATCTACAATGATTTATGATATGTTTATTGAAAATAAAATTAATATTCCAAAGGAAATTGGGGGACTTATGTTATCAGCAATTCTTTCTGATACACTTCTTTTAACTAGTCCAACAACTACTGAAGATGATAGATTTGCAGCTGTAAAACTTGCTAGTATTGCTAAAGTTGATATGGATAAATATGGTTTAGAAATGATAAAGGCAGCATCATCCATTGAAGGAATGAGTGTTAGAGATTTAATAAAGAGCGATTTCAAAAACTATGTTGTAGGTTCTAAAAATTTAGGAATTGGTCAAGTAATGACATTAGATTTTGATAGAATAAAAGAAAATATGGATGAATATGTGAATGTTTTAAATGAAATGGCTGATACTAATTATAGTGTGGTAGTTATTTTCATAACAGATATTATAAAGAATGGTTCATATGTAATTTATAATACTAAAGCAAGTGAAGTAATTGAAGAAGCATTTGGTCTTAAAGATACTTATGAAGGAGTATTTTTACCTAAGATGGTTTCAAGAAAAAAACAAATCTTACCAAGTATTTTAAGTGTTATGGAGGATAAAAAATAGAGTGTTAGTTTACTAATGCTCATTTTTAAATAAAGGAGGAATAAGTTTATGAAAGCGTTGATAACTGGAGCTTCAAGTGGTATTGGAAAAAATATGGCATATGTTTTAGCAAATAAAGGTATTGATTTAATACTTGTTGCTAGAAATAAAGAAGAAATGTTAAAAATTAAAGAGAATGTTAAAGTAAATGTTTTAGTTATAGAACTTAATTTACTTAAAGAAAAGAATGTTTTTAAATTGTATGAAATGTGTAAAGATGAAAATATTGATATATTAATTAATAATGCAGGTTTTGGTTTGTTTGGAATATTTACTGAAGCGGATTTAACACGTGAACTTGAAATGATTGATTTAAATATTAAAGCATATCATATTTTAACTAAATTATTTTTAAAAGATTTTGTAGAAAAAGATAAAGGTTATATATTAAATGTTGCATCAAGTGCAGGTTTTATGGCAGGTCCTAGACTTAGTACTTATTATGCTACTAAAAATTATGTTCTTAAACTTACGATGGCTATTAATGAAGAGTTAAGACAAAGCGGAAGTAATGTTGTAGTTTCTGCTTTATGTCCAGGACCTGTTAATACTAATTTTAATAAGGTTGCTATGGGGGAATTTAGTATTAAAGAAGCAAGTCCAAAATATGTGGCAGAATATGCTATAGATAAAATGTTTAAGAAGAAAATGATTATTGTTCCAACTCTAAGAATTAAACTTGGTATATTTTTGTTAAGATTAATTCCTTATAGATTACAACTTATATATTGTTATCATATTCAAGGTAAAAAATTAGGGATAAAGAAAAAGTAGTTTCAATTTAAGAAACTATTTTTTCTTCTTTAACTTCTTCTTTTGTTACTAGAAATCTATTGGTACATCTAAGGCTTTAGCTATTATATAAAGTGTATCTACTGAAAAATTATATGCTACTTTTTCACTTTGTATTTGCCTTATAAAATCATGTGAAAAATCAACCATTTCGGCAAGTTCTGCTGAAGTTATCCCTTTTTCTAATAGATACTTTCTAATGTTTTTCCTTATAGTATTGTAAATATTAGTATGAGGTCTTGACTAACAAATTTATGAAAACAGATATAGTTTTTAAATAGTAAAAGATAAGATAGAAAAATGATAAGTATAATAATAAAGATATTTTAAACAAATTAGTAAATATAGTTAAAACTTATATATTTTAAAAATACTCAATTTGAGTACCAAATAAGGTTATTTACATTAATTTTGTAAAGCGTGTTGACGTTTTTAAATGTAAAGTGTATTTTGCGACTAAAAATTTTTAGGACAAAATTTCTCGTATTTTCGGGGAATTTTTTTTATAATAAAAAAAGTTTTAAAAAAAGTGCAAAAATTTGACCCTTTTAGGAAATATATATATATGAAGGGAAAAATTGTATTTATTTCTAAAAGGAGGTAAAAAATGAATTATTATGATGAAGTAAATAGTTATGTTAAAAAAGTAGAGATAGGAAAAGCAATTAGAGAAACAAATGCTAATATGGAATTAGTAGAATGTTATTGGAATGTAGGTAGATTAATAGTGGAAGCTCAAGGCGGAAAAGAGAAAGCTAAATATGGTAATGAACTATTAAAAATATGGGCAGAAAAACTAACTGAGGAATATGGAAAAGGCTACACGTATGCCAATTTAGCGCGATTTCGCCAATTTTATTTGTGTTTTCCAATATTCGCTCCAGTGGAGCGAATATTGAATTGGACAATAATAAAGGTGCTTTTACCAATAAAAAATGAAAACAAAAGAAATTATTATATTAATTTATGTTTAGAAAACAATTTATCAAGAAGGGAATTAGAAAAAGAAATAAAAAATAATTCTTATGAAAGACTGGAACATAAACGAGATAAAATTGATATTGTTGTGCCTACAAAAGTCCCAGCGATAACAAACAACTTTAAAAATCCAATATTACTAGAATTAAAAGATAAAGAAATAAAATCAGAAAGTGATTTAGAAAAA